>Ga0187887_10003251_pt1 | contig 12681 bp, 8 predicted proteins | sample June2016WEW_7_10_FD_132977 | JGI IMG/M metagenome (GOLD analysis project Ga0187887, IMG submission 132977) | Peatland microbial communities from SPRUCE experiment site at the Marcell Experimental Forest, Minnesota, USA - June2016WEW_7_10 | ecosystem: Environmental > Terrestrial > Soil > Wetlands...
CTGGATGAGCCATCCTGCGTGGACCTCTCTCACCTGGCAGACGTACGATTATTTCTTCGAGCCGACCGCCGCGTACTTCGGGTGCAAGAAGGCATCGGAGCCGTTGCACATACAGTGGAATCCGCTAACCGACAACGTGGAGGTGGTCAATTACAGCAGCGGCAATCGCAAAGGCCTGAGCGCGCACGTGGAGATTCGGAACATGGACGGCGAAGTCCAGTGGGAGAAAACGGCGTCGGTCGACAGCAACGAGGACAGCGTTGAGACGCCGATAAAAATGGAGTACCCGTCCGGCGCTTCTCCCGTGCAGTTCATCCGGTTGCGATTGACCGACGGCAATCGCGTTGTCTCGACGAATTTCTATATGCGTGGCATCGATGGAGCCGAGAATTACCGGGCCATTCGCAACCTGCCCAAAGCAAAAGTAGAAGCGGAAACCAAAGTGGAGCGCGACGGCAAGCGCTGGCGGCTAATCACGGAACTGCACAACGCTTCCGATACACCAGCGCTAATGGTGAAGGTGAAGGCCGTGCGCGAGACCACCGGCGACCGTATTCTGCCTGTGTTGTACAGCGACAACTACCTCGCGCTGATGCCCGGCGAGCGCCAGACGATTATCACGGACGTGGACGACGCCGATACGCGCGGGGAGAAACCGAGGATTGTTGTGGAGGGGTTCAACGTAGAGTAAAGCGCTCTACCACGCTGCGGGTGGAATGTCCGTGCGCGAGAAATCATTGCCCTTGAAAAGCAGCGGCTCCGAGCGCGTTGATGCAAGTGCATAGGAACAACAATCACTTAGGTTCAGGCCTGCTGGATGCTTGCCCTTGCCAAAGCGGCGCCACGCCCGACGGCTCTCGCGCATCTGCTCGAGATCGAATGGAACAGCCTGGATTTCCAGATCGTTGAGAATCAGCAACGCATCGTCCGCCGATTCCGCGCCAAGCCGGCCTTCGGCCACAAGCACCGTCTCCAGCCAACTGACCGCGGACATGAGCCGGACTGGATCGCTGGCGATGGCCCGCGCAAAGGCTTCCGCTTCAGGTTCCTCAAATAAAATGGCGAGAAACGCGGAAGAATCGATGACCATCAGCGCGGAACACCATACTCGTCGTAACCGATGATCTCGTCAGGGCTGCGTGGATCGAGAACGGGCCGGGAAGCAGCGCGATGCGCAATCTCCATAACGCGAGCAACCAAACGGGAGGAGTCCGATCCGCGATTTCGTTCCCTCTGGAGTTTGTCGCGTAGCGCGTCCTTGACCGCACCGGTTAGTGTTTGGCCGGTTCTCCTGGCGAGTTCGGTCGCCATAGCATGCGCTTCGTTGTCCTTGATATTGAGGACTGCCAAGATAAGATCCTCCTTTCCTCCCGATTATCCTCCAAGGCGGATAGTTTGGCAAGTCTGAATCGGTAGGGGCGGCTGGACTCGGAGTCCGGCAAGCTATTGATAATAATTAACTTATCTACTTTAGATTGTTCATGGTTGCCGTTCTTGCCACTACTGCCAGGTCCCAGCCCCCTATTGGCCCCTTGGCCCTCTAGAGCCGTTGGCTCCTGCGGTCGCTGCAGGATCAGCGTGACCTTTTGGCAGTTAACCGGCTAAAGCGTTGGCAGGTGCGGCTGTCCAGTCGGAATTTTGCCCGGAGGCCGCACAGGACGGATGGAATACAGGCGCCGGGCTGGCACGCCACGGGATTACTCGGCCCCGGCTGGAGCCGTCAAAACATCAGCGGATCGCTCAATGAGGGGGCGGTTCATCTAAATATCAGGATAGCGTGCGTTACCGCGACGTCATCCGAAGATTCACATCGCCATAGAAAACATAGGCGAGGAATGTAGGATCGCCAGAGTCGAAGAATTCTCTACGTGAGCGGGCAACGAGTTCCGCAACCGAGGCAGATTGGCCTCGATCCAAAGCATCCCTCAGGCCCCCATAGAAGTGCTCTGCGAACTCAGCGGCGCCCTTATCCGAAAGTGACCATAAGCCGCCAATAAAGCCGCTTCCTCCGCCGTCCAGCACCGTGGGCGCCCAGCCATCCACGAAATTCAGCACGCGATTGGCCTGTCCAACATCGCACGCGTTGATGAAATAGAGCGGGTGATACCGGACTTCGTCATGCATCATCCCTCTCCAGCTCATCAGGTCGAGACTCGCGGCGCCGTCGAGTTGAAGGGCGTATTCAACCACTCCGCCCGCGCCCTGCTCTGCTACGCCATGTCCGGCGAAGTGTACGATGCCGTCGGGTGGGTCTCTGAGCAGGTTTTGAATGCTGGCCAGTTGCCCGTTCACCTCGCGGAATCCGCGCAACTGATGGATGGCCGCAATCTCGTCGTTTTGGTGAGCCAGCGCCATCCCGCCGGAATACGTGGGCACGACGGCCACCACCTGGCGTATGTCCAGTTGTTGCGGAGGCCGGTCATGTGAAGTGACCTCGTCGTTGATGTGCCACCGGGCGATCTCGAATTCCGTACCCAGAAAACCGTCTCTTGACCGCTGCCCGTGCACCGGCACCATGAGTTCCCAGGGGAGGGAAGGGTTGTTGGTGTAGATCTGAATTGTGCGGAATTGAAAGCCGCCGCTGCGTTGCCGGTCTACCAGTTTCCAGAAGGCATTGTCGAACAACGGGCCGGCGGCGCGCCGGTAGAGCTCGCGGCCAATTCCCCGCAGCATGGCCATCGATTGCTCGGGGCTCATCGCAGCGCCGGCATTGCGCACCCTCACCCCACGCGCGCTCTCCGAGGCCCGCGCTATCGAGTCATATTGTGCGGTCAGCCACGGCCGCAGCTCTTCGGCGGGTGTGCATGGCGCGCTTCCTGGCTGCAGATAAGGGGATTCGATAGTGAGTTCGCAAACTGTGCGATCGCCTGCGCGATCTTCATGCACATAGACAGTGAGGTCTGCCGGCTTCTCAACAGCTCGGATGGATGCGGCTTCCTCTACGAACCCATGGGCGGCTGGAGCCGGCGTAGTATCGACGCCGATCACGCGCGTGGCGCGCGCCAGATACGTGCCATTGTGCCAGAACGTAACCGAGACTTTGCCTGTCGTTCGTGCCGTTTTCGGCGTCAGCTCGAATACACCGGGCGTCGAATCGCCGTCCGCCGGCAAATCGAGCCGGGTGTGATTTCGGCCATTGGCGATGTCGAAGTCGGCCGCGGTCAGGACAACGTCGATTGGCCAGGGACTTCCATCCGGACGCGCGGGAAGCGTCATGCTCAGCCGTCCTTCCGTGTCGATACGGGAACCATAGCCGGGCTGGATTTGCGCCGCGCTCGACAGCGGCTCCATGGTCAGACTGACCTGCAATGAGAACGACTGGCCCATCGACACGCGGTCGGGTGCCTCAAGGTTGGGATAGCGCCGGACCTGAATTCCCGCAGAGGCTTGCGGCTCCGGGGTGCTCGGCGGCGAAAGCAGGGAGTTCGGCTGGAGTGGCTGGCTCGGGGCGGCGGAGTTGGGAACTGGCGATTCCTCGGGCGCTGGCTGTGGAGTATTGTCCGGCAGGGCAGCATGCCGGGGCAGCGCGAAAAACGAGACCGCAATTATCACCAATGCCGCGACGCCTGCCGCCGCCCACCACATCCAGCGGTTGCTTTTTCCTGAACCTGCCATTCTTCAACTAATGTTCCATCTTCGCCGATAAACGCCGCCTTGCGTCACGTTCTCCTTTCGCGGGTTGTCGATTCCCGTCGGCAGCCGCTATAATCGGGAAACTTCTCATCCGCGGGAGGCTGTCATGCAAGATTCACGCAGAACGTTCTTCGAGGAGATCCTGACAGCAGGAGGGCTGTCGGGATTGCTGGCAGCGCGAGCCATCGCCGGCGCTCCACAAGATTCCTCCGACGCTTCGTTGATCGACGCCAGTGGTTTCTGGGGAAGCTTCTATGACAGCGTCGATCCGAGGAAGGGAAGAGGCCGTCACGGAATCCTTGGGAGGCCCGCGGTGGAGAACAAGGACGTTCGCTACCTTTACTACGACACTGCGGGTTTGCGGTACACGGATCAGCTCAAACCGAAAGATCTGTTGGATCACAACGGCGACGTCGCTGTGAGCATCGCGCTGGGCCAGTTTCGGCCGGGAAATGCCGACGCGAAATCGATCAAGGAATTAACTTCGGCGCAACTTCGAGTGGACTGTGTGCAAACGAAGTCTTTCATGAACATTCTGGCCCCGGCCGCCTGGGTGGCGCTGGCATCGCTTTACACAAATAAGGCCGGCAAGCTGCCGTCCCTGCAGACTCTGGGATTCCAGCAACCGAACCTGCTGAGCGGCGACAACAAAGTGATTCTCCCCGGCGGCCTGGGCAAGTTCGCGGTGAATGTTTCGTCCATGACCAAAGAGTCCCCGCTGCACAAGATTCTGCGGGACGGCGTCAAGATCGCGGGCATCGCCTCGCCGCTTGTCGGCTTTCCTGCCGTGAGCGTCGCCGCCATGCAAGCCTTCACCACCATCTACAGCCTGCTCGAAGAGCGCGCGTCATTCATCATGAGCAGTCCGCTGATGGACGCGGCGGCGACCCAGTATGCGCTGAAGGACCCCAGCTTTCCCCCAACCTTTGTTCCCCTTAAGGACGGTCAGTACGTGATGGTTCCCTTGACGCAAACTACGGACTTGGCTTCGAAGCTGACAGATCTGGAAATCAACCAGGGCTGGCTGGTGGATCGCTTGGACAAATCCAACCTGCCGGTGGACCAGAAGGCACTCAAGACGATTCCGGAGGTCACCTACCTCACGCTGCAAATGAAAATTGCGCCAATTACTTTGCCAGCTGCAACGGGTTCGGAGGGTGGGGACGGAGGCGCCAAGTCGCCCAGGGAGACCACGAAAGGCAAGGGGTAGTATCCGGTGCCTGTGCGATGTTCGGTTGCGCTGGCGGCACTGTGTGGCGCGGTTTTCCTGCCGGCGCTCGTGATGGCCCAGTGCCAGCCGGCGAAGCGTGCGCTGGTGGTTGGCATTAATACGTACTCTGGTTCGCGGCCTCCAGGAGTGCGCGTGGAGAAGCCGTCGGTGACGCGGGTGCCCGTTCAGGGAACCAGTGCACCGAGGCCTTTCGATAACCTCGAAGGCGCCGTGAACGACGCCAACGATTTTGCCGATCTGCTCGAATCCACCGGCTTCGATTTTCCGCGAGAAAACGTCGTCCGGCTGATTGAAGGGAACGGCACTGCTCAGAACATTCTCGATACCTTTCAGCGTCACCTGATTGACGAGTCCACCTGTGCTGGTGATGTGGAAGTGTTTTTTTACTCCGGCCACGGATCGCAGATCCGCAACCGGTACGTGAAGGACGAAACCGCGCCCGACCGGTTCGACCAGACACTGGTGCCCTACGATGCGGCCGATGGCGTCCCCGACATTCGCAACAAAGAGCTGGACCGCCTTTACCTCAAGGCCGGGCAGAAGGGCGTCTTCCTCACTGTAATCGCGGATAGCTGCCAAAGCGGCGGGCTGAGCCGCGGCGCGAAGCAGTTCTCGCGCGGCAAGGCCGCGGCACAAGATCGCCGGTATGTCGTGGACCCGGGGCCACAGGATGCCTTCCACAAGGCTCTGCTGCCCACCCGACTTTCTTCAGGCCTTCCCCACCCCGTGCTGCTGCTCGCCGCCGCCTACGAAACCGAGGAGGCCAAAGAAGACGGCGACACGACGCATCCACACGGTGCTTTCACCGCTGCGCTTTTGAGGAAACTCCAGGATCACGGAATTCGCGAGCCCATCGGCACAATCTTCGACGACGTCAAGTTTGACGTTGGCCTGACCGAGCCCGCCCAGCACCCCGAGATTTATGGAGATGAGCGCTTGGATCTCGACATGTTCGGCGGACGGCCGAACTCCATCACGGGCATGGTGACGCGCGTGAAAGAGATGCAAGCCGACGGCAGCCTGGTGCTGGACAAGGGTACGCTGGCCGGCCTTTATCCCGGATGCCAACTGGTGAGCGTCTCGGTCGCCTCGCCGATCCGTCTGGATATTCGCGAAGAAGGCACTGGTCCAACAAAATCGGTCGCGGAAATAAACGACGGCAGCTTCACGGAGAACCCCCAGGGCGCCGTTTTCCGTCTGGACCGATGGGTTGTCCCGGATAAGAACGCGCTCACCATCTACTACGCGAAAGATGGTCCCACCGCGGAGAGCCTGGCACACGACGCCGCTGTGCTGAGCCAGCTCGAATCCACGGGAGTACGGATCGTGTCCGATCCTACGGTTCCGTTGCCCGCTGGCGTGGATCTGCTGCAGATCTGGTGGATGAATGGCGCCTGGCGGCTAATGCCCACGCCTTCTACTCCCGCCGTGGAGTTTGGGAAATCGCTGGCCGAGCGGCAACTGCGCCCGCTCGTCGCCACGAGGCGGCGCGCGCTCTACGTCAACTTTCCCATGCCGGCGATGGATGCTGCCAAACTGGAACTCGGCGACGGCACTGCCAACGATGCCGTAAGGGTGCAGAGCCAGCCCGATAAGCCGAAGAAAGATCAGTACATTCTCGCCGGCAAGTGGAACGGCAAGAGCTTCGAGTACGCGTGGGTGCGGGCCGGCATGACCGACGACGATCAGGCCGATACAAACCTGCCGGTACGCACCGACTGGGTTCCCGCACGCGATGCCGATTGCACGGACAATCTTCGCCGGAAGGCTCTCACGCTGAACCGTATCTACGGCTGGGCGACGCTGGACGTTCCCGGCGGCGGCGCGACGCCCGCCGGTGCGTTCCCTTATCGTCTGGCCCTCCGCAGAGTTGGTACAACCACCAACATGACGCCGGGCAAGGATGTCACCACGGAAGGCGAGCAGTACAAGGTCTGGCTGATCGCCAACCCCGAGGAGGTCGCGGCCATCGCGAAGACAGGGCAAATTCCGTCACGGTGGGTGTATGTCATCTCCATCGACCGCGACGGGAATACCAACGTGCTGATCCCTGGGGGCGAAGGCAATGTGGGCAATCACGTTCCGGGAGGCGAGACTCCGTCGGCGGAGATCCAGATGACTTCTGACCCATACGATTTCTCGATTGCTCCGCCCTTCGGTCTGGACACCTATATACTTCTGGTCACCGACGATGAACTGGACCCGCGGATTTTCCCGGCAGAGGGCGTGCGGGCCCGTTCGGCGAGTCGCGGCACGGGTAATCCGCTGGCGGACTTGCTACTGAACATCGGCGTGAACAGCCGCAGGCGTGGCACGGCCAAGGCCGTTCCCGCTAATTGGTCCGTGCAGCGAGTCACTTTCCGCTCGTTGCCCACCAAGACGAATTGAAGCCTGCGCGTGGCGGCGGCTGCCGTGGCAGATAGTGAAATCAAACAGCCCAGGTTGCCGACAAAACCTCTGCCCCTTCCAGTGCCGTCTTCGTTGCCTTCTATGGCTTGTCCGGCGTATAGCCGTGCCTGCGTAAGATACGCCTGACCAACACAATCTCGGCCTTGGCCGAAAGGTCCCGCAAGCTACTTGGGGAATCCGGGCGAACGTGAACGCAGGTTCTTTCACCTGCGCCTGAGGGACTAACTCGATCAGGCAGCCTCCGAGTAGTGATTCAGAGTTGCTGACTCGGACATCGTTACACACCCCTTGTGTCGGGACCCGTCTGTCCCCCGTGAGGCTGGCGGAAGCTCTCCTCAACGTTGCTACCTCACCGCAATCGGGAAGTCGGCAATCGTCTGCGGTTTCGTCGTCGATGGCGTCTGCGCACCGTTAGTCAGCTCCTTCACCCGCTCGGAGATGTACAGGTCCAGCATGTTCACCGTGATCCTGCCCGTGCCCTGATAGTCAGCGCCCCCCGCCAGACCCTCCAGAAGAGCTTTGGTGAACGCGCCATTGCCCCATTCATCGCGCTCCAGGGCCACCTGCCGGCCGGTAGATGCCGCGAAAACAACCGCGCCATTCTCGGCGCTGGCCAGCTCGTTGATTAGCGCGTTGATGTCCGGAGGGCCGCCGCGAGCCCGCCCGCCCATGATATTACCCGAGTGACACGTGTCTGCAAACACGAGCACCTTGCCGGCCAGATCACGCACGGTCTCCGTGATCTGCGAATACTCCAGCCCGGTCCGCTTCAGCCGCTCCGCGTCGGAATCCACCGACATGAAGTAATAGGTGCCGAAGGTGTCGTTGGCCCCGTGCCCCGACAGGAATATCATGGCCACGTCGTGCTGCGTGGTGGCGCGCTGGATCCAGTCCAGCCCGTCCAGGATGTTGTCGCGCGTCGCCTGGGCATCGGTGAGCAGCTTCGTCTCGACGTCCCGGTACAATCGGCCGTTCTGACGTTTCATCATCTCCACGAAATCCGTCGCATCGCGTGCGGCCATGTGCAGCGTGTATGGCTCCGGATAGGCGCTGATCCCGATGGCCAGCACGTACAGCTTAGGCTGAATAGTGAACTGTTCATTCTCGCTCGCACTTCCGCGCCAGTGCAGCCGAATGCTGGCCGCCTCGCTGGCTCCGTTCCGGTTCTCGGCAATGACCGACAGCTCGCAGTCGCGCGCGGGAATCGTCACCATGGTTGTACCTTGAGGGGCCGCGGGGGCCGGGGTGACTCCGCGCACTTCAGGCAACGGACGCCCATCCAGCAGGATGCGCAGACCGGTGACCGGATCTCCCGACGCACTGCGGACCGAATACCTCAGCGCGACTTCCGCGGACGAGACCTCGGCGCCGTCCGAAGGCGAAACGATGCGCACCACCGGCGGCAGAGCGCTGACCACCGCCTGCGTGTCCCGGCGGCGGCCCGACTCGGCATCGGCCAGTCGCACCGCTTCGTTTTCATCGTGCGTGGAAAGAATCCGGGACACCACGTCGGGCCGGTACTTCAGCGAACGAAAACGCGAGGCCGGATAAAAGTCCGCAGCGGCCTCATGGCCGTTGTTGACCTGCCAGCCGATGAGATCCTCGCCGCCGGGACTGGCGTCGTAATAGCCGGAAGGAGACCACATGACCCAGAGCCTGTGGTCGGCAGCGGGGAAGAAGGCCAGCAGTTCCTTTCCGTCCTCAATGCGGTACCAGCGAATGGTGCCGTCGGCGAAGGCGGCGATGACGGTGCGGCCATCCCATGGGATGTTGACGGCCCAGGCGACCCCGGGCACCGGAGTTTCCCATTTCTGTTCGCCGCGGCGGTCAAACAGGCGCAAGTGCCACTCGGCGCCAAGAGCGAAAGACTGCTGGTCCGGAGCGATGGCCAGGCTGCGCGACTTCTCGTATTGCTTCAGTTTCAAAGGCGTGCCGCCCAGCTTCGGCGAGGTCGAGTTCTGCCAGTCCGTAACGTTAAGTCCTGTGGTCAGCGGGCCGGAGACGGAGGAAGGAAGATCGCCCGGGCTGAGCGAGCGATCACCGGCGGAAAACACGGCCGGCGATTTGCCGAAGTCCACATATCCGAACCCCACTCGCAGCCCGTCGGCGGAGGCATACAGGGGAGCGTCGCGGAAGTTGGCTACTGGTGGTCCGCGCCAGAGAATCCGGCTGCCGCTCTGGTCCAGAATGCCAAAGGCGGGGTCGGCCGAATCGAAAACAAGCCGTCCGTTGCGGAGCGGAATCAGATCCATGATCGTGTCACCAGCGGCGATGAACTCCTTGCCTTCACCGCCGTCCCCGTTCCAGCGAAGGATGGTAGAAGCATCGGCTGTCCCATAGGTGCCGCCGGCGAACAGGTAGCTCCCATCGCGCGACCAGGCAACCCTCATGAGATTCCCGTTGACTGCCGTGCGAGAGAACAGGATCGACAGGTCCCCGGCGGCCAGGACGTCCACGCAAGGAGCGTCATGGTAGCCGACCGCCACCCGGCTAGCGTCCGGCGAGAACGCCACGCCGAAAGGCCGCCCGCCGGCCGCCGCCTTCTCCTTGCGCAACAGTCGCAGCCCGGTGGAGACGTCATACAGACGGATGAAACCGTCGAAGGACGTCGTAACGAGTCGCCGCGAGTCGGGACTGAACGCTGCCCCATAGACGAACCCATAATCCGCGTCCGATCCGGCGAGATAGTAGTCGGTTGTTTTATATAACCGAACTCCGTTTTCACCGCCCAAACCCGCGAACAGCAGCCGGCCGTCCGGTGAGTACGCGAGATGCTGGATGGAGCTGGCCAGGCCCACCACGCGCCGTCGAAGAACCCCGGACTCGCGATCAAAAAGGTAAATGGAGCAAGATTTTTCCCAATCACACCCGGTCCATCCCCCCGCCGCTATGGTCTTGCCGTCCGGCGAAATCGCTACGGCATCCACCTTGCCTTCGTTTCCTGTCCCCGCTGGCGGTCGAATGGTTTGTAGCAGCCGTCCTGTCGCCAGTTCCCACACCCGAACGGTCTTGTCGTCGGAACCCGTCACCAGGAATCGTTCGGCGGCGTCCACGCTGATTTGCTTGATCATCGCCGTGTGCATGCCGGTCTCGATCCGCAGCATTGGAGGCTCGGCCGTCTGGGCATGCAGGGCCGCGACACACGCCCAAAGCAACAGGATCGAGATGTGTCCGCTGGCCAGCCTTCTTCGCATCTTGTTTCTCGGAACGGCGTTTCGCTATTTGGTTGAGTATAGCCCGATGTGCGCCAGACTGGATCGAGAACGCCGGCGCGCTCCGGATAGAGTCATCGCGTCCACCAACGGACTCGGAGGGCTTGTCAGCAAACCGTTGACTGAGGCAGGTCGCACCACGTGGGTACGATAACGGTGATGCGGTCGCGCTGTTTGGTGGGCAAACCGCCCGACGGTGCCTTCATCCCCGGCGACAATATCCTTTACCCCACTTCGAACTCTGGGACGGTCGAGTGCGCCGACGGCAATGCCGTTGTCGATGGGTGCGGAATTGCTTTCACGATCAATGGTGGCTACGGAAATATTGGGGACAATTATACTGGAACAGGCACGAGCGCTGATGTGTATACGACCGCGCCCCGCCCGACCCACGCCAATTTCGACGCCACCTTCACGATCGCCGCGGTCCCGGAACCTTCCTCACTGTCATTGCTCGCGCCTGCTGCCGCCAGTGTCGGGTTGATCCGTCGACGCCAAAGGGTTTAGTCTCCCAAGATGGTTCGTCAGCAAGAATCGTGGGTGGATTCTGTGGCAGTTTTACCAAGTGAGTGATAAAGCGCGAGTTCGAGTTGTTGTCGGCATGGCGGGTAAACTGAGGTCGGATGCCAGGCAATGGCACCTGATCGAGCCACCTGGCCGGGTCGTCCAGCAACCTCGATGGACACGCGGCAACCCACTCGTCCACCTGCTCGTCAGTTACACCTCCGGGCCCTCGCTGCTCCCGAGAAGCTCCACGAACTCAATCACTGTCCCATCCGGGCACAGCGTTCTCCTGCACCTAGCATTCTTCAGACTCATCCTGCCGCCGTACCTGCAGACGATCATGCGAAAGTAGGTGGTGAAGAACAAAGAAGGCATGACGGCAAACCGCGAAATACTGACGGCATTGCTTCGCGAGGCGTCGCGGCAATCGGAACCTTTTCAAAGCCTGATCCACGACTATTCCGCCGATGTTATGAACGACTCCGAAGTGCACCACCTGTTTACCGCGCGCCTTGACGCCAACGTGCCGATGCGGCGCGAGATTGAAATACTCAAGGCATCGCTACGCGTGCCGGCCGCCGGGCCGCTGTCTCCGGCGATGAATGAGGTTCTGGCGGCAGCGGACGCGCTGCCCGCCGGCAGCCATGCGAGCCTGTGCGAGATCGCCGACCTCGTGGCCGTCGAGCTGGTCTACAAACTGCGCGAAATGACTCCCGCCCGTTGGCGCCGTTTTGGGCTGGATCGAGATCACCTACGAAATTGCGGCGACACAAACGCTGATTTACCAGTGAGGGGCCACGTCGCAATCAAGGACCATTCTTCGCGACAAGGCGAAATGCACTTGGCCGTATCATACCCAAGCGGCTGATGCGCCGCGAGTTCGCTCGATCTCCAGTGGATTAGGACCGAGAAACGTTAGATCCCTATCGGAAGTCTCCCTGCCAGGAGTTCTCGAGGAGGTTACCGCTGTTCGGGACGGGGTGCTTTCGATAGGGATCTAACGTTTCTCGGGAGTGGCTGAACGCATACGAGCGCGGATTGAGTGAACACTACTCATTGCATGCGAGCGATCCTCACATGGGGTGGGATGATAGCGGAACGAAGGCCCTGGTCGGCTCACAATTCGTCCTTGCTCGTGCCGTGGAATTCTCGTGTGCCGCCTCGTTAACCTTCGTCAGTTGGAATGGGTCGGCGAGAGGGTCCCTTTGACGAGGACTCGGATCCAGGCGGCTCACGGAACGGTTCCACTGAAATGCGCTCGTAACACACTTCCAGCACGTCCAGGTCTTCGGTACCGCCCGGCGCTTGGAGTACAACGCTGTCGCCTGCTGCCGACTTTAGCAACGCGCGCCCCAGGGGCGACACCCAACTGATGTGGTCACGGTCGAGATCGACTTCGTCGGTGCCCACGATGCTCACCACTCGCTCCACTCCCTCGGCGTTGGCATAGCGCACGGTCGCGCCGAAGAATGCTCTCGTGGCCGCTTGCCCCGTTCTTGGAGTTTCCGGGTCCACCACTTCCGCAGCTTCGATTCGCTTCCTGAGAAAGCGAATCCGCCCATCGATCTGCCGCAGCCGCCGCTTGCCGTACTGATAGTCGGCGTTTTCACTCCGATCGCCGTTACTGGCAGCCCACGCCACCACCTCCGTCACGGCCGGGCGTTCCCTGGTGAGCAGAAACCGGTGCTCATC
>Ga0187887_10003253_pt1 | contig 12678 bp, 8 predicted proteins | sample June2016WEW_7_10_FD_132977 | JGI IMG/M metagenome (GOLD analysis project Ga0187887, IMG submission 132977) | Peatland microbial communities from SPRUCE experiment site at the Marcell Experimental Forest, Minnesota, USA - June2016WEW_7_10 | ecosystem: Environmental > Terrestrial > Soil > Wetlands...
CATCGCCATCAAGCCAATGAAGGACGGCGTGATTGCCGACTTCAAGCAGACCGAGAAGATGTTGAACTACTTCATCCAGAAGGCGCACAACCGGAAGATGATGGTTCACCCACGCATCGTGATCGGCGTGCCGAGCGAGATTACGCAGGTGGAGAAGCGAGCGGTCATGGACTCGGCGTATCGCGCCAAGGCGAGCGAAGTGCATCTTGTGGAGCAGGCCATGGTGGCGGCGATTGGTGCAGGTTTGCCGATCACGGAGCCGGGCGGCAACATGGTGGTCGATATCGGTGGCGGGACTACGGATATTGCGGTGATTTCGCTGGCGGGTATTGTGTACTCGCGGTCGGTGCGCATGGCCGGCAACCAGATGGACGAAGCCGTGATGACGTATCTGAAGCGCAAGTACAACCTGCTGATTGGCGAGCGGACGGCAGAGCAGATCAAGATCGATATTGGATCGGCGTATCCGCTGGATCGGCCGCTGTCGATGGAGATCAAGGGACGGAACCTGATTGAGGGCGTGCCGAAAACTATTACGATCGACGACACGGAGATTCGCGAGGCGCTGGCTGAATGCATAGCGACGATCATCAACGCGGTTCGCGTGGCGCTGGAGCGGACACCGCCGGAATTGTCGGCGGACATCTCGGATCGCGGGATCGTGCTGACGGGCGGGGGCGCGCTGATCAAGAATCTGGACAAGAGGATTCGCGAGGAGACGGGGCTTCCGGTGACGATTGCGGATGATCCGCTGGCGAGCGTGGTGCTCGGAACGGGAAAGATGTTGTCGGATTTCCGGCTGCTGCGGAAGATCTCGATCGATTAAGAGCAGGGGATAGAGTGTAGAGGATAGAGTGCAGAGAAGACGAAGGCCGCTCGGTTGAGCGGCCTTTTTGCGTGGGCGGGAGTTATTGCGGGGGAAGCTGGGTGCGGTCCCAGCCGCCGCCTAATACTTTGATGAGGAGGACGCTGGCGTCCATGCGGCGGCGCAGGATGTCGATGTCGTTGCGTTGGTTGATGAGTGCCGAGGTCTGGGCGGTGATGACCTGTAGATAGGTATCAACGCCGCCAACATAGCGGTTGTTGAAGATGCGTTCCGACTCCACGGCGGAGGCGGTGGCCTGACGCTGCTGCTCCTGTTCGTGGGAGAGAACTCGGAGGGCGACGAGGTTGTCTTCGACCTGCTGATAGGCGGTGAGGACGGTCTGGCGATAGCTGGCGGTGGTGCCGTCGTAGTTGGCGAGGGCTTCTTCGGAGAGGCCGCGGCGCCGGCCGCCGTCGTAAAACGTTTCGCCGATGGTGGGACCGAGCGCGTAGATGAAGCTGGAGGATTCGAAGAGCGACGTGATGCTGGTGCTCTCCTGGCCGGCGGTTGCGCCAATGTTGAGCGATGGGAAGTAGGCAGCGCGGGCGATGCCGATTTGCTCATTGGCTGAGGCAGTGCGGCGCTCGGCGGCGGCGATGTCAGGACGGCGCTCGAGGAGCTGTGATGGAAGCCCTGGAGGAATGACCGGGGGCACGTCAGAGAGCGGCAGCGGCGAAGGGGGCAGGCTGAAGGACGCTGGCGGCTTGCCGATGAGGATCGCGATGGCGTGCTCGTATTGGGAACGCGCGATGGCGACATCGGAGGCCTGCACCTGGGCATCCTGGAGCTGGGTTTCCGCCTGGGTGAGGTCGGACTTTACGGCAACGCCGCCGAGGTAGCGGTCGTTGGTGATGCGAACGGCTTCGGCATATTGCGCGACGGTGTCGTTGAGGAGTTTTTGCTGTGCGTCGGCGGCGCGCAGCTCGAAGTAATCCATGGCGACTTCTGCCTGGAGCGACAGGAGTGCGGTTTGGAGGTCGGCTGCGGTGGCTTGCGATTGCTCGCGGGCCGCCGTGACATTGCGGCGGACTGCGCCCCAGAGGTCGACTTCATAGCTCAGTTGCAGCGGCAGTTGGAGATCGCCTTCACCGTTGTTGGAGGCAGCGGTGAAGTACGGCTGGTTGGCGGAGTAGCGTTCGGCGCCCAGGAAAGGATTGAGGCCAACGGTGGGATACTTGTTGGCATTCTGCACGCGGAGGTTGCCGCGGGCGGCGCGCAGATTGGCCTCTGCGATCCGTAGCGTTTGATTGGCGCTGGCGACCTGTGGTTCGAGTGCGTTGAGCCCGTCGTCCTGGAAGAGGGTCCACCAGTCGCCGCGGGGGATGGTGTCCTGCGGCTTGGCGGTCTGCCAGTCGGCGTTCTCTTTGAAGGCGCTGGAGTCGGCGCTGGGGCTGAGCTCTTTGAAGGCGGGCGCGGTGGGAACCGAGGGTGCTTTGTATTTAGGGCCGACCATGCATCCTGCGAGCGCGAAGGTGGCCAGGAGGGTTGTGCTGAACGACGCGTATTGAAGCGACGATCGTGCCTTCATTGAATCACCGCCGGTTGGGTGGCGATGTTTACGGGCTGACCCTCGGCGAGCGAATCGGAAGGAGAGAGGATGACCTTGTCGTTCGCGGAGAGGCCGGTGGCGACCTCGACGGACTTGCCGTTGTCCTTGCCGATGGTGATGGGCTGCAGGTGCACGTGGCCATCACGCACGACGCCGACCTGGAGGCCCTGGGCGCGGAAGATGAGTGCGTCGGAAGGGATGGAAAGTTCACGGCTCTGGACTGGAATTTTGAAGTGGACGAAGACGTAGGCGCCGGGGAGGAGTTTTTCGTTGTGGTTGTTTACGTCGACCTCCACGTTCAGAGTTCGAGAGCTTGGATCGATGGAGCCGGAGTTGCGGGTGACGATTCCGGTGAAGACCTGGTCAGGATATTCATCGAGGGTAAGGGTTGCGGTATCGCCGTTGTGGATGTCGGGTGCGTAGACCTCGGGTACGGCAACGAAGACGCGCAGCTGGTTGACCGAGGCGATATGGAAGAGCTCCTTGGCTGTGTTGGTGGTGGTGGCAGAGCCCGCGTTGATGAGGTCGCCAATGTCGGTGTTGCGCTGGGTGACGATGCCACTGTAGGGAGCGTAGATCTTCTCGAAGGACTGGAGTTGCGAGAGGCGGCGGACGTTGGCTTCTGCGGCTTCTACGGCCGCACGTTTGGCTGCCGCGCCTGAAACGGCAACGTCGGTCTCCTGCTGGGAGACGGAGTTGAGCTTGAGGAGATTGGTATAGCGGTCGGAGGTGGTTTTCGCGAGGTTGAGATCGGCCTGCGCGCTCTTGAGATCGGCCTGGGCGACCTGGAGCTGCTCGTCGAGTTCGGGCGTTTCGATGGTGGCCATGAGCTCACCCTTGGTGACGTGCTTGCCGATGTCGACGAACCACTGCTTGAGGTAGCCGCTGGTGCGCGCGTAGATGGGTGTGTCGTCGAAGGCTTGGGTATTGCCGGGCAGCGCGATTTCAGAGGTTGCGCCGGCGACGATGGGAGAGACGACGTCCACGGTCGGGATTGCATCCAGCTTGGTCTGCTTGGCGAGATGACGCTCATCGGCTACACCACCGATGAAGCGATATGCGATGCCGGCAAGCAGGAGCAAGGCAATCACGATGAGGGTGATGAGGACGCCACTGGGCAGCCGCTGCGGTGCGGGAAGCGCATGGGCGGGATCGGGGTGAGGAGGGATCGGATGCTCCGATGGAGCGTAATCCGCAGAGGGTGTCGTCCTGTCGGTATTGATGTCGGTGTTGACGTCGGTGTTATGGATGGGCATGATCCTGATCTCCAGTGGGTGCCTGCGGGCTACCCGATCGCGACGGTTTCGTGCGGGGACGACACTGGCATGGTATCGGAAGGTCGCTCGCGGCCATGTAGCAGTGCGAAGACCGCGGGTACGAAAATGAGGGTGGCGACTGTCGCGAGCGAGAGTCCACCGATGACGGCACGACCGAGGGGAGCGTTCTGCTGGCCGCCATCGCCGAGGCCGAGCGCCATCGGAACCATGCCGATGATCATGGCGAGGGCTGTCATGCAGACGGGACGGAAGCGAGTGGTGCCGGCTTCGACAGCAGCGAGCAAGGCGTCGCCGGTGATGCGTAAACGATCTTTGGCGAACGAGACGACGAGGATGGAGTTTGCGGTAGCGACGCCCATGCACATGATCGAACCCATGAGAGCGGGAACGGAGAGCGTGGTGTGGGTGAGGAAGAGAAAGACGACGATGCCGGCGATCGCGGCGGGCAGAGCGGTGATGATGATGAACGGGTCAAGCCAGGATTGGAAGTTGACCACGATGAGCAGGTAGACGAGGACGATGGAGAAGACGAGGCCGAAGAGCAGGCTGATGTAGGAGGTCTGCATGGTTTCGACCTGGCCACTGATGCGAACGAAGTTGCCGCGGGCGAGCTGAGGGCGATTGCTATCGACGATGCGCTTAACTTGTTTTGCAACGGAACCGAGGTCGCGGTCCTGAACATTGGCGTAGATGTCGAGGGTGCGGCGCGTGTTGTAGTGGCTGATGATGGGCGGCTCGGTGGCGCGGGAGATGCCGGCGACGTCGGCGAGGATTTCGGGCGTCTTAGCGGTGGGGGACGCGAGGGGAATGTTTTCAAGGTCGCGAAGGGATTGGATCTGATACTGCGGCGTCTCCGCGATGATGCTGTAGAGGATGTGGTTCTTGTCGTTGAGGAACCATTGCGGCGTGAGCTGGGCTGAGCCGGAGAGAATATTGACGGCTGATCCGCCGATGTCGTTTTGCGTGTAGCCACCGTTGAGCGCCTTGGTCCGGTCGACGGTGACTTTGAGGACGGGGCCGTCGTCTGGCTGCTCGAGGCGCAGGTCGACGAGTCCCGGAACCTCGGCTAGCTGTTGCATCATCTTGGTGGCGACGGCGCGGTTGCCGGTGTCGTCGGCGCCTTCGATCTGGATATCGATGGGCGCGGGCAGGCCGAAGTTCAGGATCTGCGTGACGATGTCGGAGGGAAGGAAGTAGAACGTGGCGCCGGGGAATTCGCGGGGAAGGCGTTCGCGCAGGGTGCGGACGTAGTCAGCGGTGGGTGAGTGGTTTTCTTTCAGAGAGACAAGGATGTCGGCGTCGGCTGCACCGAAGAGACCACTGGTTGCATGCTGCGTGTTGAGGGTGGAATAGGGAAGGCCGATGTTGTCGAGGATGTTGTCCATCTGATTTTGCGGGACGGCGGAACGAATGGACTGCTCGACCAGATCGCAGAGGCGGGCGGTTTCCTCGATGCGGGTTCCGGTCTTGGCGCGGACGTGGAGGATGAAGGAACCATTGTCGCTGTTGGGAAAAAAGTTCTGACCCAGCAGCGGGATGAGCAGCATGCAGATGAGGCAGGCGAGCAGGAAGAGAGGGATGAACATCTTGCGCGCTTTGACGAGCTGGGTGAGGAGAGACTCGTACGCGGAGCGAACGGCTTCGAAGCCGCGTTCGAAGCCGCGCTGGAAACGGGCAAAGAAGTTTTGCGAGAGCGGGGCGTGATGGTCGACGGGCTTTAGGAGGTAGAGCGCCATCGTTGGTACTAGTGTTCTCGAGAGGATGTAGGAGGCGAGCATCGCGAAGACGACGGCCTCGGCGAGTGGCATGAAGAGATAGCCGGTGACGCCGGAGAGGAAGAACATTGGCAGAAAGACGATGCAGATGGAGAGCGTGGAAACCAGTGCAGGGACGGCGATTTGGGCGGCGCCCTCGAGGATCGCTTCGCGGAGCTGGTGGCCTTCTTCGAGATAGCGATTGGTATTTTCGATTTCAACCGTGGCGTCGTCGACGAGGATGCCTACGGCGAGTGCTAGGCCGCCGAGGGTCATGATGTTGATGGTCTGGCCGATGAGCGAGAGAACGATGATCGAGGCGAGGATCGAGAGGGGGATGGATACCGCGATGATGAGAGTTGAGCGCCAGGATCCGAGGAACAAAAGGATCATCAGGCCGGTGAGCGTGGCGGCGATGACGCCTTCGCGAATGACACCGTCGATGGAGGAGCGGACGAAGACGGACTGATCGCCGATGGGCGTGATCTTGAGCTCTTTGGGGACGGTGGCGGCGACGCGCGGCAGGAGATCTTTGATGCCCTGGACGACGCTGAGGGTGGAGGCGGAGCCAGACTTGAGGATGGTGATGAGGACGCCGCGATGTCCGTCCTGGCGAACGATGTTGGTCTGCGGAATGGCGCCGTCGGTAACGCTCGCGACGTCTTTCAGGTAGACGGTCGCACCGTTCACCTGCTTCAGCGGGAGATTTCCCAGGCCGGCGAGGGTGGAGGGAGTGCTGTTGAAGCGGACGTCGTATTCGGCAGGGCCGATCTTTGCGGTGCCGCCGGGCTGAACGATGTTTTGATTGCCGACGGCGGTCAGAACTTCGGACGGCGAAAGACCTTCGGCTTGGAGTTTCTTCGGGTCGAGGTTCACCATGATCGAGCGCTGTTTGCCACCGTAAACGGCCGGGACGACGGCGCCGGGAACGGTGACCAGTTGCGGTCGAATGATATTGAGGCCGTAGTCGTTTAATTGCTGCTCGTTGAGGCCTTTACCGGAGAGGCCGAGTTGGAGGATAGGAACGCTGGAGGCGGAGAAATTGATGATTTGCGGAGGAAGGATGCCGGGCGGAAGGTTCTTGAGCATCTCCTCGGCAGCGGCCGATACCTGTGCGTTGGCGGTGTCGAGCGAGGCGCCGGGCTGGAGGTAGATCTTGACGATATCCTCGCCATTGAGGCTGGTCGATTCAACATGCTGGATGTTATCGACCAGGGTGGTGAGGGACCGCTCGTAGGGGCCGGTGATGCGTCCTTCGACCTCTTCGGGGCTTAGACCGGTATACTGCCAGGCCACTGAGACGACCGGGATATTGATGTTGGGGAAGATATCGGTGGGGGTCCGCAGGATGAGCACCGGCGCAGCGATCAGGATCAGGATCGCAAGGACAACGAAGGTATACGGCCGGTTAAGTGCAAGCCGGACAATCCACATGAAGCGCTCCCTGAGGAAGAAAGATGACCCTTGTATGACTGTAAAGGACTAAGGAAAGACGCGGGGATTGGCCGATAGTCGCACAGCATGTGCGAAGAACGCAGAGGGGATTGCGCTGTATCCAAGCGTGCGGACGGAGGTGTCAACGTCCTCGGGTTCTGGGGAAGTGATTCGGGACACACGCATCGAAAACCTGCGGGTGGGAACTTGCGGTTGAACTGGGACACAATCATGATGGATTGGGGCAAGAGCCCATTCCTGCTGAGGCGACCGAAGTGCCCCTGAGCTCGACGATCCAATCGCCATGTATCGCGGGCGGCGACCCCGCTGCAGCAGCCGTGGAATTTCAACGATGCACAGAACGTGGGCGTGACCAAGGCACAGCTTGACGAGGTGCCTGCGGCCCAAGCTCATGACTACACCGCCGTCGTCCTCAGCCTTGCGCCGATCTTTGTGGGAGACCGGTATTGGGTCCGATGTGATGAAGCCGATCGCAGCCCCGATCGCAGGAGGAATGGTCCGCCATGTGTTTCTCAAGCGCTGAGCATATGCGTAAAACCTTTGGCGGTGATTCGCCTGTCGAGAAACTCTTCTAGCAGTTCCTGCTCGGTGAGGATTGCAACTGTTTCGTCTGAGAAATTCAGCACGAACGTCTCGTCGGTAAGGCGATCAATCGATTGAATCTGCAGAAATCTGTTAGCCATGAGATCCCTCCTGCGGACTTTGATGCATAGGGGCGCCGGTTCGATTGGGGGATCATCAGAATTAAATCGTGACTTACGTCGGGGGAAAAGCATAATGCAAAACCAGCTGCAATTTTTTGCACACATGTCCAGTGCAAACCAGAGCGTTGACGACGGCTCACATCACCAGCGGTCGCTTGATTGCTTCCCGATACGGATTCAACACATTGTCCAGCGAGATAGTTCCCTCCAACTTTCCTCGACTGGCATGATTCGAAATCGGAAGGAGTGGCCAACGGCCAAAGTGCGGCAACGCATTGGAGAGGGGTTGGTCGGGGAGGATGAGAGGTGTACGTTCAAGGCCAAGGCGTTCCTGAAGCAATGTGCTTTCACGAGGATCATCCCGATCCTTAATCTCAGAGACGAGTTGGGTGATTTGATCCCGGCTCGCAGCTTTGCGCTCCTTAGCTTCTTTGGCGACAAGTCGCTAGATAAGATCACGCCAGAAGAAGTGGAGCGCTACAAGACCTCACGCGCGGCGGAATACAAGACGGTGCGGGGGAAAGACAAAAAACGTATCCAAACCAAGCAGCGGCTGAGGCCAGCCACGGTTAACCGTGAACTAACGTGTTTGCGAGCAATGTTCAATCAAGCAATCAAGAGCGATGTTCCGCTGAGGAATCCGATCAGCAAGACAGCGGCGAAGGTGTTGCCTGAAGATAACGAACAGACCCGCGTTCTCAGCTATGACGAGCAAGAGAAATATCTGGCGAAGGCCACGCCGATGATGTGGGAAGTGGCAATGATGATGCTGGAAACGGGGATGAGGCCGGAAGAGGTATTCAGGATTCAGTCCGCAAACGTGAGTCCGGCCGAAAACTATCTGTTCAACCCCTACGGGAAGACGAAGGCGGCAAAGCGTCGCATCAAGCTCACGGAGACGGCCAAGAGCATTCTGGTTAGGCGGAAGAAGGCTGCGGCGGAGCGAGAGTCACAGGACAAGGGCAGCGGCGCTTTCCTCTTTCCCTGCGAGACGGATGCCACAAGGCCACTTCCCGGCGTCCAGAGTCCCCACGCGCGGGCATTGCGTGAAAGCAAGGTAGTTTCGTTCCGGCCTTACGATTGTCGTCATACCTGGGCTACACGTGCCGCTCAAGCTGGAATTGACCTTGTAACGCTGGCGGCGATGCTAGGCCACTCCAAGATTAATATGGTTCTCCGCTATGCCCATCCGACTCAGGAGCATCAGGCGAAGGCGATGGATATGATGGAGCGGTATGTCAGTGAGCAGAAGATTGCTCATGCGGAGCGCGCAGCGTCCCAAATCTCGCACGCCATTCAGTAGGGGTGGAGCAGGGAAGGGAAAACAGAAAAAGCACGGCACTCGCTACATTTTCCGCTACAGTACCATTTTCTCGGGGTTTCAGATTCTCTGTAAGCTGTTGAAATAATTGGAGCACCGGGCGGGAATTGAACCCGCGAATACTGGTTTTGCAGACCAGCGCGTTAGCCACTTCGCCACCGGTGCTCATGATTCTGCCGCGCATACTGACGATACACGGCAGAACGTTCTGCGAGAACTATTGCGGTTGCGTTGTGGTGCGGAGGTATGGCTTCACTGTCTTGTAGCCGGGGAAGATCTTGTCGGCCTCTTCGTTGGAGACGGCGCCGGTGATGATGACGTCGTCTCCCTGCTTCCAGTTGGCCGGCGTTGCGACCTTGTGCTTGGCGGTGAGCTGGATGGAGTCGAGCACGCGGATCACTTCGTCGAAGTTGCGGCCGGTGGTCATGGGGTAAGCGATCTGAAGCTTGATGCGCTTGTCGGGACCGATGACGAACACGGTGCGAACAGGGGCATTGTTGGCGGGCGTGCGGCCTTCGCTGGTCTCGCCGGCATCGGCGGGGAGCATGTCGTAGAGCTTGGCGATGGCGAGGGTGGGGTCGCCGATCATGGGGTAGTTGACCTTGTGGCCACCGACGTCCTCGATGTCCTGCGCCCACTTGCTGTGGCTTTCGACGGGATCGACGGAGAGGCCAATGACCTTTGCGCCGCGCTGCGCGAACTGCTGTTCGAGGCCAGCCACGGCACCTAGTTCGGTGGTGCAGACGGGAGTGAAGTCCTTGGGGTGCGAGAAGAGAACGGCCCAGCCGTCTCCGATCCATTCATGGAAGTGGATTGTGCCCTGCGTCGTGTCGGCGGTGAAATCGGGGGCGATATCGTTGATGCGGAGTGACATTTTGTTTTCCGTCCTTCGGTTGATGTTCGCGACTGGTCTGAGGAGCAGGTTTGGTTGAGAGATGGTTCATGAAAGCAGAAAACCCACCCGGCTGAGCCTTGGGTGGGTCCTGATGTTCGTTTCTTGACGCTTTGCTATCGTCTCGATTCGCTCATCCGCTCACCCGTGTGGGGCCGCAGCAACAGCAGCAGCAACCACAGCGGCAGAGCATCGAGTTGGAGACGGTCAGGGTCATTGTCTTGAGTGCTTCTAATCTTAGTACCGCCGCGGGCGCCTTGCGCCAGCGTGGAAGCAGTTTCGCTCCCCTTGCGGTTATTCCTACGTTACGGCGGGGCGATTGGGATGTCAAGATGACGCGCACCGAGGCGCCGGGGCGTGGGTCCTTACGATTGGCCGCGGGTAGCATGGAGACATGATTCGTACACTCAACTACTCGGTGGTAGACGTCTTCGCAAAGCGGCCGTTGGAAGGCAATGCGCTCGCTGTGTTTCATGATGCGCGCGGCTTGTCGGATGAGGAGATGCAGAGTCTCGCGCGCGAGACAAATCTTTCGGAGACTACGTTCGTTCTTCCTGATGATGCAGAGACGGAGCAGCGAGAGGGCGTTCGCGTACGTATCTTCACGACGCAGGAAGAGCTGCCGTTCGCGGGACATCCGACGCTGGGTACGGCCACGTGGCTGCACTTGAACCATCCGACGCTGCGTGGAGCAGAGACGATCACGCTGAGGCTGAATGTGGGGCGGATCACCGTACGTTTCCATGCGCAGAGTGAGGGCGTGGCGGGCGTGCGAGCGACCATGGTGCAAAAGGATCCTGTGTTTGGCGCGACGCATGATCGCGCAGAGGTTGCGCGCGCGATTGGATTGAACGCCGAGGATCTTTCGGTTGAGCATGCGCCGCAGACGGTGTCGACGGGTGTGCCGTTCTGCATTGTGTTGTTGCGATCGCTGGAAGCTTCGCAACGATTGCAGTTGGTGCAGCATGAGGCGCAGGCATGGACAGCGACGAATGATGCGCAATTTTTTTATTGCATTGCGCCGCTGGCTGCTCAGGCAGCGGGCGCGGCAGATTGGCATGCGCGCATGCAGTTTTATTCGGGAGAGGATCCAGCTACGGGATCGGCGGCGGGCTGCTGCATTGCGTGGCTGGTGAAGGCGGGACTGGCTGCATCGGGGCGTGAAGTATTGATTGAGCAGGGGATCGAGATTGAACGGCCGAGTCGAATTGGGGTGCGGGCGACGCTTGAGGGCGAGAGGGTTCATTCGGTTGAAGTTTCGGGACGCACCATTTCTGTGGCAGAAGGACGGTTTTTCCTGCCCTGAAAACGGAAGTTTTCCACAAGGGGGGAATCGCAAACGCCAACAGGGACAAGCAATGCGTCGCGGCGGTGGAAGCGCCACTCCAAAGTAGCTGGATTTTCGCCAAAAATTCACTGTTGCCACGGGGGGTGCGGCTCCGTATGCTCAGCAAATCGTCAACGAACCAATTGATTCGAGGACGCAAGTTTTCGCCTGATTTACCGACAATCTGTGTGATAGCAAAGGCGCCAACGGGTGTTCTCTGCGCTGCGATGAAACCTTAGCAAGGCCGCGCGCTGGAGAGAATCCCGAGGGTTTCCTGGCTATCGCGAGCTACGAACCAGTTCATGGGGGAATCCCACGTTGAGCTGTAACGGGGCACTGCTTACACGATGAACGTGAGGCGGTGGGGAGGCCTTTTGCGCCTTTTCCACCGCAATCCACACCGTCCACAGCAGAATGCACGGTCAGCGCTTCGGCGCGATCGAGTGGGCCTTTTTGCAGTGAAAACGGCTGTCTCGCAGCAACTGAAACGCTCAACCTGAGCGAAGGATGGGATGCGCCTGGAAGGGCGCAAACGATCCCGCTCGGCTCCCAGCAACGGAAGCGCTGCGTCCTGCAAGTCATTGATTTGATTTGACGAACGCCGTGTAACTTGAACTTAGTCAACCTAAAAAGCCGGGGACCACCGGCATGGAGAGAAACGATGAGACCTCGCAAGACGATTTTGTGTGTGGAAGATAACGAGCAGGTGCTTTCGGTTAGGAAGTTTTTACTGGAGACGCGGGGATATCGGGTGCTGGCGATGAGTACGGCGGCGGAGGCTTTGGAGCATCTGCAGGTGGCGGCGCAGGGGTCGATTGACCTGTTGATGGCGGATTTGATTATGCCGCAGATGGATGGTAACGAGCTGATTCGAAAGGCGAAGCAGGTTCATCCGGGGTTGCCGACACTGCTTGTTTCGGGGACGGTGACGAGCTTTGACCGGGCGGCTGCGGCGGACGCGTTTCTGCCCAAGGGGGCGTGCACGCCGGCCGAGGTGCTGGACAGGATTCGGATCCTGGTGGCGCGGAAGCGGGGGCCGAAGAAGCAGGTGCAGTCGGTTAGCGTGGAAGAGGCTCCGGCGCAGGTTGCGATGGCGAGTTAAGCCCAAAACTGGTGAATTTGATGTAGGACTGAGCCCGGTTTCGGGTACTCACAGACATATTGAGCCTGGTTTCGGGACGCGCATGGTGGATTTCGGGGCTTGGGGGGTTGGGTCATTTGACCCACCCCGGCCCCCGAGCGGTCCTTGAATCAGCAATACAGGGGTCTCTCCACTGCGCTGCGCTCCGGTCGAGATGACGGAGTTAGGGGGCGCTTCGGTCGAGATGACGGGGTTTGGTTGGTAGTTGGTTAGGCTTCGACGAGGCCGTAGCGGCGTTGCCATTGTTGCTTGAGGCGGGACCAGACCGCGTCGATTTCGGGGCGGGGCATGGTGGGGTCTTCCTGTTCGGCGAAGTGGGCTGCTTCCTGGCGGGCTAGCTCGAGGAGGTCGCGGTCGCGGGCCAGGTTGGCTACGCGGAATTCCGGGAGGCCG
>Ga0187887_10003255_pt1 | contig 12677 bp, 11 predicted proteins | sample June2016WEW_7_10_FD_132977 | JGI IMG/M metagenome (GOLD analysis project Ga0187887, IMG submission 132977) | Peatland microbial communities from SPRUCE experiment site at the Marcell Experimental Forest, Minnesota, USA - June2016WEW_7_10 | ecosystem: Environmental > Terrestrial > Soil >...
CTTCACCGCTCCCGAACCTTCGGATTGGCGGTTTTCGACGGCGGCGGCGATGGTGTTGACGATATGAATAATCTTCCGCGCCGTTTCCGGGTCGGGAATTTTCAGGCCGTAATTTTTATCGAGCGCGACCACGATCTGGAGCGCGTCCACCGAATCCAATCCCAGACCGCCCGGACCGAAGAGCGGCTGGTCGTCGCCGATTTCATCCGCTGTGCTCTGAAGCATGAGGTTTTCCACCAACATGCGTTTGATTTGCCGTTTGAGTTCCGCGGGATTGCTCATTAAAAAATACGCCGTCAATTCCAGCCGCCGAGCCTGTAAGGTAACCCGCTTTAACGCAAGCCAGAAATGATCAGGTCGCCGGCTTCGTGGGTTGGCGTTATGCGCGCTTCCATTCCTCGCCGGTGATGCCCCGGCTGCCGCCGATTCATTTTGACGGTGGGCGGTTCCTCGCGTAGCGTGTCACCTGCCATTTCCGCAAATTGTCATGATTGGGCTCATAAAAATGATCTTCGGGTCGAGGAACGACCGCGAGGTAAAAAAATTCTGGCCGGTCGTCCGCCGCATCAACGAGCTTGAGGCCGGACTCCAGAAACTCTCCGACGACGAACTCCGTCAAAAAACCGCCGACTGGAAGGCGCGCCTGGCGCAAATTCAGGACCGGAAGGAGCTGGCTGGCGCCCTCGATGAAATTTTGCCCGAAGCCTTTGCCGTGGTTAAAAACGCCTGTCGCCGCCTGACCGAGCGGAAGGCGGAAGTGGTCGTGCGCGGACGTCCGGTCATTTGGGAGATGATTCCGTTTGATGTGCAACTCATCGGCGGGATGGCCTTGCACCGTGGGAAAATTGCCGAAATGGCTACCGGTGAAGGCAAGACGCTCGTTGCCACCATGCCGATCTATCTCAATGCGCTCACCGGCCGCGGTGTGCATGTGGTGACGGTGAACGATTATCTGGCGGCGCGCGACTCGGAATGGATGGGCGCGATTTACAAATTTCTCGGCCTCTCCGTCGGCTGCATCCTGCATGACCAGACGCCGCAAGTCCGCCGCGAACAATACCAGTGCGACATCGCCTACGGCACCAACGCCGAATTCGGTTTCGATTATCTGCGCGACAATGGCATGGCGGTGCGCAAGGAGGATCAGGTTCAGCGCGGGCATTTTTACGCGATTGTGGACGAAGTGGACTCGATCCTCATCGACGAGGCCCGGACGCCGCTCATCATCAGCGGTCCGTCCCTGCACACGTTTGACGAACAATACGCGCAATGGAAATCCACCGTGGAGTCGCTCGTCCGCGCCCAGGAACGGCTGTGCGGCCGGTTTCTGTCCGAAGCCGAGTCGTTGATGAAGAAATTAAATCCGGCCGACGGTTCCAATGTGCCGGACGGCGCCGCGCTGGAAAGTGAAATCGGCCGGCTGCTGTTTCGCGTCAAAACCGGGCAGCCAAAATCTGAAGGTCTGCTCAAACTGCTGGAAAATCCCGAAAATCTGCGGTTGATGAACCAGGCCGAGCTGGATTTGCACCGGGACCAGAAGAAGGTGGATCTTTACCGGGAAAAAGAGGAGCTGCTGTTTGCCATTGATGAAAAGAGTCACGAGGCTGATCTCACCGAAAAAGGCCGCAATGTGGTCAGCCCCAAGGACCCCGAAGCCTTTGTCCTGCCTGATTTGACGACGCTGCTGCACGAAATTGATACGGGGCCGGAGACCGATGCGCGCAAACGCATGGAGGCCAAGACCAAATTGCAGCAGGATTTTGAGACGAAGGCCCAGAAAATCCACTCCATTTCGCAGTTGCTCAAGGCGTACAGTCTTTACCAAAAGGACGTGGAATACGTCGTGCAGGCCAACAAGGTCATCATTGTGGACGAACACACCGGCCGGCTCATGACCGGCCGCCGCTGGAGCGACGGCTTGCACCAGGCCGTGGAGGCCAAGGAAGGTGTCGAGATTGAGCGCGAAACCCAGACGCTGGCGACCATCACCATTCAAAATTATTTCCGGCTCTACAAAAAGCTGGCCGGCATGACCGGCACGGCGGAAACCGAGGCGACGGAATTCCTCGACATTTACAAGCTCGGGGTGCTGACCATTCCCACCAACCAGCCGAACATCCGCAAGGACACGCATGACTCGGTCTATAAAACCCGGCGCGAGAAATTCATCGCCGTGGTTGGGGAAATCAAGGAGTTGCACGCCTTGGGCCGGCCGATTCTCGTCGGCACCGTCAGCGTGGAGGCCAGCGAAATGCTCTCCCGGATGTTGAAGCGGGAAGGCTTGATTCACTCCGTCCTCAACGCGAAATACCACGAGCAGGAGGCCGAAATCATCTCGCGCGCGGGCCAGCGCGGCGCGGTCACGATTGCCACCAACATGGCCGGCCGCGGCACGGACATCAAGCTGGGACCCGGCGTGACGGAGGTGGGCGGCCTGCATGTGCTGGGCACCGAACGTCATGAATCGCGGCGCATTGACCGCCAGTTGCGTGGTCGTTGCTCGCGCCAGGGCGACCCCGGCTCGTCGCACTTTTTCATTTCGCTCGAGGACGATTTGATGCGGCTGTTCGGTTCCGATCGCATCGTGAAAATGATGGAGAAAATGGGCCTCGAGGAGGGCCAGGAATTGTCCCATCCGCTCCTGAACCGTTCCATCCAGCAGGCGCAAAAGCGCGTCGAACAGCACAATTTCCAGATCCGCAAACGCACGCTCGAATACGACGACGTGATGAACAAGCAGCGCGAGGTCATCTATGGCTTCCGCAACGAAATCATCAACGCCGCCGACGTGCGCGACCGGCTCATGGATATCCTCGAGGAGGTCGTCATCCTGAAGGTCGAGCAATTCACCGATGTCGACACCGAGCCCGGCGAATGGAAGGTGCGGCAACTGGCCGACTGGGTGAATTTGAATTTTCCGCTGGGCATGCCCGAGGCCGAAATCATCAAGGCCGCCGATTCCGGCAAGGAAACGCCCGTGCCCGGCTCGATTTTCGCGGGCCTCAGCCCGGCGCAATTCGCCGTCTGCAATTTCATCAGCGACAACATCCGCAAGGCGTACGAGGTGAAAATCAGTTTTGAACAGCCCGAGAAACTCGCGGTGGTTGAGCGCTACACGATTCTGAGCGCAATTGACAAGCTCTGGCAGGAGCACCTTTACGAGATGGACAGCCTGCGTTACAGCATCGGCCTGCGCGGTTACGGCCAGCGCGACCCCCTCGTTGAATACAAGGCCGAGGCCTACAAAATTTTCGACGAATTGATGGTCAGCGTCAAAAGCGAGATTTGCCACAACATCTTCCGCAGCGCGTCCTCCATGATGGCGTTTGAAAATTTCCTGCGGAACGTTCCGCAACAGACCTTGCATCAATCCGCCAGCGCCTTCGGCCAGCCGCCCAATCCGGATCAAACCAAACCGAGCGACGTGGTCAGCGAGGCGGCGGCGGCCGCGGAAAAGGTGAAGCCCGTCCGCACCGGTCCCAAAGTGGGCCGCAACGATCCCTGTCCCTGCGGTAGCGGGAAGAAGTTCAAGCATTGCTGCGGCAAATAGGACAGCCGCTCCCCGGCGCGCTCCCTCCCGCGGCGTTGCCAGATTGGACTTGCGGTTGTCCGCCGATTTGTTAAATTGCAAACGATTCGCAATTAAACCCATGACGCCGGCCTGTTTATTGACCCTCTATTGTCTGCTGGTATTGCTGGCGTCGCTGGCGGGCGGCTGGCTGTTGCTGATTATCCGTCCCACCCACCGGCGCATCCAGATGGCCATCAGTTTCGTGGCCGGCCTCATGCTCGGCATCGCCCTGCTGCATTTCCTGCCGGATGCCAACGAACAATTGCACTCGCTGGACCGCGTGGCGGCGTGGATGCTCGGCGGGTTCCTGGCCATGTTCTTCCTGCAGCGGTTCTTTCATTTTCATCATCATGATTCGGCGGAAGGCGATCCGGAAGATTGCGACCACGGGCAATTCGCGCCCGACGACCATGATCATGACGCTGCCCATCATGCCCACACGCTGGCCGACAAATCCGCCCAGCAACTGTCCTGGGTGGGCACGGCACTCGGTTTGACCTTTCACTCGCTGCTCGACGGCTTGGCGCTGGCCGCCGCGGTCGAGGCCGGCGCGCACAACCACGTCCGACTGGCGGGCCTGGGTGTGGCCCTGGTGGTGATTCTCCACAAACCGTTCGATGCGCTGGCCATCTCCACCTTGATGACGGCCGGCGGCAGTTCGCGGTTCTCCCGGCACCTGTTAAACGGGCTGTTTGCACTCGCCAGCCCGCTGGGTGCGGTTCTGTTCTATCTGGGCGCGAGTCATTTTGCCGGGTCGGATGCGACCTTCCTCGGCGGGGCGCTGGCGTTCTGCGCCGGCACGTTCCTGTGCATCGCCAGCAGTGATTTGCTGCCGGAACTGCAATTTCATTCCCACGATCGTTTCAAACTATCAGCTGCCCTGCTGGCGGGTTTGAGTATCGCGGTGCTCATCAAACAGTTCGAAGCGGAGGGTCAACCGGCGCCGACCTCCATCTCTCCAGCCGCCCAACAAACTAATGGAATCCCATAAAAGCCGCGTTTCCTGTGGCGGCGGGCCAGGAATACGGTGTCTTCAAAAATCGCTTGTCAATGGCACGTTGCCTGCTAATTTGCGAATGATTTGCAATACGTAAAGAGCCATATTGTTCCGCTCGGCAAACCGGCCCTGGCCGCCTTGCTGGTGGGCATCGTCTTGTTGTTGGACGCGATGGCCGCGTGCCCCGCGCTGCACGAAATGATTCACCACGACGCGGGCAAGGAGGATCACGATTGCGCGGTCACGATGCTCGCTGCGGGGAAAATGGATTCGGCTGTTTGCGATATCATCATTCCCCCGCCGACGGCTTCGGTTGAATCCGACCGGCATTTTACCATTTCTGTTTTCAGTCCGGCCATTGAAAATCTTCCCCAGGGCCGCGCCCCGCCCGCTCTCCGTTCCGTTTCTTAATTCCCGTCGGATTCAGACTTTGGCCATCGGCGGGTCTGAAGGTGTTCCTTAAACCAAATCTTTGTGCGGTGCCGTGTGGCATTTCGCAAAGCGCGGGTCCGTGGAGATTCGCGGAAGTGTTTTGAAAATTTTAACCCATTGAATATATGAAAATTTTTGGAGAGCAGAAAATGTTGAAGCGTAGAAAGGGTGGAGTTTATTGGGCGGTCATCTCTTCGGTGGCCCTGTCCGGTGGCGGGACAGCTTGGGCCCAGACCAACGCGGTGTCGGCGGCCAATGCCGGCGTGTCAGACAATTCGACGAATGTTGCCAATCTCGGCAACATCACTGTCATTGGCAAATTGGACAAGGCACGGGATCAAATCATTCCCGACCTGGGCGCAACGGCCCATACCTTCACCAAGGAACAAATCCAAACCCTGTCCCAGGGCGCCAATGCGCCATTTAATGAGGTCATCCTGCGCGCGCCGGGCGTGGCGCAGGATTCGGCGGTGAATGGCGACTTGCACGTGCGTGGCGAGCACGCAAACCTCCAATACCGCATCAACGACGTGCTGTTGCCAGAGGGCATCACCGGGTTCGGGTTGGAATTGGACCCCCGGTTCGTGGATTCCATGGAACTCATCACCGGCGCATTACCAGCGGCCTACGGCTTCCGCACCGCCGGCGTCGTGGATATTCACACCAAAAGCGGTGCGTTTGAAAACGGCGGCCAGATGGGAATATATGGCGGCAGCTACGACACCTTCCGGCCGAGCTTTGAATACGGCGGGTCGCAGGGGAAATGGGATTACTTTGTGGACGGCAGTTTCGACCAGAACAGCCTCGGCATTGAAAATCCAACCGGCAGCAAAAACGCGATCCACGACCAGACGGACCAGTACAAATCGTTCCTCTATGCCTCGCGCATTTTGAGCGACACGAGCCGGGTTACGGTGATGGGCAGTGCATCTGATAGCGACTTTCAGGTGCCCAACACGCCGGGTGCGGTTCCAGGCAACACCCCAACGACAGACAATCCCACGGCTGTTCCATGGTACACACAAATGCCAGGCCAGTCGGCGACCAGTTTCAATTCCGTTGACCTAAATGAAAATCAAAACGAACAAAACTACTACGGCGTGGTTACCTACCAGAAATCGGCGGGCGATTTGAATTTTCAAGCCTCCGTTTTCGGCCGCAACAGTGGCGTGCATTTCACGCCGGACCCGATGGGCGACCTTTACTTCAATGGCGTGGCCAGTGATGTGGCCCGCGATCTCTACTCCGGCGGATTGCAGGCTGATGCCAGTTATGCCCTTGGCGACAAACACACCATCCGCGGCGGCGTTCTTTTGCTGGACGAATACGTTTCAGCCGATTCAACCACGACAGTGTTTCCCGTGGACGGTGCCGGCAATCCAACCGGTCCTGCATTTCCCATCCCCGACAATGCAGTGCTTCATGGTTTGTTTGCCGGGGCGTATCTACAGGATGAATGGAAAATCCTGCCGGAAGTGACCATCAATTACGGCGCGCGCTTTGACCAATATTATTCCTCCTTCCTCAAAGCCAATCAGCCGAGTCCGCGCGTGAACGTGATTTATCAGCCGACGGACTGGACGACGCTGCACGCCGGTTACGCGCGTTACTTCACGCCGCCGCCATTGGAAAACGTCCCCGCGAGCAGCGTTGCCGCGTTCACCGCCGTTCCCAACTCCAACACTCCCCAGGTTACGCAGGACAGTCCGGTCCAAGCCGAGCGCGCAAATTATTTCGACGCCGGCATCAGCCAGAAAATCACCAAGCACCTCCAGGTCGGCGTGGACGGCTATTACAAAACCGCTCGTCATCAGTTGGATGACGGCTTGTTCGGGCAATCGCTCGTCCTTTCGGCGTTCAATTATGCCAAAGGTCGGATTTATGGCGTGGAATTCACCGGCTCGTACAATCAAGGTGGCTTTTCCGCCTACGCCAACCTCGCCTGGTCGGCGGCGCAGGGCAAGGACTGGGAATCGGCGCAGTTCCTGTTTGATCCAAATGCTCTGGCTTATGTGCAAAATCATTGGATATATCTCGACCACGACCAACGGGTGACCGGCTCGTTCGGCATGTCCTACACATGGCATGAAGGCATCCACTACGGTACGCAGCTCTATACCGACGCGATCTATGGCAGCGGATTGCGGCAGGATGGTGGCGGAACAATCGATCCCGCGGGTGACCCGGTTCCCAACGGCGCCAGTGTGCCGGCGTATTATTCCATCAACCTCGGTGCGGCGCAGAGTTTCAAACTGCCCCACGACCAGACATTGGTGGCGCGGCTTGATGTCGTCAACCTTACGGACAACATCTACCAGCTCCGCAGCGGTTCCGGCGTCGGCGTCAACGCCGCGCAATACGGCGAGCGGCTCGGCTTTTTCGGCTCGCTGAGTTTGACATTCTGAACAAATCGACTAACCGATAACCCACATGGATGCAAATCGAACAGCGCCCGGTTACGAGTTGAAGGATGAACTGGCGCGGCTGTGCCTGTCCACGGGCAGCCGCGAGCCGGAACGCAAACTCGCCTGGGTGAATTCGATTTGCATCCTTTTCCTGCTGATTGGCATTCTCGGCGCGCGGCAGGGCGTCATTGCCATCAAGCCGGTCCCGCCCGTCCGGGAAGAGGTGCCCGTTGTTGTCCAGCCCGCGGTGTTGCCGCCACAGGCCGTTGCCCCCAAACCGGAGCAGGCACAACCAAGCAACCAGCCCCGTGTCCTCGTCGCCTTGCCGAATGCGCCGAACGTCAATTTCGGAGTTCCGACCGCTGGCACGCTGGTCACAGACGCCGCGCTTGCCTCCGCACCGCAGGTGGCCGCGCTGCATATCGGTTCGCTCTCCAACACCGGCGCGGGCGGTGAACGGCCCGAACCGCCGTATCCTCCCATTGCCTTGCAAACGGGCGAGCAAGGCACGGTCGTTCTGGTGTTGAGCGGCGACGACGAAGGCAATGTCATTTCCGTGGTCGTGAAGGAATCGTCCGGTTTTCCCGTCCTCGACCGGGCGACGGTGGATTTTATCAAACATCATTGGCGGCTGCCAACCGACTCGGGTACGCGGCTTTTCCAGACCAGCATCACCTACCAACTGCAACTCAACTGAAACCAAACGAATATTATGCTCGCAAACATCGTTCTCCAATTCTTTCTCAAAGGCGGCCCGGTCATGTGGCCGATTCTGGTCAGCGCCATCGTCGCCGTCGCCGTCGTCGGCGAACGCGCCTTCTGGTGGTGGCGCGAAAGCCAGAAGCGGGACCCTCAAAAAATGGAGCAATTGCTGGCGGCGCTGGAAAATTCCGACGTGCCCGCCGCCCGGCAAATCGCCGCCGGCTCGGACGACCCCATCATCCGCGTGATTCATCACGGTCTGAACCACATCGGCCACGCGCATGGTTCGTTGATCGGTGCGCTGCAATTGGCCGCGGGCATCGAATTGAAGCGCGCCGGTCGCTTTCTCACCGTCATGGACACGCTTGTCACGCTGGCGCCATTGCTCGGTCTGCTCGGCACCGTCACCGGCCTCATGCGTGCCTTTCTGAACATCGGCAGCGCGGAAATATCCGTCGTGGGCGTCACCGGCGGCATCGGCGAGGCGCTGATTGCCACGGCTTGCGGACTGGCCATCGCCATCTTCTCGCTGGTTCCGTTCAATTACTTTTCCGCCCGGGTGACGCAGTTGCAATTCGACCTGGAAACGGCGGCGACGAATGTCGAAGTCCTGGTCGGTGGCGGAAAAACGGGCGACACCGTCCATCTGCGTAAGCCGGAATCGCCGGGCCAGGCCACGAGTCACTAAAATTGTTGCCGATGAAAATTCCCTCGCCCATTCCCCGACGCCGCTCGCGGATTGTCATCATTCCGTTGATTGACATCATGTTCTTCCTGCTCGCGTCGTTCATGATGTTGGCCCTGGAGATGAGCAAGTCCGAGAACATCAAGGTCAATTTGCCGTCCGCCGCGCAGTCAAAGCAGGATTACCGGCCGGACATGGTCGACATCGCCGTGGACAAAACCGGCGCCGTCTGGCTGGAGAAAAAGCAGATTTCGCTGCCGGACCTTGCCTCGGTGTTGAAGGGCCGATTCCATGCCAATCCCGATCTCCCGGTTTATATCAGCGGCGACCGCGATACGCGGCACGGCGACATGGTGAAGGTGTATCAAACCGTCCGCGCGGTCGGCATCCAGAAGGTTGCGTTCATGACCGACAGTAAAAACGCCAATTGAAAGCAAACCACGAATGAACACAGATAAACACGAATTTCACGAATTAACGCGAATTCAATTCATGAAAATTCGCGCAATTCGCGCCAAACATTTTTGCATCCGTGTCCATCCGTGTTTATCCGTGGTTAAAATGAAATGAAAATCCGCACGCCCATCCCGGAAAAAAAGTCGCGACTGGAAATCATCCCGCTCATTGACATCATGTTTTTCCTGCTGGCGTCATACATGATGGTCACGTTGCAGATGCAGATTGTCCGCACGCTCAAGTCCAATCTGCCCACCGCCACGCTCGCCGTCCCCACGAAGAAGCCCGACATCGTGAACCTGACCGTGAACCCGGATGGCCAGGTTTCCGTAGACGAGAAGCCCATCGCCTTCCCGGAATTGTTCACGCTGCTCACCAACCGTTACAGCCTGAACACCAACCTGCCGGTTTATATCACCGGCGCGCAGGATGCCACGCACGGCTCGGTGATGTTCGTGCTCGATCTGGTGAAACGTGCCGGCATCCAGCACGTCGCTATCGCCGTCCAGGCGGCACCCAACCACCCAACGCCATGAAAAACCTTCAAGTGAACCTGTTTATTGTTCTCGCCATCGGCCTCTGCGGCCTTTGCGCGTGGCAATGGTATGAACAAACCGTCCAGCGTACCGAAATCCAGACCCTCAACCGGATGGTTTATGACCGCGATGCCGCCATCCAGGCCGACACCAACTCGCTCGCCACGCTGAATCATCAGGTGGATCAAATGGACGCAAGCCTTACCGAAATGAAGGCCGTCGCGGCGACGAATGAGCAACTGATCATTTCGCAAAAAACCGAAATCGGGCAGCTGAAATTCGCCAACGAAAATGCCACCAACGAGATTGCCCAATACCAGGCCGGCGTGGACGCATTGGAAGCAAAGCTGAAGGACGCCTATGCCGGCCTCGACCGGCAGAACGGAACCATCTCCAACCTGGTCGCCCAGCGCAACGACCTGGTGCAGAAATACAATGACGAAGTAAAAGACCGGAACGACATCGTCAGCAAATACAACGATTTGGTGAAGCAGGTGGAGAAGCTCCAATCCGGGAACAACAATTCAACCGCGCAATAACCGGTCTCCCAGTCAAAGGCGCTACATGTGCGCGATGATATTATCGCCAAACTGCGAGCATTTGATTTCCGTTGCGCCTTCCATCTGGCGCGCGAAATCGTAGGTGACGCGCTTGCTGCCGATCGCGCCGTTCAAGCCTTTCAAAATCAAGTCCGCGGCTTCCGTCCAGCCCAGGTAACGGAACATCATCTCGCCGCTTAACACCACCGAGCCCGGATTCACCACGTCCTTGTTCGCGTATTTCGGCGCAGTGCCGTGCGTCGCCTCAAAAATGGCGTGGCCACTGATGTAATTGATGTTGCCGCCAGGCGCGATGCCGATGCCGCCGACCTGCGCTGCCAGCGCGTCGCTCAGGTAATCGCCGTTCAGGTTCAGCGTGGCGATGACGTCGAAGTCCGTCGGGCGCGTCAGCACCTGTTGCAGCACGATATCGGCAATGGCGTCCTTGATGACCAGGCCCGCACCGGGTTTGCCTTCGGGAATCTTGCACCACGGCCCTCCGTCAATCTCCACCGCGCCGAATTCGCTTTTTGCCAGCTCATAACTCCAATCCCGGAACGCGCCTTCGGTGTATTTCATGATGTTGCCCTTGTGGACAATCGTCACTGACTTCTGCTTCTGCGCGATGGCATATTGGATGGCCGACCGCACCAGACGCTGGGTGCCGGTCTTCGACACGGGCTTGATGCCGATGCCGACCAGATCCGGCGTTTCCGCGCCAAACCGGATCTTTTTGAAGTCCTTCGGGTAATTCGTTTTTAGAAATTCCAGGGTCTTGAGCGCGGCTTCCTTGCCCGCCTCAAAATCAATGCCCGCGTAAATGTCCTCGGTGTTCTCGCGGAAGATGACCATGTTCACCTTCTCCGGATGCTTCACGGGCGACGGGACGCCGGTGAACCATTGCACCGGGCGCAGGCAGACGTAGAGGTCGAGCATTTGGCGGAGTGCGACATTCAGTGAGCGGATGCCGCCGCCGACGGGCGTGGTGAGCGGGCCTTTGATGCCCACCAGATATTCCTTGAACGCCTCCACCGTGTCGTCCGGCAGCCAGTTATCGAATTTGTGCTTGGCCGCCTCGCCGGCGAACACTTCAAACCAGGAAATCTTGCGTTTGCCGCCATAGGCCTTCTGCACGGCGGCGTCGAACACGCGCACGCTGGCCGCCCAAATGTCCGGGCCGGTGCCGTCGCCGCGGATGAACGGCAGAATGGGGTTTTCCGGCACGCTGAGCTTGCCGTTCTGAATTGAAATCTTTCCGCCCGCAGGCGGCGTCACGTCTTTGTAGGCCATGTTCGGATTCCTGATTTATGATTCGCGATTGACGATTTTCAAAACCTTAATGCGCGTAGAATTGGGTCGAAAACCGGGGAAAGCAAGGAAAGAAAATGATGTGATTGAGAAATGAACATTCGCCCTCAACCTGGCCTTCACCCCCGGGAGAAGGGACAGCAATTGGCCGTTCCTCATATTGAGAATGACAGTCCGGCAAATCCCGTCACGTGGATTTCCAAAGCGGCGGCAAACGATTCTCCTTCTTCCCGGGGAGCAGGCCGGGTTGAGGAAGGACAACAATCCGACTTTACGGGGCCAGTAGTTCGCGGTGGGGCTGGTGATCACGGTTCCAGCGGCTCAAGGCGGCATCACTCGTATCTACAAACAGAAAATTCAGCGTCGGCGATTCGACGTGGCCGTCACAAAATACCACGTTGGCTTTGCCTTGATGTCGCTGATAGGCAAGCAGTGCAAGCCCATAGGCGGGATTGCGCGTAAGCGAGAGTCGTTGGAGAAATACATCACCGATGGCGATCATGTCAGCAGGTTTAACCACTTGTGAATCTTTTACGGGAGTTTTAGTGCTTGGCAGGCCGCCGAGTCCTAAATTGCTGTCAACATTCTCATCTGAAACCACTCCGCCCATGTTGTAACCGTAGCAAATCGGCAATGTATTTGGGTACTCTTTCAACCATAGCGCCGACGGACAATGCCACACGCCAGTTCGAATAAAATTTGTGATTGACCGGGAGTCACCAAGACCCTCAATGTCGATTTGCTCAATCCAGGAGCCATTCGTATTTTCAAGCAACAAAGGATAGCAGTGCTCGCCAGAGAGAATCACCTGCAAGCCAATGCCGAGTTGGCGCAAATTGTTGGCGCACTGGATTCGTTGCGCCCTCTTTTTGGCTTGGGAAAGTGCCGGCAGCAACAGCGCGGCGAGAATTGCAATGATGGCCATAACAACCAGAAGTTCAATCAGCGTAAACGCCAGTTGAACTTTTGGCCGTTGAACTTTCATCAAGCTACGTCAACCAGCTGCGTCACCTTGGCCGGAGCCTCGCCGAATTGCGCCTTCACCC
>Ga0187887_10003264_pt1 | contig 12656 bp, 11 predicted proteins | sample June2016WEW_7_10_FD_132977 | JGI IMG/M metagenome (GOLD analysis project Ga0187887, IMG submission 132977) | Peatland microbial communities from SPRUCE experiment site at the Marcell Experimental Forest, Minnesota, USA - June2016WEW_7_10 | ecosystem: Environmental > Terrestrial > Soil >...
CTGCCGAATCTCCGAACACCAAGCCTGTTTGTCCACGGAACTCGCGACCCGTTTGGAAGTGCCGAAGAAATGAAGAATGCCCTGAAACTGATACGAGCGCCGTGGAGATTGCTAGAAGTCGAAGGTGCCGGCCACGACCTCGGATTCAAGGGGAAGCCGAAAGACCATGAGTTGCTGACTCGTGTCGCCGTGGAGTTTGCGGCGATATTCAAATCGTAACGCAACCGGCCAAACAGTACGTCCTCACCGGGGCTTTTTTCTCTCTTCGATCATCACTTTGCGCAGGGCCTGGTTAATGCGGGTCTGGTAGCCCCGGCCACCCCGCCGGAAGAATGCCAGGAGATCGGCATCCAGGCGCAGCGTAACCGGCATCTTCAAAGGCCTGTACATGCCTGCCAGTTCCTCTGGCAGGTCCCGTGGATGCTTTTTCGACCCGGCTGAGGCCTCGATTCCAGCCACTCTTCGGGATGCCTTCGCTTGCTTCCTAACTCGTTTACGTGGTTTCATTTAGGTCCTGTTGTACGTACACAAGTATAATAACACAAAGATCGTCATAGTGTTCCACGTGGGACACTATGCGATTTTATGCGAACCGGTTGTTCCACCCCGCCCCAAACCCCAACCGGGCTTTCTACGCCGCCGGCTGTTTCTCCTGCAACACGCCGTCGATGGCTCGCAACTCCTCGACCGAAAACTGGAGGTTCTTGAGCGCAGCCACATTGTCGTCCACCTGCGAAACCTTGCTGGTCCCCACCAGGGCGCTGGTGACGCGCGGATCGCGCAGCACCCAGGCAACCGCCATCTCGGCCAGAGTCTGGCCGCGCCGCTGAGCGATTTCATTCAGGGTCCGCACCTTGGCCAGCAGGGCTTCGCCAATATCCTTCTTCTTCAGGAAAAAATCGCGCGCCGCTCGCGAGTCGCTGGGGATTCCCTTGAGGTACCTGTCAGAAAGCAAGCCCTGCGCAAGCGGACTAAAGACGATTGAGCCGACTCCTTCTTTTTCGAGCACATCGAACAGTCCCTTTTCGGGTTCGCGCACGAACATGGAATACTTTGGCTGATGAATGAGGCAGGGCGTGCCGAGTTGGCGCATGATCTTCACGGCCTCTTCGGTTTGTTTCGCATTGTAGGCTGAGATGCCCGCATAGAGCGCGCGGCCCGAGCGCACCGCCGTGTCGAGAGCGCCCAACGACTCTTCCATGGGCGTGTCGGGATCGGGACGGTGATGATAGAAGATGTCGACGTAAGCGAGGCCCATGCGCTTGAGGCTCTGATCGAGGCTGGCCAGCAGACTCTTTCGGGAGCCGAGATTGCCGTAGGGCCCAGGCCACATATCCCACCCGGCTTTGGTCGAGATCAAGAGTTCATCGCGGTAGGGGAGAAAATCCTTCCTGAAGATCTGGCCGAAGTTCTCTTCGGCTGAACCGTAGGGCGGGCCATAATTGTTGGCGAGATCGAAATGTGTGATACCCAGATCGAAGGCGCGGCGCAACATGGCGCGGGAGTTTTCAAAATTGTCAACGCCGCCGAAGTTGTGCCAGAGGCCCAAAGAAACTGCGGGAAGCTTTATGCCGCTGCGCCCGCAACGGCGGTATTGCATGGAGTCGTAACGATGGCTGTCGGCGGCGTACATGGTTGCTCCCCTGCGAGGGAATCTCGTGAAGTCGAAAGTATTGTACGACTCAGTCGTATTTTTCGTAACGGATGGAAGTGCGCTCCCAGCCGAGGGACTTGAGCAGTTCGCGGTTGGCCTTGACCATCTTGTCGAGACCGCAGATATAAGCATGCATGTCTTTGCGATCACCGACGATTTCTTGCACGTGCTCCTGCACATATCCTTGCAAACCCTTCCACGCGGCCGAGGGGCGGCTGAGCGTAGGCGTGAAATGAAAGTTCGAATGCGCGGCAGCAAGGGCTTCGAATTCATCGCGATAGTAAAGGTCCTGTTCGAAGCGTGCTCCAAAGAGCAGCCAGAGTTCGTGTGCCTGGTGCCGTTCCGGATCAGCGAGCAGCCACTGCAGCATGGAACGGAAGGGAGCAATGCCAGTCCCGGTCGCGATGAAGACGGTGTCGCGCATGGGAGGATGGAGTGTGAAATCGCCGAACGGTCCTTGAAAGGTAATTTCCGCACCTGCGACAAGGCTGCAGAGATGGTTTGACATGAACCCATTGTCGACGCGGTTCAGGCAAAAGGCTACGCGGCTATTTTCCGAAGGAGAGGACGCGATCGAGTAGGCGCGTGTGATCTCCTCGCCTTCGGGTGTGTTGGCTTTGAGCGAAAGCCATTGCCCAGGAACAAATCCGAAGCCCGGCGCATTCTTAACTTCGAATTCCAGGTGCTTCGTAAACTCCGAGAGTGGAAGAGCGCGCACGAGTTGCGCTGTTCGAGTTTGAAATGTTGCCATCTTTTTTTAGATGATGCGAATGCGTGTATGGTCGCGCATCCGACGAAAGCCGATCTGCAAAGATACCATTTTCTATAAAGTTCGCTTGAAGAATGGTACGGCGAGTCCCAGAGTGACGAACGCAAACAGCGACAGGAACAGCAGGTCGGGCGCGATTGCCGCCAATCCTGTTTCCTTCAAGAGCAGCGACTTGAATCCATGAACGGCGTAGGTGAAGGGATCTGCGATGGCGATGACCTGCAGCCATCGGGGAAAGGCTTCAATCGGATAAATCGCGCCGCTGGGGAAAAACAGCAACGTGTTCAGGATTCCAAAGGTTGCTCTGGGCACGAGCGGGTCTTCCACCCGTACCATCATCAGGAACATCATGGTGTTGAACGCTGTCGCCGTCAACACGATCATAAGCAGCAGTCCGAGAATCGTCTGCACATGGAAGATTGTTCCTACACCTGCGAGCAGCGACCCGATCATGGTGATGACGATGCCGGTCAGGATGCCCTTGATCGCACCCGCGCCATTCAGTCCGAACACCAGCTCGGTTTTCGTGATCGGCGTGACGAGGTAGCCTTCGTGAACTCCGCGGGCTTTGTCGTCGATATAGAGCATTCCGCCGCCGATCATTGCGGAGACGAACATCGCCAGCGCGATCGAGCCGGGCAGCAGGAATTTCATGTACTCGATGTATGGATACAGCTCAACAATGTCCAACGCAGTTTGCTGTAAGAGCCGGGGCGAAACGTCCGGCTGGTTCAGCGCATCGGTGAGGGCTGTCATGCTGTCTTCGAGCGTGGAACTCATGAAGTTGTCGCTGTTATCCACGACCAGCGCGATTCGAGGATGATTTTTTTCGTAGACAAGCTTGGAATACTGCGGCGGAATGATGACAGCGCCATCGATCTTTCCATTGCGCACGTCCTCGCGGGCTTTCACTTCATTGTCATACGGAATCGTGACAAATGTCCGCGAGGTTGCGCGGACCGAATCGAAGGCCTCCTTGATCCGGATCGCCTGTGTCCCGTGATCCTCGTCGACGATCCCCATCTTCGCGTCGCGAATCTTGCCGCCGAAAGCATTTCCCAGCACGATGAGTTGCACCAGTGGGAAAATCATCGAGACCATCATCAGCGCCGGGGAACGGAAGAACTTGCGCATCTCGCGCTCGATAATCGCCAGTGTACGATTCATGGCTGCACCCCCGGGCGCGGCGGCATCGCGAACGTATATGCCGCTTTCACGAGTTCGTCGCGCAATTGCCGTCCCGTGTAATGAACGAATACGTCGTCCAGGGTTGTGTTTTGCACGGTGAGGGTGCGGAGCTCTACGCGCGCTACGACGGCCATCTCGACGAGATCGGTCGTGGTACCGGAGCCATTGGCGGTGAGAACGCGGAACATTCCGGCGCTTTCGTTCTGCACCGACGTTACTCCCGGCAAGCCGCGAAGGCGCTCTTCCCAATCGACGGGCGGATTCTCGAACTGTACCTCGATCACTGTGGATCCCGGTACCGTCGCCTTCAACGCTTCCGGAGTGTCGAGCGCCACGAGCTTGCCATGATCCACAATCGCGATGCGGTTGCAGAGACGATCGGCTTCGTCCATGTAGTGAGTTGTGATGAGCACGGTGAGCTTGCGTTTCGTCTTGATATTGGTCAACATCTCCCACACGGCAACGCGCGAAACGGGGTCAAGTCCGGTAGTGGGCTCATCGAGAAAAAATATTTTTGGACTGTGGACCAGGCCGCGGGCAATCTCCAACCGGCGCCGCATTCCGCCCGATAGAGTCTTCGTCTGTGCTCCGCGCCACTTGGTGAGATCTACGGTTTCCAGCAGATCGTCGATTGCTTCTTTTCGCTGTTTTGCCGGAACGTCGTAGAGCTTGGCGTAAATCGACATATTCTCTTCGACGGTCAGGTCGAGATCGCTGGTCAGAGCCTGGGGAATGACTCCGATCGTGCGCCGTGCCGCGTCGGGGTCTTTGCTCACATCGTGCCCCGCGATTCGCGCCGAGCCGGAAGTAATCGGGATCAGCGTGGTCATCATGCGGATCAGCGTGGATTTTCCCGCGCCGTTCGGTCCCAGAAGCCCGAATATCTCCCCTTCTTTTACATTGAACGAAACGTCGTCGACGGCGGTGAAGTCGCCATACCTCTTGACGATGTGATCGACCTCAATGGCATTGGGAGCATCGGCCGCGATCTCGCCGCGCAAGCTGAGTTCGGAGGAGGCGACACTCATCCCATTCGCGTTCTTGGGATCGCTTCCGTTTATTTTCTCGTTCGTGCCGCCCTTCATGGCTTCCCCGTAGCTTCCGCGCTCTTGACGGCAGCGTCGGACTTCAGCAGCGCCGGCGGCACCAACACCTCGGCCGTCATGCCCGGCACGTAAGCCCCCTTTGGGTTGTCGAGGCGTACTTTTAACAGGAGTGTGCGGATGTCCCGCTTTCTGCGATTGACGTCCCGCTGCGTAGCAAAGTCGGCCTCGGCGGCCTTGTAGAAGACTTTTCCGGAGACTTCGGATCCTCCGGGCAGGCGTATTTTCAGGGTGTCGCCGAAACCGATGTGATCCGCCTCGGTCTCTGGAATCGGGGCTCGCACCCAAGTGTCGCTGAAATCCACCACCGTCACGATCGCCTGGCCCGCCATCACGACTTCACCTTCGCGGGCCGCTCGCACCAGAACGGTTCCCGTCACGGGCGCATAGATTTTGGTATAGCCCAAGCGAACCTCGGCTTCCTTTAGCTGCGCGACGGAGTTTTCCATTTGGGCGCGGGTTGAGGCTACCGTACTGGCGGCTGCCGCTGCCTGATTGGTGCGCGCCAATGCCGCGTTCAAACTTGCCTGTGCCGCGGAAACCTGCTCCTGAAGCGACTGCACGCTGGCCTGCTGTGCCTTCAGGTTCATCTCGGCTTGTACTTTCTCCTGCTCGGAAGCCACGCCCGCTTCAGCGAGGCCGATGGTGCGGCGGCTATCGCTCTCGATACGAGCCAGTGTCGCTTCGGCCTGAGCGAGTTGCGCTCGCGACGACTGCAATTGGGATTGCGCATTCGAAACGTCGCTTGCGGTCGATCCCTTAGTGGACCTCCGCGTGTATTCGTTCGCACTCACCTGCGATCGCAGACTGGAAATTGTTGCCGCAGCGGCGCGCTCCTCGGCTTCCAGTTCTGAGGGGTCGAGCACGGCAATCAGATCGCCCTGCTTTACCTGGGTTCCTTCGTCGACCAGCAGCTTGAGAATTCTTCCCTGAATCTGCGGGCTCACTACGATCTGATTCGCGTCCACCGTTCCCACGAGGACGAGGTCGCTTCCCCGGGGAGTGGAGAGAAAATAGTAGGCCGTAGAAATCGCCAGGATGACTGCCAGTAAAATAAGAACTTTATTTCGAGCGTTCATTCGAATCTCCTACGCTTTGTCGTCTTGAAACTTTGCGGCGTTCAGGCCTTGCTTAAACAGCGCCGCCGAGACAAACTCCAGGACAAACTTCTTCCGCTCGGCAATTCTTTCGCGGGAAAGAGGATCGGTTTTCAAGATCTTTTTCATGGCGGGGGCGGTGCTGAAATAAAAGACAATCACTCCCACCATGGAAGGCAAAAAATCCATGGGATTCACCGCACGAAATTGCCCTTTTTCGGCGCCTTCGCGCAACATCTGCGCCACGCGGCGGTAGATGGGCGCAAAATATTCGCGCGCGATGCGGAGCATCTGCGGGTTACCCTTTGGACCAACCCGCATCCATTCCCCCTGCACCACCCGTGGGAAGCGCGGATTCGCGGCGATATAGTCGAAGTAATGACCCACATATTGGAGGAGCTTCTCGCGCGGTTCGAGTTGGCTATCGAGCACCGGCATGACACGGTCTCGCAGTCCGCTGAATACGTGATCGAGCACCGCTTCGTAGAGCGAGTCCTTGTCCTTGAAGTAGTAGTAAAGGAGCGCCTTGTTGACGTGGGCGGCGCGCGCAATCGCGTCGGTGCGCGCGCCGGCAATGCCATGCTCGGCGAATTCGGCGACCGCGGCGCGCAGGATGGCGGCACGGCTTTTTTCCGGATGACCTCGGGTGCCCATGCGAACGACTGGCTGGTTTTGGATGTCACGATTGAGTCGGCCGTCTGCCTCCGATTTCGCGGCGATCGTCCGAGTCTTGTTGGTACTGAGGGTGGCTTTCATACTTAATTAACCAGTTAGTTAGATTGTACGGTTGGTTGTTCATACCTGCAAGCCTTTTTGTGTGCCCACGTTCCCTAGTAGGTTGCGGAAAAACTCTGATTCCGGCCGGGTTGGGGAAGGGCACGAGTTCCACTCGTGCCGTAACTGCCGCGGAATCAATAGCGGCTTCCAGCCGCTGGGGGAATGCTGCCCTGCAAAAACGCTTTTTCAGCGGCCTGCTAGGGGACGCCACTCCCGGATGGGGCCGGAAAGGATGTTGGGATCCAAGTCACAGAGTCTGGCGGGCTTGGCGGGCCGGCATGGCGCGGTGGTTTTTATGCCGGAAACATTCACGCAAACCGCGGGCGCGAAACCTCCCTTGGCAGGCTCAGGGCCCTCTCGGCGTGTGGCAAAATAGCGCAAAAAAGGCCTACAAAAACCTCTACTTTACTGCGACCTCCCTGACAAATCCGACATCTAAGCGTGGCAAGTGTGGGGCTTTCATCCCAGGGGCCGATCCGGGAGGTGTACTTGCTTACTTTTCAAAGCCATGCCACTGTCGGAACCGGTCTGCTGGAGCGGATCGCGGATGCGCGACAGCGCAGTGATGCCCTATTCAGCATCGTTCGTCCGGCTTCGATGTACGACCGGCCGATCCCGGAGCGCCACCGCATTATTTTTTATGTTGGACACCTCGAAGCTTTTGACTGGAACTTGCTTTACGAGAGCGTTTTTGGTCTGAAGAGCTTTCATCCCGAATTCGACAAGCTGTTTGCCTTTGGCATCGACCCGGTGGATGGAGGATTGCCCTCCGACCAGCCTTCGGATTGGCCCTCGCTGGAAAGTGTCCGCGAGTATGTGTCCAGGATTCGACTCGCTTTGGACGCCAGGCTTGGCCGAATGCAGGAGGGGAACATCGACGCCAACGACGCGTTGTCTCTGGACAAGTTGTTGAACGTGGCGATCGAGCACCGCCTGATGCACGTCGAAACGCTGGCTTACATGCTGCACCAGCTTCCGCTGGACCGTAAGGTACGACAAGCCAGCCCGCCGGACCCGCCCACAGATTCCGTAGATCATGGGATGGTCGAAATTCCGGAGGGGATTGCAACCCTCGGTCTGGAATCCAGGAGCGAGAAGTTCGGATGGGATAACGAATTCGAGGGTCATGCAGCGCATGTGCCGGCTTTCGAAATTGATCGCTACCCGGTCACGAATGGGAAGTATCTGGACTTCATTGCCGCTCGGGGTTATGAGGGGCGCGACCTCTGGACGGAAGATGACTGGAATTGGAAGAGCGAGCAGGGAATTTCGCATCCTGCATTTTGGAGGAGGACCTCGGATGGCTGGCTGTTGCGCACGATGTTTGACGACATCCCCCTGCCTCCGGATTGGCCTGTCTATGTGAGCCAGGCAGAGGCGTCCGCCTACGCGCGATGGGCCGGGACGAAGCTTCCTACAGAAGAACAATGGCATCGCGCTGCATATGGGACGGCTGATGGGCGCGAGCGAACTTACCCCTGGGGCGAAGCGGCTCCGACCGCGAAGCTGGGTAATTTTGACTTTCAGCGTTGGGACCCCGCTCCGGTCAATGCATTTCCGCAGGGGCAAAGCGCTTTCGGAGTCCGCGACCTTCTAGGCAACGGCTGGGAATGGACTTCGAGCAAGTTCTCTCCATTTGCTGGTTTCGAACCATTCCCCTTCTACCCCGGGTACTCCGCGAATTTCTTCGATGGCAAACACTTCGTGATGAAGGGCGGCTCGGCGCGCACCGCCGCGTGCATGTTGCGTCCCACTTTTCGAAACTGGTTTCAGCCTCATTACCAATATGTGTATGCAGGATTCCGCTGCGTACGTAATTGATTAAGCAGTCAGGGCCAGACAAAAGCTTATTGATAAGGAGCTGAACCATGATCGTGCCAGCCATCACTCCGAACGCGACGTATGATTTCGCAGACGAAGTGCGCATGGGACTAAGCCGGCGGGGGCAGAAGGAACTGCCGTCCAAGTACCTGTATGACGAGGTGGGCTCGGCTCTGTTTGAAGTGATCTGCTACCTGTCGGAGTATGGTCTGACGCGGGCCGATGAGCGCCTGCTACGGCGGCACGCAGATGAGATTGTGAACCGTGTTGCGGGGCCGGTCGACGTGGTCGAGCTGGGTAGTGGCAGTGGCAAAAAGACTCGCTACTTACTGGAGGCACTGTCTCGCCGCCAGCCGACATCCTATTATCCAATTGAGATATCGCGGGCGGCGCTGGCCATGTGTGAACGTGAACTTCGCGATATTGACGCGATCAGCATCGTGGGATTCGAACGCGAATATCTCGACGGCTTGCGGGAGGTGGCGGCCTATCGCAAGAGTGGCCGGCACCTGCTGGTGCTGTTTCTCGGCAGCACGATTGGGAATTTCGATAGAGCGGCCGGTGTGAAATTTCTGGCCGAGGTGCGTCGCATTCTCGAACCGGGCGATTCGCTGCTTCTGGGAACGGACTTGGAAAAGCCTGCCGAGCAGCTCATTTCGGCATACGACGACGAACTGGGAGTTACAGCCGCTTTTAACCTTAACCTGCTCGCCCGCATCAACCGCGAACTGTACGGTGATTTTGACCTGGGCCAGTTCGCCCATGTGGCGAAGATCAATCAGGACGCGCGCAGTGTCGAAATGCATCTACGGTCGAAAAGGCATCAGACAGTGAGTATTCCCGCGGCAGAGGTCATGATCGAGTTTCAGGAGGGAGAGACGATCTGGACCGAAAGCAGCCACAAATATTCCGCCAAGGAGATATTTCAGACCGCGATCAACAGCGGTTTCCGTTGTGAAGCGCAGTGGATCGATGCGGAATGGCCCTTCGCCGAAAACCTGCTGGTGGCGGAGAACAACAAGCCGGTCATCGTGAGCCGCAATTCAAATCTTTAGGGGATACGGGTTAACTGGCGACTTGGTGGCAATCTGATCCCTCGGCGTTCAATCGGCTGGCATAGGCGAAGGATTGGGAAGCGCAGTCAAGAATGGCGCGCCCGACGTTTCTAGCGGTGACTCGAGCCATTTTTTTACTTCGGGCAGTGCTCGACGCATCGCCGTCTCACCGACGCGCAGCAATTCTCCGGCACGCTTGAAGTCATCGTAGTCGAAGCCGGCTACGTCGGGTTCGATTACCAGGTCGGCGGCCCCCCTCCAGTGATTGCTCATGCGGTCCTGGGCGATGGCGAAGGATTGGCCGATGACGTCGAACAAGTGCCTTGGGGCGGTTTGAGTGGACCACTGGCCCTTGAGGTGGACGGCTAACACACGGTCGGCGCCCATCTGGCGGAGGGGTTCGGTTGGTACCGGGTGCGACAGCATGCCGTCGACGAACCAGCGCCCTTCGACGTTTACCGGCAGGAACATGCCGGGATAGGCGCAACTGGCGCGGACCGGATCGATGAGGGGCCCGGTGCGGAATACGGAACCTTCTCCAGTGCTGAATTCGGTGGCGGTGACGCCTAGCGGAATGCGGAGTTCCTCGAAGGTCTTGCCTTTGAGGGTGCGGGTCAGGAAAGCGGTCATGCGGTCGTTGCTGGCGAACCCGAAGCGCGAGAGAGTCCAGCGGGCGAAGGTGGTAAAGCGGACTTTGTGGGCGACCTCTTCGAGTTCGGCAATCGAGAGCCCGCTGCAGTAGGCTGCGCCGATGAGAGCTCCTACGCTGGTTCCGGCGATCATGCGGACGGCGATGCCGGCTTCTTCGAGGACCTTGAGAACTCCGACGTGGGCGATACCGCGGGCGAATCCGCCTCCAAGGGCGACGCCGATTGCGGGGGCCGGTGTGACTTCCGCAGTCTTCCGGGAGAGTTCGCGGCTGAACGCCTGTACCGACCGGATGACCTTCCCCAGACTCTTCACAGGAACCCCACGTTCCTGGTTTGCGTTGGCCGCAAACCCCTACATCCAAGCTTTAACTAGGATGCCACAGGGAAGTTGCGCGTATAGTCCACCGACGTGCCAGTTCGCGGCTAGTAAGTGTGGTTACTTCCGCCCGAAGGTGAATGGACTGAGACACATGCAGTGTTACTAAAGTGCATGTTCATGGCCGTTTACCGGCCTTTCGTGGGCGCATGCTTGCGCGGGACCCGTTTCTGGCTGCTTCTAGGGTGAACCCTGCTGCACCGCCTTCCTACAGCAAGATAAGATGAGAATTCAAGCTTCGCGGAGTGGGGAATCGGGAAATCACCGAGCGTCTGAATGGGGCCGAATCGAATGGCAAGCTACATTGGCGCGATCGATCAGGGGACGACCAGCTCTCGCTTCATCGTATTCGATCGCTCAGGGCGAACTGTGGGGATGGCGCAACGGGAGCATGAGCAGATCTATCCTCGTCCGGGATGGGTGGAGCACGATCCGGAGGAGATCTGGCGTTGTACGCAGCGGGTGATTGGCGAGGCCATGGAAGCGGCTTCGCTGCGGCCCGGGGATCTGGCGGCGATCGGGATCACGAACCAGCGCGAGACTACCGTGGTTTGGAACCGCAAGACGGGAAAGGCGGTTTACAACGCGATTGTGTGGCAGGACACGCGCGTCGCTCCTATGGTGGCACAGTTAGCGACGAATGGCGGACAGGATCGCTACCGGGCCAATACTGGACTTCCTCTGGCGACCTACTTCAGCGGACTGAAGATTGGTTGGATTCTGGAGCATGTTGCGGGCTCTCGCGCGCTGGCGCAGGCGGGATACTTGCTGTTCGGCAACATCGACAGCTATCTGATCTGGAATCTCACGGGCGGAGCCGACGGAGGAGTGCATGTCACCGACGTTACGAATGCCAGCCGCACGCAGTTAATGAACCTTGACTCGCTCCAGTGGGATCAGGAGATCCTGGACGACTTCGGCATCCCGCCGCAGATGCTGCCTAAGATCGCGTCGAGCAGCGAAGTGTATGGCGAGGCGAAGCTGCCGGCGATTGCCGGAGTCGCGATTGCAGGAGATCTGGGCGACCAGCAGGCGGCGTTGGTGGGGCAAGCGTGCTTCAAGCCGGGAGAGGCGAAGAACACTTACGGCACGGGATGCTTCCTGCTGATGAACACGGGCGAGAGGCCGGTGGCGTCGACGTGCGGCCTGCTGACCACGGTTGCTTACCAGTTTGGAGGCCGCAAACCTTGCTATGCCTTGGAAGGGAGCATCGCGATTGCGGGCGCTCTGGTGCAGTGGCTGCGCGACAATCTTGGGCTGATTGAGAAGAGCGCAGACATCGAGGCGCTGGCGCGGACGGTCGACGACAATGGGGGCGCGTATTTCGTCCCGGCGTTTTCCGGGCTGTATGCGCCTTACTGGAAAGACGACGCTCGGGGCGTGATTGCGGGGTTGACGCGCTATGTGAATCGGGGGCACCTGGCGCGGGCGGTGCTGGAAGCGACCGCGTTTCAGGTTCGCGAGGTGGTCGATGCCATGGAGAAGGATTCCGGCATCACTCTGGAGGTTCTGCGCACCGATGGTGGAATGGTGACCAACGAGCTGCTGATGCAGTTCCAGGCCGACATTCTGGCAAAGCCGGTGTTGCGCGCGATGGTGAAGGAGACGACCTCGCTGGGCGCCGCTTATGCGGCTGGATTAGCGGTCGGCTTCTACAAGGATACGGACGAACTGGTTGCCAACTGGGCTGCGGACCGGCGATGGGAAGCGTCGATGGATGAGCGGGCGCGCGAGCGGCTGTATCACTTCTGGAAGAAGGCGGTGACGCGGTCGTTTGGGTGGGAGGAAGGCTAGGGTTTTGGGGGTGTTCACTGGTTGGTTAGTTACTACATGATATCGGGTACCCCCTATGGCCGGTCTTTTATAATCAGAGACTTAGCGGCATATTCCCGCCAGATCATTGAAGAATGAGGAGTTAGCGGTCAGATCTCGATTCAGCGTGGGATTGCGGAATTTGTTTGTGCAAGTCTTTGAATAATAGAGAGTTAAATTCAAGATGCAATCTACAGTCGGCAATGAGCTTTCGGATCGATTGACGAACTCGCATGGGCAGAGTTCCGGGCTTGCTGTCTGGAAGAAGCGATTGACCGGGCTGAAGAGTGTGGGTGAGAACTCAGTCGTCCCTCCGGGACTCAATCATTATTGCCCCGGATATCCGGCGCTGAA
>Ga0187887_10003265_pt1 | contig 12655 bp, 9 predicted proteins | sample June2016WEW_7_10_FD_132977 | JGI IMG/M metagenome (GOLD analysis project Ga0187887, IMG submission 132977) | Peatland microbial communities from SPRUCE experiment site at the Marcell Experimental Forest, Minnesota, USA - June2016WEW_7_10 | ecosystem: Environmental > Terrestrial > Soil > Wetlands...
ATCCGCGCCAACCTCGAACAGCGCCTGGCCGAGGGGCGCCCCCTCAGTTCGGCGGTGCTCGGCTACGAGGATTCGGTGCTGCCCCAACTCGAGACCGCGTTGCTCGCGGGCCACGACATCATCCTGCTCGGCGAGCGCGGTCAGGCGAAGACCCGCATGATTCGCTCGCTGGTGGAACTGCTCGACGAGTGGCTGCCCATCGTCGAGGGTTCCGAGGTTCGCGACAATCCCTTTGCGCCGATCTCGGCCTACGCCATTGATCTCGTCGCCCAGAAGGGTGACGAGACGCCGATCTCGTGGGTGCACCGTTCGCGTCGCTTCGCCGAGAAGCTCGCCTCACCCGACACCTCGATGGCCGACCTCATTGGCGAGGTCGACCCGATCAAGGTCGCCGGCGGTCTCTACCTCGACGACCCGCGGGCCCTGTCCTACGGCCTCGTGCCCAAGTCCAATCGTGGCATCTTCGCGATGAACGAGCTGCCCGACCTGTCCGAGCGCATCCAGGTGGGTCTGCTCAACGTCCTCGAGGAGCGTGACGTGCAGATTCGTGGTCACCTCGTACGTCTCGACCTGGACGTGCTGGTCGTGGCGACGGCGAACCCCGAGGACTACACCAACCGTGGCCGACTCATCACGCCACTGAAGGATCGCTTCGGGTCCCAGATCCGCACGCACTATCCCTTCGAGATCTCCACCGAGATCGAGATCATCCGACAAGAGGCCAAGCCTCCCACGTCGCCCAAGCCCATCGTCGTGCCCTGGTTCATCGAGGACATCGTCGCTCGCGTCAGTCACGTTGCTCGAAAGAGCCACGTGATCTCCCAGAGCTCGGGGGTGTCGGTACGACTGTCGATCGCCAACTACGAAACGGTCATCGCCAGTGCCCTGCGTCGCGCGTTGCGCACCGGCGACGATCACGTGGTCCCTCGCATCAGCGACCTGTCGGCCATGGTCCAGTCCACCCAGGGCAAGATCGAGTTCGACACCATGGACGACAGCGACTCGGACCAGGTCATCGCCGCGCTCGTCTCGCTGGCGGTTCGCCAGTGCTTCAACGAGTACGTCCTCTTAGAAGAGGCGCCCGAGATCGTCGAGGCCTTTCACACCGAGGCGCTCGTGCACACCGGTGACGACCTGCCCGATCGCGACTACCTCGCGGTGCTCGAGGCGATGCCGTCACTCGACGTGCCGGTGCGCCGGGTCGCGGGACCCAACGTCAGCGACGGTGAACTCGCCGCCGCCACCGAATTCGTGCTCGAGGGCCTGTACTTGACCAAGCGACTCGCCAAGGACGCGTCGGGAGCGAGGGCGCTGTATCGATCGAGGAATCGATAGTGGCCGTTCGCTACGGCTTTCGTCGTTTCGGCGACGACGATGACTTCGCCGAACTCGACGTCGACGAATTACTGCGTCTGCTCGGCGACGACTTCATGGAGAGCGGTGACTTGGACGACGCGATGGACCGGTTATTGCGCGACGGCTTTGACGACGCCGAGGGCAATCGCATCGAGGGTCTGCGCGACCTCTTAGAACGCGCTCGCGCGAAGCGGCGCGAACTCGAGCAGCAAGCCGATCCCGATGGTGAGATGCAGCGTTACCGCGATTGGCTCGAACTGATCGAGCAAACCGAGGGCGAGGAACTCGACGAACTGCTGGCCCAGGCTGAGGCGTCAGACGACGAACGGCGCAAGGAGGTCACTCGCGACCTGGTCGAACAGCGACACCTGGAGCGAGAACTCATGAGTGACCGGCTGAGCGAGCGCCTCGCGAGTTACCAGAACTACGATTTCGTCTCCACTGAGGCCCGCGAGGAGTTCGAACAGTTGATGTCCGAACTCCAAGCTGACGTCCTCAACACCTACTTCGAACAGAGCAAGCAGTTCCTCGAGAGCCCCGACCCCGAGCAGCTGCAACGCATGCGCGACATGATGGACGCGCTGTCGACGATGATCGAGCAGGATCGTCGCGGCGAACGGCTCGATCCCTGTTTCGAGGACTTCATGGACAAGTTCGGCGACTTCTTTCCCGGTGCCGAGAACCTCGAGGACGTGGTGCGCGCCATGGCCGAGCGCGCTGCTGCTGCCGAGGCGATGTTCAACTCACTGTCGGGCGAACAACAAAGTGAGTTGCGCTCGCTGTTCTCCCAGATGATGGAGAACATGGAACTGAATTTCGCACTCAACCGGCTGGTCTCGAACCTGCGCCAGGCGACCCCCGACATCGACTGGAGTCGGGCGCACCGCATGCGCGGCCAGGACGGCTCCTCGTTCGCCGAGGCCGCTTCCGTCGCCGAGCAGCTGGGCGACCTGCGCAACCTCGAAGAGTTCCTCGGACGCGCTGGCGCCGCCCAGGGCTTGCCCGAGGTCGACATCGATTCGGTGCGGCGCAACCTCGGTGACGACGCCGCGCGCCACGTCCAGCGTCTCCAAAAGGCCCTTCAAGGACTGAAGGACAAGGGTTTCGTCGATCGCGAGGGCGGCCAGCTCACCTTGTCGCCCAAGGGCATCCGCCAGATCGGCCAACAGGCCCTGAAGGACCTCTTCGGCCAACTGCACGACTCGCCGACGCTGGGAGCCCATCGTGAAGCCACGGTCTCGCGCGGCGGGGACCGTGAGGAGACCTCCAAGGCCTGGGAGCCCGGCGAGCCCTTCGCCCTGCACCTAGCCAAAACGCTGCGCAACGCCGTGCTGCGCCAGGGCCCGGGCACGCCCGTGCGGTTGCACCCCGATGACTTCGAGGTCGAGGAGTACGAATCGACGCGGCGGTCCTCGACGGTCTTCGCCATCGACCTCTCGCTGTCGATGGCGATGCGCTCGAACCTGGTGCCCGCGAAGAAGATGGTGCTCGCGCTCACCCAGTTGATCCGCTCGAAGTTCCCACGCGACTTCGTCGCGGTGGTGGGCTTTGGCGAGATGGCCCAGGAATTGCGTATCGAGGACATCCCGGCACTCACCATCGACTACGCGTACGGCACCAACCTCCAGCACGCCCTCGCGCTCAGTCGCCACCTCATGCGCGCCGAGCGGGGCGAGCGCCAGATCGTCGTGGTGACCGATGGCGAACCCACCGCCCACCTGATGGACAACGGCGAGCCGTTCTTCTCCTGGCCCCCGGTGCACGAGACGCTCGAGCGGACCATGGCCGAGGTGCTGCGCTGCACCAAGGCGGGCATCACCATCAACACCTTCGCCCTGGATATCGAGCGCAGCCAGTTCCCGTTCGTCGAACAGATCGCCAAGGTCAACGGGGGTCGGACTTTCTACACCTCGGTCGACGACCTGGGGGTCTACGCACTCGACGACTTCGTGCGCAGCCACAAGGCGGGCTAGCCGTTTCCCCATAATGGTCTTGACCAGGACTTTCATAATTTCCACTTGCAATTCTGTCCAAACCCAGTAACAATGACACCGTTGTAATTACATCGGTGGCGCTTTGCCGCTACGGGAAGGACTACAACGTGGAAATCGTCGAACTATTGAGTGGCCTGGAGGATCGGGGCTGGCAGGCGCGTGCGAACTGCATGGGCGTGGACCCGGACCTCTTCTTTCCCGAACGTGGCGCCTCGACCCGTGAGGCCAAGGAAGTCTGTCGGGGCTGCGTGGTGCGTGGGGACTGCCTCGAGTACGCCCTCGATAACGGCGAGAAGTTTGGCATCTGGGGCGGCATGAGTGAGCGCGAGCGTCGGCGCCTTCGTCGGGCCCGCGCCATCGAGCGTCGCTCAAAAGCTGGCTGAACCACTCTCGAGCGCGGCCTCGATGGTGCGCTCGGGCGACAGGTCGAGTTGGGCCCAGCGCCGGGGGTCTTCTACTTCGAGCAGGCTTCGTGGCGCGAGACCAACGAGTTCAGCGTGCGCGATGCGCTCGTCGCCAGCGAGGCCGGCGAGCACCTGGTCGTAGACGAACGACGGTGGGTAGTCGGCCACGTCGAGCAGGTTGCAGCTGACCTGGACCTGTTCGCCCACCGCCAAACCCAGCGCACGGACGTGCGGTCTACGCAGGGCGCGCGCGAGCTCTCTCGCGCGCGCCAGGGACGTGTGGTCGAGCCAGAGGTTCCAGGCGACCAGTACCGGTCGTTCGCCCACGGCGACCGCCCCGAGCACGGGCGAGGACTCGTCGGGTCCGAAGTCCGGGGCCAGACCGCGAAAGGCCAGTCGGCGCACCTCGGGCAGGGTCCGGGTCGAACCGTTAGCCAGGGTGCCGTAGAGGAACGTCGCGACGTCAAAGGTGTGCGCGATCCAGCCCGCGGTCCGGTCACGTAGAAGCCGGGCGAGCTCGTGGTCCGCTGGATCGAGGGCCACGAAGGGCACGACGTCCACCACCCCGAAGCGAGGGTGCACGCCCTCGTGGCCGCCCAGGGTGAGCAGGTTGAAGGCGCACTGGATCAAGTTACGCACGTCTAGTTCGAGCGGCTCGGGTTCGTTGAGCAGCGTGAAGACCGAACGGTGGTGAGCGGGGTCGTGGTGGCGGTCGCGCAACGAGGCGCCGGCGCTGCCTGACAGTTGGTCTAAGACCGCGAGGTCCCGGCCCTCGGAGATGTTGATCACGCACTCGAGCACTGAGTCGAGGATAGAGGCGCTTTCGGTCCTGATTTGGTTCAAGACCCGGGTCCCAGGCCCACCGGTAGAATGGGTCCTGCGTCATCAAGTCCCTAAGGAGCGTCGTGAGCCAGGTCCCGAGCATTGAAAGCACCGAGGTCGTCGACCCGGTCGGCCACGTCCAGGTGATCTACCTCGGTCCGGTCGCCCCGCACTGGGAGTGCCGCATGGTCTTTGGCGACGAGGAGCAGATCCAAGCCTTCGTCGACCGCGTCGACGCCCGTCTACGATTCCTGCCTCCCCACGACCCGCAGTTCCGGCGCAATCGCGAACGCGTGAACCGTGACGCGGAGCGCGAGAACCTACTCGTGGAGTGGAACCTCGGCTACGAGGAAGAGAGCTAGTCGAACTAGGCGAGCGGTGAGTTGCTCACGCGCTCGTACCACTCGTCGGGGGCGTCCAGTTCGCGCGCACTCGGTAGCCCGTCGACTCGTAGCAACGCGTCGAACACCCCGAGTCCGTGCGTCTCGCTCAGACTCGCGACGAATCGCTTGGCGGCGTCGTGGTGGGGACCCTGGGTCGCGATGCCGAACAACGCCGCCGCGGCGTCCTCGCCTCGTGCGTCGCTGCGACGGTGGCGCGCGTAGGCCTCGCTGAGCGCGGGTCGCGGACCGAGTATCGATGCGGTGATGTCGCTCGCCGCACGCTCGAAGAACGCGAGCAGCACGCTGGTCGCCGCGTTGATCGCGCGCGTCGCGTCGGACTCTTCGGGGACTTCGATGCCGTCGAGCAGCGCGGCGGGATTGCTCATCAGCTCGTTGAGGTCGTCGGGATTGATCATCGACTGCAGTCGTTCGATCAAGTTGCTCTGAGCGGCGCTCGCCTCGCGCACCGCGTCGATGAGCAGAGCACGAAGCGCGTCGCTCGTGCCGGGCTGGGAGAGTACCAGGGCGGCGACGAACTCCTGGGCGAGGGCAAAAACGTAGACCTCGTCGCGTTCGAGCGACCAGGCCTCGGCGAAACTGGTGAGGTTGTTCACCACGAGCAGTCGCGTCGGGTCGAGGCGGGGCAGCGGCAGTACCGCGAGCGACCAGGCCCGCTCTGAGAAGTGGCCCGCGACCGAACCCATCTGAAAGCCCGTGAACAACGGTCCAATGGTGGCGGCGAGTTGGGCCATCATCGCCGCTTCGTTCTCGGCGTCAAGGTCACCTGGTGCAGCGTCGAACGCGAGTCGCTCGAGCATCGGCGCGATGAGGGGCTTCCATTGGTTGAGCGCTGCGATCGTGAGCGCGGAGCGGTTGACGCCGGTGATCTGCGCGTCGCTCGAGACGCCCAACAGCGAATCGACGTGACGACTCACCAAGACGGCGAGCTCTTCGAGGCGTTGGCGTTCGGTGGGCTGGGGGTTGGGGTCGCCGTCCTCGCCGCGTGCGATGTTCAGTCCTAGTTGGGTGGCGGTCTGGAACCAGGCGTCGGGTCCCTGTTGGCCGAGCATGTTGAAGATGTCGCCAAACATTCCGCTGAACGGGTCAGTGCTCATGGGACCAACTTAGAGGTTTCACCCGGAGAATTCGCCGGGCCCGTCGCCAGACCGAGGCGACCTAGCATGGCTAGCCATGGCCCTGGACGTCGCACTCGATATCGGGACTTCGTCGACGCGTCTGGCGACCAATCAGCGCGGCGTCATCTTCAACGAGCCCACCCTCGTGGGCATCGACACCAGCACCGGTGAGGTCGTGGACATCGGCTACGGCGCCACCGATCTCGTGGGACGCACCTCACGCCACGTGGTGGTGTTTCGGCCCCTGGAAAAGGGCGCCACGGTCGATTTCGACGTCACGGCCCGGCTCATCACCACCCTCTTCGAGCGCGCGGGCGTCTCCAAGCTCAGCCGGGCGCGGGTCGTGATGAGCGTGCCCTCGCTCGCCACGGCGATCGAACGGCGCGCCCTGCGCCAAGCGGCCGTTCAGGCTGGTGCGCGCGAGGTCAGTCTGATCGAAGCACCGATCGCGGCGGCGATCGGCCTGGGACTTCCGATCCAGGACCCCATCGGCTCGGCGGTGGCGATACTGGGCGCGGGTGCCTCCGAGGCCGCGCTCATCTCGCTCGGGGGCATCGTCACGAGTGGCGCCCGACGGCTCGGCGGCAACGACCTCGATAACGCGATCGCGACGCTGTTGCGCATGCGCCAGGGCGTCGTCGTGGCGCCCGCGACGCTCGAGATGTTAAAGATGACGCTGGGTTCGGCGCTGGGTTCGACCAACGGCGGCGTGGAGAAGGTGCCCGCGCGAACCGTCGAACGCGGCGAGCCGGTGGAAGTCGAGGTGAGCGCTGAGCTGGTGAACCAGGCGATGAGCGAGGTCGTCGCCCAGACCGTGCGACTCATCCAAGAGTGTCTCGCCGACGCCCCGCCCGACCTCTCCCAGGACGTCTCCGCGCGAGGGCTCTCCCTCGTGGGTGGCCACGCGCTGGTGAACGACTTCGCCGAACTGATCGCCGCGAGCACCGGAGTCCAAGTCGTCCTGGCGCCCCATCCCGATGTCGTGGTGATCCAGGGTCTGCTCGCGTGCCTCGAAGAGATGTCCGCGCTGCACGAGCTCTTTCGCGCACTGGACGACTAGTCCACGTCCTTGTTGAGTTGGTCGACCGCGGCTCGCACCTGCCAGTCGCGGTCGTTGGCGGCCCGTTCGAGGGCGGCGTCGACGTCGGGTCCTTCGAAGTTCGAGAGCGCGACGATGGCGCGTCGTCGTACGGGGGGCTTGTCCTCGAGCGCCGCCAGTACGGCGGCGCGTCCACGGTCGTCGCCGATCGCGCCCAACGAGGCGACCGCGGACTCGCGACAACGGGCGTCGTCGTGCTCGAGGGCGATCGTGGCGAGTTGTTCGACGGCGTCGCGGTCCAGGTGTTCACCGAGCGCGAAGATCGCCGCGTCCACCACGAGGGCGTCGTCGTCCTCGAGCAATCCGCGCACGAGGGCCAAGAGGCCGCCATCGAGGTCGTTCGCGTAGGCGAGCAACGCCAACGCCTCACGGCGCACCTCGACCTGCGGGTCGTCGAGCGCGCGTTCCCAGTGCTCGCGGGCGAGCAGCGCCCGGCGACTCCCCGCGCGAAGAGCCAGTACGCGCTGGCGCGGGTGTCGTGATTCGAGGGATTCGAGGAGAAAGGCGTCGTCGCGACCGTCGCGGTGGAAGCCGGCCTTGAGTAATCGTTCTTCGAGGTCGGGCGGTAACGTGGACTCATCCGTTGGCACCCTGACATCTCAGCACCCAACCAGTACGCGCGTCGAATCGCGATCGTCCTGATCGCCCTGTTCGTGGTGCTCGCCGTCGCGGTCGAGGTTTCGCGGCACTGGACTCTCAACGAGTACGCCATCACACCGGGTAACGCGACACCGGTGGAACCGCTGGTGCACGTCAGTGGGCTCGTCACCAAGTCCCATCACGACGCGATCATGTTGACCGACGTGTACCTCGAGCAACTCACGGCCTGGCAGTACTTCACGCTCCAGTTCCAACGCCACGTCCAATTCGTCACCGCGAGCCAACTGCTCGACCCGGGCGTTCCCAGCAGTGAGCTCGCGGCGCAGGGTTATCTGGAGATGAGCGATTCCAAACAGGACGCCGAGGTCTCGGCGTTCACCACGCTCGGTTGGCAACTGAAGGGCACGCCGATCGGTGCGCTGGTCACGTCGGTCGAGACGGGTACGCCGGCCTGGCACGACAAGATAAAGGTCGCCGACCGTATCGTCAGCTTCGACGGCTCACCCGTGCGCTCGACGTGTGACGTCGTGAGCGACCTGCACCCGATGTCGGCGAACTCCACGGTGCACTTGGGCATCGACAAGGCCCACATCAGCGCGAAGGGTGTGATCACGTGGGCGAACGAATCGATCGTCACGTTGCGTACCGCCGTGCCACCGGGTTCGTTGGCGTCCTCAGGTTGTCCGGGCGTCAGCGGGTCGAACGCCACCTGGCTTGGTTTCTCCCTCGAGGACGCGACGAGCTACGCGTTCCCCGCGAAGGTGTCGATCGACACCAATGACATCGGCGGACCGTCGGCGGGACTCGCGATGACCTTGTGCATCATCGATCAATTGTCACGTAACTCGTTGACTGGTGGCGTGAAGATCGCCGCGACGGGCACGATGGATCAAGACGGCAACGTCGGCGACGTGGGCGGTGTCGCCGAGAAGACGGTCGCGGTCCAGCGCGCGGGCGCGAAGTACTTCATCGTTCCTCAAGTCGAAGTCGCCACCGCGAGGGCCAACGCGGCGCCGGGACTCACGGTGATCGGCGTGACCACGCTTCGTCAAGCGCTGCAAGCACTTCATCGCATCGGCGGGTCGAAACCCGTGCCCCTCACCGCTCCGCGAAGCCGTTCTTGAAGGACCCGAAGTCGTAGTCTTAAAGCAATGGAAGATCGCCGAAACCCGTCCTCCGCTCGTAATTCGTCCTCGGAGATAGTCCGCACCAATTTCACTTCGATTCGCAAGGGTGGTATCGATCCTTACGAGGTACACCAGCACCTCGAGGCCGTCGCGCGCGAGGTCGGTCATCTCGAACAGCGACTACGCGAGTTACGCGAACAACTCGTCGAGGCCGAGCACCGCGCCGCCAACCCCGTGCTCGACGAGGCGACCTTGGCCAGTGCGCTGGGTGCTCAGAGCGCCGCTATCTTGCGATCGGCCCACGAGGAGGCGGCTCGCGTGACCGCCGAGGCCCAGGAACGCAGCGCCCAGATCTTCACCGAAACCCAACAACGAAGTGCGGAGCACTTGATCGAGGCCCAAGAACGCGCCACCGCGCTGATCGCCGAGGCTGAGAACACGGCGACCCAGGTCGATCATGATTCACGCCTCGCCGCCGAACGTTTAATCGATTCGGCCAAGGTCAACGGTGACGCGCTGGTCGAACGCGGTCGCGAACAGGGGCGCGCCATCGTCGAACAGGCCCACGAGGCCCGCAAGACCGTGCTCAACGACCTCGCCGTGAAGCGCAAGGCCTTGCACATCCAAATTGACCAACTGCGTGCGGCGCGTGACACCCTGGCCACGTTCGTCCAGTCGGTGCGCGAATCGATCGACTCGGTCATCAACGGCGTGAACAGCTCCGATGAAGCGGCGCGTCACGCCGCCCTCGAGGCGCTGCGGCTGCGTCCGCCCTCGCGTGAACCGACCGAGGAGGAATTGCTCGAGGGCACGCCACTGCGCGAGGTCCCCCCACCGGCGCCCGAAGCACTCGTCATCGAACCATCCGAAACGCTCGACGCGCCCAAGTCCAAGAGCCGCCGCTCGGCGAAGTCCAACGGCATCGAGACCCACGTGGGTGAGACCTTGCTCGAGGACGATCCGACGGGCACCGACGTCGTGAACGAGATCTTCGCGCGACTACGCAAGGCGACCCTCGAAGAGCGCGGCGCGCCCGCGACGCCCGCGCGCAAGGCGGCACCGTCGCCCGCCAAGGTCATGACCGTGGACGGGGAGTTGTTCCACCGTCGCGACGTCGCGATCGATGAGTCGCTGGCGGTCTTGACCCGCAAGGTCAAGCGCGCGCTCCAGGACGATCAGAACATCATGCTCGAACGGGTTCGCCACGTGAAGGGGATGATCACCGTCGAACTCGAGGACGAGCACGCCGAACGCGCGCGCTACGCCGACGCCGCCTTTGACGCGCTTGCTGACGCCGCCGCCGCGGGTTCGCAGTTCGCCTTTGATGAGGCGGGCTGTTCGGGAGAGCCGGCGAGCAAGGTCGCCCTCGACGACTGCGCCGCGGACCTCGCGGTCACCATCGTGCTCGCGTTGCGCAAGCGCGTGCTCGCTGACGGCTCTGGCGACCCCGCCGAGCGTGTGAACGCGGCCTACAAGGAGTGGCGGGGAGCGCGGGTCGAACGACTCTGCACCGACGCGGCGCGACGCGCGTTCCACGTGGGCGTGCTCGGCGCGTCACTGGGACGTTCGATACGCTTCTTCGCCGCACCGAATGACGCGCCGTGTGACGCCTGCGCGCTCGACGCGGCGTCGGGCGAGCGCGTGGCCGGGCAGCGCTTTCCCAGTGGGTCGCAGTATCCGCCGTTGCACGCCGGTTGCGCGTGCGCGGTCGTGCCGGTCTGAAAAACGGCCTAGGCTCGATGCGTGCGTAGCCCAGCCGATGTCTCTCCGCGTCCTCGACGCATAGGGAGGCTCTCGCGTCGTTTCTGGATCGGACTCATCGTCGTCGTCCTGTTCATAGGGTTCTTGTCGCTGCGCAGCCTGGCGGGCTTGTGGACCGACCAGATGTGGTTCTCCCAGACCGGTTACGGCTCGGTCTGGACGACGTTACTCGTCACCAAAGTCGGCCTCGCGGTGGTATTCGGCCTGATCTTCTTCATCCTCATGTGGGTGAACCTGCTGCTCACCGACCGATTCGGCGCTCGCGACCTTTCCTTCGAGCCCGAGGACGAGATCGTGCGTCGGTTCCAGAACGTCGTTCGTCCCTACGCGGGTCGCATCTACGCGGTGATCGGGGTCTTTACCGGACTGATCGCGGGACTCAACGCCACCGGTCAGTGGCAGGCCTACCTGCTCTTCATCCATTCCAGATCCTTCAACTTAAAAGACGCGCTGTTCCACAAGGACCTGAGCTTCTACATCTTCACCTTGCCGTTCTTGTCGTTCATCGTCACCTGGACTCTGGTGTCGTTGTTCGTGATCCTGCTCATCACGGCCGCGTTCCACTACCTGAACGGCGGCATCCGCGCGACGCGCGTCAGCCCGCGCGTCGCCCCACGGGTCAAGGCCCACCTGTCGGTGATCGGGGCGGGCATCGCCCTGATGAAGGCGGCGGGCTACGTCATCGCCAAATGGGAGCTGGTGAACTCCACGAACGGTTACGTCCAGGGCGCCGGGTACACCGACGTGCACGCGCGCATGCCCGCGATGACGATCCTCTTCTACCTGTCGCTCGCCGCGGCGATCATCCTGCTCGTCAACGTGCGCTCGCGAGGTTGGTCACTGCCCGCGGTAGCGGTCGGGCTGTGGGTGTTCGTCGCGCTGGTGATCGGTGTGCTCTATCCGGCGTTCCTCCAGGCCCTGAAGGTGAGCCCCGCCCAGGCCACGCTCGAGGCGCCGTACATCCAGCGCGACATCAACGCGACGCGTTCCGCCTACGGGCTCGACGGCGTGGCCTATCACACGTTCCAGGGAGCGACCACGATTTCGACCAAGCAGGTCGTCACGGACGCCGCGACCCTCGCCAACATTCGACTGTGGGACCCCTCGTCGAACATCGCGCTTCAGACGGTCACCAAGCGTCAATCGATCCGTTCGTACTACACCTTCACGACCCTCGCGGTCGACCGCTATATCGTCAACGGCAAGGTGACGCCGGTGCTGATCGGCGCGCGTCAACTCAACTCGTCGAGTCTGCCTTCGCCGAGCTGGGTGAACACCCACTTGCAGTACACCCACGGCGAGGGCGCCGCCGTCATCGCGGCCAACGCCGTCGACTATACGACCGGCAACCCGAACTTCGTGGTTTCGAACGTCCCGCCCCAGTCAACCAACGGCATGCCCCGACTCACGCAGCCCGATATCTACTTCGGTATCGGCTACTCGGGTTGGGTCGTGGCGAACACGAAGCAGGCGGAACTCGACTACCAGATCGACAGCGGCCCGAACGCGGGTCAACCCGTCGAGACGCACTACGCCGCCAAGGGCGGCGTAGCGGTCGGGGGAATCCTCAGTCGCGTCGCCCTGGCGCTTCGTCTCGGCGACTTCAACTTCCTAATCTCGAACCAGATAAACCCCCAGAGTCGGGTGCTCTTCGTGCGCGACGTGACCCAGATGGCCAAGAAGGCCGCGCCCTTTCTCACCTTCGATCAAAGTCCTTACGCCGTCATCGCCAACGGCGAGGTGAACTTCGTTCTCGACGGGTACACGACGACGAGCCAGTACCCGTACTCGCAGAACGACGAGAGCCTCAACGTGAACACGGGCAACATCCCCTACGGCACGAACTACATCCGTAACTCGGTCAAGGTCGTCATCAACGCCTACACCGGTTCGATGAAGTACTACGTGAACGACCCCAAGGACCCGATCATCCAGGCGTGGGAATCGGCGTTCCCCAAGATGTTCCTGCCGAT
>Ga0187887_10003266_pt1 | contig 12654 bp, 7 predicted proteins | sample June2016WEW_7_10_FD_132977 | JGI IMG/M metagenome (GOLD analysis project Ga0187887, IMG submission 132977) | Peatland microbial communities from SPRUCE experiment site at the Marcell Experimental Forest, Minnesota, USA - June2016WEW_7_10 | ecosystem: Environmental > Terrestrial > Soil > Wetlands...
ACCCGAGCGCGGCGGGCAGCAGAGCCGATGCGTGCAATTAGCTCCGGGAATGAGAAGGGCTTGGTGAGGTAGTCGTCTGCCCCCGCGTCCAGCCCGCAGACGATATTGTCCTCCTGATTGAGCGCCGTGAGCATGACGATGGCCGGGCGGTTGGGGCGCGAGCGCAAATGCTGCGCGATGGTGTATCCGCTTCGACCTGGAAGGCCAATGTCGAGCACAATGGCGTCGAAGTTCTCCGCGTCTACAAGCTGCTGGCCCTGCTCGGCCGTGGTGGCCGTGACGATGGTGTGGCCATGTTCCCATAGGCCGGTGCGCAGCAGTTCAACCATACGCAGATCGTCTTCAATAACGAGAATGCGCATATTTACAGGTGCTTTCATTGCATTTACAGGCGCTCAAACTCTTACGCTAGCCGCCGATTGTTATGGCACTGTGAATTCGTACTACTTTGCCATCTCAGGACTTATTTACAGGAAGATGAATCTGCATTCACACAGTTCGCCTACCTTCGACACATCCGGTTCCAGTTTCAAAAACCGCTCTGCGACGTTAGCGAGCACTAATTCGGTCCTGCGAGGCACCCTATGCAAAGAAATCCATCGGCCCATCGATCCAACTCCTCCTTCGTCTTCCTCTCACGAATTACTGGATCGGCACGAACGCTGCTGACCTTGGCCTACCTGCTTTTGTCTCTGCCGGTACTCGCAATACCGGCTATCGCACAATCGAGTTTTACTGCGTCCAGCGCAGCGGAGTTAGGCGCCGCCGCATCGACGCAATCAATCAAGGGACTCATTTCAGGTACGGTTGTCGATTCGCAGGGAGCTGCTGTTCCCGGCGCGCAATTGAAGCTTTCGCCTCTGGCGATCACGGTTGTCTCCAACGATCAGGGAGCATTTCGTTTGCCCGAGGTCCCCGCCGGCAAATACACGCTGACGGTCTCCTATGTTGGATTCGAGCCGCAGACCTCCGACGTGGAGATTGCCGCGGGGCAGGCCCTCAATCTAACCCTGGCGCTTAAAGTTGCCTCCGCGAGCGAGGAGATCATGGTGACAGCGGAGCGTCCACACGGCGAGGTGGAGGCCATTAACGAGACCCGCACCGCCGACAATTTATTGCAGGTGCTTCCTGCCGAGGTCATCACCAGCCTGCCCAATGCGAACGTGGGCGACGCAATCGGACGCTTCCCATCCGTTACGCTCTACCGGATCGAAGGCGAGGGCGTTTACATTCAGGTGCGCGGCACGGAGCCGCGCCTGACCAACGTCACCGTGGATGGCATCACGATCCCGGCGCCCGAGCCGTCGGTGAGGCAGATTCGCCTGGATGTGATCCCTTCCGACATGGTGGATACCATCGAGATGAACAAGACGCTCTCGGCGAATATGGATGGCAACGGTATCGGCGGATCGGTCAACCTGCGCACCAAGGAAGCCAGTGAGCAACCGACGGTCAGTCTGTATGGCAACGGTGGCTACACCAATATCATGAACGGTCGCGGCTCCTACGCGTTCGGCGGGACCGCCGGAAAGCGCTTTGGGGCGGACAAGAGATTTGGTCTGCTGGGCAACGCGGTCTTCGATTATAACGGCCGCGGCATCGATAACTTCCAACCGGCGCTCGATCCGCTTTCGACCTTTGCCATGCCGTTCTACGACAACAACACTATCCGCGAGTACCGCTACTACCGCACGCGCTACGGCTTTGACGGTAGTGCGGACTATCGCGTCAACAACAACACAGGCATCTACGCGCACGGCTTCTATTCCGACCTGAAGGATTGGGGCGATAAGTGGTACTACTCGCCGATTTCGACGGCAATCTCAGGCACAGCGGCCAACCCCGTTCTGCCCAACCCCGCAACCAAATCGTCCAGCCCGAAGTTCTACACCTCCAGCAAGCGACCGAATGCATCCGTGGGCACCATCATTCTGGGCGGGCGCACGGTGCATCAGGATTCGTTGTTCACCTATCAGATATCGGCATCGCGTTCCTATGAGGTCGATTCAGCCGGCAATCCGAAGGCGGACTTCTCCTGGGTTGGCCCTACTGTGTTCTGCAACTACGTTCCCTCCGCGCAGACCGACCTCTATCATCCTCACTTCGGCAACTGCGACAACACGAACACATCGCCGTTGTTGAACGCAGCCAACTGGCAGTTCAAGGACATTACCATTTCGCGTGGGCTGGATGCGGAACTCGATCTGGCTGCGCAAACCTCGTTTGCCAAAGACTACAATGCCAACGGTCACTTTGGCGTCTTTGAAACGGGCTTCAAGATCAGCAATGGCCACAAGAGCTCGGACTCAACCGAAAACGTCTACGACGGATTCCCCAGCACGGCACCGCTGATGACGCAGCTCCTGGACACTTTCAACAACACGGATTATTTCAACGGGCAATATTTCGGCGGGCAGTACGGTCAGGTCTCAAACTTCACCTCGGCGGCGAACTATACGCTGGCCAACCTCACGGGCAATCTGGATACCTATAAGACGGCTAGCGACACCTATCCCAACCTCTTCCACTATGTTGAACGCATCACCTCCGGCTATCTGATGAACACCATCGACTTCGGCAAGCTGCATCTACAGACGGGGCTACGATTCGAAGGCACGCAAATGATGACATTTGGCTATAACCTCACCTTCCTGGGAAAATCCAGCGCCACGATGCCAGTCTGCGGTGGAACAACAGTTACCAACTGCTATAGCTTTGCGGGCATCACGAATAATCCTTCCTATGTAGATGTACTGCCGAGTGTACAGGCTCGCTACGCACTGACGCCTAACTCCGCGCTGCGTGCGGTTGTGGCTCGCGGTGTCGCCCGGCCCGATCCGTATCAACTGATTCCTTACATCACCGAGGACAGCACGGCGAGCCCCGTCAGCGTCACCATCGGCAACCCCGCCTTGCGTCCAGAGCACGCCAATAACTACGACCTGCTTTACGAACATTACCTCAACCCGCTCGGCATGGTGCAGGCGGGATTCTTCTTCAAGCAGCTCACCGCGCCTCAGATCGAAACCAGCATCCCCGGAGGACTTAGTCTCTCGAACTTCCCGGCAGGCTACTTTCCGGTGGCGACTCAACAAGTCCTTGCGCAATATCCGGGCGACGCAATCACTCAGTATGTCAACGGTCAGAATGCATATCTCTATGGCTATGAGCTCAGCTTCCAGCAGCACCTGAACTACCTGCCCGGATTGTTGAGCGGGCTGGGCATCTCGGCCAACTACAGCTATACCGCTTCGCGCGAAAAGGGACTGCCGCTGCGTACCGATCAGCCCACCCTGATCGATCAGGCTCCGAACACATGGAACATCAGCCCAACGTACGACACCAAGCGGGTTTCAGCACGTGTGGGCCTCGCCTACAACGGATACAGCCTGTTCCAGTACATGTATGTCTCGCCAACGCTTGTATCCGGAGCTGATCCAAGTGGCCTGGGAACGAAGGGACCCTCGGGCGACATCTACACGCTTGCGCACTATCAGGTTGACGCGCAGGTAAGTTATCGGTTCTATAAGGGTCTCAGCGCAGTGGTCGACGGCCTCAACCTAAATAACGAAGTCTTCGGCTATTATCAGGGAAGCACGCAGTTCGTCAATCAGCGCGAGTACTACAAACCCACCTATACAGCCGGCCTGCGTTATAACTTCCAGCGCAAACGATGACTCATATACTCTGCTCCTCGGGGCCAACTATATTATCGGCAAGAATATCTCAGGAGCGAGTGTGAGAAAGATTGTTGCAAGGGCTATGCTGCTGACCTGTGTGTGCGTGCTGGCCCTGGTGTCATCCGCAGCGCAGACGGTGAAACCGGCACAATCTGTCGCTCCCTCATCGAACGATACGGCTGCTGAATTGAAGTTCGTTGTATACCTTACCCGTCATGGAGTCCGTTCCCCCACAGGCCTGCCGGAGCAGTACAATACCTATTCGCTCGCACCATGGCCGGTCTGGGATGTGCCGCCCGGATACCTCACTGCGCATGGCTATCAGCTCATAAAGTTGTTTGGCGCGTATGACCGGATGGAGTTGGCGCAGGAAGGACTCTTGAGCGCGAACGGTTGCAACGATGCAAGCAGAGTCGCCTTTTACGCGGACTCCGACCAGCGCACCAGAGAAACCGGCAAGGCCATCGCCGAGGGACTCTTCCCGGGATGCCACACGAACGTGCAATTCCTGCCGGAAGGCACCAACAATCCGCTGTTTCACTTTCACCCGACTCAAGCCCAACTTGGCACTCAAACACCAGCTCAGGCTACGGCTGCAATTGCTGGACGCATCGGCGGCGATCCGGCCACTCTTATGGAAGCCTATCATGCGCAACTTGGGACATTAGACGCGATCCTTGCAACCTGCGGCTCCGCAGACTCTCCGCAACAGAAGCGGGTATCCCTCTTCGACATTCCAGTCACACTGGCACCAGGGAGCGGTGGCCATGTTGCCGAGTTGCGGAGTCCGCTGAACACTGCATCGACTCTGGTTGAGAACCTCTTGTTGGAATACACGCAAGGGATGGAGGCATCAAGTGTCGGTTGGGGATGCGTGGATGGTCCAAAGCTTCGGTCATTGATGGAACTGCACTCTGCCGCCACTGACATCACCGAACGCACACCGATCATAGCTCGGATCGGGGCCTCGAACCTTCTGACCGTAATCGACAAGTCGATAGAGCAGGCGGTTACCCAGAAGGCAATTCGTGGAATCCCCGGCAAGCCAGGAGATCGTGCTCTCTTCCTGATTGGCCACGATACTAACCTGACGAATGTCGCAGGCCTGTTGAACCTGACCTGGATAGCAGATGGGCGGCGCGACGACACGCCTCCCGGCGGGGCGCTCATCTTCGAGCTTTGGCGGAACCGGAAGACAGGACAATTCTCCGTACAGACCTACTTTACGGTACAGACGCTTGAGCAGATGCGGTCATCTGCCACTCTCACCCTGAGCAGTCCTCCCGAACGCGTTCCCGTATTTATTCCCGGTTGCGGCCAGAAGGATTTCTCCTGCCCCTTGCCTGCGTTTATGCAAACCGTCCAACATGCAACCGATACCCGCTATGTAACGGCCAAATAGTTTGGGCCATCCTGTAGAGAGTCAGCCCAAGATAGAGATAATGTTGAATCGGCCATTGATCGGCTCCGGTATTTCTAAACCTTCGTGAGTGCTAGTCGTCGGCTAAATTGAAGAGTCTGTAAAGTCGGCTTCTCGAAAACCATGATCGCCGACTGGTGAAAGCAGGCCAACGCACTCGTCAAGCCGAGACCGGCGAGATGTAGCCAATCCGGATTAGCCACCGTGAAACGGTGCAGGGTGCGATAGACCTAGATGGATATCGGGATGCATGCTTTTTGCCACGGCGATTGGAGGCCGTATCGATGGCAAAGAGCAAAATGAAGCGCAAACGGACACCGAAATCGATTCTGAGGCTCCCCGATCTTGAGCAATCCAAGGCAGCAGTTCTGAACAGCCTGACGTCACCAAGTTCACAACGAACCTACGATCACGCAATCAGAGAATTCATCGAAGGGTATTGCTCGGAACCGAGGCTCGCTTTCAATAAGACGGTGGTCACCCAGTACAGAATAAACCTCGAACAGCAGCACTACGCTTCAACCACGATAAACCTGCGTTTGGCTGCAATCCGGAGGTTGGCCTACGAGGCTGCCGATTGCGGTCTACTCAGTGCAGACCTAGCTGCTGGCATTCGCCGGGTAAAGGGTGCAAAACGGTTGGGAGTGCGAGTTGGTAATTGGCTTAGTGCAGAACAAGGCAGGCGCTTGTTGTTGACTACAGACGGTACAAGCCTTCGAGGCAAGCGTGACTATGCTACTTTAGCGATTCTGCTGGGGTGCGGGCTGCGCCGGGCGGAATTGACTGCGTTGCGTGTTGAAGACATACAGCAGAGAGAAGAGCACTGGGTCATAGCCGATCTTGTCGGTAAGGGTGGACACATACGAACCATTCCGGTCTCGGATTGGGTGAAGGCCGGAATTGACGCCTGGATGACGGCTGCTGGGATTGCAACCGGCACGATCTTTCGTTCGATCAACAAGGCTGGCAGGATTTGGGGCACCGGATTCAGCCCTAAGGTTATTTGGGGTGTAGTGAAGAAGAAGGCAAAGGACTGTGAGATTCCGTCCTTAGCCACACATGACCTCAGGAGAACCGGATGCTGCCCTCTGTTTCATGTTTTCACCACTCTTCACAACGAATCGAACGCCCGCTGATCTGCTCTGCGCTCGCGCAAGAGCAGGGGCCGCTACTTGGCCGGATCTCCCCACAGCACGCCACGTCCGTTGGTGCCCATGTAGACCCTGCCGAAGACGCGCGGGTCACCGGTGATCTGCTCGATCCACGCGTATCTGTGCTCAGGATCGTCAATGCGCTGCCAGGTCGCGCCGTCGTCCAGCGAGCGGTAGACGCCGCCTCCACGCCCCTGTTCCGCAGCGGGCGTCGCAGCTTCGGGAGTGCCTGCGATCACACCCGCCAGATAGATTGCCGGTGACGCCGCGCCTAGCGCTGCCTTGCCGAAGCCGACCGCGTACGTTGCCGCAACTGTGGTCAGTCGACGAAACCCGATGCCGTGGTCGGGTGAACGCCAGAGGCCGGACGAGGTGCCAATCCAGAGCACATCGGGCGTGTTCGCGGGAATGCGCAGCCTGCCTCCCTTGGGCGCGTTCTGAGTGATAACGGACGCCAATCCGTTGCTGTTCAACAAAGAGAGAACGCCGCCTGCGGAGTCGTAGACCCAGAAGGATTGTGTGCTGGTGGGATCGGCCAGCACCTGTAGCCCGCCTCGTCCTCCAGCCTGAAGCGAGAGCGGCTGCCAGTTTGTGCCGCTATCTTTGCTCAGTTGCAGCGGGCCTCCGCGCACTGCCCACAGCAGCAGTGAACCATCGGCGGAGATTGCCGCGTCGCCGCCCTGGTCGCCATGCACGGGCTCAGTGGCGAACGGCGTCCAATGCATGCCGCCATCGTGGGAGACCGCTCCGTGCGGCCCTGGGTTCCACGAACGGCCCACGCGCACCATCTCGTTGGGCCGCTGCGCCGCCAGCGCAATCGTATCGCAGTTGGATAGCTCGGGATTCTTCATTGCGCCGCCAACGGGCGAGCGGGTGAGATCGTCGTTGCGGAAGCAGCCGATGTCTCCGAGGCCGGTGAAGAGGTGCGGCCCTGCTGCAGTGGGCAATAATGGGCTCAGCAGCATGATGTCTGCTGTCTCCTCCAGGCCCGGCGCGCCGACCGTCCAGTGAGTGGATGCGCCGCCGTTGACATCATGCGACTCCCAGATGGTCTCGCCCGTGCCATAGAGAACATGAGCCGAATCGAATGGGTCGATCATGACCGCGCCAATCCAATGTCCGAAGGGTGCCCCGGCGACATGATCGGTCCAGGGCGCAAGGCTTGCATCGCGGGACGCGCCTTCCTTCAGCGACTGCCAGTGCGCACCGCCATCCGCCGAGCGGAAGATGGTATCACCGGGGTGCCAGCGGTCGATGGTGGACGCAAGCAGAGTCTGCGGATGGCGCGGGTCAACCGTGACGATGCCGTAGCCGAAGCCTTGCACGTCCTGCGCGGCTTTGGCATCGTTGGCGTGATCCCGCAGTTCGCCGCCGCTGCCGGGTCGCTGCGGCGTGATGTTTCTCCAGGTGTTTGCAGAGGGCGAGAACGCCCACACCGCTCCATCGCCGGTCCCGTTGGGACCGGGTCGATCGGTGAAGCTCAGGTACATCGTTCCGTCGGAGCTGAAGACGCCGTGATTGGGAAAGAGTCCTTGCGGCGAACCGGAGACCGGCTTCCATGTCTTGCCTGCATTCTCGGAGCGCAGCAGATTGTTGATCGGATCATCGACGCCTACATAGATGACGGGTGTGGGCTGCCCTGCGTGGCCGCTTGATCTGTCGAACGCGACAAAGGTCAAACCGATGCGGTTGGATGGTGGAGCAGAAAACTCCACAACGCGCGCCCAGGTCAGTCCGCTGTCGTCGGAGCGCCACAGGCCTGCGAGGCGCGTGGCCATCAGCAATGTTTGCGGATGGTTTGGGTCAACCTGCAGCCGCTCGCCTGCGAAGCGGCCATCCTCGTTGCCGCCTATCTTAAACGGTACGCGCGCGATGGTGAAGTGCCGCCCCTGATCGCATGAACGCAGAATCGCTCCGTTGGGCGTGCCATTGTTCACATATGTGCCCGCAGCGATATACAGCTTCTTTGCGTCCGTTGGGTCGATGGCAATACTCTCCGCGCCGAGCAGATTGCGGTCGGAGAATGGCAGCCAGTCCTCGAGTGGGGACCAGCGCTTGGCGGCGCTGTCCCAGCGATACGCGCCGCCGATGTCTGTCCTGACGTAGTAGAGCCCGAGCTCGGATGGATGCGCCACAAAGCCGGTGATGAACCCGCCTGCGATGAAGGTAACGTTATGGAAGCGGTATGGCATCGACACGGGAGATGCGAGGTCGGCGGCACGGCAGGTCAATGACACACACAGCGATAACGCCAACGGCAGGGAGGCAACAAGCCGGAAGAGAGTTTTTCTCATCGGGTAAGAGTACCGCACTCAGTCGAATTCAACGGCGCGTAAAGCTCTGCGCGCTCAGTGTGACGGTGTTCATGGTTTTTGCTGGAACGTGCAGGCGATAGTGCTTGCCGCCGGTCTGGAGGGTTGCGTCCAGCAGATGATCGGAGTCGTTTTCAAATTTGAGGATCTGACTGCCATTAGGGTTGGAGAAGGCGTCGATCTACTGGAATGGGCCGCCGGCGAAGCGGCTAGTGTCATCGATGATCTTGCAGAAAGCGATGAGAGAGGGGAGATCAATAGTTCATCATATGCATTTGTGCTAAACGAACTTGCAATGGAGTAGCCCGACGATTGAGAGTTGAGTTCATCCGCGCCAGCAATGGCTTTGCACAACAATCTCACGGGCTACGAGTATTTTATATGTTGGAAAGTTCGACATCGCGAGCGCGCGTGGAAGTGGCGCGGAGGGATGCGTTTTGCGCGCAAGCGATGGTGTCGAGGCCGATGAATCGAGATGATTCTGAGTGTCAGAGAGATACATTACGTGTCATTCGTAATCGAGCGAGTGCATCCAGGTGGTTTCCCGATGTAAAAAAAATTCGCGGAAGTAACGATTTTTCTTGACACTGAATTTCATCAAAACTATACATTCGTTAGCTGCATGTTAATGTCTTGCAGCATCGTTGTCTTATCAATAGGGAGAATAGACAAATGGCAACCAAGAAAGCAGCCAAGAAAGTCGTCAAGAAGGCAGCCAAGAAGGCAGCCAAGAAGAAGTAATCCAACCCAAGGCAAACGCAGAACGGGGGACGCGATAAGCGTCCCCCGTTCTGCGTTGGTGCGTTGCCTGTGCTACGAAGGCCGCACCGGCGTTGCCTATTGCGCGGTCTTGGGCATGGAGAGATAGCCAGAGACCTTGTTCTTGTCGATGCTATTAACGACCAGCTCGAAGAGGGCGGGGACTTTGCCGCTGTAGAACTGGATGGGCTCGTCGATGGTCTTGTCCTTCTTCTCGATATTGCGGTCGTCGGAGCTGACGACGAGGCTGAAGCGCGCGTGCTTGTTGTCCACCTTCTCAAGTTTCAGCTTGATGGGGGAGAGCAATGTCGGCTGTGCGCCCTTCTGCAATGTGAACTCAACGTAGGTGCGGTCGCCCTTGTGCTTCAGCACTTCGAGCTGATCGTGGTTGGTGGCGATCAGGCCGCTCATCACCCCTTCGTCACCCTTCATGCTCTGCATCTGGGCCTTTGTTGCCTCGAGGTCGCTGCGCGTGGTTGCGACGTCGGTCTTGACGCCGCCGACATCGGTCTTGACGCTGGCGACGTCGCTGGAGACGGCGCCGATCTGCTGCTCAGAGGCCTGCTGCTGCTGCGCCAGTTTTGCGGTCTCGGCGTTCTGCGACTTTTGCGCCGCGATGATGACCGCAGTTCGGGCGTCGATCTGTTTCTGGGTGGCGCCGACGTTCTGGCCGAGGGTATCGGCGGTAGCGCGCAGCCGGGCGTTGGTGGCATCGAGGCGGTCTGCGAGGTCGACGTTCTTCTTGTCGGCGGCTGTGAGGTTCTGCTCGGCCGCAGCGATGCGGTTTTGCAGGCTATAGCACCAGCCCAGCGCTCCAATGCCCAACAGGAACGCAACAATGACCGCTGCAATGAATGCTCCCGAGGCGGACTGCCCGGTTACCACTATTGGCTCTGAATCGCTCATGACTGTTTTCCTCTCGCTCCTGCTTCCTATGAGACGCTGGGGCGCTGCCGAAGGTTGTACAGCAACATCGCACCGCGGATGCGCAAGGTCCTAAAGAAACTATAGCTCACGTAACGCCACCGTCCGAGGCACAGGGAGAAAAGAGGCAGGAAGGTATCTATCTTTGCAAGCCGGTGCAGGGTGCGCGTCCTGCACCGGATCTGGCGGACGGTGGAGGATGGCCTTCCCGATTTCGTGACAAGCGTTTCGCCGCTGCGATATAACCATACTGATACTCCACTCCATTTTGCGAAGGTGCGCCTATGTCCGCAGTTCTCCCGTTGAAGGGCCTTGAAGGCATTATCGCCACAAAGTCAGCCATCTGTTGGATCGAAGGAGACGCGGGCGTACTGTCCTATCGCGGCATCGACATCCACCAACTGGCCGAACGCTCGAACTTCGAGGAGACGACGTATCTTTTGTGGTTTGGCGTGCTTCCGACCGTCGCGCAGCTTGCCGAGTTCCGCAAAGAGCTGGCCGCCGCGCGCACGATGAACTGGCGCATCTACGACTTCCTGCGCAGCGTTCCCCACGATGCCACGCCGATGGAGGTGCTGCGCACGGCGGTGAGCCTGCTGTCTCTCTACGACCCGGATGAGAAGGACTCGTCGCACGAGAGCAATGTGCGCAAGAGCTACCGTCTAACCTCGCAGATCGCTATGATCGTGGCCATCTTCGACCGCATCCGCAAGGGCAAGACGATCATCGACCCGGACCGCTCACTGTCGCACTCGGCAAACTTTCTGCGTATGTTGAATGGGGTGAACCCGACGGAGACGGCGACCCGCGCGCTGGATGTTGCGCTGATCCTACAGGCCGACCACGAGTTGAATGCAAGCACATTCGCGGCGCGCGTGATTGCGTCGACGCTGTCTGACATCCACTCGGCGGTTGTGGGCGCGATCGGCGCGTTGAAGGGCCCATTGCATGGTGGCGCGAACGCGGAGACGATGAAGATACTGATTGCCATCGACGATGCGGGCGCCGACCCGGTGGAGTACGTGAAACAGATGTTCGCGGAGAAGAAGAAGATCTCCGGCTTCGGCCACCGGGTATACACCACCGAAGACCCGCGCGCGACTCACCTGCGCAAGATGTCGGAGGACCTGGGGAAGGCGGCCGGAAAGCCGAAGTGGTTCGACATGTCGCGCAAGATAGAGCTGTTTGTAAACGAGGAGAAAAAGCTGAACGCAAATGTGGACTTCTATTCGGCCTCGACATATACCACGCTGGGGGTGGAGATCGATCTGTTCACGCCGATCTTCGCCATCAGCCGCATCGCCGGCTGGACCGCGCATGTGATTGAACAGCTCGACGACAACCGGCTGATCCGTCCACGCGCGGACTACATCGGTCCGCCTTATCCGCAGCCCTACACTCTGATAGAGAAGCGCTAGGGCGCGTTACGTGGCGTTGGACGCTGGCCCGCGGGACATCTCTCCCGCAGATGCGCGGGGCCTGCTGCGTTGCCCTTCCGGTACTCCCGCCCTACTGTAAGGGGATGACCCGCCGGCCGCGTTCGTGTAGATTAATTGTGTTCTTCAGAGGAGTGTCCGCTTGTCCATCTCACGGGTCGGCCGGAGTATGCTGTCAGCACTCTCAGCCGGTCTCTTTATCTCAGCCGCCCTCAGTTTTTTTGTAGCGGTCGTTCCTCCAGGCCATGCACAGGCGACTCAGCCGCAGGTGGCCGAGGCAAGCGATATGGACGAATTGGGAGGTCTCAGCGCCGCCGCGATGACCAACGACAGCGGGCCAGCGGGCATCATCCCAGTGGCGAAGGGCTTCAATGCTTCGATGGGTACGACTTCGCAGCATGATTCAAGCAGTGGATGGTCTTCGCTGCTGACTCCCAACGTCGCCTACCGGCTGAACCGGTACATCAGCGTGGACGCGGGCGTCCCGATGTACATGTACATCAACATCGATGCAAACGTCGGCACCAAGACCAAGCCGGTCTATGTCTACTCTCCAAAGAAAGGGGCCTTCGGGGACACATCGCTCTCCTTCCACGGCGATGCTACTGCATGGACGATCGACTACAACGGGACGGTCTCGCTGGGGCTGCCTTCGGGCAATACAGATTACGGTCTGGGAGCGGGACAGGTCACCTACAACATCAACAACCACTTTGAGAAGAACTTCGACCTGTTCACGCCCGACATCGAGTTCGGGTTCGGCGACACCACCACCCTGGTGAACCAGCGCGTTCTAAAGAGCTATGTCGCGGTGGGGCCGATGGCGCACTTCCAGGCCGGGACGGCGGTCAATCTGCCGTGGCGCATGAGCTTCGAGGCGGATGCGTACGAGGAGCTGCCGCTGGACAAGAACCTGGTGTACTCGACCACCGGGAGCGGAAAGAAGAAGGTGACGACCGCGACCAACACGGA
>Ga0187887_10003267_pt1 | contig 12653 bp, 10 predicted proteins | sample June2016WEW_7_10_FD_132977 | JGI IMG/M metagenome (GOLD analysis project Ga0187887, IMG submission 132977) | Peatland microbial communities from SPRUCE experiment site at the Marcell Experimental Forest, Minnesota, USA - June2016WEW_7_10 | ecosystem: Environmental > Terrestrial > Soil >...
CGACGGGGGCGCGGTATTCACTGACGACGACGCGCTTGCGGCACATGTGAAAAGTCTGCGCCTGCATGGCGAAGGAGCCGACCGCTCCGAGGCGGTGCGCATCGGCATCACGGGCCGGCTCGATACGATCCAAGCGGCGGTGCTGATCGAGAAACTGAAAATATTTCCGGACGAAATCGCCGCGCGCAATCGTGTGGCGATGCGCTATTCGGAGGCGCTCGCCGACATCGCGATCGTGCCGCGCCCGGGCAACCAATCGACCTCGGTCTGGGCGCAATACACCATTCGCTTGGCGCCGGGCCGCCGCGATCCGCTGGCCGCGGCGCTCAAGGCCGAAGGCATTCCGACCGCGATCTATTACACCAAGCCGCTGCATCGCCAGCCGGCCTATCGCGACTTCCCCGTGGCCGAGGGCGGCGTGCCGGTGAGCGAGCAGCTGTCGCAGGAAGTGATCAGCCTGCCGATGCACGCGTATCTCGAAGCGCCGGTCCAGGACCGTATTATCGCCGCGGTGCGGCGCGCGCTCGCGCGCTGACGCAGTTTCCGCTCTTTCCCCGCGCCAGCGGGAATCCAGAATTCGCGCGCCGCAAACGCGGTCCTGGTTTCGCGGGGACGGGCGGAATCGTGATAACTAGACGCCGATGATCGGAAAGATTCTCACCGTTGGCGGCTACACGCTTCTGTCGCGTCTGACCGGCTTTCTGCGCGACATCATGCTGGCGGCCATTATCGGCGCCGGGCCAGTCGCCGACGCTTTTTTCGTCGCGTTTCGACTGCCGAACCATTTCCGCGCTATTTTCGCCGAGGGTGCGTTCAACGCGGCGTTTATTCCAGCCTATGCGCGCATCCGCACCCAAGGCGGAGCGATTGCGGCGGCCCGCTTCGGCGACCGCATCTTCACGCTGTTGTTGGCATCTCAGGTGGTGCTGTTGGCGCTGGCGCTGACCTTCACCCCGCAAGTGATCGAACTGTTGGCGCCCGGCTTCTCGCGCGAGCCGCAGCAATTCACCCTTGCGGTGTCACTGACGCGGATCACGTTTCCTTATCTCCTCCTCATCACGCTGGTGACGCTGTGGAGCGGCATCCTCAATGCGCTGCATCGCTTCGCGGCGGCGGCGGCGGCGCCCATCCTGCTCAATCTCGCGATGATGGCGACGTTGGCGCTTGCCTATCTGTTTCCGAGCGCGGGTCATGCTGCGGCCTGGGGCGTGCTGATCTCGGGCGTGTTGCAGGCGGCGCTGGTCGGCGGCGATACGCTCTATGCGGGCGTCATGACCCGATTCCGGGCGCTGCGCTGGGACGATGACGTCAAGCGCTTCTTCGTGGCGCTCCTGCCGGCGACCGTCGGATCGGCCGGTACGCAGCTGGCGATGTTCGCCGATACCATCATCGCGAGTTTTTTGTCGGCCGGCGCGATCTCGGCGCTCTATTACGCCGACCGCATCGACCAGTTGCCGATCGGCGTGATCGGCATTGCGGTCGGCACCGTGCTGGTCCCCGAGATGACGCATCGCCTCGCCGCCGGCGACGAGGCCGGGGCTCGCTCGGCGCAAAACCGCGCCATCGAGTTCGCGCTGTTGTTGGCGCTGCCTTGTGTGGTGGCCTTCCTGGTGGTGCCTGGCCTGATCATGCGCGCGCTGTTTATGCGCGGCGCTTTTACCGCCGTCGACGCGCACGCCGCCGCCATGACGCTCATGGCCTATACCATCGGGCTCGTACCCTTCGTGCTCATCCGCAGTGTGGTGGCGCCGTTTCTCGCCCGCGGTGACACCGCGACGCCGGTCAAGGCGGCGCTGATCGGCACCGCGGTCAACATCGTCTGCAAGATCGCGCTGATGGTGCCGCTTGAGCAGGTTGGGCTGGCGCTGGCGACCTCGATCGGGGCCTGGATCAATTTCGTTCTCGTGCTGGTCTTCGCGAAGCGCGCGCAGCTGATCAAGCCGGATGCGGAGCTAAAGGCCGCGCTATTGAAGCTTGCAGCGGCCGCCGTTGCGCTTGCGCTGGTTCTTGTGCTCGCCGATCCCTTCGTCACCGCATTGTTAAAGACCTGGTCCAGGTTCCGCAGCGAATCAGAACTTCTGCTATTGGCGTTGCTCGGCGGGGTGGTTTATGGGGGGCTTGTGGCCGCGCTGTTTGGGCGGCGCTGGCTCAAATTGATGCGCCGGGGCGCGGAGCCTGCGCCGGCGACTACTCTTGATGAATTGGCAGGAACTTCAGGACCGGATCCGGTCTGAGCTGTTACGAGGATCGTCATGCGCGTGACCATGATCGGCGCCGGATATGTCGGGCTTGTTTCCGGCGCCTGCTTTGCTGATTTCGGCCATCAGGTGATTTGCATCGACAAGGATGCCGGCAAAGTGGCGGCGCTCAACCGCGGCGAAATTCCGATCTTCGAGCCGGGCCTTGCCGATCTGGTCGAAGCCAATATGCGCCAGGGCCGGCTCGAATTCGCCAGCGACACCTCGCGCATCGGCGACGCCGAAGCGGTGTTCATTGCGGTCGGCACCCCGTCGCGCCGCGGCGATGGCCACGCCGATCTGAGTTTCGTCTATGATGCTGTGCGCGAGATCGCGCCGCAGCTGGCCGCAAATGCCGTTGTCGTTACCAAATCGACGGTGCCGGTCGGCACCGGTGACGAGATTGAGAATATTCTTCGCGCAAAACGGCCGGACGCGGAGATCCAGGTCGTCTCCAATCCGGAATTTCTGCGCGAAGGCGCCGCCATCCAGGATTTCAAACATCCCGATCGTATCGTGGTCGGCAGCGAGGATGCCCGCGCCCGCGACGTGCTTGCCGAAATCTACCGGCCGCTTTATCTGAATACGCCGCCGCTCATCTATGTCAGCCGGCGCACCGCCGAATTGATCAAATACGCCGCCAACGCCTTCCTCGCCACCAAGATCACCTTCATCAACGAAATCGCCGATCTGTGCGAAGCGGCAGGCGCCGACGTGCAAGAGGTGGCGCGCGGCATGGGACTCGATAATCGCATCGGCGGAAAATTCCTGCATGCCGGTCCCGGCTTCGGCGGCTCGTGTTTCCCCAAGGACACCACAGCGCTGCTCAAGACCGCGCTGGATCACGGCGTGGCGCTGCGCATCGTCGAGGCGGTGGCGGCCGTCAACGAACAGCGCAAGCGCGCCATGGCGCGCAAGGTGGTGGCGGCGCTCGACGGTTCGGTGCGCGGCAAGACCGTGGCGGTGCTCGGCCTGACGTTTAAGCCGAATACAGACGACACCCGCGATTCGCCGGCGATCCCGCTGATCACCGCGCTGCAAGATCTCGGAGCCACGGTGCGCGGCTACGATCCAGCCGGCATGGAACAGGCGAAACCGCTGTTGCCCGCCGTGCAGTATTGCTCCAGCGCCTATGACGCCGCCGAGGGCGCCGACGCCGTCGTGATTGCGACCGAATGGGAGCAGTTTCGCGCGCTCGATCTGGGTCGGCTCAAGCGCATCATGACGCGGCCGGTGATCGTCGATCTGCGCAATATTTATCGCCCCGACGATATGAAGCGCTCGGGCTTCCGCTATGTCGCGATCGGGCGCGCCGGGGTCGACTAGCTCAGCGCGGCGCGGCAGGCGGCGGCTGAACGATCGCGCGGCGGATCACCGGCGCCACCTTGGCCGCGAACAGCTCGATCACCCGTGCAACATCCGCAAACGGCAAGCCGCCGATGTCGATCTGCATCAGGAAGCGCTGGTGGCCGAACAGTTCGCGCTCGTAAAGGATCTTATCCACGATCTGTTGCGGACTGCCGACGAACAGCGCGCCCTGCGGTGAGGCGAGCGCGTCATAGTCGGCGCGGGTGATCTCGCGCGCGCGATATTGCGTCGCCGCGTGATTGCGGAAATAGCCGGCGTAATACGGATAGAACGTGTCGAGCGCATGCTGGGAGTCCTCCGCAACGTGCAAATGAGTAGCGATGCTGAGCTTGAGTTCGGCCGCATCGTGTCCGGCTTTGATGCCGGCGCCGCGATAGACTTCGGCGAGCGGCGCGAGTTTTGCCGGTGGGACGCTGATATTGGCGAGAGCCAACGGTAGTCCGAGCGCGCCGGCCCTTTCGACGCTGCCTGGCGTGCCGCCGGTCCCGATCCAAATCGGCAGACGATTTTGCACCGGACGTGGAGAAATGGCAGCGTCGTCGAGCGGAGCGCGAAAGCGACCCTGCCAGGTGACGTGCTCGGCCGAATTGAGCATCATCAACAGTTCGAGCTTCTCCGCGAACAGCGCGTCGTAATCGGCGAGATCGAAGCCGAACAACGGAAAGGATTCGGTGAAAACGCCGCGTCCGACGATCAGCTCGGCGCGTCCGCCTGAGATGAGGTCGACGGTGGCAAAGTCTTCGAACACCTTGACCGGATCGGCGGTGCTCAGAATCGTGACGGCGCTCGCCAGACGAATATTTTTGGTCGCCGCCGCAATCGCCGCCAGCACGACCGGCGTGGCAGAAATCGACATGTCGAGCCGATGATGTTCGCCGATGGCGAATACGTCGAAGCCGGCCGCATCGGCAAGCCGCGCTGCGGCAAGGATCTCCGCCATGCGCTGTTGGACGCTGATGGCAATTCCGGTCTGCGGGTCGGGCGTGAGTTCGCCAAACGAATAGAGCCCGAACTCGAACGCCTCACCCATCGGATGGCTGCCTTCTGCAATCGCTGCACGATAATCGATCGGCGAAGGCTGTAAACGCCGCCCGAAGGGCGCAGGCGCGCGATGAGTGATCTAAGTCCGTGCGACCGGTCAGGCTTGCTTGCGAGTTAGGCTTGGCTGCGAGTCAGGCTGCCTTCGACGCTCAAGCCGAATAGCGGACGCAGGTAAGTGCCGAAGATGCTGCCGATAAAGGCCGCGACTAGCCACAGCCAGCCGTGCAGGCTTGCCGAGGCGATGCCGCTGAAATAGGCGCCGATATTGCAGCCATAGGCAAGCCGCGCACCGTAGCCAAGCAGCAGGCCGCCGACGACGGCCGCGACGAGTGAACGCGGCGGCACTTTCCAGCCGGGCTTGAATTTACCGGCCAGCCCCGACGCCAACAGCGCGCCGAGGACGATGCCGAAATCCATCACCGAGGTGATGTCGGCGAATACGCTCTCCCGCAGCTGCTTGGCGCGCTCGGCGGAATGCCAGTAGCCCCAGGACGCAACGTCGATACCCGATGCCGCAAAGAGCTTCGAGCCCCACAGCGCAAACGCCGAGGTAATGCCCCACGGCCGGCCAGCGAGATAAAGCGTGGCGAAATTGCCGAGCGCGAGCGCGACCGCACCGGCAAGAAGCGACCATGGTCCGTGCAGGAAGCGCCGCAAACCGCGGCGGTCGGTGACCGCGCCGGAATGCAATTCGCCATGGGTGCGCCGCTCGACCACGGCCGTCAGTGCCGCGACGGCGGCGAAGGCGGCGAGGCTGACGGCAAGCGCCGGGGCCCAGCCCCAGGCCGCGATCAGCGAAATCGATCCGAAATTCGGCGTCGCCGACCACCACGGCAGATGCCAGGCGCCGAGCGCCGAGCCGACGATGAAGAAAAATAGCGTCACCAGCATGCGGCTGTTGCCACCACCGGCTGTGTAAAGCGTGCCGGAGGCACAGCCGCCGCCAAGCTGCATGCCGAGCCCGAAGATGAAGGCGCCGACCAGGACGGAAACGCCAACCGCGCCGTATTCGCCGTGCACCGGCTGCCCGAACAGGCTGCCATGGGCGAGCGCCGGAAAGAACAGCACCGCGGCGACCGCAAGCATGAGCATTTGCGCGCGCAATCCGGCGCCGCGTCCGTCGGCAATGAAGACGCGCCACGCCGAGGTGAAGCCGAAGAGGGCGTGATAGAGTACGATGCCCAGAGCTCCGCCGATCAGAAACAGCGCGCCCTGCCGCCAGCCATAGGCATTGGCATTGGCGAGCGCGAGAGCGCCGGCGCCGAGCACCGCGGACGCCGCGATGACGACTGAGGTGTTGATGGCGGGTACAGCACCGCGCTCGCTGCTGAGCAGGCGCGCGTCAACGGATAGATCGGTCATGGAATGACTCACAATTCCCGGGAAGAACAACGTTCCCGCTTAACGGTGGGGACGACCGCAACGGGTTCTACTTGGCGCTCAATGATTTAGGCTCCCAACGGCTGCGTTCCAAGCCAGACCCTTTCCGTTCTTTGGAACCAAACGATTGAATCTTTCCAGAAACTTCATACGGTATAGAAATAAATTCTATGCCGTCCTCTCATCATTCCCAAAAGGGTAGAATTTAATTCTCCGCAGCCGGCGCCACCAGCGCGTCAGGCTGGCCGGCACGTTCGAGCGCTTTTTTGGCGAAGCCGGACGCCTTCATCTCCTCGACGAAGCTCCGCAAATACTTCACGCCGGCGTCGTGGCCCAGCGGGGCGCCCATCGCTTCCCGGATTTCCTGGAAACGCCCGTCCATTACCCGCACGTTCGGGTTCGATTTGGCGAATTGCACGAGCTGCTGCTTCACGCCGGCCGCGGCGTCGAGTTTGTCGGCGAGGAAGCCTTGGAAGGCGAGCGGCGGGCTCGGGTAGCGTACGAGAGTTGCGTGCTGCAGCATGCGCGACAGATAAAGATCATAGGCCGAGCCACGGGAGACGGCGATGCGCACACCGTCGCGATCGACGTCGGCTACGGCTTTGAGCGGCGAATCCACGCTGACCATGTACGTGCCCTCGATGATGACATAGGGCGCGGTGAAGCCGATGACGGCAGCCCGCGCCGGTTCGATGGCAAGAAAGCAGATATCCCAGCCGGCGTTCTTGACCGCATCGGTCACCTTGCCCGCGGTATCGTAGACGACGAGATCGACCGGCACGCCAAGCCGCCGGCCAAGCTCGCGCGCCAGATCGACCGTGATACCGCGCGGGTCGCCGCCCGACGGATCCTTCTGCACCAAGACGACATTGCCGGCGTTGATCGCCGCGCGCAGCGTGCCGGTGGGAGCGAGCTCTTTGACCACGTCGGGCGGGGCGACGACGGCGGACTGCGCCAACGCAGTGGCGGTCCCGACCGTGATGCCAATGATCGCCGCCCCAAGCGCTCTGTACATCTGCGTCCTCCCATTGTTTGTTTCTTTGGGCGCAATCTATCATACATCCTGTGCTCATCTAGCCGCCTGGCGGCGTGGAGGACGGCAAGCCATGATGATAACGATTTTGATCGCGCTCGCTGGCCTGATGGGCGCAGCCGGTGTCATTCTCGCCGCTGCCGGCGCGCATGCGGCGCCCGGCGCAGGGCTCGACAGCGCTGCCTATATGCTCTTGTTCCACGCAACGGCGGTGTTGGGCGGCGCGGCGCTGCTGCAGCAAGGCGCGCTGTGGCGGCCTTTGGCACTCGTCGTGCTGGCTGCCTGGGTGTTCGGCGCCACCCTGTTCTCCGGCGACATCGTGCTGCGGGTGTTTGCCGGACATCGGCTGTTTGCGATGGCCGCGCCGTCGGGCGGCATCATTCTCATTGCGGCGTGGCTCGGCAGTGCAGGCGCAGCGATTGCCGCGATGATGCGCGGCTAAAGCCTCCTCCAAGCCTGTCATGTTCAGCCGCATCGAGCCGATACGATTGACTCCCAGCTCGGCGGAGGCCTAAGTGTCGACAATCTGAGTAACTTAGAGAAGTTTTGTCGACAAATGGCGCATAGTAACGAGAATTCTGTCGCAAACCGTATCGAGATCGAACTCGAGCGCTCGATCATCGCTGGCGAATACCCGCCGGGTACGCGGCTGAACGAGAACGCGGTCGCGGCGCGTTTCGGCGTCAGCCGGGCTCCGGTTCGGGAGGCTTGCCGGCTCCTGGAGCGGGCGGGCCTCGTCGATATCGTTTTGCACCAAGGCCCGATCGTGCGGACGCTGTCGCTTACGGAGATCGTCGATCTCTTCGACGTGCGCGCTTGCCTTGGCCGGCTCGCCGGACAGCTGGCGGCATCGGCGATGACGCGCGACGTTCTTGGGGTCTTACGCGCCTTGATCGCCGATCTCGATGCCGCCTCGCGCGATGCCGACGCCGAGCGTTACATCGCGCTCAATATCGAATTCCATACCGCGCTCTATCGCGCCACCGGCAACGCCCGGCTCGCCGCGCTCGACGAGCAAATGGGCAAGGAACTGCGGATCTACCGCCGCCATGGTCTCGCCTTCGGCGGCGGCCTTGCGGTGTCTAATGTCGAGCATCGCGCCGTGCTTGCGGCAATCGAACGCGGCGATCGGGAGGCGGCCGGCGCGGAACTGGAAAGACACATTCAAAACGGGCGCGACCGCTTCATGCGCGCGATGTCGGCAAGCGGCCAGATCGTCGTGAAAGACAATACGGCCGGCAAGAAGCGATCTGAAAAAGCCAAGGCAGGCATCCAATGAAAATCACCGAGGTCGAGTGTCTTCCGGTCCACTCCGGGTGGCGAAAGAATTTTGTTTTTGTTCGCGTCGCGACCGATGCCGGCATCGTCGGCTGGGGCGAGGCCTATAGCCAGTACGATCGTGATCGCGCCGTGGGCGCGCAAGTCGAGGAACTGGGGCGCTACTTGATCGGTCGCGATCCCTTCCAGATTCGCCATTTTCTGCAAATTGCCTTCGACGACTATGCGCAACGGCGCGGGTCCTTGGAATTCTATTGCGCGACGTCGGGTATTGAGCAGGCGCTCTGGGATATCGCGGGCAAGGCGACCAATCAGCCGGTTTATAATCTGCTCGGCGGTCCGGTGCGCTCGCGCATCCGCGTTTATGCAAATGGCTGGAGCTACAAGGTCGCGCAGCCGGATGACTACGCCAAGCGCGCCGAAGCCGTCATCAAGCGCGGCTTTACCGCCATCAAATTTGATCCGATCTCCGGACCGTGGCGCACTTACGTACCCAAGGAGCAGATCCACACCGCGGTGAAGGTGCTGCGGGCCGTGCGCAATGCGGTCGGGCCGGATATCGACCTCTTGCTCGATCTGCACCGCCGCTTGGCGCCGATGCACGCCATCGATCTGGCCGATGCGATCGCGGAATTCGAGCCCTATTGGATCGAGGAGCCGTGCCAGTGCGACAATATCGAGGCGCTCGCGGAGGTTCGGCGCCGCAGCAAGATCCCCGTCGTCACCGGCGAGGCGATCTACACCCGCGCCGGTTTCCGGCCGATCTTCCGGGCGCGCGCCGCCGACATCATCAATCCGGACGTGTCCAATTGCGGCGGCATCCTCGAACTGATGCATATCGCCGACGCCGCCGAAGTGGAAACTATCGCGGTCTCGCCGCACAATTACAATTCGACGACGCTTTCGCTGTCTTCGACCGTGCACGCCTCGGCCTGCATGGTGAATTTCATCATCACCGAATACTTCCTGCCGTTCGAGGAACTCGGCGCGAAGCTGTGTCCCAATGTTCTAAAACCCATCAACGGCTATATCGATTTGCCGCAAGGCCCTGGCTTGGGCCTTGATGTGAACGAGGCCGAAGTCCGTGCCAACAAGGGAAAACAATTCCCGGCCCGGACCTTCCGTTCACCGCAGGACGAAGGACCCTGAGGGGCGGCGTGGCGGGGCCGCGATCGAGATTCTCAGCGGCTGTGCGCAAACAGCAAAAGCTTCGGGACAACGTCCGATGAAATGCCACACTTCGATTGCTGCGCCGGCGCGCCTTGCGGTCGTCGTCATGCTCGCGCTGGTCGCGGGGCGGGCGGCTGCGGCGGTGAACTATCCTGCCCACATTGTGAAGCTGTTGTGCTGGAGCAGTGCCGGCGCGCCGCTCGATGTCATGATGCGGCAAGTCGGCAGGCAACTGGGCGCCGTCTTTGGACAGCCGTTTATCGTCGAGAACAGGCCGGGCGGGGAAGGTGCGGTTGCGATGGCCGCGGTAATGAACCAGCCGGCCGACGGCTATACCGTCCTGTCGACCACTTCGAGCATGTCGTTTGCCATGGCGACCGGCGAGATCGAGTATGGGCCGGACGGCTTTACCGTGTTGCCGGCACTGCAGGCGGAGCCGTCCGCCATCGCCGTTCGCGCCGACAGTCCGCTCAAGACGATGAAGCAGTTCATGGATTATATCCATGACCATTCCGACAAGATGTCGGTCGGCGGCTTCTCGTCGGCCGGCTTCCATCAATACGTCTTCTACCGGTTGCAGCAGGCCGGCCAATTCAAGGCCATCTGGGTGCCGTTCCGCGGCGGTCAGGATGCGGCGCTGGCGCTGCTGAGCGGGGTGATCGACGCCGCCGTCATGACACCGAGCTCCGCGATCGCGCAAATTCAGCACGGCGATATTCGTCTCCTGGGCATCAGCGCGGCGCAGCGCAGCGAATACTTTCCGGACGTGCCTACCTTCAAGGAGCAGGGATACGACATCGTCGAATCGATCTGGCGCGGCGTGATGGTCAGAAGCGACACGCCGCGCGAGGTCGTCGACAGGCTCATGACCGGGCTCGAGAAAATGAAACAGAGCAAGGAATGGCAGGATTTTTCGCGCCTGACCTTGCAATCGCCGGTCGACATTTCGCTCGATGCGATGCAGCAGCAAGTCCGCAATGAAGTCGTCGCCGATCGTGAATTTCTTGCGGCGAGCGGACTGAGAAAAGATTCGTCCCATGAAAAAAATTGATCGCGCATCAGCGCGACTGCGCTCGATTGGGATGCTCGCGGCGTTCGCAGCATTTGTCGTCGCAGGTCAGGCGCGGGCGCAGACCGCCCGATGGGTGCCGACCCAAAATGTCGAGCTCATCGTGCCGACGGCGGCGGGCAGCACCATGGATCTGTTGGCCCGGGTCATCCAAAACATCCTGCAGCACGATCATCTCGTCGACGCTTCGATGACGGTGCGGGCCAAGCCCGGGGCAGGCGGCGCGGTCGCTTGGAGCTATGTCAGCCGCAAAGCCGGCGACGCACATTACATCGCAATCAGCGGTCCGACCTTATTGAGCAATGACATCATGCGCGTCGGTGAACTTTCTTACACCGACGTCACTCCGCTTGCGCAGCTGTTCACCGAATACGAAGTGTTCGCGGTGAAGGCGGATGGGCCGATCAAGTCCGGCGGCGATCTGGTCGCCGCGATGAACGCTGTGGTGCCGCCCGCGGTCGGCGTCGCTCCCGGTATCGGCGGTTCTAGCCATGTGGCGCTCCTCAAGCTCGCCAAGGCCGCCGGCATCGACGCCAAGCATTTGACGGTCGTGCCGTTCAAGGGTGCCAACGAAGCTGTGAATGCTCTGCTCGGCAACAATATCGACGTTGCGATCGGAACGATGTCCGTGCTCGCACCCTTCGTGGAGTCGGGCAAGCTGCGCGCCATCGCCTTCGCGGCGCCAAAGCCGCCGGAAGCGGCGCCGTTTACGGTGCCGACCTGGAAGGAACAGGGTTTCGACGTCGTGGAAGGCAATTGGCGCGGCATTGTCGGACCGAAAGACCTGACTCAGTCGCAGGTCGCGTTCTGGCAAGACAAGCTTGCCGCCATGGTCGAGGACGAGACATGGCGAACCACCCTGCAACGCAATAATTGGAATGCGGACTTCGCCGACAGCGCCGGCTCCAAACGGTTCCTCGATCAACGCTATCGGGAGCTCACCGCGACGCTTTCGACTCTGCACGTTGCGAAATGAAGCCATGATGCGCATGGAGATAGAGGCGTGAGCGATCAGCAAAAAACGCACTCGAACCACGGCGCCGTTGGCGCAAGCCCGACGCGGCGCTTGGCGGAGTTTAGCGCAGCGCTGACGTTCGAAGCGCTGCCTGAGGAAGTCGTCAGGAAGGCCAAGCTGTGTGTTCTCGATACGCTTGGCTGTTGTATCTTCGGGGCCTCGCTGGATCCGCTGTACAAGCTTACGGAAATGGTGGCCGCGGAAAGCTGTGCCGGGCGCGCGACGATCTTCGGCGGCGCGCTGCGGACCAGTCCCGGCCTGGCGGCCTTGGTCAATGGCACCAGCGCCCATGCCTTCCAACTCGACGAGATCCATCTGGAGTCGACATTGCATCCCGGCTCGCTGGCTCTGCCGGCGGGAATTGCCGTCGCCGAGCCGCTGCCGTCGGTCAGAGGCCGGGATTTGCTCGCCGCCGTGGTCGCTGGCTACGAGGTCGGCATCCGGGTCGGATTGGCCGCCAAAGGCGGCATGTTCAAAAACGGCTTTCACAATCAGGGCACGACGGGCGTCTTTGTCGCTGCCGCGACCGCGGCGCACATTCTCGGCTTGAGCGCGCGGCACACGCAGCAGGCTTTCGGCATTGCCGGCTCGCAGGCGTCCGGCCTTATGGCGGTGCAGGATGGCGCGATGACGAAATCGTTCCACTGCGGCCGTGCCGCGCAAAGCGGGGTCTACGCCGCCCAACTCGCGCAACGCGACTACACCGGCATTCCTAACGTGCTCGACGGCGACTATGGCACGTTTTTTAGCGCCTTCCTCGACGCTTGGAGCCTGGACCCACTGACGGAAGGCCTTGGCTCGCACTGGCACATCTTACGTGTCGGATTTAAACCGGTGCCGGCGTCGAACGGCAGTATCACCGCGATGACCGCTATCGACGCCATCATGCGCGAGCACGGCTTGCAGGCGGCCGATATCGCCCAAGTAACCGCTCATGTGAGCGATAACACGTTGCATCATTGCGGCTGGCCATATGAAGGCGATCGTATCCAAAGCGTGTTATCGGCGCAGATGAACCTGCGCTATGGCATCGCCGTGACGGCTTTGGAGCGCAGCTCGGGC
>Ga0187887_10003273_pt1 | contig 12635 bp, 10 predicted proteins | sample June2016WEW_7_10_FD_132977 | JGI IMG/M metagenome (GOLD analysis project Ga0187887, IMG submission 132977) | Peatland microbial communities from SPRUCE experiment site at the Marcell Experimental Forest, Minnesota, USA - June2016WEW_7_10 | ecosystem: Environmental > Terrestrial > Soil >...
GACCACGAAACCAAGATCAAGTTGATTGAAGATGCCGATGCGACCGGAGAGGTCGCCCAGGTTTACGACGAGTGGCGCGCGAAATCTGGACGGCAAAAGATGCCGGGTATCTTGAAGTGCTTCAGTCATCGGCCCGATTTCCTGCGCGACGTGATGAAATTCGGCGATACTGTCCATTTTTCCCATGGGCATCTGGATCGCAGGACCAAGGAAGCGATCGCAAGCTGGGTGTCGTGGCTCAATCGCTGCCCATATTGACTGGACTCGCATGCATACTTCCTGCGTGTTCAGGGAGCAGAACAAGGAACAGTGCAGGCGATTGCGGCCGGGAACCTGGACGAAGCAGGCTTGACTCCCGCCGAACGCGCATTGCTCGATTATGTAACCAAGGTCACGGAAGCAGCATATCGCACCACCGAAGAAGATGTGCAGAAGCTTCGCGATCATGGCTGGACCGAGCCACAAATCGCCGAGGCCGTGTACATAACCGCGATGTTCGCCTTCTTCAATCGAGTTGCGGATGCTTTTGGAATCGCTCCGCAGGGCTATCTTGAAATGAACGGGCTGACTAAGTAGGAGAGCCATGAACAGCACGACAAAAACGCGAGTTCGCATCGGTGCTGTGAGCCTCGCGGCCTTGTGCTTTGCCGGTTGGATCAGCCTTGTTGCCTATGTGAACTGGGCAATGCACCAGCCGCCCGAGGTGTTTGGCCATGTGATGGCAAAGATGCCCATGCCAGCCTACTTCGTGCTTCCTTTCGAGACGCTTTGGATGAGAGCGCGCCACGGACAGTTGAATGTGGGCGATGGTGCGCCCGACTTTCTGGTCAAGAAGCTGGACAACCACGCTACCACCCAATTGGCGTCCCTCTGGGCAGACCGCCCCGTAGTTCTGGTGTTTGGCAGTTATACCTGACCGCCTTTTCGGCGGGAGGTTCCCGCTCTGAACAAGCTGGCTCAGCAATACCAGAGCAAGATAGATTTCTATGCAATCTATATCCTGGAGGCGCACCCCACCGACGTGTGGGAGATGCAGTCGAATGTGCGGGACAATGTCCTCTTTAGCAGTCCTAAGGACGAGGCAGAGCGCGCTGCGGTGGCCGGAACTTGCGTGCGCAAGCTAGGGATCAAATTCCCCGCTATGGTCGATGGTTTCGACAATCGCGTTGAGGCCGCATACACGGGCTGGCCTGATCGGCTTTACCTCATCGGGCGTGGCGGCCGCGTTCTCTACAAGAGCAAACCTGGGCCGTTCGGTTTCCATCCAGGCGATCTGGAACAGGCCATCAAAGCGTCGTCTCCACCGAACTGATCGTGCTCATTAATGTGCTCGCGCAAAGATCCGCATTGTATAGGCGTCTATTGACTGCGTGCGCACTCATATAAGCTCTCTCCCCACAGCTTCGCCCAAATGAATAGCTCCAGTTAGCCGAGTCGGTCGGAGAGTGTGCTGGCTCATCTTCTCCTCCAAACGGTGGACAGCCTTCTCAACCGAGCAGGCGAAGACATACGTATTTCTGCTGATTAAACTCCGCATCAGCCCTTCATGAGAAGGATGTCTTGCGACCGATCCCCATCGCTATGGAATCTGAGTCATGTCTGCGATACCCCGGGTGGCGTGTCGTCGCGGCCGCATTCTTTGGAGTCATGATCGGATACTCGGTACTTATTCCTTATACTTTCAGCCTTTTTATCAAACCTCTGGGTGCGGCTTTCGGCTGGCGACGAGATCAGATCTCTGTTGCGTTTGGATGCGTTGCCATTACCATCGCCGTCTGCTCACCGTTGATTGGCAGGCTTCTCGACGTGGTTGGGCCAAGGCGCACTATCCTTCCATGCCTTGTGGTTTTTGGGCTTGCATTTGCATCCCTCTCCCTTCTCACTTCGAGCTTGCCCCGGTTCTACCTGACGTTCGTCCTGCTTGGGCTTTCGGGGAATGGAACCACGCAACTGGCGTACTCGCGAGCCGTTTCAACATGGTTCTTTGCGCGCCGCGGCCTCGCCCTTTCGCTGGTCTCTGCGGGTGCGGGTGGCGGGGCCATGATGCTGCCACTTCTTGCCTCGTGGCTCCTGCGCAAAGATGGTTGGCGGACGGCGTACGCGGTGCTTGGTCTGCTTGTTCTCGCCGTTGGGATACCGCTGGCATCCATGCTTGTCAGAGAGTCGCGGAGCGCATTGCCTCAACGGAGCGAATCGAGCCTGCCCGAAACGACCAGGTCGTCCATTTTCACCAGGCAGTTTCTGCTTCTGGTGACGGCAATCTTCTTATACTCCGTCAGTTTTAACGGATTGATCTCGCACCTCTCCGCAATGTTGACGGATCGAGGAATCTCCCTCGGGACATCAGCACAGGCACTGTCGGTGATGGGTGCGTCTGGACTCGTCGGGCGCTTGATCACAGGCTTTTTACTGGACAGGTTTTTCGCAGTGCGCGTTTCGCTCCTGTTGTTTACAGCAACGGCGGCCGGCGTAATATTTCTCAGCCTGAACTCGACGCCGTCCGCTTTCTTCGGATCCGCCATTATCGGATTTGCAGCGGGCGGCGAATCGGACATCACTCCTTATCTATTGTCTCGATATTTCAGCCTGCAACGCTTTTCGACACTCTATGGCATGGCATGGACGGCATTCGCTGCGGGCACGGCGATAGGGCCGGTCCTGATGGGACAGCTCTACGCGTCGACAGGCGGCTATACATCCCAGGGGATTGAGTTATTTGCTCTTCCGACCTTGCTATCAGCCGGTTTGATGGCTGTGATGCCTTCTTATCCGACCTTGATGCGCGACATCAACCCAGACCTAACAGCAGGGACGATGACGCCTTCCACTACAGCGCTCTCAGACCGTTAACCGGCAGCGCCTTCTCGAAACTTCGCAGCGGATGTGCAAACAAAACAACTGCAAACGAACCAATGCCAGCAACCGATGAAGCCTAGATACTTATGGAGTTAAGACGTATGAAAATGTTTTCCAGACTGCTTGCAGGATCTCTGTTTTTTGCCGGGATGTATTCCCCACTCCTGACCCAGACAGCAAACACAGCATTGCGTGGAAGTGTCAGCGATCCTTCCGGCGCAGTCGTTTCAGGAGCCATCGTTAATCTGCAAAATCTCGCATCCGGGCAGCAATTCACGAAGAAGGCAGATGCAAGGGGAGAGTATGTCTTCTCGCCCATTGTCCCTGGCGAATATCGGATCACGGTCTCTGCGGCTGGTTTTGCCGATCAGTCCAAGCAGGCGGAGATTCTTGTTGATCAACCTGCCACAATCAACTTTTCGCTGGGTGTTCAAGCTTCAGCGATTACTGTGGACGTGAGCGCGACTGCGCAGACCCTCAATGTCACCGACGCAACGATCGGCAACTCCGTTGGCAATCAAACCATTGAAGCGCTGCCCATGGAAGGCAGAAACGTTCCGGATTTGCTGAGCCTTCAGCCCGGTGTCCTTTATCTCGGGCGGGTAATCAATCAGAGCACTGATAGCCGGAGCGGGGCAGTCTCTGGGGCGCGATCGGATCAGAGCAACGTAACTCTTGACGGACTGGATGACAACGACCAGACCAATGGATTCGCCTTTACCGGAGTTTTGCGTTCCACGCTGGACTCGACGGAAGAGTTTCGCGTGACTACCACGGACGCCAATGCTGACGCTGGACGCTCCTCTGGCGCACAGGTCAGCCTGGTGACCAAAAGCGGAACGAACCACCTTCACGGCAGCATGTACGAATACAATCGGAACACTTTGGCGACAGCGAACAACTGGTTTAACAAGCAGGCGGAACTTGGACAGGGGTTGCCGAACATTCCTGGAAAACTGATCCGCAACACCTTTGGCGGAACCTTCGGTGGTCCGGTCAAGAGGGACAAGCTCTTCTTCTTTTTCAACTATGAAGGGCAAAGAACTGCGGAGAATCAGCAGGTAACCCAAGTTGTTCCAACTTCCCTCTTCCGCAGTGGTTCGGTGACTTATCTCTCAAACAGTGGCGCTACCGAAGTTACGCCTGAGATCCTTAACTCATCTCAGGTGGCGCAATTGGATACTCCATGCATTCAAAACGGAGTTTGCCCGTGGGGGCCTGGCCCCAATCCGAACGTCTTAAGCTATTTCAACCAGCTTCCGGTGAATAACGGATTCACCGAAGGGGATGGGTACAACACAGGTTCTTACAGCTTTTCTTCACCGGCGCCGGGCTCGCTCAACACCTCAATTGTGAAGTTGGATTATTCACCGAACGATCGGCAGCGCCTGTTCGTTCGCGGCAATCTGCAGAAGGATACGCAATTGGGCACGTTGAATTTCCCCGGGCAGCCTGCTTCCACCGATCTTGAAGACAATAACAAGGGAATTTCAGCCGGGCATACTTGGTCGATCACGCCGAATCTCGTCAACGATCTGCGTTACGGCTACATCCGACAGGGCTATAGCTCACTCGGTATCGGCACGGGAGACTACGTGAACTTTACTGCGCTGGCGAATGTGCAGGCGCAAACACGAAGCACGATTGTTCACGTGCCCGTGAATCACCTTATCGATAGCTTGAGCTGGACCAGGAACGGGCACACCATTCAGGTGGGCGCCAATTGGAGACTGATCTACAACGACCAAGGTTCAAACCAAAATTCGTTTGACTCGGCAAGCGTTAACCCAGGCACGATGGCGGGCAACGCCCCCGATCCGACGACCATTGGAATGCCGGGTGTCGAGAGCGGATTCACGAACTCTTATCTTTTCGCATACACCTACTTAGTGGGCTCGGTGACCAATGAGACAAATATCTATAACTACAAGGTCACCAATCACGGGCAAAATGGGAGCCTCTTGCCAGACGGAACCTTTATCAACCAACACTTCAAAGCCAACAACTGGGAAGGCTATGCCCAGGATTCGTGGCGCATCCGGCCGAACCTCACCCTAACCTATGGGGTTCGTTATTCATTTCAGCAAACGCCTTACGAGGTCAATGGCCAACAGATCGCGCCCACTGTGAATATGCACCAATGGTATCTAGAGCGCGGGCAGGCCGCAGCTGCCGGTCAGATCGATGAACCCAACCTGACATTCGCGCCAAACGGCCCCGCCAATCACCAGCCAGGATATTGGCCGGCACAGAAGGATAACTTCGCGCCTCGCCTTGCAATCGTCTACGCTCCCGACAACAAGACTGCCATCCGCGCTGGGTTTGGTATCTACTACGACCATTACGGTGAAGGAATCGTCGATTCTTTCAGCCAGTTTGGCTCCTTCGGCCTCAGCACCAGCCTCACCAATCCTGCGGACGTCTTTACGGCGGAAACGGCGCCTCGCTTTACGGGAATTCGCAACCTTCCCAACATCACCGTTGGCCCTCCTCAACCTACAACCTCGACCTATCCTTATACCCCGCCGCTCTATAGCTTTGGCCAATCCTGGACGGTCGATAACCGCATCAAGACGCCGTATTCGGAGGCCATGGACCTTTCCGTTCAACGCGAAATCCCAGGGGGTCTTACCCTGGAGGTCGCGTATGTAGGAAGACTGGGCCGGCACCTGCTGCAATCACTGGACCTGGCTGAGCCCGTCAACTTTGTCGATCCCACTTCCGGGATGAACTACTTCACAGCGGGAACAATGCTTTCGAAACTGGTGGACGCGAATCACGGCAATCCCAACGCAACGGTTCCCGCGATTCCTTTTTGGGAGAACCTCTATCCGAATCTTGCTCAGAACGGCATGAGCGCGACGCAATTTATCTACACCAATGAATGGAGTCAGTACCGCTACACGACGGGCGAAACCACTGCTCTCGCCGACATCGACTTTTTCTGTCTCTACGGATGCCCAACGGACTCACAGGGAAATCCAATCTCTCGCTTTTGGCAAAACCAGTTTGCTTCGCTCTATGCATGGTCCTCAATCGGCATGAGCTATTACAACGCCGGGCAAGTGACGTTGCGTCACCCAGCGAGTCATGGCCTGCAGTTCGACCTTGGCTACACCCTCTCGAAGTCAATTGATATGGGTTCAGATGCCGAGCGGGCCAGCCTGGTCTCACCCAACGGCGCATTCAGCAACATCTTGAATTCCTGGAACCCGGGTTTGAATCGAAGCGCCTCCGACTTCGATACCAGGCACCTGCTCACACTCGACTGGGTCTATCAACTGCCATTCGGGCGCGGCAGGGCTTTCGCCAGTTCAGCCAATCGTCTGTTGAACGGGGTAATTGCAGGGTGGCAGTTGTCGGGGCTCTCGCGATGGACCAGCGGGTTGCCCTTCAGCCTACTCGAGCCTGGATGGTCGACGGATTGGCGCATTCAGAGCTACGGTGTTCGCACTGCGCCGGTCGCGGTTCACCGCCATCTCGACCAGAACGGCGAGCCGCAAGTCTTCGCGAACCCCGCTGCAATCAACAACGGAATCATTGGGAACGGAAGTCCAATCCGCCTGCCTTATCCCGGAGAAGCCGGTGAGAGAAACAACTTTCGAGGAGACGGCTATTTCGGCATCGACTCTGGCTTGAGTAAGTCATGGTCGATAAGAGAGGGCACATCCTTGAAGTTTGCGTGGGAGGTGTTCAACGTTACCAACTCCGTCCGGTTCGACACCAATCCCAACTCACTGGATGACGGCCTCACGACCGGTTCCCTGGGAGTTTATAGCGCGCTCTTGACAGCGCCGCGAGTCCAACAGTTTTCGCTCCGCTTTGCGTTCTGAAAGGCGTGGAAAGGCAAGAGTCATCCCGTTCCATTCCAGGCAAAACGGTTGATCTCGCGGGTTCTCGAGAGGTTGTCGCGAAGAGTTGAAAGGGGTTACGTGGAGTGCGCATGAGCTGATGCGATCCGGATAATCTGGTGGTAACGGAATTCCGGCGGCTGTTCGTTGAATGTCGCTGCAGCCAACAGTCCTGCCACCGATTCACCAGAATTCACGCGCCGAAAGGCAGATCAGCGAGAAGTGAACGGCTGACGCGTGGCCTACTGCTCATTCACGGAGCGACCAATCCTTGAGTGGTGGCTTTCGTAACCGTGTTATCGTCTGTTGCTAAAGCCTTACATTATGGAACGGCCGTATCGGGAGAATCGGCCATTGATTTTGTTGGGTTTGTTCGGGGCGTTTTTCAGACCTTTCTGGAACGACATTAGCAAGCACACCCGAAAGCCGCGTAAAGAGCGGTTTGTCGCCCACCCGTCTGTTATATCTCAGTAAACAGTCTTTGGCTTGCTGCCAGGAATTCGGCCAGTGTTTACATATCCAATCCACCTGGACGTAAAACCGGCTACATTGCAAATTGAGCCGGGGGCGCTTCCTGCAATCTAAGTTGACGCGAAGCCGACTATTCGGCCAATCGGAATGTCTGCCAATTGGAAACCTGCGAGCGTTTGCCGTACCGAATCAGAAGTGTTTACTCCAATATAACTAATGGGATGGTCCGCCGCTTTTACACTTCCCGGGATATTTGGGTGAGCAAGGACGCTTCCCATGAACCTGCACGCAATCGGCTCCGATGGAGCGAGACTATGGAGATCAACGCTGAAAACAGAGGCGGCCCAGAAAACGTGTTCTCGTCTGATCAAACCAAGATCGTCCACTCGGGTCGTTTGCCGGACCGCCCAAAATTCCTACTTGAACTAGAGACTCAGTGTGCGAAAAGTTGCCCGATGAGGGTGCCGACTCCATCCTGAGTAGGGAGAGGGCAACACGGCAGTCGCGCAATTCGCGAGTGGCTGTCCGGCTCTCCGTAGTCGATGAACCGTATGCGTAGACCCGCACGTACGGGTCTGTCCGGGGGGCGCTTAGTGATGCGCGTCCCTACCGGGTCCACTTCCATTTTGGGATATGAGAAGCGAATCTCGCGACCTACCGATTCACGCTGTCGCCATTTCTTCTTCTCATTGGATCAATGAGGGAGGATCGGCCTCAACATTCCGTAGATCCACGTACCGGCAAGTGCGCTCACAACGGCCACGGTCATGACTGGAATACCGTCGCCGATGAGGGCGAACAGAGGTCCGGGGCAGGCGCCGGTGAGAGCCCAACCGAGTCCGAAAATCGTGCCGCCGGCCGCATAGCGAATGCCGCTGCCAAGGTCTTTTCGAGGAATCGAGATCAGTTCACCGGAGGCGGATTTGATGCGCAAGCGCTTGAGCAGTGCAATTGAAAGCGCGGCGGTTGCGATTGCTGAGCCAATGATCCCGTACATGCGGAACGACTGAAAGTGAAACATCTCCTGGATGCGGAACCAGGACACGACTTCGGACTTGGTGAGGACGAATCCGAAAGCGATGCCCAGGAAAAGGTAGATCAAAAGAAATGCGTGTGGAATGCTACGCACTTCGGACCTCGCAACTTCGAATTGTGACTCTGAATTCATGTGGATTAAAGAAGGTACGGCAGAATGAAATAGGTTGCGGCCAGGCCGCCTGAAAAGAAACCAAACACAGCAATCAAGGAGGGCAATTCGACATTGGCAAGACCAGAGATCGCATGGCCGGAAGTGCATCCTCCTGCGAAGGCTGTGCCGAAACCAACGAGGAACCCACCGGCAACGATAGAAACCAATCCACGCACTGTGAACAGGGCCTGCCAACTGAAGATTTCACGCGGCGCTATGCCGGACAGGTCATGAAGGCCGAGATGAGAAAGCGTAGCTTGCGTTGCAGACGAAATTGCGATGTCGTGTTGCGATCCAATGTGCGAGGCAGCGAAGCCTCCCAATAAGACTCCCAAAAGGAATACCAGGTTCCAGAGTCCGGCATCCTTCCAGTCGTAGCGAAAGAATTCAACCTTGGACGGAACGATCGCTGCACAAATATGGCGCAAGTTGCTTGAGATGCCAAACACTTTATTTCCTGCAACCAGCAGTGCAGGAACGAAGAGTCCAATGAGCGGGCCCGCGATATACCAGGGCCACGATTCCGAGAGCAGTCTGATCATTTGCTAAGCAATTCCTGGATGGCGTCCCTGACGCAGATCCCAGAGCGCAGAGACCAGGGCATCGATCTCTTCGCAGGTGTTGTAGAGCGCCAGCGTTGCGCGAAGTGTAGTTTCGACGCCAAAGCGGCGAAGAATTGGCTGCGCGCAATGGTGGCCGCCGCGCACTGCGATGCCTTTGCGGTTGAGGTAGTCGCCAATCTCCTCGGTGCGGAAGCCATCCATCACGAAGGAAAGAACTCCGGCCTTTTCCTTTGCTGTGCCGATGATGTGCAGGCCGGGAATGCGCTCGAGCGCAGCAGTCGCATAGGTGAGCAGCATGTGCTCGTGGCGGGCCACGTTGGCGATGCCTACACGATCGAGATAATCAATTGCCGCGCCAAGGCCGACCGCGTCGGCGATGTTTCCCGTACCTGCTTCGAAGCGCTGTGGAGGCGGTTGATACAGCGTCTTTTCGAAGGTGACGTCCTGGATCATGTTGCCGCCTCCCTGCCACGGAGGCATGTTTTCGAGGACTTCGGGCTTTCCGTAGACGACACCAATGCCGGTAGGAGCGAAGACTTTGTGGCCTGAAAAAACGTAGAAGTCGCAGTCGATGGCCTGTACGTCAACGCGCATGTGCGAGACAGCCTGAGCACCGTCGACCAGTACGCGCGCTCCATGACGATGACCGGCATCAACCATCTCTTTGACGGGTACGATCGTTCCAAGAGCATTCGATACATGGGTGATGGAGACCAGGCGCGTCTTGGGCCCGAGCAACTTCTCATACTCATCGAGAAGAACCTGGCCGGAATCGTCGACGGGGGCAACGCGGAGCCGTGCACCCTTTTCCGCACAGAGCATTTGCCAGGGCACGATGTTGGCATGATGCTCAAGCCACGTGATGACGATTTCATCGTCTTTCTGGATGTTGCGGCGTCCCCAACTCTGTGCGACCAGATTGATCGCTTCCGTGGCTCCGCGAACGAAGACAATTTCGCGCGGCGAGCCGGCATTGAGGAAGCGCCTTGTCTTCTCGCGTGCCGACTCGTAAGCATCCGTGGCCCGCGCAGCTAACTCGTGTGCGGCTCGGTGCACATTGGAGTTTTCATGCTCGTAAAAATAGCTCAGCCGGTCGACGACCGACTGAGGCTTCTGCGTGGTGGCACCATTGTCGAGCCAGATGAGCGGGTGGCCATTGACGATTTCGCGAAGGATTGGGAAGTCGCGGCGAATTGCTTCGACGTCGAAGGCGTAGGAAGACAGCGCCAGATCGCCAAACCATTCCGGCTGTGTGGACTCGATAGTCCCGAGTGGCTCGGTGTTCACTGGATTGAGCGGTCGCAGAGGAATCGGGGCACCGTGGGACGCCGGTGCAAGAAAGCCGGGGGCAGGCGCGACGGCGCCAGGAAATTGTGGTGCGTCGAGATCAAGCGGCGGTGCGAATGGGTTTGCGCCGCCGGCGTTGGTTTTCGCGCCTCTATCTGCGTCGGACGCCGTGGCATCGGCTGGAATTGGTCCCGGAATCGCCGGAGGAGTCGAGAACAAAGGGCGCGCTTCTTCAAGAAAACTGAAGGCGGGAATTGCAGAGGAATCGACCACGCCGAATGCGCTCGGAATGGCTGGAGCCGGCGGCTGTGCAGACCTGGACACAGACGATTGCGGAACGTCTGGCCGGAGCGAGAATGGGATTGCGGCAAACCCTGCCTCACTCGGTACCTCGCCGGCAAACGCGTGCGCGGGGGTGCGAAGAGGCGACGGATCATGCGTGTCCGGTTCGGCGTAGATTGGCCGGGCATCTGCGAGAAATCCGAAGATCGGATCGGGATGCGGAACCAAGTCAACGCTAGCCACGTCGCGAGGAACAGAGGTTTGCGTGGTATTGGGCCGAGCGTCAGGCGCTACGCGACTATTAAAGCCTGGACCGGGATTCACCAGCAGGGTTTCCGACACACCGGGCGCCACGATTCCCGGAACCGCAGAAACTGCAGGGCCGGGAACGGCGGAATAGGGATTTCCGGAAAAGGCCGAGTTTGACGGCAGCACAACGCGTGCCGCAGCTGCGACCGGTTGCTGCAGTTCATCCGGTAGTGCGTTGAACATTTCGTTGGCCATGCCCGCCAATTCAGCCGGAGAAAGAACGCCAGGAGCGTGGCCTGCGCTCCCGGTCATTGCTTGAACCCCGCTCGGCGAATTTCGCACACTGCCATTGGTTAGCACCCGCTCACTTGTACTCATGGTATTGTCCGACGTCAACGTCTTCGAGCAGCGCAATTGCATCGTCTGTCAAAACGGCGGCCGAGCAATAAAGCGAAACCAAGTAGGAAGACAATGCACGCTGGTCAATGCCCATGAAGCGCACGGACAGACCCGGACTTTGCTCGCCGGGAAGTCCGGGCTGGAAAAGCCCGATGACGCCCTGCTTCTTTTCGCCGACCCGCAGGAGAAGGATCTTCGATTTATGGTCGCGGCTTCTCACGGCAATTTTGTCCGAAGGAATAAGTGGAACTCCGCGCCAGGTTAGAAATGGGGAGCCAAAAAGCGTCACTGTCGGCGGCGGCACTCCGCGGCGTGTGCATTCCCTGCCGAAAGCCGCGATAGCGCGCGGGTGGGCCAGAAACAGCGAAGGTTCCTTCCACACTTTGGTAAGCAGCTCGTCGAGATCGTCCGGCGTCGGTGCTCCTTTGCGCGTCTTGATCTTCTGCGACTCGACCACGTTATTCAGCAGTCCGTAATCCGCATTGTTGAGCAGTTCGCTTTCCTGCTTTTCTTTCACGCTCTCGATCAAGAGGCGCAACTGCTCGCGAACCTGATCGTATGGGTTGCTGAACAGATCGGAGACGCGGGTGTGAACGTTAAGCACCGCATTGATGCTGCTCAGAATGTACTCGCGAGGAGCCTCTTGGTATTCAATGTACGTGGAGGCGAGGGTTGACTCGTCTTCGTGACCGCAGGTCGACTCGATTGGCTTGGTCTCATCGACTTTGTTCAGCCGAAAGATTCCCGACTCAAGCGGCTTCCAGTCCAGCAGGCGAACCAGCCATCGCGGTGTAATGGCCCCAAATTGTGGAGCGGTCTTGGTAACATTTGCGAGTTGATACGCCGCTTCTTCGCTTAGTGAGGCGCGGACGACTTCTTCAGCCACGGGTGGCCCCCTTTTCATGGGATTGCATGGGAATTCTAGAACCCGCGAGTGAACTCTGCAAGCGGACAGAAAACGATTCATTCATACTGGACGGCTGAACCCATCGGGCTACGTGACGCTCATTTCATGCCCCGAGCAACCGGGCTGGGCTCTGCCTCCCAATATTAGTATTTGCGAACGCCGTGATCGACGCGGTCGGACCAGGCGTGAATGCCGCCGCTCAGGTTCCATACCTGGTTGAAGCCCGCCTTATGCAGGAACTGAACGGCCTTGGCACCGCGCGGCCCCATCTTGCAAACCGCTATGATTTTCCGGCTGGCGTCCAATTCGTTGACGCGGCGCGGTAATTCGGCAAGCGGAATGAGATGGCCGCCAATATTTGACGTTTCGTATTCGAACTCGTCGCGCACATCGAGCAGAAAGAGATTCTCGCCGGCATCGAGCCGCTGTTTCAGCTCCTCCGCGCGAATTTCGGGAACATTCATTGCTTACTCCACTTCTGGAAACCTGCTGCCTGGATCGATTTCGCCACAAAATAGAAAACCCACCTGCCAAATCAACTTCTGGCGGTGGGTCCAATTGAGGTTCCGGCTTGTAACTGA
>Ga0187887_10003274_pt1 | contig 12634 bp, 13 predicted proteins | sample June2016WEW_7_10_FD_132977 | JGI IMG/M metagenome (GOLD analysis project Ga0187887, IMG submission 132977) | Peatland microbial communities from SPRUCE experiment site at the Marcell Experimental Forest, Minnesota, USA - June2016WEW_7_10 | ecosystem: Environmental > Terrestrial > Soil >...
GCCGGTGTGTGGTTTCGGCGCGGTCGTCTGCTCATTGTCTCTCCTGATTCGCTGGGCACAGCGTGCCCGCTGTCAGGCAGAAACTCCACTTATCGGCCTGTGCAGATTTCCGCAGCCGGCTCTTTTGCTTCGGGTCTTGGCATCAGCGACCTTCGGATCAGCGGTGCAGAATATCAGAATGGAGAACGGCTCAATCCTCATTCTCCGTGCGCCGTTCCTAAGCCGAAGAATGGCTCGGGAGTTCTTTTTCGAGCATTCGAGACGTTGCCACCGCCGCACTACCGCAAAAACCATCTCCAAATACATGTATACGGCGTCTCGGCCATTGGTCGACCGATACCTCGCCCATACTTCAACGACCTTGGCTAAATCTGCTTCAACGGTGCTCGACGGTTTTGGGGTTAGCTTCGAATTTGGCTTTGCTGGCAATGGGCATCGGCTAGATCGACCGACTATTCTTTCCTCAACCACCGGGTTTGTCGGTGCCCTCGGTCGCTTTGCGACCGGTGCCTGGCTAAATGGACTAACGCTTTTATCTGGAATTCTTTGGTTCGTCCGTTTTGGCGGGTTAAAATCGACCAAACCTGCTAGGGCCATTCGGTCCCTTGGATCAATATGGTCAGTTTGTTTGATTATATTTTCAGCCATGTTTTTGTCTCCTTTGCAATTGTGTTGGTTTGAATTTCAATATCCCATGCATCAATGTGTCAGTTGCGGCAAGCATCAGAAAAATACCATAATGTCGCCTGACCATGTCTTTGTCGCTCGTGTAAAAATTAGCATCTCAGGCGGTCGCCTCGGCGCCCTGCATGAGTTTCGGGCGAATGGAAATTGGTATCGCCGCGACTGCTGTGCGGCGCCGAAATCCCACAACCCGGATTTTAGCGCTCGGCGGGACCCACAGGATATTCACGCGAATTGGCTGGATGAATTTCCGGTGGAACGAATCATAACAATCGCGGATTAGCTGTTTCGTCTCCGACATTATACGGAGCGTTGCCGACCGAGCCTGTAAAGTGCAGAGCGATACTAATTTTCGCCGCAGTCGAAAAGCGCGCTCGGATAGCCGGCATGACAATCCCTGCCAAAGAGGAGAATAACCAATGCGGAGGAGGATTTCTTCTTTGCACATGGCGGAGCTATGGCAACATGGATTCAAAATCAAAGAAAGTGATTTTAATACCTGGGAATTAGCAAATGGAACCAAATAATAATGGATTTAATAGATGGAGATCAGGAATGGATAAGAGATCAAGATTGGATTTAATACATGGGTATCAGGATTGGATACAGGGTTACGTGGATCGGGATTGGGACCCGTATGAAATCTCATTTATGTATCGCCCTTTACCAGGAGGAAGACAATCGATTCTGGAACAAATGAAAAGGGAGATATATCGGGTCAATTCGAGGCTAGTAACGAGATTTGATAGGGACCCGAGGTCAGAGGCTGGATTTAATCGGCTTCCCAGGATGATGGTGTTCCCGGATTTACCTGTCTACAAGCGCAAGAAGCGGTCACTCACCGACGTCTCAATCAACGATGGTCTTCATTATGGGGGAATTGCGCTTACCCCTCCGATTTCACGGTTTTCAACGACCTTAGACGCCTATTTTGACGAGCACGAAAAGGAATACGTCAATCAAACCCTGGACCGAATTCACGTCGAACCGATCATCAGCGATGCAGATTATGTCACGGATTATCTGGCAAAATCGATTAAGCGCGGCACCGTGTCCCAGGATGACATCGTAATACTGCCCAGGGCGATAAGTGAAATGCCTGCACAGGACCGGCGTTCAAGTCCTAAGGATCCAGCGGACATTGCGTGGTGGCGCAAATTATCAGAATCGTGAGGCTGATGCGCCTTTTCGCTTCTTTGCTGCCGAACAACGTATTGTCATGTACACGCAGGTTCGCGCTGAGTCACAGACGCAGCTCAATTGGCGAACCTGCCGTCGGCCTACAATTTCACCGGTGAAAAATTGAACGCACCGCGCGCAAACGGCTTCTCGGCAGGCTGGTAGATGTGGAATGTTGGTCACTCTGATGCAAAATGGTAAGCTGACGTTCGGAATATTGGGTGAACTGCTAATTTTGCCCTTTGGATGCAGGGGAAATAACCGGTGTCTCGCGCGATGCTGTTGGACCGCGTGATCGGTGACTCATTTCCGAGTCTAGATAGCGCCGCTGAGGTCAAGGCTCTCGAAGGGGTGCCTTACCTAGAGCGAATTGCCGCGGCCAGCACTTTTGATGCCATAAAGCTGGGTGCCGTGCATAACGCGGATGCATCGGCAATTCAGTTCCTACCGAATGCTAGTCCTGAGGACACGCCTATCGTAGTCACGTATGGTCAGTTCGTCGCGCGCGTCACGCAGGCAGCGAATATGTTTCACGCCATGGGCGTCGGCGCTAGCGATGTCGTCAGCCTCCTGTTGCCGCTGCTGCCGCAAAGTTTTTTCACGCTATTCGGCGCGGAAGCTGCCGGCATTGCTAATCCCGTGAACCCCCTGCTCGAAGCGCATCAAATCGCCGAGATCCTGGAGGCCGCAGGCACCAAGGTACTGGTCGCGCTCGGACCAACGGAGGGCAGCGACATCTGGAATAAGGTCGTCAGAGTACGCGGGCAATTGAAGCAGCTGAAGGCAATCGTTCAGGTCAACGGGTCGGACGACGAGGCGAATGCAATCTATTCCTTCGATGCACTGATCAGCAAGCAGCCGGCAGACCGTTTGGTGAGTGGCCGACAAATCGCCGCCGGCAATGTCGCCGCCTACTTTCACGCCGGCGGCACCACCGGCACGCCGAAACTTGTTCGCCAAACCCACGCAAACCAGGTGTATCAAGCCTGGGCTTGCAATCTGATGCTCAAGTCCTCACCGGGCCGCAACCTTCTGTTCGGTATGCCGCTATACCATGTGGGTGGCGCCCTAACGCAAACCCTGGCAACGTTTTCGAGTGGATGCTGTCTGGTGGTGCTGTCGCCAGCTGGTTGGCGCAATCCGGCCGCACTGAAGAACGTTTGGTCACTGGTTGAGCGCTACCGTCCGGAAATCTTCTCCAGCGTGCCGACAATTCTCGCGGCTTCGCTCGCAGTACCGATCGGTAATGCCGACATTTCCTGTCTACGCTATGTGGGAGGAGGCGGGTCGGCAATTCCGGTCGCGGTCGGCAACGCACTACAGGAAAAATTAAACATCCCGGTTGTCGAGGTTTACGGCATGACCGAGACCGCCAGTGTGCATACCATTGCATACTTAGACCGGCCCGTCAGGCTTGGCTCGGTTGGCCACCCAGTACCGTACAGCCGCGTTCGCGTCGTTAGGATCGATGCGGACGGGCGCTATCAGCGCGACTGTGCCGCCAATGAAATCGGCGTTGTCGCAATGGCCGGGCCCGGCGTGTTCAGCGGCTATCTGAACGACGCCCATAACAAGGGCGCGTTCGTCGAGCCGGGCTGGGTCAATTCTGGTGACCTCGGGCGCCTCGACGAAGACGGCTACTTGTGGATCACCGGTCGCGCCAAGGACACCGTGATCCGCGGCGGCCACAACATTGACCCGGCGCCGATCGAGGAGGTGTTCTTTCAGCATCCTGCCGTCGGCCTTGCCGCGGTGGTCGGCCAACCCGATGCCTACGCAGGCGAACTGCCGCTGGCCTATATTCAGTTAAAGGCCGGTGCGAACGTGGCGCCTGGTGAGCTGGAAGCATGGGTGCTTGAGCGCACGCCGGAGCGGGCCGCGGTGCCGGTAGAGATCGTCTTAATCGATGCGATGCCAATGACCGGCGTCGGCAAGGTGTTCAAGCCGCAGCTGCGGTGGAATGCGGCGCAACGGGTGTTCACGCAGAGGCTGGCCCCGCTGATCGAGCAAGGCATACGCTATGAAGTTAGCGTCGGCGCCCATGATACACATGGCAGTTTGGCAACCGTAACGATACAAGGCGCACCAATCCAGTCGCGAGAGGCTGTTGCGCAGCAGGTTCACGAGAGGCTCGATCCGTTCGTGATCCGCCATGAGATCCATTGGACTTAGAGCCGGTGACGTGTGGCCTCAGCGGCCGATTCGGCCCTGGAAACACCAGATCCTAGACGGTATATCATCCTCTAGGTGATGCCTTTCCTCCGTCTTTGCTCTGGTCGCCACCGTCGAAGCGAGCGTCCGTCGTATCGTCGCGATGGTTCACATCGCAAAGCAGCAACTTCGAGACCTCCGACACCGCCTTTGGGTCTTGGTTGTGTGAAAACTCGGAGACGCCGAGACGCGATAGAATGAGCGTTTCGCGAAATGGCGATCAAGGTTGCAAAAATTCGCAAGGGCGCTCGATTTACATCCGTTCGAGAAAAACCATTCTCGTCGTCTTTCAATTTTCTGAGTTTTTACACAGCCTAGGTCGTAAGGGGTCAGGAAGGTCAAGTTTCCCATGGGCGACCGTTCGGCCAGCAGATGCGGCATAAACAATTGGGTGGATGCTCTCCGATCATCCAGGGTTCCAGCCAGTATGGATAGGGATGCTTCTTGAGCGGTCGAATTGTCCTTGGCGTTTTGGCGAGTTTGTTGAAGTACCGGTCGCAGCCGTATCGAACCAAGCGGTCGCCAGATGCCAAGTCTAACAGCCAAGTGTAAAATTCCAATCGATTCTGCTTTGTGGGCCGCGGACAGTCGAACCGAGGCTGCCATGGGTGCTGCCAAGGTTGAAGATTCCGTCTCAGAACGCGGCTAATTGCCTGGCCGAGGTTATCGACGGGCATAACTCGAACGCAGATCTCGAGGTTCTTACAATTTCCGCCTCTCCACAGGACTTTTTCCAATTCCTCTTTGTCTGCACCCGCGACGATCAGATGCATCTCGCCTCTCCATTGTGGTATCCCGTTTTCGGGGGCGGCATATACCTTAAACGTTCCTACAACAACCAGCGCCGGCATGTTCAGCCTGTCGAACGCCCGGCGTAGCGATTGCTTCGCTGCTGCGATACTGACATCTTGAAGCCGTCCGATCGGCCGAGACCAAGTTGAGCGAAGAGTCCGCGCCTCGTAAACCGGGCCTTCGCTATGCTGGATTAGGCTGTACACAGGCGAAATTTCCCGCAGACGCCGCCGCCGCGTGCCGAACCAGCAAGCCTCCATGCATGGATCGGCCCCGCAATCTTGCGAGCCGCAGGCTGCCAGCTGATCGTATCGGGCACGATCAACGCCGCTACCCTTCAGCAGCTCGAGCATATCTTGCTGAAGCTCGGCCATCTCGTCTTCGCTCTCGAAGCGCACGAACTTATTGGAGCTTGAAGGCGTTGGCGTATGCACGTTCCATAACTGTTTGTTTTTGCCCATTCCTAGCTTCGCTAATACACCGGCTCGCCCCGGCCAGCGCCGATGATCATCGGCGCTGGCCGTCACGCATCATCGGTCGTCTACTTCGCACGTGCCCCCGGCGGCTTGAATGGCTCAGGTTGAAGAACCTCTTCTTTGAACTTCCGCCGCGCGTTACCCGGCATGGCCTGCCAGGTGCTGCGACGAAGACCGATCTTCTTCCATTCCGCTACCACCGAGTCATAGACGTCGTCGCTCTCTGCAGACGGTCCGGAATCGTCCTGCTGGTCGTCCTCGAGAAACTCCTCGTCCTCAAGAAACTCATCGTCTTGCGGCTCCGAGGTCTCGCGCTCACTGCGCCGGCCAGAGTCGGGTGCCCTGGCTGCCGCCCCCGGACGCTTTCCCGGTTGCTGCGTGCCGAGCTTCGGCGGCGACTTGTGGCGGCCGCGGAAGATTTTGATGTCATCCCTGGTCGCCCCGGGGTTTACAATGCCCTCACTGATTCCGAGCTTCAGTTGCTCATTCGACAGATGGCTCACCTCGTAAATCGTCGAAATACTAGGCGACAGATGCTTGACATTTTTCGGAATGCGTTTGTCCTCGCCGATCCGCTTCAACATATTGAACACCGTATTTCCGAACCGCAGCTTTTTCACATAAAGTTTTTTATGCTCTGCATCGAGGCGTTTAGCGGTGCGTGCGCACTCAGCAGCCGCGTCGCAAATCATTTTTACCGAGCCGCGCCAGAACGTCCTGACCTTCGGTGTGGACTCCTCGATCAGTGCCGCCTGCTCACCCGCCGACAGTGGTTTACTGGCGTTTGACGAATCGGTCTCATCCGGTTCGTTTGCCCAGCGTTCGAACTCGTCCCAACCTCCGTCGTCTTCATTGTTTGACTTAGCCATGATGTTTCCCTTACTTTGATTGCATTGCTTACTTACGGAGCGCACTGCGCTCACCGGCTGGTACGCCGGTGTCGATCAGGGCGCGGATGTCTTCGACGCGCCAAACGGTGATCCGGGGCCCGAGCTTCAACGGGCGCGGGAAGCGACCCGTCTTGACGCCGGCCCACCACGTGGACTTCGATACTGGAATCGGGCCATGCGGCCCCAGAATCGCAGCCAGGCGGACAAACCCAGTAGTAGGAAGATTGGATTGATCGGACATGAGCCGCTTTTGTCGTCGAAGGACGAAGCGGTTCTTACTCGATAAAAATCGCCAATAAGCCGAACTCGGTTAGCGGGGTTCTCAGCTAAACCGAATTCGGTTAGCTACTTTGAGCGCGACGTCGCGATCGCCCAGCGCGACGCCGCATTTCAAGCGAAACAAGCGTCTGCTCCTGTCGCGCGCTGTTCCGCAGCCGTTCGGAGAAGATTGACGCCAATCAATTGCAATTGCCGTTTGTTCCGAAACACAGTCGATCTCGCAGCCGCGGCGAACAAAAACGCGATCGGACGGAGCCGGGAAAGACACGAAGACCGGTGGGTGGCGCGCGACAAGCCGGACACGGCCATGTCCCAATCGCGATCGCGGGATGCTGCCGGTGCACCTTCCCCGCGCTGATGTGCCGATCGTTGACCGCGACATTGGCAGTTCCGCATGGCCTGGTGGCTCAAACCGTTGCACGAGGTGCTTCTCGCTACGGCGCTGTCCTATCCGAAGCTGTTCACCGACGACACGCCGTTTTGCCGATGCTCGATCCCGGGCAGCACGACGAAGACGCAGCGGTTGTGGACGGCAGACGTGCCATGGGACGGCCCGGCGCCGCCGGTGCTGGGTGGTGGCGTATGGGTTCGCCGAGAATCGTCGCAAAGGCGAGCGCGCGACGAGCCGTTCGCGGGGATTCGACGGCATCTGCAAGTCGATGGGTAAGCCGGTTACGGAGAAAATAGATAGCGCCACCATCGGTCAGGCATCGAGAATAGCGCCTCGGCCGCTTGATTCCGCTGGTGAGGTTGGCGAGACGCGTACTCGTTCCAGCGCAGCCTCGATCGCCTATCGTTTGGCGGCCGTTCTGCTCGTGCGAACAGTGCCGATTTTTTGCTCTCTCGGGAGCCCTTACGTTAGCCCAGCGATCGCTTCTCCCAGTCCGCCGGAAGTTCCTTCTGCGATTCCAGCAGCCACTTGCGAATGGTGTCCATGTCGCGGGGAACTCCGAGTTTTTGCATATCGTCGAAAATCTCCCTGATTGCTTGATTTCGTTGAAGCTTGGGATCGTACTTATATCCCATCATGGCCATTCCGATGATCAATCGTCGCACCGATGTGCGCTCAGTCCCCCCAACGGTCTTAGACTTCATTTCGGTAAGGTCATGCCTCAGAACGTCGCATTGATCGGCGACCTCTCGATGTTGTTTCGACAGATCGTCATAGCGAGCCTTCCAATTGGGGGATTCGTTTCGCGCTTCGAAAACCTGTTTGAGTTCACTAGGTACAGCGATGTCGCTGTTCGCTGCCCAAAGCATGTACCCGGCCGGGGTGATACTTTCGCCGAGCTTGCCGGCGTCGATTGCTCTCTTTATTCTATCTTGCAGTTGAATGTATTCGGCCGCAGCGTCAGCGAACGCCCAACGTTCTAAGGCGACTTCGGACTCATCGCAGATTCCAAACAATGGATCGGTAGGAAATCCCCGGACTGAAATTTCTTTCCATAGTTCTGCCCGGCTCACCTTCACGGCGTTGCAAGCTTCTTCCGCTCTTGACAACGAGCTACTAGCGGCGAAAACCTCGCGAGGCTCCTTCATCTTCGAGAATAAATCGACTTTTGGGTCTAACCCCATCGTCAATGAGGTGGCCTCATTCATTTTCCAGCAGTCATATGCACCCCAGGATGCATAGTCCGGAGGCTCACCGAAATAGGCGGCACGAAGCTCTGGCGTCAGAGCGCGGAACCGATGGGCTTCTACGAGGTTCTTCACAGTCTCGTCTTCTGAAGCAGCTTCATTGCGCACCAACTCCGAGGGGGACAATTTAGACAGCCGCTCCTCGAAATGGCCTTTCTCAACTAGTTCTGTTTTGGTCAAAGCATGTTCCGGTTTGCCGAATTTGAGTCTAACCAGTTCAGCTCGTTGATACTCAGCTTCAAGTTTTGGCAGAGGCAATGCCGATAGCTTCTTTTCATACTCCTCGATTTGTGTCTGGTACTCTGGCGTCATAGGCTTCTTTTGGAGGTCAAATCGCATCCCGACAAGTGTGCTGATATAATAGGAAGACTCTTCGCTCATGACACGATCTCCCGGTGCCGACGCGAGTAGTGTTGGAATTCGGTGTGACGCGACCTCCGGCATTTCGAGAGTACCCGGTAAGGCAGCGAGGTCAATCGGTGGATCGATGGGCTTTGTTGCTAAGCGTCTGCCAGCTGTTCGACGCTCGCACAGTGGATCTGACCGGAGGCGAACAGTGCCCAGAAAAACATCGCCACCATATCTGCCATGGCAGCACGATTCTGCATTTTGATCCGCTGCTTTGACGCCTCGTGCAGACGTTTGATCGCGTTCGTTCTCGCGCTTCGCCATTGGCTCGGCGGCAGGCGCGGAAAGGTGAAGAGGCGATCGCCAGCTTCCTCAAACAGTCGGCGACGGGGCCGGTGGCGTAGTCGCTACTTGCGGACTCAGGCCCGACAAGCTGCGCCACATCTTAGGGTGGCACTTAGGGTGGAGATCAGTTTGTTCGTAAAAATATGTTTGATATCAATGGTGTAGGTGTTATTTATGGTGCCGCGGAGAGGATTCGAACCTCCGACCCACGCATTACGAATGCGTTGCTCTACCGGCTGAGCTACCGCGGCACGTCGACGGCGAGGCGTCCTAGTAATACGCGAAAAACGTAAACGCAAGGATGGGCGACAGTGTCTCAATTGGCATGCTGGATGGGCATGTCGCAAAGCGCCTCGACCCAATGGTGTCGCCGCCTTTCCCAGACAGAGTGCTTGGGGGCCGGGAATGCCGGGTCGGCAAACGATCCCACGGCCACCGCGATCAAGCCGGGAAATGCTTCCGCCTCCCAATAAACGGTCGAGCCGCAAACCGGGCAGAACTGGTAAGTGACTGACTTGCCGCTGTCGGCTGAGCGCCTGAATTGGGTCGAGGTGCCGGAAACGGAAGTAACCTGTCGCCGTTCAAACCATGCCTGGTTGCCGAACACGGCGCCGGTCCGCCGTTGACATTCAAGACAGTGGCACATCGAAACCCGCGCCGGCTCACCCTCGCAGACGAGATGAAGTTGCCCGCAATTGCATGCGGCGCGGCGGCTCGTCATCGCTGCTGCACTCCCCGGTTAATGCGCCTCCGCCTCCGCCCGCAGCTTGAACCGCTGGATTTTCCCGGTCGCGGTTTTCGGCAACTCGGTGCGGAATTCGAGCCAGCGTGGATATTTGAAGACCGCGAGCTTTTGCCGGCAATAATCCTGCAGCACGCGCGCCAGCTCGTCGCTGGCCTTTTCCGGCGATTTGAGCACCACGAAGGCTTTCGGTTTGATCAGCGCATCGTGGTCGGGCCAGCCGACGACGGCCACTTCGAGCACCTCGGGATGGCTTTGCAGCGCCGCCTCGACCTCGAACGGCGAGACGTAGATGCCGCTGACCTTGAGCATGTCGTCGCGGCGGCCGCAATAGACGAAATAGCCTTGCTCGTCCTCGACATATTTGTCGCCGGAGCGGGTCCATTCGCCGAGAAACGTCGCGCGCGATTGCTCCCGATTGTTCCAGTACATGACCGCGCTGGTCGGTCCGCGCACTTGCAGCTCGCCCATCTCGCCGGGTTTTTTGACAATCTCGCCATGGTCGTCGACCAAACGAACGTCGTAACCGGGCACCGGCTTGCCGGTGGTGCCGTACTTCACCTCGCCGAGGCGGTTCGAGATGAAGATGTGCAGCATTTCGGTCGAGCCGATGCCGTCGAGAATATCGACGCCGTAGCGCTCGCTCCAGCGGCGGCCGACGTCGGCCGGCAATGCTTCGCCGGCGGAAACGCAGCGCCGGAAGCGGATGCCTCCACGCTCCGGGGCGTCCGCGCTGGCAAGAAAGGCGGCGTAGAACGTCGGCACGGCGTAAAAGACGGTGACCGGGTGCTTTCTTAAGAGATCGGCCACCAGCTCCGGCGTCGGCCGCTGCGGCAGCAAGACGGTCGTCGCTCCCGCCGACAGCGGGAAGGTGAGCGCGTTGCCCAGCCCATAGGCGAAGAATAGTTTTGCCACCGAGTAGCACACGTCGCTCTCGGCGATGCCGAGAAACGGTTTGGCGTAAAGATCGTCGGTGAGCTTGAGGTCGGCGTGCGTGTGCACGGCGCCCTTGGGCTTGCCGGTCGAGCCGGAGGTGTAGAGCCAGAAGCATATTTCATCGCGCACCGTCGGTGCGGTCACCGCCTCGCTGCCGGCGCCGGCGAGCAGATCCTCGAAGCCCGGATGGCCGTGCGTCTTCTCGCCGGACACAATCACATGCGCGAGGTTTTCGCAGGCGCCGATCAACCCGGCGAATTTCGGGTAAAGCTCTTCGGAAACGACCAGGAGCCGCGCCCGGCTGTCGGCGAGCATGAAGCGGTAATCGTCCTCGGTCATGAGCGTGTTGACCGGCACCGGGACCACGCCGGCCTTGATCGCGCCGAGGAAGGCGGTCGGCCAGTCGATGCTGTCGAGGAGGCACAAGAGGATGCGCTCCTCGCGGCGGATGCCGAGAGAGCGCAGCACGTGGCCGAAGCGCTCGACGCGCCCAGCAAGATCGCCGTAGGTCCAGCCGCCGCGCGGATCGATAAAGGCCAGTTTTGCGGCACGGCCGGCGTCGAGGTTGCGCTTGAGAATGTCGGCGGCGAAATTGTAGTCGCGCGGGATCGCGCTTTCGGCCGCACTCGGCGCCAAATTCGGCTGAGCGATATTCATCGCCGTGTTCCTCCCAGGCCCGTCGGACCTTGCCCGTGACTTCCCCGGGGGCAAGGCATTATGCCGACGCGGAAATTCGGCCGCAATGGCCCTGGCAAGTCCCCGGTATTGCGCTATGACAAGCGCGCCGATCCCTTGCCAGGCTTTACACTATGATTGCAAGCCGCGACCGCATCCTCACCACCCATGTCGGCAGCTTGCCGCGCAACGAAGCGCTGAGCGAGCTGCTCGTACGCCGTGAGGCGGGCGAAAGCTTTGACAAAGGGCAATTCGAAGCGGAGATGGAGGCGGCGGTGCGCCACGTCGTGGCCAAGCAGAAGGAGGCCGGCATCGACATCGGCAACGATGGCGAGCAGCAGCGCGTCGGCTTCCAGACTTACGTGCCGCAACGCATGTCCGGCTTCGGCGGCGAATCCAAACGCCGGCGCGGGCGCGAATTCGAGGAATTCCCCGAGCTGGTGCAATATCTCGCGCGCCGGTTCCCTAATGTGAGCCGGCAACAGAATGCGCCGGAGGCGCAGGCCGAGCTGCACTATCACGATACCGCGGCGATCGAGCGGGAGATCGCGCGCTTCCAGCGCATCGCCGGCGAGGGCAAGCCGTTCGCCGAGACTTTCATGACCGCGCCGTCGCCCGGCATCATCGCTTCGACCATGCTCAACGCCTATTATGATTCGCACGAGGCCTATCTCGCGGCGCTGGCGCGCGAGATGAGCAACGAATATCGGGCGATTCACAAGGCCGGCCTGCTCCTGCAGATCGACGCGCCCGATCTCGCCATGGACCGCACCATGTTCTACCGCGACGGGTCGGATGCCGATTTCGTCAAGGCGTGCGAGCTGCACGTGGCGATGATCAACAAGGCGATCGCGGGCATCCCGCGCGAGCGGGTGCGGTTGCACGTCTGTTACGGCAATTGGGAAGGGCCGCACATTCACGACGTCGCGCTGGAAAAAATCCTGCCGGCGCTCTATCAGGCCGCGGTGGGCGCGCTGTCGATCGAATTTGCCAATCCGCGCCATGCCCACGAATATGGCGCGCTCAGGCGCGTGCCGTTGCCCAAGGACATGATCCTCATTCCCGGCGTGGTCGAGACCACCAGCAACTTCGTCGAGCATCCGGAAGTGGTGGCGCGCCGCATCGAGGAGGCCGTGGCGGCGGTCGGCGATCGCGAGCGCGTCATCGCCTCGGCCGATTGCGGCTTCGGCACGTTCACCCGGCGCGAATGGGTGATCGAGCCGGTCGTGTGGCTCAAGCTCAAATCGATCCGCGACGGCGCCGATATCGCTTCGGCGCGGCTGTGGGGGAGGGGAACCGCCGCCTGATCGGGACTCTACAGCGCACCACTTCGTGCTGCGCCGCGCCCGGGAGACGGCGTATAATGTTTACTAAGCAAACGAAGGGAGTACGCCATGGACGAGATTACTCGCGAGCCGACAACCGTCCGCGCCGAGGAC
>Ga0187887_10003276_pt1 | contig 12633 bp, 12 predicted proteins | sample June2016WEW_7_10_FD_132977 | JGI IMG/M metagenome (GOLD analysis project Ga0187887, IMG submission 132977) | Peatland microbial communities from SPRUCE experiment site at the Marcell Experimental Forest, Minnesota, USA - June2016WEW_7_10 | ecosystem: Environmental > Terrestrial > Soil >...
CCAGATCGCCGAGATCGGTGGAGGGCCCGTCGGCAATGATGTCGCCACGCCGCACAAAGTCGCCGACACGAACCAGCGGCTTCTGGTTGATGCAGGTCGATTGGTTCGAGCGCTGGAACTTCATCATCCGGTAGATATCAACTCCGGGCTTGCCGGCGTCGGTTTCCTCGGTTGCCCTGACCACGATGCGCGTCGCATCGACCTGGTCGATGAACCCGGTGCGCCGCGCCGCGATGGCAGCTCCCGAATCCCGTGCGACGACGGATTCCATGCCAGTGCCGACAAGCGGAGCGTCGGCCCGAACGAGCGGCACGGCCTGGCGCTGCATATTGGAGCCCATGAGCGCGCGGTTGGCGTCGTCGTTCTCAAGGAAGGGGATCAAGGCGGCGGCGACCGATACGAGCTGCTTTGGCGAAACATCCATGAAATCGACGCGTTCGCGCGGGACCATGACAACGTCGCCCGAGTGCCGGCACACAACAAGATCCTCGGTCAGTGCCCGCTCAGCGTCGAGCGGTGCATTCGCCTGCGCGACGTAATATTTGGCCTCCTCCATCGCCGAAAGATAAACCACCTCGTCCGTAACGCGGCTATCCTTGAGCCGCTGGTAAGGCGTCTCTATGAACCCATATTTATTGACGCGCGCGAAAGTCGCGAGTGAGTTTATGAGACCGATATTCGGCCCTTCCGGGGTTTCGATCGGGCAGATGCGTCCGTAATGCGTCGGATGCACGTCGCGCACCTCGAAGCCCGCCCGCTCGCGCGTAAGACCACCCGGGCCAAGCGCCGACAACCGCCGCTTATGCGTAATTTCGGACAAGGGATTGGTCTGGTCCATGAACTGCGACAATTGCGATGAACCGAAGAACTCACGCACCGATGCCGCGGCAGGTTTGGCATTGATCAAATCCTGCGGCATGACTGTATCGATATCGACCGAAGACATCCGCTCCTTTATCGCCCGCTCCATGCGCAACAAGCCGAGCCGATACTGATTCTCCATGAGTTCGCCGACCGAGCGGACCCGGCGGTTGCCAAGGTGGTCGATGTCGTCGATTTCGCCGCGCCCGTCGCGCAGGTCGACAAGCGCCCGCATCACCGCGACAATATCCTCCTTGCGGAGGGTACGCACCGTGTCCGCCGCATCGAGATCCATGCGCATGTTCATCTTGACCCGGCCGACAGCCGAAAGATCATAACGCTCGGAATCGAAAAACAGCGAATGAAACATCGCCTCCGCCGTATCAACAGTCGGCGGTTCCCCCGGCCGCATGACGCGGTAGATATCGAATAACGCCTCCTCGCGGGAGCTATTCTTGTCGACGGTGAGGGTGTTGCGAATGTAGGGTCCGATATTGACGTGATCGATATCGAGCACCGGCAATTCGGTGAAGCCGGCTTCGATCAGAGGCGCCAGCGATTTGACGGTGATCTCATCGCCTGCCTCGGCAAAGATTTCACCGGTCGCCGGGTTATAAAGATCGGAGGCAATATATTGCCCATGCAGATCCTCGTCCTGCGCGCGCAGGAATTTGACGCCTCGCTCCGAGAGCAAGCGCGCGCTGCGCACGGTGAGTTTCTTGCCCGCTTCGAGGACGACTTCGCCAGTGTCCGCGTCAAGAACGTCGAGGGCGGCCTTCATGCCTTTCATGCGATCAGGCTCGAAGGGAAGACGCCAGCCATCCTTGTCCCGCTTATAAGTGATCGTCTTATAAAAAGTCGAGAGAATCTCCTCGCCGTCCATGCCGAGAGCGTAAAGGATCGACGTCGCCGGAATTTTCCGGCGCCGGTCGATACGGGCATGGACGATGTCCTTGGCGTCGAATTCAATATCAAGCCAGGAGCCGCGATAGGGAATAATCCTCGCCGCGAACAGAAGCTTGCCGGAAGAATGACTCTTGCCCTTGTCGTGATCGAAAAACACGCCCGGCGAACGGTGCATCTGCGAAACGATGACCCGCTCGGTCCCGTTGACGATGAACGTGCCGTTCATCGTCATCAAGGGCATGTCGCCCATATAGACATCTTGCTCCTTGATGTCCTTGACCGATCTGGCGGCGGTGTCGGGATCGACATCGAACACGATCAGGCGCAAAGTCACTTTGAGCGGCGCCGCGAAGGTCATGCCGCGTTGACGGCATTCGTCGACGTCATATTTCGGCGGCTCGAATTCATATTTGACAAATTCGAGCAAAGCCGTGTTCGAAAAATCGGAAATCGGGAAAACCGACTTGAAAACCGATTGCAATCCTTCATCCGGACGTCCGCCTTCCGGCTCGTTGACGAGAAGGAATTGGTCATAGGATGCTTTTTGAACTTCGATCAGGTTCGGCATTTCCGCGACTTCACGGATATGCCCGAAAAATTTACGAATACGCTTACGGCCGGTGAACGTCTGCGCCATATTATGAGCCATGTCGCTCCTCGCACCTCGTGTAAACAGCGATTTTCTCAAGCGGAAATTCGCGAGACCCGCATCCAGCCGGGACGCTGGAAGGGGAGAGCCTTCCTCAGCACCAGGCGCTCACGTCAACGCGAACACGCTTGCTGGAAAGTCCGAACAGATTTTGCAAAACGAAATAGGTTTCTGCTCGGCGGCGGCCCCACAATGAGGATGGAACCGCCGCCTTGCGAAACTTAGGACCGCCGCAACAGTCAAGCCACAATCACTTCAACTCCACCTTGGCACCCGCTTTTTCGAGCGCAGCCTTAATTTTCTCAGCCTCTTCCTTGCTCACGCCCTCCTTGACGGGCTTGGGCGCGGCTTCGACCAGATCCTTCGCCTCCTTGAGGCCAAGGCCGGTTACGGCACGCACTTCCTTGATGACTTCGATTTTCTTGTCGCCGATCGCCGCAAGGATTACCGTGAACTCGGTTTGCTCCTCCGCCGGCGCTGCCGCTGCGCCGCCAGCTGCCGGCCCCGCCGCCACGGCAACCGCCGCCGCTGCGGACACACCCCATTTTTCTTCCAAAAGCTTGGCGAGTTCGGCGGCTTCGAGCACGGTGAGGCTCGAAAGATCCTCGACGATCTTTTCCAGATTGGCCATTTTCTCTTCCTTCGATTGCGTTTTTCGATTGGTTCAAAAGTTTTGTAAGTCCGTCAAGATGAAGACTTCAGGCGGCATCTTTTCCGCCATAGGCCGCAAACACACGTGCAAGCTTCGCGGCCGGCGCTGTTGTGAGTTGCGCCAGTTTCGTCGCCGGTGCCACGATGATGCCAACGAGTTTGCCACGCAGTTCGTCCAGGGACGGCAGCGTTGCAAGCGAGCGAACAGCATCCACGTTGAGCGAGGTCGCCCCCATGGCGCCGCCAAGAATCACGAGCTTGTCGTTTTCCTTGGCGAAAGCCACCGCAGCTTTCGGTGCCGCGACCGGATCGTCCGAATAGGCGATCAGGGTTGGGCCCCGCATGAGCTCGGAAATAGAAGCAACTTCAGTACCTTGCACAGCAATCTTAACAAGACGGTTCTTAGCGACTTGCACACTGGCACCAGCCGCGCGCATCTGCTTGCGCAGAGCTTGCATTTGAGCCACGGTTAAGCCGGAATAATGCGCGACAATCACCACCGATGTCGTCTTAAAGACATCGGCGAGGGACGCCACGCACTCTTTCTTTTCCCCTCTGTCCACGGTGTGTCTCCTTACGCGGGCGCGAAATTCTAAGAATTCCGGCCCGCAGGCTGCATCTGCCGCCTCGTCAACACGGGGGGCGAACCACCCGTCGAGGCGACGCTGTGCCTGTCCCCGGAACGGAAATGCCGCGCCGGACAGTGGGGTAGACCAAAATCGAAGGAACCAAAAAAGGCGGAGCCTTCCTGCAATCCAAAATTCTTGTCGTTACCCCGTCTATGCCGGCCCAAGATCGCCATTCCGGCAGGAAACCGGAGCGGCGGTCGAGAGATTAAGCTTGAGTTCGACCCAGAAGGACGACCCCTCACGCCGGCAGTCTCGGACAGGACATGGCCGGAAAGGACAGGCGTCACCGCCTATCCTCCGGCCTTACCCGCCGCGTCACGCAATACCCTTCGCCGGAAACAAAACTGCTCCCGAAGCGAAACTTACAGGCACCCCGCAATCGCGGAAACTTTGTGGATTCGGGGCTGCTATTTCCGATCAACCCCGAAACCCCTATTTAAACTCATTGGTCTATCATGCCAAGAGCCGAAATACAATTTTCACCAATCCAGAAACGAATCTCTCAGACCGTGATCGTCGCGGGATCGATTTTGACGCCGGGACCCATGGTCGAGGAAATCGCAACCCTTTGGATATACGTGCCTTTGGCGCCCTGAGGCTTGGCCTTGGCCACCGCGTCCACGAACGCCGCGATGTTTTCGACAAGTTTTTCCGGCGTGAAGGAGGCTTTGCCCACGCTCCCTTGGACAATACCCGCTTTCTCAACACGAAACTCGACGGCGCCGCCCTTCGACGCCTTGACGGCGCCAACGATGTCCATGGTCACGGTACCGACCTTTGGATTGGGCATCAGACCACGCGGCCCCAAGACTTTGCCGAGCCTGCCGACGAGAGGCATCATGTCGGGCGTCGCAATACAACGGTCGAAGGCGATGGTACCGCCTTGAACGGTGGCAACCAGATCCTCCGCCCCGACGATGTCCGCCCCCGCTGCCGTGGCCTCGTCGGCCTTGGCGCCGCGCGCGAAGACCGCGACGCGCAGATTGCGCCCGGTTCCATTCGGAAGATTGACGACCCCGCGCACCATCTGATCGGCATGCTTGGGGTCAACCCCAAGATTCATCGCGATCTCGACGGTTTCATCGAATTTCGTTGTGGCGCGCTCCCTAACGAGCTTGACCGCCTCGGCAACCGGATAAAGCTTGATCCGGTCAATTCCTTCGCGCGCCTTTTGCACGCGTTTTCCGATATGTGCCATCGCCCTACCCCACAATCTCGAGGCCCATGGAACGGGCGGAGCCTTCAATCATTCGCGCCGCCGATTCTATCGAGGCACAATTGAGATCGGGCATTTTTTTCTCGGCAATCTCTTGGATCTGCGCTTTCGTGATCGTGCCCGCGAAACCACGGCCGGTGGTCTTCGAACCAGACTGGATACCGGAGGCCTTCTTTAGAAAGTAGGAAACCGGCGGCAGCTTCATCTCGAAAGTGAAGGACCGGTCCTGGAAGGCTGTGATCACAACCGGGATCGGCGTCCCTTTTTCCATCTGCGCCGTCCGGGCATTGAATGCCTTGCAAAATTCCATGATGTTCAAGCCGCGCTGACCAAGCGCGGGACCGATCGGAGGCGAAGGATTGGCCGCCCCGGCCGGCACCTGAAGCTTCACGTAACCCGTGATCTTCTTTGCCATTGCCATACTCCCATACAATGCCGGCCCTTGCGGCGCGGCGGTTGCGGTCGTGGTCCGGCGGGGTTCCGCTAGGCATGGCGGACCCGTCTCCCACGTCTCGTGCCATCGGTTGCGAAATGCGGCCGATGGAAGTTTCTAAAGCGGGTCGAGGATTAAAGTGAAAACCGGTTTTCCGCCGGCATCCCGCTCTAAACTCTAAGAATCAGTCACGATGATTTTGGATGGATTCAATCCAAAATCATCAACGTGATCTAAAGTCTCCCTATTCCGCATTTCTCCAAATTTCACAAGAGCTCGCGGAAAAAGTAAGAATTTCGGGTAATCCGGCGCCACGACCTGCCGGAAGCACGAACCGTCCATCCTCAGACTTTTTCAACCTGCCCATATTCCAATTCCACCGGCGTCGCGCGGCCGAAGATCGAAACCGCGACCTTGACCCTGGAACGGTCCTCGTCGACATCCTCGACAATACCATTGAAGGAAGCGAAGGGGCCGTCAGCGACCCGCACCGTCTCGCCGATTTCGAAGGTGATCGACGATTTGGGCCGGTCGACACCCTCAGCGACCTGACCTTTGATGCGCTCCGCCTCGCTGTCGGAAATCGGCATTGGCTTTTTGTCGGCGCCCAAGAATCCAGTGACTTTCGGCGTATTCTTAATCAGATGGTAGACATCGTCGGAAAGATCGCATTTCACCAGCACATAGCCGGGAAAGAATTTGCGTTCCGAATTGATCTTACGGCCGCGGCGTATCTCGACTATATGCTCGGTCGGGACAAGAATCTCTTCGAATTTTCCCGAGAGGCCGCGCTGCGCCGCCTGCTCCTTGATGGATTCGGCGACCTTTTTCTCGAAATTCGAATAGGCGTGAACGATATACCAGCGCATGCTCATCGGAAAAACTTCAACCTCTTCCTCTAACTGTTCTAGAGGGTGATCTGCGCAAGCGAAAGCCTGCATTTCACTATAATAGATAGCTTATTAACAAAGGATCCTAATGTTGTATCTTAACATTAACTCCTATCCGCCGCGCCCAAACATATCCTAAAGAATATTTTTAGAAACATGCTTCAACTCATTGAACTTACATGCTTCTTCTCTGTTAAACGCGATCTGGAAGCCCCCAGACCACGAGTGTTCGAGAAGAGGTGCTTCCGATCTCTAAAGCTCTTTAGCTTTGCCACATGATCTAGTCCAAAAAGTCCGAAACTTTTTGGGATCATGCTCTCAATGACCCAAACTCAGCAGACCGGTGACAATGAGGCGGAGAGCCCAATCCACCGCGACAAAGAAAAGACTGGCGAGCAGGACCATGAAAAGAACAAGCACCGTCGTGATCATGGTCTCCTTGCGCGAGGGCCAAGTCACTTTGGCGGTTTCAGCTCGCACCTCTTGAAGGAATTCCAAAGGATTGGTCATTGCCGTGGTGAATCATCCCGTTGCTGTTGCGCCATTTTAGAAGTCTTGCTTTGGAACTCGTCCCGGTTCAAGGCAGTCTCCCGCCCTGTCATCTTCAGCTTGAGACCGCAGCAAACGGAAAATGGCGCCGCCAAAAAAATCAGGGCGCGGAACCCGAAGGCCACGCGCCACAACTTATCTTTATAATCAAAGACGAGAGGAACGCAAATCCATTTTTGCTTTTTGAAAGGCGGCGCCTCTCGCGCCGGGGGGAACCTCGTCTTGCATGAACCACGGTTTTGAGCTTGCTGGCATCAAAATTGTGGAGATGGGCCGCTGATGATAGGCGCCGGAACGAATCGTACCAAGCCAAGCCGAGGCGGCGGCCCGGCCATCATTCTGGTACGCCCGCAACTCGCCGTGAACATTGGCATGTGCGCGCGGGCGATGGCCAATTTCGGTTTGAGCGATCTGCGTCTGGTGTCGCCCCGCGAAGGCTGGCCCCGATCCGGCGCTTATCGCAAAGGTGCCTATGCCGCCGCGGCTGGCGCCGTGCATCTTCTCGAGGCTGCGAGGCTTTTTGAAACAATCGAGGCCGCGATCCTCGACCTCAATTTCGTTTGGGCGACCACTGCCCGTGAGCGTGGCCAGCACAAGCCAATTCTGACCCCTGCCGAAGCAATGCCGGAATGCGCGCAGAAGATCACGGCCGGCGAAAAGCATGGCGTGCTGTTTGGACCCGAGCGCACCGGACTAAATAATGACGAAGTCGCTTTAGCCGACGCGATCATCACTTTTCCGGTCGATCCAGCTTTTGCTTCGCTCAATCTGGCGCAAGCGGTGCTCTTGACCGGTTACGAGTGGATGCGCGCCACGACAGATGCCAAACCGCCCTTTTCCCCCGTCCAACGTTCGCCCGCCGCGCCGCGCGAAATGGCATTGTCTTTTTTCGATTATCTCGAAGCCGAACTCGGGCGCACAGGCTTCTTCCGTCCCGAGTCCAAGCGGCAGGTGATGCGGCGCAACATGCGCAACATGTTCCATCGCATGCAACTCACCGAGCAGGATGTGAGCAGCCTACGCGGCATGGTCGTCCGCCTCGTCGAAGGGCCCCGGACCAACGGGGAACGCAGCAAAAAGCCCCACGGCGGCGAGCCCGGTTCGCCCGCAAAGCCACCCAAAGCGCGCCCAAAAGAGGAGGAATAAGGGCGCTAAGAAGGGTTTAAAGAGCCCGCCACAAGGGATCAGGCAACTGGGTTCCCGTAGAGCGGAAAATTAAAAAATCACAAACCCAAAATTTAATGCTATCGTAGAATTTCGCGCGCCCCGAATCCCCGTTCTGTACCTCGCGCCGCCTTGCGAAAGTGCATTTGCACCGAGCGTCCATCGTACCAAAATGTTTCACGTGAAACACTTTTGTCCGATTGGACCCTGAAATCGGACAAAACTGATGGCTGAAAGATCAGCCTTACTGCAAACTTCATAATCAGGTTCTTTGTGGTGGCAATCCTGGAAAAAGCTTCAGGATCGCTTCGTTACATTGAAACTGCAGTCCGTGGCGCAAAACAAAATGTTAATGCCTCTCATGCGACACGATCGGGCTGGAAAAAGCCCTCGCGTTCGGCTAACGCATCGGCTCGATAATTTTAATATCGTTCTTTTGAGCATTGGATGACCAGCACAGTATCGGCTGCGGTCGACTCACCAAGTGATCCAATAGTCCTCGCCCAACACGCCTTTTCCGGCACGGCCTCAGCGGCGCGCGGCGCCGCGGTCAGGACCGGCATCCTTTGGATGCTGGTTGCAACCTGCCTTTTCGTCTGCCAGGATTCAACATCCCGCATCCTGCTCCGATCCTATCCGGCAACGGAAATCGCCTTCGCGCGCTATTTGGTTCACATGGTTTTGGTGAGCCTAGTCCTCGCCTGGCGCGACCCGCGCCTCATGATCTCGCGCCGGCCGATATTGCAAATTCTACGGTCAGGCTTTCTCCTTGGCGCGACATTATTCGCCATGTTGGCGCTAAAGGTCATGCCGCTCGTCGATTTTTCCGCCATTGTGTGGGTGGCGCCAGTACTTGTCGCCGCGCTTTCGGTCTTTATGCTAAACGAAAAAGTAAGCCCCGGCGTATGGACAAGCGTTGTCGCCGGCCTTATCGGCGTCTGGGTGATCGTTGGCCGGCCGGGCATGGATTTTTCGTTTTCCATGCTGTTTCCTTTCCTGGCCGCACTTGCCAACGCGCTCTATCAAATCACGACCCGATTATTGCACGGCGCCGATTCATCGCTCACAACCTTGTTTTACACGGCGCTTGCCGGGGTTTTATTTTGCGGTGGATTTCTGCCCTTTATCGCCGTCGTGCCAAACTTCGCCGGTGGCAGTTTGATGTTTTTCCTCGGCCTCCTAGGCGTCGCCAGCCACTTCTGTCTCATCCGCGCCTTTGCAGCGGCGCCCGCCAATATTGTTGCACCGTTCGGTTATACAGCGCTGCTCTGGGCCATCCTGTTCAGCCTGTTGATTTTCGGGGAAATTCCCAGCATGAGAACCTTGTTTGGGGCGGCATTGATCGTTGGAGCGGGTCTTTTTATTTTCCTTCGAGGACGAAAAATATGACCCCCTGGCGGATTCGCCGTGTTCAAAACGTCTTGCACGTAGACAAGAAGGAGCTTCTGCGGAGGCATAATTTCAGGCACAATTTATCGCCGGTGCTCGATCGCAACGAATCCTCCCCTAGATGTCAGTGAGAAATCTCTTAGATGTCAGTAAGCAATCCGCCGGAAATTGGTGAAGCCATGGAGAAAGGGCCGCAAGGGCCAGACAGTGCCGCAAAAGCGTGGCCGGAAATTTGGTCCTCGCCCACGAAGGTACCTCTCGCCATCGTCGCCGCCATCGCCGAAAATGGCGTGATTGGCGACGGGCGCGGGCTGCCTTGGAATTTGCCGAGTGATCTCAAACATTTCCGCAGGATCACCATGGGCAAACCCCTGCTCATGGGTCGCAAAACCTTCGAATCGATCGGGCGCATCTTGCCGGGTCGCGAGACGATCGTTGTTACCCGCGACCGCGCCTTCGACCCGTCTCGAGGAGACGGGCAAACCAATTGCATCCATGTCGCGTATGAGCTCGAAGCGGCGCTGGCGCAGGCGCAGGCGCGGGCGCAAGCGATGGGCGCGGAGGAGATCATTTTGGCCGGCGGCGGGAATCTTTACGAAAGTTTGATTGGCCATGCCGAGCGCATGCACCTGACCTTCGTCGATGTCGCTCCGAGAGGCGCAGTGAGTTTTCCGGAGATCGACTGGTCGAATTGGCTAGAGGTAAGCCGGGTGCGGCCCCGGCCATCGGCAAAGGACGAGGCGACTTTCGCCTTCGTCGATTTTGACCGCCGCCACTGCTTATCGTTGTAGTCCACCCGCACCTCCCCTATATGGGGAGGGGCAGACCCGGTCCGGGTCGAGGCTTTGGCGGTCGAAGCTCGCTTCCTTGCGCATCACTTTCAGTGTTGCGCGACACTTTCATAAAGAGAATCTCATGCCGTGGAGCAGTGAAGGCGGAAATGGCGGCTCTTGGAAACCAAGCGGCCCCGGACCTTGGGGGCCAAAGCCAGGCGGGACGCCCCCCGAATTCGAGGAATTTCTGAAGCGAGGGCAGGAAAAGATCAAACAATTTATGCCTGGGTCAGGCGGCATGGGTGGACGAGGCCTGCTTGCCTTGGCTCTGGTCGGCACGATCGTTTGGCTTTTGTCCGGGTTTTACACGGTCGGCCCAAATGAAGTCGGGCTCAACAAGATTTTTGGCCGTTATACCGGCAAGACCGGGCCTGGTTTGAACTATAACTTTCCTATTCCCATCGGTAGTGTCGAAAAACTTCAGGTCACCGATCGCAATACCATCAATATTGGCTTCACCTACCGGCAGGACTCGCGCACATCGAACGGGCAAGTCCAGCTCGACCTGCCCGAAGAAAGCTTGATGCTGACCGGCGACGAAAATATCGCCGACGTCAAATTTGTCGTGATCTGGCAGATCGACCCGGTGAACCCCGAGAATTATGCCTTCAATATTTCCAACCAGCGCGACACGGTGAAGGCGGTGGCCGAGAGTGCCATGCGCGAAGTCATCGGCCGCGGCCAGATCCAGCGAATTCTCACCGCCGAACGCCAAGTCATCGAGACGGACGTGCAGGAACTCATGCAAAAAGTCCTCAATGGCTATAAGGCCGGCATTCTGGTGTTGCAGGTGCAATTGCAATCGGTCGACCCGCCCGAGCAGGTCATCGCCGCCTTTAAGGACGTGACGGCGGCGCAGCAGGATCAGAACCGTTTGCGCAACGAAGCCGAGGCCTATGCCAACCGTGTCGTCCCCGAGGCCCGGGGTAAGGCCGCGGCGATTGTTCAGGAGGCGGAAGGCTACCGGCTTCAAACCGTCGCGGAGGCAACCGGTCAGGTTTCCCGCTTCAACAAAATCTACGAGCAATATAAGAAAGCCCCCGACGTGACGCGCGAAAGACTCTATCTCGAGACCATGGAACGAGTACTGAGCGGCATGGACAAGATCATTCTCGATCAGAGCAGCGGTCAAAGCCAGGGGGTTGTTCCCTATTTGCCGCTTGGGGCCCTGACACCGCGAGATAGCGACGGAGGCCGCAAATGAAGAACGCGGCCACATTCGGCACGATTGCCGCCATCGTCGTTATCCTGATCATCGTGCTAGCCTCGGCGTTCACGGTTGAGCAAACCGAGCAGGCGATTGTCTTACGTTTCGGCGAGCCGGTCGCCGGGCGAGGTCTCGTCACTACACCAGGGCTTCATTTCAAATACCCTTTTATCGAGAATGTCGTTTTTCTTGACAATCGCATCCTGGTGGTCGAGGCGCCGAAACAGGAAGTGCTCGCATCCGACAATAACCGGCTCGACGTCGATTCCTTCCTGCGCTACCGGATCGTCGATCCGCTCAAATTTTATCAGACGGTCCGCTCGCCAGACCTGGCGAACGGTCAGCTGGGCTTCATCTTGAATTCAGCGGTACGCCAGGTGTTGGGGAAGGCGAACATGACCGAAATCGTGCGCGACAACCGCGCCGATCTCATGGTCAAGATCCGCGAGCAGGTGAACCAGGAAGGCGGCAACCTCGGCATCGCCGCCGTCGATGTGAGAATCCGCCGTGCCGATCTGCCTAGACAGATATCGGAAAAGGTTTTCAGCCGGATGCAGAGCGAGCGGGCGCGAGAGGCGGCGGAATATCGCGCTAAAGGCTCCGAAACCGCGCAAACAATCACAGCGACAGCCGATCGTGATGTCGTCGTGCTTCGCGGCAACGCGCAGCGCCAAGCTGACCAGACCCGGGGCGAAGGCGATGCGGAAAGAAACCGCATTTTCGCCGAAGCCTACGGCAAGGACCCTGATTTCTTTGCCTTCTATCGCTCGATGCAAGCCTATGAGACCGGCTTGAAGGGCGGCGGAACCCGCATGGTGCTCAGCCCAAAATCAGAATTCTTCCGCTTTTTCGGCTCGCCCAATGGCCAGCCGGCGACGCCTTCGCCGGTTGCTCCAGCGGCGGTCCGCTGATCGTTTGAAACGTCTAGAGCATGTCAACATGCTCTAAGGTTCAAGCTGCCAACCGCCAGGCTAATTATAGATATATATATGCGCCCGCGATCCGGCATTCGAACGGACGCATGACGGCCGGAGCGTGTGAGAGAACAAGAGATGGCAGAGGAAGGCGAGACCCCGCGATCCTTCGCCTGGAACGATCCTTTCGATCTCGACGGCCAGCTCACGGAAGATGAAAAGCTCGTGCGCGACTCCGCCCGCGTTTTCGCGCAAGGATACCTGCTCCCGCGCGCGCGGGAGGACTATCTCGAAGAGCGTTTCGATCGCGAGATCCTGACGCAAATGGGCCGTCTTGGGCTC
>Ga0187887_10003280_pt1 | contig 12621 bp, 10 predicted proteins | sample June2016WEW_7_10_FD_132977 | JGI IMG/M metagenome (GOLD analysis project Ga0187887, IMG submission 132977) | Peatland microbial communities from SPRUCE experiment site at the Marcell Experimental Forest, Minnesota, USA - June2016WEW_7_10 | ecosystem: Environmental > Terrestrial > Soil >...
AGATTTTGCGCTGGGGAGCTAATTGGAGGAGGTATCGGGCTGCGGCTAGCATGAGCTCCATTACGAAGTCGTCTTGTTGGACGGAGTATTCGATTTCTTCTGGCGAAAATAGAGCGGCACGGAGCTCGTCTTTACCGAGGAGCGCGCCTTGGGTGCGGCGTGCTAATTCGCGAGCCAGCGTGGTTTTGCCGGTTCCGGGGAGGCCGGTAATTAGAACGATCAAATCAGCTCTCAGGAAACCCGCACCGTGGCGTCGGAGAACTGAGAACTCATTGTAGTGAATATTTTCCAAATGCCATCAGTTATGGGTTTATGCCTACACCTGAATGTAACACGCGATTTACCAACAAAAAAGCGGGGCAAGCTCCGCCCCGCCCACCACAATGCGAGCTGACTTACTTCGACCTCGCGAACCCGTGCGACACATTGCTCGAGTCCGTATAGTAGCCGCCAATCGCTCCGGCACTGTTGATGCCCTCACATAACGTTCCCTGACCCGAGCCCGTGCCCGCGCCCGAAGGGTCGAACTCAGTGATCGCCCCACCCGCGGCCCGCACATACCCGTGATTCGCGCCGTTTGAATCGATGTACCACCCTGTGACGTCGCCCGCCGTGTTGATCGCCCATCCCCTCGTTCCGTCGTTCGTGCCCGTCCCCGCCCCGGCAGCATTGAAGGTGACGATCGTTCCGCCCACTTCCAGCAGGAAACCAATATACCCTGTGGAATCGGTGTATCCCGCACCGGTAACCTCCCCGCTTGTGTTGATGTAGTACGCGTACGTGTCACCCACGCCCGGAGCGTCAAAGCTCGTGATCGTTCCGGCTGCCGCGCGCACAAAACCATGCACGACCCCGCTCGTATCCACCCATATTCCGCTAATGTCACCCGCCGTGTTGATGCCGAAGCCAAAGGTCGCCAATGCACCCGAAACATCAAACGTGGTTATAGGATTGTTCTTCTTGTGCGAGCGCACAAATCCGTGATCTTCATTGTTGCTGTCGATGTAGTAGCCCGAGATATCTCCCGCAGTGTCGATCCCGTAAGGAAACGTGCCCTGATGTGCGCCGCTGCCCGCGCCCGTCACGTCGAACTCCGTAAGCGTTCCATTCGCCGCCAGCACCAGTCCGTGAACCGCGCCGTTACCGTCGATGTAATTGCATGCGGTAACTCCAGCCGTGTTGATGTTGTGGCAACCGCCCGTGCCTTGCCCGGCTCCAGTCCCGGCGCCCGTGGCGTTAAACGTCGTGATCGTCCCGCTGCTCGAGCGCACGAAGCCGTGATACACCACGCTATTGTCCAGATACGCTCCCGCAATCGTTCCTGACGCATTAATGCTCTGGCCAAACGTTCCTGTGCCGGCAACTGTTCCTGCCCCCGGCGCGTCGAAGGTCGTAATCACCGGCGTCTTCTCCGAAACTCCCCGCCCCTGTCCCTGTGCAGCCCCTGTGTCTACGAAAAGGAAGCAAACACATGCCATCGCAATTAGCATTCCTAATATGCTGCTCGACTGCGCCCGTTTAAGTCGGTTCACCAATCCCCTGTTATTCATCTGCTTCGCCTCCATCCTCTCCATCTGGAATTGACACGCGCCTTTTCTTTTTACGTGCCCTTGATGTCTGGAAAACGCGTTTACCGTTTGGAGGACGCATTCAGATCGTCCCCGCGTAAGTTGCCTTCGGGTTAGCGAAACCTTTTGTCCCTCCGTAAATTGGTGATTGTCCGCTTAGCGGGCATTGTTGGAGGCTACCGCGATCTCCCGCGAGCGCCAGAACAAAGAAGCTTCCGCATCTTGCTCGCATTACCTATTTATGTCAAGACTGCAAACTCTTACACAGCGATGGAACCGCCGTTTCACTTTCTTTGTGGGACATGAAACTGACTGTTAACAGGTTGTAAGGTAACGGCGGGGGAACTCCGATGGTCGACTAGTTGGAGGCGCCGATGGCTGCTACTGCAGTGGGGGGTGGGGTGGCGGGTTCTTCTGCTGGGGGAAGGGAGAAAATTGTTTGGGTCTGACGCCACTGACTGTAGCGGTCGGAAACCATGATGTGGAAGCACCAGTGACGGCGTTCTTCCTCGGGCTCGACTAACCCGATGGCGTTCAGATAGAACAAATAGCGTTCGACGAAGCGCAACTGGTCTTTCGTCATGCCACGGCGCTGAAGGTCGACGGTGATTCCGGCGAGATGAGAAGAGGCGGTGTCGCCATCGGCGGGAGCGGCATTGCGATTGTGACGGCGGAGCTTTTTCTGCACCTGAACAGTGCGGACAGCGGAATTCAGTTGGATTTGTTCGTGGAACTGACCGTAATAAACCTCGGAAAGATCGGCGACGAAATCGCGCGTCCAGGGACGACAATAGCGGCGCGAGGGATCTAGACTGCGCTCAATCTTGAGGGACTCGGTTTCCTTGATGGGCACCAGTTCGCCGGAAGCTTTGAGAGCTTCCAGTTCGTCGTCGTCCTGAATGCGGGGCAGATCGAGGCGGTCGATTTCTTCATTCTGGCGGAGCAGGGAATCGTGGGAGGGGCGGAAGAGGGGATTCCAAAGCATGCCGCGAAGTCCGCGGAAGTGGAACGCGTGCAGGATGCGGTGACGATGAGGGGTGACGCGGTGCAGGGCGAAGGCGGTTCTTGGCGCGGCGAGTGTAAGGAAGATGGCAAGCGTGATGAGCGCAGACGCCAGTCCGGTTTGGAGTTTCGGTCCGCGTGTTGTGGCTCGGCGCATCATTGATCGGTAATCGTGCGCATGTTGAAAACTCCCCTGGACTGTGGAAAACCCCCGTTTCTCCTAGAGGAGTTGCAATTGTAAATCACCAGTCAACCATCTTGTGAAGCCATACGTTCTAAACCGCATTACTTAAGGGAGTTGAGGGTGGTTACCTGAAGACAACTGGTGGCTTCCCCGGCCAAAATCGGGAAAAAACGCGGTTTGGGAAAATGCGAAGTTGGACTCAGAAATGCTTGGCTTCGATTTTCCCTTCCGCCTTTTACTTGCGCAGCAGGTCGGTTAGGGCCTGGATCATGACCTGTCCACCTACGTCGGCGATCGATGTGGTCAGGGGGATACTCTTGGGGCAAATCTCTACACAGTTTTGGGCGTAGCCACATTCCTGGATGCCGCCGTCGCCCATGAGGGCGGAGAGACGCTCGTGCTTCAACGCCTGGCCGGTGGGATGGGTGTTGAACAGGCGCACCTGGGAAATGGTGGCCGCGCCGACGAATCCTGTGGATTCGGTGAACTGTGGACAGGCTTCCATGCAGCAGCAGCACGAGATGCAGTTGGATAGCGGATAGGCTATTTCCTGCTCCTGCATGGTCAGGCGCGGGCCGGGGCCTAGGTCGTAGGTGCCATCGACGGGGATCCAGGCCTTCACTTTTTTGAGGTTCTCAAAAAGGACGCTGCGATCGACGGCTAAATCGCGCACGATGGGGAATTTGGTTAGCGGCTCGAGCTTGATGGGCTGATCTAGGTGATCGATGAGGGAAGAGCAGGCCATGCGGGCGCGTCCGTTGATGAGCATGGCGCAGGAGCCACAGATCTCCTCGAGACAGTTGGAGTCGTAGGTCACAGGGGTGGTTTGTTTGCCGTCGCGGGTGATGGGGTTGGCCGCGATTTCCATCAGCGCCGAAGTGATGTTCATGTTCTTCTTGTAGGGAATCTCGAACTCTTCCCAGGACGCGCGGGCGTCGGGGGTGAGTTGGCGCTTGATTTTTAGGATTACGGATTTATTGTTTGCCATTTAGCTCTTAGCCTTTAGCTCCTAGCTTGAACCCTTGTCCTTTGTGCGTAGCGGAAGACCGCTGTCTCGTGCTCGCGGCAAAAAGCAGGTCCTTCGCTTCGCTCAGGATGACAAGTGATTAAGATCATTGAGCAGCTTGCCACTTCAGTACTTCCTTGGACGCGGCGGGATTAGGGCTGCGTCTACTGCCTCGAACTCGAACTTGGGCTCGTCTAAATCAGGCGCGAAGCTGGCTTTCGTGGTCTTCATCCAGTTCTTGTCATCGCGCTCGGGGAAATCGGGCTTGTAGTGCGAACCGCGAGACTCGTCGCGCATGGCCGCTCCCTGCGCGATTACTCGCGACAGTTGCAGCATGTTGTAGAGCTGGCGCGTGAAGGCGATGGTCGTATTGGCCCACTGCGCGCGATCGCTCAGATTGATGTTCTGGAAACGATGCAGCAGGTCAACGATCTTGGCATCGGCCTCCTGGCACTTTTTGTTGTAACGGATTACGGTGCAGCTCTCCGTCATCAGGGCGCCTAGTTCACGCCAGAGCAGGAATGGATTCTCTTTGCCGTCGGCTTTCATCAGGCCGGCGTTGATTTCCTGCTGGCGTTTGCGCTCGGCGTCGAAATGGCCATTCGCGGGCGCGCCTTGCAAGCTCTTCGCGTACCGCATCGCATTGGGACCGGCTACGAAGCCTCCGAAAATGCAGGACACTAGCGAGTTTGCGCCGAGGCGATTGGCGCCGTGGTATTGGTATTCAGCTTCTCCGGCGGCGAAGATGCCGGGGATGTTCGTCTGCTGTTTGTAATCGATCCAGAGGCCGCCCATGGTGTAGTGCATGCCGGGGAAAATCTTCATGGGGGTGACGCGGGGATCGTCGCCTACAAATTTTTCGTAAATTTCGAGGATGCCTTCCAGTTTGCGGTCTAGAACCTTGGGGTCGATGTGGGTCAGGTCGAGGTAGACCATCGGCTGGCCGTCAATGCCAAGCTTGTTCTCGTAGACGACTTTGAAAATTGCGCGCGTGGCTACATCGCGCGGCACGAGGTTGCCGTACTTTGGATACCACTCTTCGAGGAAATACCAGCGTTCTTTCTCTGGGATGGATTTCGGATCGCGCTTGTCGCCCTGTGTGCGGGGAACCCAGACTCGGCCGCCTTCGCCTCGGGCTGATTCGGACATCAGGCGGAGTTTGTCTTCGCCCGGAATTGACGTGGGGTGGACTTGGATGAATTCTCCGTTGGCGTAGTAGCAGCCCTGCTGATAGAGCGCGGACTGCGCCGATCCTGTACATACAACTGAATTGGTGGACTTGCCGAAGATGGCGCCTATGCCGCCGGTGGCGATAATGATGGCGTCGGCGGGGAAAGTGCGGACTTCCATGGTGCGCAAGTCCATCGCGCAGATGCCACGACAGATGCGCTGTCCGTCGAGGACGGCGGAGAGAAATTCCCAGTGCTCGTACTTTTTCACCTTGCCTTCGGATTCGTAACGGCGAACCTGCTCGTCTAAGGCGTAGAGAAGTTGCTGGCCGGTGGTGGCTCCGGCGAAGGCGGTGCGGTTGTAGAGCGTGCCTCCGAAGCGGCGGAAATCGAGAAGACCTTCGGGGGTGCGATTGAAGGGAACACCCATGCGGTCGAGCAGGTCGATGATGCCGGGAGCGGCCTCGCACATGGCTTTGACGGGCGGCTGGTTGGCCAGGAAGTCGCCACCGTAGATGGTGTCGTCGAAGTGGATCCAGGTGGAGTCGCCTTCGCCTTTCAGATTCTTGGCGGCGTTGATGCCTCCCTGGGCACAGACTGAGTGTGAACGCTTTACGGGGACGATCGAGAAAAGGTCGACTTCGCCACCCATTTCGGCGATCTTGATGACGGCGGCTAGGCCTGCCAGGCCGCCGCCTACTACGATGATTCTTGGAGCTGCCATACGGTATGAATCCGATCTCGGTCGTTGGTTGTTCGTCGTTGGTTGTTCGTCGTTGGTCGTTCGCAACCTTGATACGACGAACGACCCACGTCCGTTTGCGCTAGCGCATCACGATATTCTCCGACGCGTTGGAATCCAGGGGTTGCGCGGGCGTTCGCAGAAAGCCGTACATGCTGATTCCGCCGATCGACACCAAGCCAAGCGCGAGCGCGAGGCAAACATAACCAAAACCGCGGCGCGCCGATTCTCCGGTTGTAATTCCCCATTTTGCCGCGAACAACCACAGGCCGTAACTGAAGTGCCAGGAGGCGGCGATGATGCCGACGGCATAGAAGGCGATCATCCACGGATTTTGAAATTCGAGCTGGACTTTCGCGAAAGATTGCATGGGATGCGTGGGCAGGTGCACGCCGGTAAAGCGCAGGAAGTAGGTGTGCTGCACCATAAAGATAAGCGCGATGATGCCGGTGTAACGCTGGGTGGTGTAGAGCCAGTTACCGGTCCAGGGATAGCTGGCGACATTGCTCTCGCCCTGATACCAGATATAGATGCCGTAGAGGCCGTGGTAGGCGATGGGAATCCAGATGAAGAACAGCTCGAGGAAAAAGACGAAGGGCAGACTATTCAGAAACTCTACTTGTTTGCCGTAGGCGATGGGACCCTTGAAGGCTTCGGCGTTGGAGATGAAATGTTCGAGCAGGAAAGCGCCGATGGGAACGACGCCGCTTAGAGAATGGAGACGGCGCAGGAGAAACGAATTTCCCTCGTGAGCGCGCAGGGGGGCGACTCCAGGTTTAATAGTGGGAGCGGAATGGGCAGTAGACGCCACGATGAGAGCTCCTTACGGGGGTGCAACATGCAAACTGGCTATTATGCTTTTTGGCGTGAATGGAAGTCAAGGACCGCCTCGCTTCGGTGGTGTCCTAATTTTAGCTTCCACCACGGAGTCACGGAGACACAGAGAAGCCCAACCGCTTAGCAAAACCGCTCCCTTGTGATTCATACAGGTTTCAAGGTTTTCTCCGTGACTCGGTGACTCCGCGGTGAAAAAGACAGAGTAGGACACTATCCTCGCTTCATCAGCATTTCGGGCCGACGGGACGCTGGCACTCAACTCGAGCCGGTGCTCATTGCTTTAGGCTGTTATACCACTCCAAGAAGGCGCGCAAGGCTGCGCCGCGATGGCTGTATCGGGCTTTTTCCTCCGGAGTCAATTCGGCAAAAGTCTTTTTAATTGCGGGGAAGAAGAAGAGGGGATCGTATCCGAATCCATTTTTTCCCCTGGGCGCGTTTAGGATGACACCTTCGGCGGTGCCGCGGCAGGTGTGGAGGGTCTGGCCGTCGCGGGCTGCGGCCAGGACGCATACGAAGCGCGCGGTGCGTTGGTCGGGTGGAATGCCTTGCAGTTCGCGCAGCACGCGTGCGTTGTTGGCTTCGTCATCGCTGTTGCGCTCGGGTGCTTGCGGTTCGCTGGCGTGTGGATCGCTGGCGGCGTAGCGGGCGGAATGGACTCCGGGGGCTCCAGCCAGGGCGTCGATTTCGAGGCCGGAGTCGTCGGCTAGAACCAGTTCGCCGGGAGCGGCCAGGCTGTAGGACTCGGCTTTCTTGCGGGCGTTTTCTTCGAAGGTAGCGCCGTCTTCTAGTACCTGGGGCAGAGAGGAAAAACCGGCAAGGCTGGCGATGGTAATGCCTAGGTGGGCGGCGGCTCCGGCGAAATCTCGGAGCTTGCCGGGATTTGAGGTTGCTATCAGGACTCTGCTTGGCATCCTTTTTCTCCGTCGTGCAGTTTGAAAGATTGCCGTCCCGCAGCGGCTGAAAAACTCGATTGCACGTCGCGTCGTTCCCTCGGCGGCTGAAGCCGGCATATAAATAACGCATTTATCGCAGCGATAAATCGCTGCGCCACCCAAAAGCGGGAACTAGAACGAGCTTTGCAGCGAACTGTAAAGCCGCAATGAAAATGCTAAGGCTACGGCACGGCAGCCGCCCTTCGGAGTTCGCAGCGGACTACATCGACTGCTGGTGCGAATTCATCTTTCTTGTTCTCTTTGCCTTCATCTTCATCCAGGCTACTACCAACATTGCCAGGCTGATCAGGGAGACGGCGTTTCCCAGCACGCGATCGATGGTGCGGCGGAAATGGATATGTACATCGTTGTCTCCGGCGGGAATGGGAATGACGATCAAGCTGGTGACATCGGTTTTTTCAGTTGCGGTGGGCTTGCCGTTCACCTCCACTTGCCAGGCCGGATAGCTGAGAAGGCGCCCGGTTAGATTTTGCGGCTTGGGGGCGTGGACGGTGAAGTGTTTTTCGTTCGGCGCCCACGCCAGGATTTCGCTGGGGAGGGTCGTTCCCAGGTTGTCGGTGATGAGCGGGAGATTTTTGTTCAACTCGTAGGGATCGGCTCCGGCGGGGACATATTCGTCGGTGCCTTCGTAGCCGGTGCCATCGTGAACGGCGTCGCTGATTTCCTGAATATCGGCGGCGGTTTCCCACCAAGGGGGCTGGAAACGATGACCGGCGAGGATGAGCACGGCCAGTAAGACGGAGGAGGCGAGGCCGCGCGCGGTCCAAGTCAATTTCGAATTCGAACGCTGGGTGGCCGCGGCCAGCAGCATGGCCAGGGCAGCGTTCATCGCGAGCAGCCAGCGGAAGGGAAGTTGTACAAAGCGGAGTTCAGGCAGATACTGCCACAGCAAATGGCTTGGCGAAAGCATCAGAAACGCGCTGAGGACGCCCCAGGCGGTGAGCAGAATCCAAGGGAGATGGTCGGTTGCAGCAGCGGGGTTCGAGCGGCGGCGGCGTGAAGCCGAGATGGCAAGGGCCAGTATGGCGATTTCGGCGAGGGCTACGGTTGAGACGAGAAGATTGAAGCGGTTGTGATCGGGATCGGCGAGGATGGTGAAGAGGAAGTTGTCCTGGGGCCGGACTCCGGGTGAGAGTACCTGGCGGATGTCGATCCACTTCTGCTCGTAGATGGCGGGAAGCAGATAAAAGGCGGCGAGGCCGGCGGCTAAGAGCGTAGCGAGCGCGGTTTGAATGAGGGGACGCCAAAGGCGTGGGGTCCAGGATTTTTCACGCGCTAACGCGTGCGCTACGTAGAACAGAACCAGGGCGACCATCGAATAGTGGATCATGACGGCTGCGGGCAGGTTGGTCAGCCAGGCAGCGGCCAGCAGAAGACTCAAACCGATCGTTGGGCGCGAGTCCGGCTCGGATTGTGGCATAAATATGCGCAGGAGACAGACGAGCAGCAACGGCAGGAGGGGAGCGGCGAGTAGTTCTGCGTAAGCGCTGCGCCAGTAGACGATCAGCAGGTGATAGGGATTCAGCGCATAGAAGACGGCGGCAAACATGGCGGCGGGGGGGGCGAGGCACTCGCGGGCCAGGCGGTACATAGACGCTCCGGCTAGCATGAGCACGATCCAGCAATATGCGCCCGGCACCAGCTTCCAGGGTAAAACGGCACCGAGCGCGGCGCCCAGGGTCCAGGAAGCAGGCGGGTAAAAAAGGAAGCGAGCCTCGCCGTATCCCCAATGCGCGAGCGACGCCCAGCGCGGATATAGGATGCCTTGCTTCCATTGGCCCAGGACTTCCATCCAGGAATCGATGTGGAACTCGAAATCGTGGCCGGAAGGAGTTCCGCACCAGAAGAATGGAGCGATAGCGACGAGACAGACGCCAGCGAGCAGGAACGCACGCGCGATTGGATTTCTGAGCAACGTGTAGCCTTGTTGTTACCTCTGCTCCAGGATCTTTCCTGTAGAGGCGCGGCTTGTCGCGTCTCCCGGCGATGGCGAGACGGGGCAAGCCCCGTCTCTACGGCAGAGCAATTCTATTGCATGGGAAAAATTCTCGGAAAATTAACCGGACCGAAATCATGAGCTGAGGTGTGGAAGGTAGTCTGCGATCAATGGGTAAGACCGAATGCCGGGGACTGGGTCAACACTAAAGACGGGGTGTCGGTCTGGTCCCTGGTTTTGTGGCGAGAGCGCAGCTGAGAGTGGGGTGCGATTGCGGATTGCTATTGGTTGACGGGGGCCGGAGTTCGCTGGCGGTGCAGTTGGTCGAGGAAGGCTTCTTCCTCCAGCGGATTGCCCGTGCGGAGCAATTCGAGGAGCGGATCATCGGCAAGGGCATCGGCATCGGGGTTCGCGGTCTGGCTGGTGTCGAGGGCGCTGGCGAGGAGGGCACGGGGAGAAATTTCCAGTTGCGGAGTAGCGCCGGGCTGGCCGGTGAGGAATTCGATGAAGTCGCCTACACTTTTGCGCTGCTCTTCGGTAACGGCGGGGAATTCAATGCCCATGCCATGACCGGGATGCATGACGCGCACCAAACCTTCGGTGTGAATCTCGAGGCCGGCAGCGCGCAGGCAGAGATCGACGGAGGAGGACTGCGGGAAGGGAGATTCGGTTTGCACATAGCAGCCGCCCAGGCTCAGGTCGGTGAGTTTGCATTGGCAGACGGTGTCGGGTTCCTCGGGTACGGAATCGTGGGAGCGGGCAGCCAGCCACTCGGCCAAGTGCTCGCGCATCTGGGCGTCCATGTCGAGAAAGCGGAAGCCGACTTGACCGTTTTCGCTGCTCCAAGCCGCTTCCGCCTGGGCTTCAATGGTGAAACCAGTGTCCGGAAGTTCGAAGCAGAGGCGAACCATAGCGACGGCAGGAAGGGGCTTGGCGGCGAGGACATCCATGCCGCCGGTGCTCAGGTCGAGCAGGATTCCTTCCACGGTATTGTCATTCTGGGTATGAATGGAGATGGCCGCCTGAACGCTGACGCGCGCGGCTTGCCGCCTTTCGCGCTTCAACAGCGCCGCGGACGCACGCAGAGTGTTGTGCGCCTGTTCGCGGGTGAGGGGCTTGATCAGGACGAAATGAGCGCCGGCGCCGAGGAGGGCACGGATCTGGGAGGCATCGTGGAGCAGCGCGACGGTGACCAACGGATGGTGATCGGGACCGGGGACTTGGCGGCAGGCTGCGAGCACGGCGGAGGCGGCTTCGGGATCATCGAAATCGACAATCACCTGATCGAAGCGTTCTTCCGCCAGGCGCGCCACGGCGACATCGGCCGCGTTTGAGCGACTGACGCCAACCCCAAACTGCGCCAGGACCTGAACCAGCGTTTCCGCGGTCAGCTCATCCTTGGACACCAGCAGCGTCTGCAGAATCATGGAAAACGAGACCTTCCTCCGAAAACGAGACCTTGCTCCGAAAACTAGACCTTGCTCCGAAAACTAGAGCTTGGTCCTCGCAGGTACTTGAAATCCGGCGGCTACGGCCAGCGCGGAGTGGAGCTGCGCCCGGACTTGGACGCGGCCGGCGAGGATTGCGCGCTGGCTTTGGCAGCCATCGCACTGGAGTTTTCGTCATCCACTTCGGTGAGTACGGCAGTCTCATCCTCGGTGTCGGTTTCTGCGAGCAAGGGCGCGACTTCGCGCAGCTTCTCGGCGGCCTGCTGCAGTTGTTCGATTTGCTTGCCAATTTGCGCGTACTGCGCCTGTTTGCGGCGCAAACCTTCATGAATATCCTTCATACTACCCCCTGCGCCTGACTGTAGGGTCCGAGGAGGGCAAGGTCAACGGCAAAGCCAGTATGGGCCGTTACCGCAGTAACGCAGGAGAGGAACAGGAGGCAGGACTTGGGGCTAGGTTCGAATCAGCCAGAGCTTGCTGCAGGCCAAACAGCAGGTCCTTCCCTTCGGCTGCGCTCAGGGTCAGAATGATAGTTCTTTAAGATGTCGGCCAAGCTCAAGATGATAATTGTTTGTGAGGTCGACCAAAGTGAGACGCTACTCGCGGAAGGTCGATGAGGTGGATCCGATGTTGTTGTGCCAAAATCAAAACCCCGCCTTGCGGCGGGGCCATGAGTTGAGTGTTCTGGGCGAATCAAAAAAGCAAATGCAGATTATCCTTTGGTCAGCTTGCGACGGAACATCCCGGCAACTCCCAGGAGTCCGGTTCCGAGCAATCCCAAAGTTCCGGGTTCCGGAGTGTAGATGTGCGTGCCACCGGTACCGATATGGCCGATGCCCTTATTGAGCTGTCCTTTATTGTCGATCGTGATGTCTTGCGTGGTTGTTCCATACACGGTACGACCGTTATAAAGAGTGCCTTCGATCGAGCCGGTGAGGGTAAAGGACTCGGATTGTTTCGTGTGACTAACCAGGGTCCAGTCAACCGCGCTGCTGAAGGTGCCAGTGAAGAGATCGCAACCCTTGCCGCATGACGTCCCGGTTAACTTGCTTGCCCACTTGCCGTCGCCAACAATGTCAAATGACCCGCCGGATGCAAACACGCCGCCACCCGAGATGGAGCCGCTCTTCAGCGCGCCGGTCGAGTAGCTGACAGAGCCAAGATGACCGGTGTGGGTGTTCCAGGAAGTCATCTGCGAACCCTTCGAGGTAATGGTGGATACGCCGATTGTCCCCAGGCCGTTGGTTCCCGTCATACCGGTGATCGCAACCGTACCACCCTGGTTTGTGATGTTAATTCCATCCGCCCAAGCTGCAATCGGAACCGCCAATGCCAGTATCGCCAAAACTACCACTCGCCTCATGTTAATTCCCTCCCAATTTTTGGTCTTTCCCTAGATTCGCCTTTGGACTTCGTTCCAAGGTATAGGTCGCCTGTTACTTCTTGTGCACTTTTTGTTCCAAAACCAGAAACCAGTTATTGTCTATATTTGTCAATAACTTAAAACACTCTACGTGGGTCGCCGCAAGTCTCACAATGAAAAGTACTGCACACTAGCATCAATCGGCTTCCATGATTGCCCAAGGGTCCATTCTCGTCGCCGGTCTGTAACTGACTGCGAAATCGGACGGTTGCAGGCTCAGAACCGTGGGGGAATTGCCAAATTAAAAACCGGCTAGCATTTGGAAATCCGCTTCCCGAACCCGAATGCGACCGGAAGTAACCAGTCGCAAAGTGACTCATGCTACCACACTGGCGGAATTTGGCAAGTGGCTC
>Ga0187887_10003281_pt1 | contig 12617 bp, 12 predicted proteins | sample June2016WEW_7_10_FD_132977 | JGI IMG/M metagenome (GOLD analysis project Ga0187887, IMG submission 132977) | Peatland microbial communities from SPRUCE experiment site at the Marcell Experimental Forest, Minnesota, USA - June2016WEW_7_10 | ecosystem: Environmental > Terrestrial > Soil >...
CCAGCCCAGCATCCCTTTACCCCGTTTCGCTCTCGACGAGCGCCTGCTTCCATGGCGATAATCAATCCCGCGTAAGGGCGCCCAGGGGGTCCCCGGGGCCGGGGGCGGTGATGTTGATGCAGGCGGAACTCGTCTGGCTGGTCGCAGCCGTCGCCAAGGGCGACGTGGCCGCGTTCGAGCGGCTTTATGACGCCACCCGCGCGAAACTCTACGGGGTACTCTTGCGTATCTTGGGTAGACCGGCATTGGCCGAAGAGGTCATGCAGGAAACCTATCTCAAGGTTTGGAAGATGGCCGACCAGTTCGACCCCGCGATTGCCAGCCCGATCACCTGGATGGTGGCGATGGCGCGCAATCGGGCCATCGATATCGTGCGCAAAAGGGGAGATGTCTCGATCGAGGACGAGCCCGAGGCATTCGAAGTCGCGTCCGAGGCGCCGCCGCCGCTCGCCCGACGGGAGATGACCGAGGAGCTCAAGCGCCTGCTGTCTTGCCTCGGCAAGCTCGATCCGGAAAAGCAGCGCATCGTGCTGTTGGCCTATTACAGCGGCTGGAGCCGCGATCAGCTTGCGCAGAAGCTCGATATTCCGGTCAATACGATCAAGACCTGGCTCCGCCGCAGTCTCATCGAAATTCGCGAGTGTATGGGGACCAGAGCATGATCCCGAAAAGAGGATACCGGTTTTTGGACATGATCATGCGCAAAACGAAACAGCATGGTCCCGAAAGGCGGCTGCCGCTTTTCGGATAGGATCGTGCTCAACTGAACAATGAGTGGTGGAAATGTACGACGACGATCGGGATGCTCTGGCCGCCGAATATGTCTTGGGAACGCTGTCCGCCGACGAGCGGGACCAGGCCGAAGCCTTGCTCGCGATCGATCCGGGCTTTGCCGAGATCGTGCGCGTCTGGGAGCGCCGGCTCGGCGAACTCAATGTGATGGTCGAGGCGGTGGAGCCGTCGCCGGAGGTTTGGAGCAAGATCCGCGCCGAGATCAATGATAATCCGTCGTCAAGCGCAGCCGATGTGGAAGCCGCCGCCCCTGCGCTTGAGGAGACTGCGCCGCTGGCCGCCCCGGAGGCGATACCGGAGACTGCCGCTGGAGTACCGCCGGAACCTGCGCCCGAGTTCGAACTGATCCCGCAGCCCGGGCCGGTCGCGTCCTCGGAGCCAGTGCCGGATCTGCCGTCAGAGCCGGCGGCAGATTTAGCCGCCGACGCGCCACAGGATTTCGACGAGAATTCGGCGGTTGCCGCACTGGCGTCGAGCCTGCTCCCGCCGGAGCCGCAAGCCGAGATGCCCGCGCCGCCGGAATCGCTATCGCCGCTCGTCCCGCCGCTGGTCGGGCGCGGCGCCGAGATCATTGACCTTCAGCGCGGCGTGCGGCGTTGGCGCGGCGTTACGGTCGGCATGAGCGCGCTTGCGGCGTTGCTTGCGATCTATATCGCGGTTGAGCAGTTCGCTCCCGGACTCGTGCCGCTCGGCCGGCAACCGCCGACAGCCGTCGCGGTGCGACCGCAGCCGCCCGGCTCCCGGCTCGTGGCGGTGCTCCAGCAGGAGCCCACTGCGCCGGCGTTTCTACTGACGCTCGATCCGCAGAATCGTACCTATACGGTACGCACCGTTTCCGCGGCCCCGGAAGCCGGCCGCAGTTACGAGCTATGGCTGATTGCTGGCAAGAACTCGGCCCCGCGTTCGCTCGGCCTGGTCGGAGCTGAACAATTCACTACCCGTCCGCTGCCGGCGAGCTTCGATGTCGCAACCATGCGCGGGGCGAATTACGCCATCTCGCTCGAACCCTCCGGTGGTTCACCGAAAGGCGCGCCGACTGGGCCGATCCTGTTCACCGGCAAAATGGTCGAGTCGGTACCTGGATCGCCGCCAAGTTAGGCCGCGACGCGCGCAACACGCCGCGTTTCAAAAGCAAGCGACCTTAGCGAATAACGGGCATATGCCCGCTCAACGTGGTCGGCTGACCGGCTTTGACGAGCGCCGTTGTGCCGAGATCGACATTGCTGCTCACCTGCGCGAAGATGCCGACGACGGCGACCAGTATCGCACAAAAAAGGCCGATCACCACGATCTTCAAGTGAGTGGCACGGTCGGCGTTATACATCGAATGGTTCATGACGACCTCCCGTTTCTGCCCATTAGTCGCGGCAACCGGGCTAAATGGTTCACGCAATCCAACAACGATCCCCAACAAATAGGGGCTGTTTTTCGTGATGAAACGCGTCTTCACCGAAGCTTGAAGACCCGTGATAACGGTTGATCGAGGGGTTTGTTCCGGGTGACACGGGCTGCGCCGGCCGGGGCGCCAGAAACGACGTCCCGGGTCAGATACTGCCGACCGTCTTCAGCCGCGCCCGCGGGTGGATTTCCGATTGCGCCAAAACGCTGGTCTGAGCGCGAAAACGCTCGACGATACCACGCACGAATGGCCGAATCGCGGGGGAAGTCACCAGCACCGGCGCCTCGCCATCGCGCGCGGCTTGTTCGAATTTCTCCCGGACCAGATTGATGAATTCGGTCAGCTTCGACGGCTGCATCGCGAGGTTGCGCTCGTCGCCCTGGCCGACGATCGATTCGGCGAAGGCCTGTTCCCATCTGGCGGTGAGCGCGATAATCGGCAGCGTGCCGGACGGCGTCACGTGTTGGGCGCAAAGCTGGCGCGCCAGTCGCGCGCGGACATGTTCGGCCAGCATCGCGGCATTGCGCGTTCCCGGCAGCCCATCGGCGATGCCTTCGAGGATCGTCGACAGATCGCGGATCGATACCCGCTCGGCGAGCAGAATCTGCAGCACGCGCTGGATGCCTGAAATATTGATCTGCGCCGGCACAATGTCCTTGATCAGTTCGCTTTGCTCCTTGGGCAATTCCTTGAGCAATTTCTGCACCTCGCCGTAGGACAGAAGCTCCGACATATTGGCCTTGATCAATTCGGTGAGGTGGGTGGCGAGCACGGTCGCGGCATCGACGACGGTCAGACCCTTGACCGCGGCCTCCTCCTTCAGCGATGCGTCGATCCAGGTCGCGGGCAGTCCAAAAGTCGGCTCTGTGGTGTGCACGCCGGGCAGCGTCACCTGGCTGCCGGACGGATCCATGACCATGAACTGGCCGTGCCAGACCTTGCCGCTGCCGGCTTCGACCTCCTTGATCTTGATGACGTAAGTGTTGGCGTCGAGCTGCATGTTGTCGAGGATGCGGACCGCGGGCATGACGAAGCCCATCTCGATCGCGAGCGACCGGCGTAACGCCTTGATCTGCTCGGTCAGCCGCTCAGATCCATCGGGCGCGTTGACCAGCGGCAGCAAGGCGTAGCCGAGCTCGACTTTGAGGTCGTCCATCTTGAGCGACGCCGTGATCGGCTCTTCGACCGGCTCAGCCTTGGCGACGTCGGCCTTCTTGACCTCGGCCGCGACCGCCCGTTTGCTGCGCCGATCGATCAGATAGGCCAGGCTCGCGGTGCCGCCGCCGAGCGCAAAGAACGGAATCATCGGAATGCCCGGCAATAGCCCCAGAGTCAGCATGACGGCGGCCGACATGCCGAGCGCTTTGGGATAGCCGGAAAGCTGGCTCAGCAATGCCTTGTCGGCGGCCCCGGCGACTCCGGCCTTGGAAACGAGCAGGCCCGCGGCGGTCGACACGATCAGGGCCGGCACCTGCGTCACCAAGCCGTCGCCGACGGTGAGCAGCGTGTAAGTGCGGGCGGCTTCAGCGAAAGTGAGGTCCTGCTGGACGATGCCGATGACCATGCCGCCGATGACGTTGATCATGACGACGAGGAGGCCCGCGATGGCGTCGCCGCGGACGAATTTCGAGGCGCCGTCCATGGCGCCGAAAAACCCGGACTCGTCTTCCAGAGTCCTGCGCCGCTGCCGCGCGGCCTTTTCGTCGATCAGGCCGGCGTTGAGGTCGGCGTCGATCGCCATCTGCTTGCCCGGCATGGCGTCGAGGTGGAAGCGCGCCGCGACTTCGGCGATGCGCCCGGAGCCCTTGGTGATGACCACGAAATTCACGATCACCAGGATGGTGAACACGATGATGCCGATGACGAAATTGCCGCCCATGACGAAGTGGCCGAACGCCTCGATGACGTGGCCTGCGGCGGCGGTGCCCTCGTGGCCGTGGGCGAGAATGAGGCGGGTCGACGCCAGGTTGAGCGACAGCCGCAGCATGGTCGCGATCAGCAGCACGGTCGGGAAGGCCGAAAATTCGAGCGGCGTCTGAATAAACAGGCTCGTCATCAGGATCAGCACGGAAAACGTGATCGAAATCGCGAGCGAGAAGTCGAGCAATATCGGCGGTAATGGCAGGATGAGGATCACGAGGATCATCATCATGCCGACGGCGAGCGCGATATCGCTGCGCCGAAGCATAGTGCCGAGGTCGGCCAGCCGCGACATTGCCGTGTCGCCGCCCTGCGCCGGAATTGCTTCAGCCATGCGGGTTGATCCGCTCCGTTTGCGGTCGCGTGATTCAAAGCTGTGCGCGGCGGCTAGGGGGCCGCCGACACGGAGAAGTGGAGCCGCGCTCGAGTCCAAGGCAGTCCCCGTCAGTACAGTGGGAACGGGTACGCCTCCCAGGCAAAATGTGCCGGGTATATGGTTAGCGGGTGGTTAACGACAGGCGGGGTTCTCGGCGTTAAAAGTCTGAAGGGCGCCGCTGCGGCGCGAATCGGAAGGTCGTGAGGTAGGATGTTCTTGATTCATCGTGTTGCCGTGATCGCCGCTGCCGTGGTTACGGCCTCCGTCGTCCACGCCGCTGTCGTCCATGCCGACGGCATCGATCCCGGGCTGTGGAAGGTCATTACTCGTACTGCAACCGGCGGCGTGATCGGGCCGCCGCATGAATCGTCGAAATGCCTGACCGCCGAACAGACCGGCGACCTCGCCACCACGTTCTCGCCGGTTGCCGGTACCGTCAATTCCGTCTGCGCGCCGATCGAACGCAACCTCGACGGTCCGCGGCTCACCTGGCGGCTGGTTTGCAAGGGGCAGCTCGATATGGAGCTCACTGGCGAGTTCAACTTCGACAGCCCGCATCACTACACGGCGACGGTGCAGACCAAGGCGGCCATGGCCGGAATACCAATGGTCGATTCACAAAATACGCTCGAAGGGCAATGGCTGTCCGCATGCTCGCCATAGGCGTTCGCTCATGGCTCATCGCGGCTGCGGTCGCGGGCTGCGGCATCCATGCCGCTGTCGCCCATGAACGACCCGACGCTTTTGTCGATGCAGCGACGAGCGTGCCGGGGCTGATCGTAGAGATGCGTTACGCCAGCTCACATAATTTCGTCGGCCGGCCGATCGACGGCTACCAAGCGCCGCACTGTCTGCTCACCCAGGAGGCGTCCGCAGCGCTCGCCGCGGCCGTGCGCGATGTCGCGGCGCAAAATCTGGTCATCAAGGTGTTCGACTGCTACCGGCCGGCGCGGGCGGTTGAGAATTTCGTGCGCTGGGCGCGCGATCTCGCCGACACCGCGGGCAAGGCGGAATTTTATCCCGACGTCGACAAGCGCACATTGTTTCGGGATGGCTATATCGCGTCGCATTCCGGCCATTCGCGCGGCTCGACCATCGACCTGACGTTGGCGACGACGGAAGGTCACGAACTCGATATGGGCACGCCGTTCGATTACTTCAGTCCGCGATCATGGACCGCGGATTCTACGATCACGCCGCAACAACACGCCAACCGCATGCTGCTGGCAGCAGCTATGCGGCGGCGCGGTTTTCGCGGCTACGACAAGGAATGGTGGCACTTCACGCTGCGCAACGAGCCGTTTCCGGAGACCTATTTCGATTTTCCGGTGAAGTGACCTAGAAGATAAAGTGGCATTCTCAGCGCAATGAGCTTCCGACCAGGTAGGCTCCGAGCAGCAGCAATCCGATGAAAAAACAGCGGCGGAACAGCGCCGCTGACAGGCGCCGGCGGAGCGCTTGTCCAACCCCCATTCCGGCGCATGCCACCGCCACGGCAACAAGCGTCGGCGCGGCCGTGGCAATGCCGAGCGCACCCGCGAACACGAGGTTGGCGGCCAGTGCAATTGTCGAAACCGTGAACGCCAGGCCCAAGGCCTGGACGAACTCCTCCTTTTCCAGTTCAAGCGCCTGCAGGTAGGGCACCGCGGGGATGACGAAAATGCCGGTCGCGGCCGTGATGACTACTGTTACCGCTCCGACCGCAGGGCCGAGCCATGACTCCTGGAACCTAGCGATCGTGAAACGGGTTGAGCGAAATCCCGTGCCGGCATAGGCGATCAGCGCCACGCCCAAAAGCAGACCGTTGTATTGGGCGTGATTTCCGGTCATCAAGCCGGCGCTAGCCCAAGTGCCGAGGCATAAGCCGAGCAGCATCGGCCACAAGCGGCGCATGCTCGACCATAAAAATGGTCCCGCCGCCATCTGCCAGACATTGGTAAGAAAGGAGGGCAGTACAAGAATCGCGGCCGCCTGCAACGGCGTCATGACGATAGCGAGCAATCCCATCGAGATGGTCGGCAGGCCGAGACCTATAACGCCCTTTGCCAACCCCGCCAGCGCGAAGGCGGCGGCAATGAAGACAATCTTCTCATCCGGCATCCGATCAGACTGCTACGGTCCTGAACCATTCGCAATTCGCGGCGGAAACAGTCAGCCTTCGGCCGTGGCGTAGTCTGCAAAGGGCGACGCGGACGCGGGCGGCCTGTGGTTCACAGCCCCAGATAAAACTTCTTGATCAAATCGTTGTTGTTGAGCTCGTCCGTCGAGCGGCCCTCAAAGGCGATCTTGCCGTGGACGATGACATAACCGCGGTCGGCTATCCGGATGGCCTGGGTGAAATTCTGCTCGGCCATCAAGACGGTGAGCGAATAACGCTGCTTCATTTCATTGATCGCGTCGATGGTGCGGCTGACCAGGATTGGCGCCAAACCCACTGATGGCTCGTCAACCAGAAGGATCTTTGGCGCCAGCATCAACGCGCGGCCGAGCGCGAGCATCTGCTGCTCGCCGCCCGACATGCTGCCAGCAAGTTGCTTGCGGCGCTCGGCAAGGCGCGGAAACGTTTCGTAGCAAACCGCGAGATTACGCGAGAGTTCGACGCGCGCCTTGGGACGGAATGCGCCAAGCAACAGGTTCTCTTCGACCGTCAGCAGCGGGAACAGCCGGCGGCCCTCCGGAACCAGCGCGATGCCGAGATCGACGATTTCCTCCGTGGTGCGGCCAATGAGATCGTGGTGGATGCCATCGATCTCGGCGATGATCGAGCCCTGGCTTGGCCGAACGATGCCCATGATGCACTTCATGAGCGTCGACTTGCCGTTGCCGTTGGTGCCGAGCAACACCACGGTTTCGCCGCCACTGACCTTGACGGAAACGTCGTCGATCACGCGCACCGCGCCATAGGCGGCGTGAATGCCGGCGATGGTGAGGCTGCTAGCCAAGATAGGCCCTTTCCACTTCCGGATTGCGCATCACTTCGTCCGGCTGTCCGTCGGCGATCTTGCGCCCGGAAACCAGCACGACGAGGCGGCGCGAGAAACTCATGACGGCGCGCATGATGTGCTCGATCAGGACGATGGTAACGCCCTTTTCGTTCAAGCGCACCAACAGCGCCAGGATGTCCTCGACTTCGGAGTGGGTGAGGCCCGCCATCGACTCGTCGGCGATCAAAAGCTTGGGTTCCGCCGCCATGGCGCGCGCCAATTCGAGCTTTCGCATCTCGACTTGGGTCAGGTCGCGGGGTAGCCGCCGTGCCTTGGCGTCAAGCCCGACTTCGCGCAATAGGTCGACGCATTGTGCTTCGATGTCGTGCGCGGAGCGATGCGTGCCGCGCGCCGCGACGGCGTAGAGCAGCGGAATGCGGATATTGTCGAGCAGGCTCAGACTGACGAACGGCCGCGGCAGCTGGAAGCTGCGCGACAGGCCCATGCGCGTGCGTTCATGCGCGGCAAAACCGTCGATCGAGCGGCCGTCGAAATGGACGGAGCCTTGTTCATTGCGCAGCGTGCCGCAGATGCAATTGACCAGCGTCGACTTGCCGGAGCCGTTGGGCCCGATAAGGCCGAGCCGCTCGCCCGCGGGTACCGACAGCGAAATGCTTTCCAGCGCGACGAAGCCGCCGAAGCGCTTGCCAAGATTGTCGATGCGCAGGAGGTCGGTCACGGCACGGTCTCCGGCGACTCGGTTTCGACGTGGCGACGGCCGACGAAATCGTCCGGCTTGCGCTGCAAATATTTATGCACCAGCCCGACGATGCCGTTCGGCGCGACGATGACGAAGCCGACCAACAGGCAACCGACGATCAACAGATTGACCGCCGAGGAGATGGTGACGGTGGCGATCTGCTGCAGCGAGCCGAGCAGTACCGCGCCGATCAGCGGGCCGACCCAGCTGGTGGTGCCGCCGATCAGCGGCATGGCGATCGAATTGACGGCATATTCCAGCCCGAAGGTCGACGACGGCTGCAGATAGCCGATGTAATAGGGAAACGGCGCGCCGGCCATTCCCATTAGCGCGCCGGAGATCGTGGTGGCCACGAGTTTCAAGCGCAGCGTCGGCACGCCGGAGGCCTCCGCCGCAAGCTCGTCGTCGCGAATGGTGGCGAAACCGTAGCCGAGCCGCGAGCGTTCGATCAACCGTGCGATCGTAATCGCCGCCACCGCGAGCAGCAACATGATCAGGAACAGGTAGCGGATGTAATTGCCGATCGGATAGATTTCCTCGGGCCGTACGATATACGCGCCGCGCGAACCGCCGACATAATCCCAGTTGACGACCAACGTCTCCATGACGACGGCGAGTGCCAGCGTGGCGATGGCGAAAAACGCGCCGCGCAGCCGCAGCGTCAGATAGCCCATGCCGAAACCGACCAGCCCGGACACCGCGCCGCCGACGACGAGCAGCAGGGGGATCGGCAGCGGGTAGAATTTGTAGATGGCGACGGTCGAATAGGCGCCGAGCGCGAAAAAGGCCGCAGAGCCGAAATTCACGTAGCCGCAATAGCCGCCGAGAATGTTCCAGGCGGTCGACAGCACGACGTATTGCAGCACGACGTAGCCCGCGAAAAACACGTAGTCATTGCCGAAGGCGATCGCCCCGGCGAACACGGCGGCGGCGATGACGAAACAGATCAGGAGAAACAGCGGCGTCCGCACGGTTCACCGTCCCATCAGGCCGGACGGTCGCACCGCCAGCGTCAAGAGCAGAAGGCCGAACGACACGGCGGGCGCCCATGACGGGCCGTAGAATGTCGAAGTCAGGCTTTCGACGATGCCGAGCAACATCGCGGCGATCACGGTTCCGGGCAGACTGCCCATGCCGCCGAGCACGCAGATGGCGAAGATACGGCCGATATATTCGCGCCCGACCGACGGTTCGACCGGCTGGATGATGATCAGAAAAGCACCGGCGAGCGAGGCCGTTGCAATCGAAATGCCGAACGCAATGCGCTTGATGCGGACCGGATCGACCGCCATGAGCCGTAGCGCGAAGTGATCCTGCGCCACCGCCATGATGGCGCGGCCGATGAACGTGCGCTTGAGAATCAGTTGCAGGATGGCAATGAGCAGGAGCGAAACCAGACACGGCACCAGGATGCGCAGCGGCATGTCGAGACCGCCGAAATGCACCGACGGACCGATATAGGCCGCGTCGACGTAGCGGTAATCGACGCCGAAATACAAAACGAGCGATACCTCGGTGATGAACAGAAGCCCGAAGAAGAACGCGAGCCCACGCAGCGATTCCTGGCCGCGCTTCTCGAACGAGACGTAATAGACCTGATAGATGCCGGCGCCGAGCACGTAGAACAGCGGCGTCGCCACGATCGCGGTGACGATCGGATCCACGCCGAAGGTCGTGTTGACGATATAGGCGACATAGGAGCCGAGAATGATGAAGGCCGGATGGGCGATGTTGACGATGTCGAGGATGCCGAACGAAATCGACACGCCGCACGTCACGGCCGCATAAAAGCCGCCGATCAGAATGCCCGATGCCACCGCGTTGATGAGAAGATCGAAGGAAAAGATCATTACTCAGCCACTTTGCCCCACACTCGTTCACTCAGCCGCACGCGAGTGTGCAGGAAGCGCTACGAATTGGCTAATGAAAATCTCTCCCCGCGGGGCGGAGAGAGGAAGGTATTACGCTGCGGCGCGCACCCGGTCCGGGATGGCGAGCGGCTTATTGGCGCTGTTGAGGAATTCGATGGTCATGAAGACCATCTCCTTGTCGCCGAGATTTTCAAGGTCGTGGACCTTGTACTGGCCGGGGCCATAGGTCTCGTGCCGGGTCTCGCCCGGCTGGTAGCTATATTCGACGGTGGTGCCGTCATTAACATGCTGCCGCCCGCGGCCTCCGGTGACCGCGGTCCAGAAATAGTCCAGCACATGGCGGTGGAAGCCGATACGTTCGCCGGGGGCCAGCCGGATGATCCAGACCCGCACGCGTTCGCTTTCGGACAGCAGCGTGGAGCCGACACAGCCGTTATTATTCTGCCGCTCACGCTCAAATTCGGCGGCAATGGCGGCCGGCCATGCCGATTTGTCGGCATGATCGGACGTCTTATCCAGCATGGTCAGAGCCATGGTGTTCCTCCAAGATTTGTGGGCGCAGTATAGAAAACTCTTCCGGCCAAGGGAATAGTCAAGGAAATAGCGGGATATAGGCAATGGAGAGGAAACACCGCGCGCTGATCATCGGCGGCTCGATGAGCGGGCTTTTGGCCGGCATCGCGCTGCTGCGGCGCGGCTGGGACGTCGAGGTCTTCGAGCGCGTCGAAAAGGAGCTGGCCGGGCGTGGCGCCGGCATCGTGGCGCAGACCGAGCTGATCGCGCGCCTCAAAGCGCTCGGTCTCGATACCGGCGATCTCGGCGTCGCCATGTCGACGCGCAAAATCCTCGATGCGGCCGGCCGCACCGCCGTCACGCTCGAATGCCCGCAGGTGCTCACCGCCTGGGAGCGCGTCTACCGCGTGCTGCGCGATGGCTTTCCGCTTGCCCATTATCACCGCGGCTGCGGGCTCAAGGCCTTTGAGCAAAGCGGGCAGGGTGTGATGGCCCATTTCAGCAACGGCAGCGCGGTCGCGGCCGATCTTCTGATCGGCGCCGACGGCTTACGCTCGACGGTGCGCCAGCAATGCCTGCCCGATCTCATGCCGCGCTACGCCGGCTATGTGGCCTGGCGCGCGTTGTTGCCCGAAAGCGCGATCCCTCAGGCGATCCACCGCGAGCTTTTCATGCTGATGACATTCTGCCTGCCGCCCGGGGAGCAATGCCTCGGCTATCCGGTGACCGGGCCGGACAATGAGCTGCGGGTTGGGCAACGCCGCTACAACGTGGTGTGGTACCGTCCGGCGGACGAGGCGACGGAGCTGCCGCGGCTTCTGACCGACAAGACCGGCGTTACCCATTCGATCTCGATTCCGCCGCCGCTTATTCGCGCCGAGCCGATCGCCGCCATGCGCGCCGACGCCGAGCGGTTATTGGCGCCGCAATTCCGCGAAATCGTGCGCCTGATCGACGAGCCGATTCTGCAACCGATCTACGATCTGGAGTCGCCGCGGCTCGCCTTCGGGCGGGTCGCCGTCATCGGCGATGCGGCTGCCGTGGCGCGACCGCATGTCGCGGCCGGGGTCTCCAAGGCTGCCGACGACGCGGCGGCGCTCGCGGTGGCGCTCGAAGCCGAGGACGTCGAAGGCGCATTGCGCCGCTTCGAAGCGCAACGGCTGCCCGAAAACAGAAAAATCATCGAGCGCGCACGTCATCTCGGCGCCTATCTGCAGGCGACGCAGACCGCCGAAGAACGCGCCCGCTCGGCGCGCCACAGCATTCCGGAGGCGGTGCTCGCGGAAACTGCGGTTCTGGATTTCTTATACGCATGAAAGTCTCCCGTTGCGCACGCTGACAGGCCGTCTGTTGACCTGAAGGGGAGAACGGGCGCAGTTTCCTTCGATCCACCCGCCAAGATCTGCTCTGCCCATAACTATAAAGAACACAAAGGAAACGCCATGCGACTGTCTGCGATCAATGCGCTCGCCGTTTCATTTTGCACGTTCGTCGCAATCCTCTCGACGCGTATTCCCGCCATTGCCGCCGACACCGGGCAGACTGCGTTGAACGCCGACCATCGACTTTCGCGTGCGCTCGGTAACAAGGACAAGGACGCGATTTCCGCGCTGCTCGATGCAAAATTCACATTCACCGACACCGACGGCAAAATCCATAGCAAGTCAGACGTGCTGACCGATCCGGCCGGCTTGGCAAGCATGAACGGCGACGAGTCGGACGTGCAGACACATTTCTACGGGACTGTCGAAACGGTTCTCGGCAGTCACCACGGCGCGCGTTTTCTTCGCATTTGGGTCAAGCGGCCGTCGGGTTGGAAGGCCTTCGTGGCGCTCGATACGGTCGTCACCCCGGCGCCGCAGGCTTCCGTCGAGAAAGCCGCAGGAAACGGCGACTGCGACAATCCGTGTCGGACCGTGCCCTACACGCCGTCCACGCGGATGGACAAGGAAATTCTCGCCACCTGGCAGAAGACGAAAATGGAAGAATGGCATTACGACGCCGACGGCTGGGACAAGGATATCGGCGAAGAGTTCCTCATCATCAACAATACGACGATGCG
>Ga0187887_10003284_pt1 | contig 12608 bp, 9 predicted proteins | sample June2016WEW_7_10_FD_132977 | JGI IMG/M metagenome (GOLD analysis project Ga0187887, IMG submission 132977) | Peatland microbial communities from SPRUCE experiment site at the Marcell Experimental Forest, Minnesota, USA - June2016WEW_7_10 | ecosystem: Environmental > Terrestrial > Soil > Wetlands...
CCGCGGCGTGCCATCCAGCGGGCAACGTAAGCACGAATCGCGACACAAGGCATGGCAGTTGCCATTGGAAGGACCATTCGAACTGAGCAAACAGCGGCGTTTCATCGATCACCGATTCGTAGCCGAACACCGATCCGGGATCTGCCTTCCGGCTGGCATCAAGGCCATGAACTCGAACGTCGCTGTAAAGATCGTTGTTGGGAGAATAGGGGCGGTCGTATTCGTTCTCTTTATTCAGTTTCAAATCTTCGCCCGAAGGTGCAATCATCCATCCGCGCGTCACTCGAACGGTGCTGGCGCCAGACGTGTACACCTCCGCCGCTCGGGCCTCCGATGCGCCATTTCGTGCCAAAATTCTTATCGCCCGGCGGATTGATATGGTGACCTTACCGGCATCGCTGACCGTTGCTCGTCTTTCGTTCAACAGCACAACGGCGGGCACCCTGGCGTCATACTGCGGGAGTGGCCGCCTGGCAGCCTCCACGAGCCAGGCAGGGGGCGCTTCGGCTGCGTGGGGTCCTGCGAGAACCACGCGGAAGATCAAGCACACGATGGCGAACCGGGTTAAGTATGTTTGCCTGGCGCCGCGCATACTCATTGATGGGCTGCCGCGGGCCCACTGGACTGTTTGAGGCTGAGTGTCTGGGTGTCCGCATTCGCTATAGCATCAAACAAACTCTTCAGGACCCGATAGCTCTCGGCGGGTACGGCCGCGCCTCCCGGTTGGGAGATGACGAATCGGCGGGTGTAGACCAGCGTCTTACCGTGTTGGATGTTCGCGTGCACTTCGTATCTCCCCAAAGGCCCCAGACGAATCGCGGGCGGTACTCGCGGCTCCTCAAATTCGAAGCTTGAGGGGACCTCAATCGTAACTTCATCGTCTTCCGTGCGAGCATAAGGAAAATAGATGGGGTTTGTTCGCGTTTCCGCCGTGAAAACCGGCTTGACGTTCTGACGGAACACATCCGGAACGAAGAATAGTCGTCTGCCTGTTTTCTGCGCGTAGTCAGCCACTCGCACGTGACATCGGTATATCAACGGCTTTTCGGGGTCGGCGGCATTTTCGATGTGAATATCCGAGACCACCGCGGTACTCAGGATTGCCGTGATCTCTCCTTTGACGGCCTCCTTCCGCTGCTCATCGGACTGACCCAAAAGGCCGTTCTTACGAGAAGCGGCGCTGTGCCCCGTGAACTCCTTTTCCAGATCTCCCTCGATCGAACCGTCTTCCGCGAGGCGTAACGAGCCGCGGAATCGCTCGACGTTCTGGTCGGCGGTTGAGGCCGGCATGTTCAAAAACGCCGGGTCTCGCAGATCGCAAAGCAAGGAGGGGACGCCTTCCAACTCTGCTGCAACCATGCCATGGGGAACGAAGGTGGACGACGGGTCGTAAAACCTCCATCCGTCGCCAAGCTTCACGGCCACAGCTGCGCGCCTGAGGAAATACACGTCGGTAAAATTGACGTCGAAGAGCGCCTCATTGCGGTCTGCCGCCAGCGCCCATCGCGCGTCGAACCCCTCGGCGGAGGCGAGCGCCGCAAAAACGTATCTGATGTCGTCCGGGCTTCCAATGCCACGGGCCAGGGTATCCTCGGGCGATTTGTTCTTTCCGGCCTCCTCCCGCTCCTGGGCGGACACCTCGGCAGTATTCATGTTGCGAATATGTGAACGGCAGAAATCCGACAAGGCGTTCAGCTTTTCTTCGGGAGACTTGCCATTCGCCGTCGCGCCCTCAGCCACGGCACGCAGATCGTTTTCGGCCTTTATGCGCTGCTTGATCCGATTGTAGGTTGCTTTCCGGTAATAGTCCCAGAATTGTCCGGGTTCCTGACGCTTACTCGGGGCGTAGTAGATCAGCGCCCACGCCCGGACCTGATCCACGGGGGGCATCCACGGTTCGCGCCGAAGCGCAGGAACCTTGCGGAGCGTTGCCAGATAGTTCCCTCCGCCTTCCAGCTCAAGCGTTGGCGAACAATGGAGATCCCAAATGTGCATCGTGAAGTTAAAACCGGGCGCGGTGTACGGCTTGATCCAATAGCGAACCACCTGAATGGGGACGTTGTCGAGTTGAAAATCAAGACGCATCGTTGTGGCAAATCCCGCGTGTTTGATACGGGTTTCTGTCCAGCGATATTCGATGATTGAGCCCCCCTCGACACTGGGCATCGCGAACGAGATACTCGCGCTCTGCTTGTTTCCGGACTTGGTGACGGTCTTAGAAAAGGCGTCCTGGTTCACTTCGAAGATACTGCCGTCCGGGTGGACGGTTCGAGCTGCCATCTCCGAGATGGCTGAGTCTTTCTCGTATGAAATCCTGATCGTGCTCCAAAAATCCCGGCCGCGTGTATTAAACACCTTGACCCGTCGATAGTTTGAAAGAACGGTGTGCGCGTAGCCCGTACCCGGGCTATCCTCCGATACATGGACGTCCCAGAAGATCACTTCCGAGTCGGCGTCAGCCTCAACCTGGGGCGTTTGTTGCGCCAACTCGGCAGAATCAAGTGGCGCCCATTCCGCGGCAAAGGCACTCCCGAATATACACAGTAGTAGAATCCAACGTATTAGTGGCATGTTGCGGTAGGTTTTGCCAAAAGCATACTCTAATGGCGCTCGGAGGTGCAAGCGCGGACTCCGCTGCCCCACCCCGCTACAATGGCTGCGAGTGCTGCTGGAGCTGATCGTTGAAAACTACGCGGTGGTGGAGCGGGCGCATGTTCGCTTTCACGGCGGCCTCAACCTGCTCACCGGCGAGACCGGCAGTGGCAAGTCGATTGTCGTGGATGCCGCCGGGCTCCTTTTCGGCGGACGCGCTTCGGCGGATATGGTGCGCGGGGGCGCGGATCGCGCGCGCATCTCGGGCATCTTCGACTGGCCCGGCGACCCCGCATTTCGCACTCTACTCGGCGAGTCCGGCATCGAAACCGCCGACGACGAGTTACTCGTTGAGCGCGAAGTGCTGGTGAACGGCAAATCGCGCGCGTTTCTCAACAGCCGCCCAGTCACCGCGACGCTGCTCCGCGAAATCGCACCGTGGCTGGGCGACATCCACGGCCAATACGATCAGCAGCAGTTGTTCCAGCCATCGGTCCAGCTTGCCATGCTTGACGAATTCGCAGGCGCGAGTGAATCGCTGACCGCTCTCGGCGAGATGTATCGCGAGTGGCGGCGCTGTGCCGCCGAGCTGGAGGAACTCGACAAGACGGAGCAGGAGAAACTGCGGCTCGCCGACTTGTGGAACTTCCAGCGCCGCGAGATCGAAGCTGCCTCGCCGAAACCCGGCGAGGACGCCGAACTGGAGAACGAGAAGCGCGTGTTGCGCAATATCACGAAATTGCAGGAGAGCGCGAACACAGCCTGGTCGGCTTTGTATGACGCACCCGAAAGCGCGGCCACACAGGTTCGGCTGGCTCTCCGCCGCATCGAAGACCTCTGCCAGATCGACGCCACCCTGCGTCCCGTGCTTGAAACGTTGCAGCCAGCGGCCATCGCGGTTGATGAGGCGTCCAACGCTCTGCGCGATTATCTGGACCGTCTCGACGTCGATCCCGGCCGCATAGAAGAAGTGGAAACACGGCTCGCCATGCTCGATCGCTTAAAACGCAAGTACGGACAAAGCCTCGATGAAGTGATCGGGTTTTTCGAAGACGTATGCGCGCGGCTCAATGCTCTCGAACACGCCACCGAGCGCCGGGCCGCTCTGGATAAGCAACGAGCCGGGCTGGAGAAGAAATATCGAGAAGCGGCAGGCGAGTTGACGCGCCTGCGAACCACGGCGGCAAAGCGCCTGCGTACTGTGGTGGAAAAAGAGCTCGGATCGCTCGCGCTGGGCGGCTCGAAGTTTGTTGTCGACGTGCGCGAAGCGGAGTGGAGCGAGCGCGGCGCGGACCAGGTGTCCTTTCTGATCGCCGCCAACACCGGTGAAGAACCGCGGCCGCTTGATCGTGTCGCTTCCGGCGGTGAGCTGTCGCGAATCGCACTCGCGTTGAAGACTGCAGGCGGCGCCAGCGCCGGGCCAGGCAACGTCACTCGCACACTGATCTTCGATGAAGTGGACGCGGGCATCGGGGGGAGCGTGGCTGAAGCGGTGGGCCGCCGGCTGAAGCGCCTGTCCGCGACGAATCAGGTCCTGTGCGTCACGCACCTCGCGCAGGTTGCCAGCTTCGCCGACCATCATTACTTCGTCTCGAAGCGGGAGCGCACCGGCCGCACCGTGGCTGAAGTTGAAGAGCTGGATCCCGCCGCGCGAACGCATGAGATCGGCCGCATGCTATCGGGTCAGCACATCACGCCGGAGGCGCTGAAGCACGCCGAGAAGCTAATTCGCGAGGGCAGTCTGGCGCGTCAGTGAGCCCTCGCGGTGCCCGCGACAGCCTTTGCGGCCCGAGTTTTCGGAGCCATTTTCTTCGCTTTCGCTGTCACGGGCCTGTTTCGGGTCCAGCCGCCTAACTCCAGTGCAACGCCGCTGGCGGCTTCGCGAAGCCGGTCGGCCAGACGGCGGTCGTTCATCGATCTCGCCACCACCATGCCGCCGACACAAAGGGCCGCGATCGCCATCGCCGTATCCTCGCGCGGCATTTTCCGGTTCCTGACATCGCGATCGAGAACAGAGACCATCGCTTTGAACACCGTTTCAAACGCGCTCTTCACTTGCTCGCCGCCACGTGCAACATCGCTTGGCAGCGCAATCATCGGACACGAATTCTCCACATCCTCGAAGTGCTGCCGTGACAAGTAGGCGCGTACGATTTCCGGACCCGCCCCTGCGGAGGCGAGATCAACTTCTATCCCTTCCCAGCGGCTCTTCCAGTTCGGATCCGTGAAAAAACATGACAGCACTTCCGCATACAGATCACTCTTGCTTTCGAAGTAGCTGTAGAATCCGCCGCGGGTCAGGCCGGCGTGGGCCATGATGCAATCCACCGAAACGCCCTCGAATCCGCTTCGATTGAATAACCTTCGCGCGCTGTCGACAATGCGCCTGCGAACCTGCTCGCGGTGACCGGCGGGATACGGCATAATGCTCCTCCTCAAAATATTATCTTGATCATATTTCTCAGGCGTGGTCCAATGCAACGATGAGCATACGAGTAACCAGGCGGGAATTGAGCATGGCTCTTGGCGGCCTGGGGGTAGTCGCCGTTGGCGCGGAAGCTGATAAACCCGGCGCTACCATCCATCAGGAGAACGATTACAAGGCGGCTCCGTCGCGCATCTACGAAGTCCTGCTCGACGCGAAGCAATTTGCCGCGATGAGCGGGGATACAGCGGAGATTGAGGCAAAACCTGGCGGCGCGTTCCGGCTATTCGGCGGGCGCATTGAGGGACGGAACATTGAACTGGTGCCCGGTCAGAGGATTGTGCAGGCCTGGAGGCCGGCTTACTGGGCCGCGGGCGTGTATTCGATCATCCGGTTTGAGCTGGTTCCACGGGACTCCGGCACCCACCTCGTCTTCGATCAGGCCGGAATCACCGCGGACTTATGGGAGCACTTGAGTGAAGGCTGGCGCGAACACTACTTCACGCGCCTGCACAAATACCTGGACGCCTGACCATTCCCGGCAGGCCTGATCGCCTGGTTACTGGGAAAGACGATTCTCGCGGGCGAGGCGCACACGAGCTCCCTCGATCTTTCGCTGCACCTTGGCGAACTCGTCCTGATCCAGATCCGACGGCGCTCCCGCCTGATATTCCTTCACCGAGTTCTGCCATTGCAGCAGGGCATCGCGAACGCGACCTTCCTCGAAGTAAATATCGCCCAGGTGATCGTGCACGGTCGCATCGCGGGAAAGCTTCTGGAGGGCGCGCCTTAATTGCTCCTCAGCCTCGGGCAGCCTCTTCATGCGGAAGTACACCCAGCCGAGGCTATCCATGTAAGCGCCGTTATTCGGCTCCGCTTCGAGGGCCTTATTGATCAGCTTTTCCGCCTCATCCAGGCGAACGTTCTGATCCGCGAACATGTAGCCGAGGTAATTCATCGCCGACGCATTGTCGGGATCGAGCTCCAGCACCTTGCGGAACTGCGCCTCGGCGGCATCGTATTTCTTAACCCGTTCATCCATGGCGCCGCGCAAAAACTCGATATCCACGCGATCTTCCTTCGACGCCGCCAGCTTCTCCGCCTGGTCCAGCGCATTGCCCATCTCTGTGAAGTTCTTTGCCTTCTCGTAGATTTCGGCAAGAGCTTTCCATGTGCTCAGATCGTCTTTGCCACCAAGCATCTTCTTCGTCTCGGCGATGGCCTCATCGTAATGGCCAAGGTCGGCATTGAGCGAAGCCTGAACGCTGCGCACCAAATTGTCTTCCGGGTATTTCTTGACGGCTGCGGAGGCCGCTGCTTCGGCCTTCGTGAAATCCTTCGCCTGCCGCCACACATCCACAATCTCGGCCTGCGCGCGCGGGTCGTTATCGGCGTCCAGATCTCCCAGCCGCTTGAACGCTCCTACGGCGTCGTTATATTGCTCGTTGTTCAGGTAAAGCCGTCCCAGCGTGTCGAGAAGCCGCGTTCTGTTCTGCCGCTCCGGCGGACTGTAAGACGACCGTTCCGTGGTGGTGAGCAGATCGTTCAGCGACTTGATCGCTTCGGGAAGCTTCCCTTCCGCCTCCAGCAGGCTGACGTCGTTGAATCCGACTTCGATATCGTCCGGGGCCATCTCGCGCGCCTTCGCCGCAGCTTGTTCCGCTTTCGGGAAGTTGTGCATCTGCCGGTATACCTGGGAAATGCGGAGCTGCCATTTCACTTCCTTCGGATCGGATTCAGTGGCCAGCTCCTGATAAACCTTTAAAGCGGCGTCGAATTGCTGAGCGAAGAAGAGATCTTCGGCAAGGCCCGCCTTCAGCTCTACATTGTTGTCGGGTGTGACGTCAATGGCCCTCTTCAGCGCGTCGGCGGCGAGCGAGTACTCTTTGACTTGCTCGTAGAACTGGGCAAGCGTGGTGAGGCTGCGCGTGCTGGGATCTTTTTCGGCGACTTTCTTCAGAAGCTCCGTGGCGGCTTTGGTGTCGCCAACGTCCGCGTAGACTTCCGCCAGCCCGGTCATCGCGTCTTCGTTATCCGGGTCGAGGTTGAGAGCTGCCTGGAAGGCTTTCTGCGCGTCCGGCGTGTTCTGGGCGATCTTTTGCAGGCGGCCGAGCCACATCCATGAATCGACATCTTTGGGATCGAGCTCGGTGATCTTCTGATACTGCTCGATGGCCTTCTTCAGCATCGTCTCGTCGATGTGACTCTGCTGCGGCTCACCGATGAGGCGCGAGTAGATACGCGCCAGAATGCGGCGGTCGTTCACGTCGTTGGGATTCTGTTTGAGGAGATCCTCGGCTTCGGTCACCGCGTCTCGCAGGCGGCCGGACTGAATGTAGAGATCCGAAAGCTCCTCGGCGATAAACGTCGCGTTGGGATCGTCCTTCATGGCCAGCCGGTAGTTCTCGGCGGCCTTGTCGAAGTATTCCCCACGGTTCCCGAACGCGCCCGCCATCTCCGCGTAGAGATGCCCCAGCGAATAGTGATAATAAGCCGCGGACTTGCTGTCTTCGCCGGCGGCGACCGAGTTACCGGCGCCAGTTGACGCAGCGGGAGGAGTGGAGGCCGTCTGAGCTATCGCCGCCCCGGTTGTCAACAGACAAAAAACGCTCGCGAAGTTGCGTAAACGCATCGAAGTGGGGTTCCTCTCCTGTCGTCCCGATCCCGTTGGGACGAAACCGCTTTTTACAAGTATACTGCGCCAATTTCGGGCGACACAGCCGTTAGTTACGGGACGCATACCGGAGTAGGACCGTTACTCCGGGTCCCCACGATACCATTCTTTAGAGTGCAACCGCTGGTCGTAACAATCCTGGGACCCACCGGGTCGGGCAAGACCGATCTTGCGCTCGACATCGCCCAGCTATTCGACGGTGAGCTGGTGGGTTGCGATTCAGTTCAGCTCTATCGCCACTTTAACGTTGGCACCGCCAAGACGCCTCCGTCCGAGCGGCGCGGCATTCCGCATCATCTAATTGATGCCGTGGATCCGGATCGAGTCTTTACGGCTGGCGAGTACGCCCGGGAGGGCCGGGCGGCGCTGTCCGAAATCACCTCCCGCAGAAAGCTGCCGGTGGTGGTGGGAGGCACGGGATTCTATCTGCGGGCTTTGCTGGAGGGCTTGTTTGCAGGACCGGTACGCGATGAAGGCTTGCGGGAGCGCCTCGGACGAATCGAGGCACAGCGGTCCGGTTTTCTGCATCGCCTGCTGCGCAAGCTGGACAAACCCGCCGCCGCGAGAATTCATCCGAACGACTCCAACAAGCTGACCCGGGCGATTGAAGTTTCGCTGCTGGGGCGCAAGCCGATGTCCGAACAGTTCACTGCGGGCCGCGATCCGCTCACCGGCTATCGTATTCTGAAAATCGGTCTGGCGCCGCCGCGGGCTCTGCTGAATCAGCGGCTTGACGAGCGGCTGGCACGAATGTTCGAGAGCGGGCTGATCGGCGAGATCCGCGGTATCCTGGCGATGGGTTATCCGACCTCGGCCAAGCCCTTCGAATCATTGGGATACAAAGAAGGACTCGCGGTTGTTGAGGGACGAATGACTCCCCAGGAAGCGCTCGCGGCCGCGCAACTCGCTACCCGGCAGTACGCGAAACGCCAGATGACCTGGTTCCGCCGTGAGAAAGAGGTCACGTGGTCTGAGGGATTCGGCGAAGACAGCGGTATTAAGAGAAACGCCCTGGATTTGATCAAAGGTGCTCTGACGTTGAGCACCACTTGAAAGTGGGTCTGTTTGGTGATAATCTGTAGCTGGCCATTTTACAAATGGAGGCTCGTTACCAGCGGGCCAACCAATATATAAGGAGTCATTACCATGATCAGAAAGTCCCTCATTGTGTTCACGACGCTTGCCGTCGCGGTTGCGAGCGCAGCCACCTACCGCGTCAAGCTGCTGCAGCCGACAGTGATCAGCGGAACGATGCTGAAGGCGGGCGAGTACAAGGTAGAAGTTGGCGATAACAAGGCCGTGTTCAAGGCCGGCAAGGAGACGGCGGAAGCCACTGTGAAAGTGGAGAGCGTCAACCAGAAGTTCACCAGCACGACGTTCCGGTATGACCGCGGTGTGGATGGCACGCTGAAGCTGCAGGAGCTGAAGATCGGTGGCAGCAACGTCCGGCTTCTCTTTACGGGGCCGATCGGCGCGAGCGGTGCAACCGGCCGCTGAAGCAGTTTAGTTTTGTGGTGGGGCCGATTGGCCCCACCCGCCGGGCGGACACAGAAAGGGAAGAAGACCGCCCTGCAAGCCCGATTAGAAATCCGTCAGCGCAGCGATGAGAGCGCCCTTGGCCGAGCCGTGCAGAGGCTCGGCAGCCAGCCGCACTTCCGAGATAGGTACTGGCAGATTCGCTTCCTTCAGAATCTTTTCGAAGCGTTCGCGGAATCCCGCGGGTAGCGTGGTGCCTCCGCTCAGCACCAGAGGAATGGGGCGGCCCAGCCGGGGCAAGGATTTCGCGCCCGTGAGCGCCTCGCGCAGCGCTTCCACCAGGCTGCGGATCATCTCGTCGTAATAGACGCCCAGCACCTGCTGCACTTTGTCGTTGAAGAATCCATTCATGTGGAACGACTCTTCCTTGAGCAGGCGAATTCGATCGGCGCGCTCGCCGGTTACCGAAGCGGCGCTGGAATCGATGTAGTCGCCCGCGCGCGGAACGCTGAATGAAAGTACCGGCACCGACAGATACGCCATGCAGACGTTGCATAGCCCGCCGCCGCAACTGACGCCAATGCCCGTGTAGTTGGAGGCTTCCAGCTCGGAGTAGATCACGGCCAGGCCCTCGTTCACGCTGCGGACCTCAAAGCCGAGATCGGTAAGGATCTGGCGAATGGTGGCCTCGTGATAAGTGAGGCTGTCCTGTGCGCCGGCTGGCGGCGCGGGCACTGTGAAGAACAGCTTTCGCGGACCGTCCTCGCCCAGCATGCTGCTGAGGATCTGACGCATCATGTTGAGGCTTTCAGGTTCCGACGGGCTGAGCAGCCCGGCGGTCATGGTGCGACGGATATCCACGTTGAGCAGATCCGCGAATTTCTCCGACTCGTTGCCGTGCACGACGATCTCGCCGTCCTGCACCGCGTGCGGAATGTTCTCCTTCTTCATCACATTCGCAGTCATCTTCGAATACGGGATGGTTACAAACGCGTTGAGCTCGGTCCGGTATTGGAACCCGCCATTGTCTTCACGCGCCACGCAGATGCGGCTGGTGCCTACGTCCAGCCCGATCGCGCCGCCCGTTGTTTTTTCACTCTTCATTGTTCTCTCCCTTCTGTATTGCCGCCCTCGTTGCTGCCAGGATTTTTTCATAGCGTTGCCGGAGGATCCGCTTGTAAGCGGGAACCGGCATGCCCAGTACTGACGCCTGTAGTGCTACTTGTTCGTCGGAAGCGTGCAATCCCTGCCAAAGCCGGCGCCCGGTGGACTGCACGAAAACGTGGTCGTAATCGAAGCCGAAAGCGAACACGCTCGCCAGCGGCTCCTGGTAGTTGTCACCGAGGCCAATCCCGGTGAATGGAAAGTTGCCCGCCCAGTCGGTGTGATACCCAATGTGCATGTTGCTCGGGTTCACAGAGACCTGCGCATGAGTGACGCAGTTGCCCGCCGGAATCGAGTACTTGTACCGAAGCATGTCGGTGAGGACACGCGCCGAATGAATCTGCGCCGGGCTGATTGCGGGATTGTCCTCGCCACGGCGCGTCTCGGTCTCGAATGAAACGCCGAGGAAACTCGCGTTGAGGTTCACATAGGCGTACTTTTCGTCCGCCCAGATAGACATGCCCGCATGGTTCGCGATGTCCGATTCGGCGACGATGCGAAAGACGCGGCCAAAACGGTCGACCACGTAGTGATAGGAATGGTTCCGGCGCACCATATCGAGAACCGAAGCGCCAATCCGCTGCATCCGCCGGTTCTGCTCCGGCTCAAACGGCGCCATGTTGCTCTCGGTGGTGTGGTAGACGATGCCCGCCGGGCCGGAACGAATCACCTCGCTGGCCAGTTGCGGATCGCGGCGGCGGTACACCGGATACGGCACCCGGTCGTTCCCGGAGGTCTCGTAAGCTTTCTCAATGCGCAGGCCGTTGCTGTAGGTTTCGTAGCCGGGCGTGTCCTCCACCTGCCAAACCTTCTGCGCTTCCTCACCCGCGGGCTGAGGCGCGGGGGGAGGCATCAGGAATGGTTTCGAATAATCGCCCGTGGATGTGGAAGCCGTCGGGGATACCAGAAAAGCAGCCAGGACAATGACGCCAGCCACCACCATTCCGGCATGCACCATGAAGCGGCGCGGCCAAGGCAGCCGCCGGGGACGCGCAGAAGTCTCCGGCAGCGGCACAATGGCGCCCGCATCCACGGTATTGCGCAGGAAGCGCAACCGTTCGACAGGATCGCGTATGGTCTCCGCGCGCCACTCGATCACGGACATGCGCAACTCACCGCTGCGCTCGGGGCGCGAGCGCCGCCACCACAATTTGCGGCGCTGTCCCTGCTGTCCCACTGGCCGCCTGATTCCCGGATTCGCCGGCGTCATAGAAACGGATCCCACACCGCAGTGTTCGGATCTCATCGTTTCTATCGGCAAGGTCACGCGAATACCTTAGGCCTGGTACAAGACACCAGGGTAAGTTCTGGGTACAACGCCCTGGGCGAACTAAGGCCCCGGGCTTCCCTCAACTCACCGTTGCCGCCATCAGGGCTCCCCTTGCCGTGGAAGACAACGGCTCGGCGGACATGCGCACCTCGGAGAGACGGACGGGCAGCTCACAGGTGTTCAGAACTTTCTTGAAGAACTCGAAGAATCCCCGGGGCATCACGGTGCCGCCGCTCAACACCAGCGGAATCGGGTTATCCAGACGAGGCAGGCGCCGGGCGGCGGAGAGGTTTTCGCGAAGAGCAGACAGCAGGCTGTGAACCACCTCTTCGTAATAGACCGTGAGCGCGTTTTGCACCAGGTCTCCACCGAACCCGTTCAGGCTGAATGAGTGCTCCTTGCGCACACGAATTCGATGCGAAACTTCCCCAGTGGCTTCGGCCGCGTGTGAATCGATAAAGTCGCCAGCCTTGGGAATGCTGAAGCTGATCACCGGCACCGAGAGCACGGCAAGGCACACGTTGCACATTCCGCTTCCGCAGGAGATTCCGATACCCGTATAGTTGGATGACTCGAGTTCGGCGAAGACCACCGCGAGCCCTTCGTTGATGGCCGTCGCCTGGAAACCGAGCTCGCTCAGGATCTCCCGGCATGATCGTTCGTGGTAGGCAAGATTGCCGGCGTCGACAGGATCGGGAGCGGGCACGCTGAAACAGACCTTCTGGCTTTCCCCCGCCGGCGGCTTTCCCAGCAGCCTCATGATAATGCGCCGAATCACAGTGAGACTGTGCGGCTCGTGAGGGTTGAGCATTCCGTCAATCATCGGGCGGCGCGCTTCGACGTGAAAGATCTCGGCGAATTTTTCGGCGTCGTTGCCGGCCACCACGATCTCGTCGCCATGCACCTCGTGGAAAACGTTCTGGCCGGTGAGGAGTTGCTCGGCCAGTTTCGAATGCGGCAGCGTGATGAAGGCGTTCAACTGCGCGTCGCACTGGCTATCTTTTTCC
>Ga0187887_10003287_pt1 | contig 12603 bp, 11 predicted proteins | sample June2016WEW_7_10_FD_132977 | JGI IMG/M metagenome (GOLD analysis project Ga0187887, IMG submission 132977) | Peatland microbial communities from SPRUCE experiment site at the Marcell Experimental Forest, Minnesota, USA - June2016WEW_7_10 | ecosystem: Environmental > Terrestrial > Soil >...
CCACTTGGACGGTGGCTGGACGGCGGCGGGTTTCGGCGCGCGCCTGAGACCCATCGCCAGGACCCGCGCGACATGGATCGCCTCGCGTCCGGCCCCGTCGTGAATTTGATGCCGGCATGACGTGCCGTCGGTGACGATCAGCGCGTCGTCGGGCGCTTTGCGCACGGCCGGGAGCAACGACAATTCGCCCATCGCGCGCGAAACCTCGATGGTCTCTGCACGGTAGCCGAAGGAGCCGGCCATTCCGCAGCAGCTCGACTCGACGGTTTCGACGGCGAGCTCCGGGATCAGTCGCAGCGTCGCCTCGACCGCCGTCATCGTATCGAAGGATTTTTGATGGCAGTGACCGTGCAGCAGCGCCCGCTTCTTCATGGGCGCAAGGTCGAGCGCGAACTTTCCGGCCTTGGCCTCGCGCGCCAGAAATTCCTCGAACAACAGCGCATCGTCGGCAACCCGATGCGCGACGTCGCTCTTCACCAACGACGGGATCTCATCGCGGAAGCTGAACAGACAGCTCGGCTCTAGCCCGATCACCGGCACCCCGCGCGCCACGTAAGGCGCAAGCGCGGCAAGCGTGCGTTCGGCTTCCCGGCGCGCTTCGTCAACTTTGCCGATGGACAGGAAGGTGCGGCCACAGCACAGCGGGCGCCCGTCGTCGTCCGGCATTGCGAAGCGGACGTGATAGCCGGCCGCGGTGAGGACGGCCACCGCCGCATCGATGTTCTCGCGCTCGAAATAACGGTTGAACGTGTCGGCGAAGAGAACGACGTCGCCTTTTTCGCCGCCGCCTTGCGCCGCACTGGCTTCGTCGAAAGTGTCGGCCCGCCACTTCGGCAACGAACGCCGCGCACTAAATCCAGCCATCGCTTCCGACAGCATTGCCGCGCCTGGAACGACATCGCGCAAATTGAGCAGCCAATGCAGCCGCGCCGCGTAAGGCGCGTAACGCGGCAGGTAGCCTACGATGCGATCATGCAGCGACAGGCCATTTTTTTCCGCCCGCGCCCGCAGCACCTCGATCTTCATCCGCGCCATGTCGACGCCGGTCGGGCATTCGCGCCGGCAGGCTTTACAGGAGACGCACAGCTTGAGCGTCTCGGCCATGTCGTCCGAGGTGAGCGCGTCCGGTCCGAGCTGACCGGTGATGGCAAGCCGCAGCGTATTGGCCCGGCCGCGCGTAACGTCGCGCTCGTCGCGGGTGACGCGAAAGCTCGGACACATCACGCCGCCCTTGAGCGCACGGCAGGCGCCGTTGTTGTTGCACATTTCGACCGCGCCCTGGAACCCGCCGCCCGAGCCCGAATAAGCCGACCAGTCGAACGCGGTTGCGATCTCGTCGGCGTGGTAATCGGGGCCGTAGCGAAAATTGCCGCGGTCATCGAATTTCGGCGCGCGTACGATCTTGCGGGGATTGAACAGGCCTTGCGGATCGAACCGGTCCTTCACGTCTTCGAAAGCACGGACCAATTCCGCGCCAAACATTTTTTCGTGGAATTCGGAGCGCACGATGCCGTCGCCGTGCTCGCCGGAATGCGAGCCCTTGTATTCGCGCACCATGGCGAAGGCTTCCTCGGCAATGGCGCGCATGGCGCGCACATCCTTGTCGAGCCGCAGGTTGAGCACTGGCCGCACATGCAGGCAGCCCACCGCGGCGTGGGCATACCAGGTGCCGCGCGTGCCGTTTTTTTCGAAGATTTCGGTCAGCCGCGCGGTGTAATCGGCGAGGTGCTCGAGCGGCACGGCGCAATCCTCGACGAAGGAGACCGGTTTGCCCGCCTCCTTCATCGACATCATGATGTTGAGACCCGCGGTACGCACCTCGGTGATGGCCGTTTGCAGCTTCGGATCGAGCACTTCGACCACACCGCCCCATTTGACGCCGCTGTTGGTCCAGGACAGGCCGAGATCGCCGATCAGTTCTTCGAGTCCTTTCAGCCGCCGCAAATTCTCTGCGTCGTCTTCGGCGAATTCGACAAACAGGATGGCCTCGGGATCGCCGCGCAGGAATGCATCGATGGTCGGCTTGAACATTGCGATATCGCGCGCCAGCCCCAGCATGGTGCGGTCGATCAGCTCGACCGCGATCGGACCGAGCGTGACGATATGCTGCGCCGCCATCATCGCCTCGTGGAAGCTGCCGAAATGACAGGCGCCGACCGCGCGCCGGCCAAGAAGCGGCGACAATTTGAGCTCGATCGCGGTCGAAAACGCGAGCGTGCCCTCGGAGCCGACCAACAGATGCGCGAGATTGATATCGTTGCGACCGGGCAAGATGGCATCGAGATTGTAGCCGCCGACGCGGCGCTGCACTTTCGGGAAGCGGCGAGCGATTTCGGCTTCCTCGCGCGCGGCGATAGCGAAGAGATCGCGCCTGAGCGCTTCCGGCACATTGGTCCTGGCGTCGTCCAACGCACCGAAATGCGCAGCTGAGCCGTCGGCCAGCACGGCGTCGATGGCGATGACGTTCTCTCGGGTATTGCCGTAGCGCAGCGAGCGCGCGCCGCAGGAATTGTTGCCGACCATGCCGCCGATAGTGGCGCGCGAGGCGGTCGAGATATCGACCGGGAACCACAGGCCCGAAGGTTTGAGCGCGCGGTTGAGTTCGTCAAGCACGATGCCCGGCTCGACCGTGCAGCGCTTGGCGGCGACATCGAGCGCGATAACGTGGTTGAGATGCTGCGAGCAGTCGACGATGACTGTTTGGTTGACGGTCTGGCCGGATTGCGAGGTGCCGCCGCCGCGCGGCGTCACGGCCGCGCCTTCGCCACGACAAATCCCGATCGCCCGATCGGCTTCCTCGATCGTGCGCGGCGTGACGACGCCAAGCGGGGTGATCTGGTAGTGGGACGCGTCGGTGGAATAGCGCCCACGCGTGAACGCGTCGAAGCGAACCTCGCCCACTTGTTCCGCCTTGAGGCGGCGTTCGAGGCCCGGAATTAGCCGCGTTGGCACATCGTTCTCCAAGTCCTAAAATTCGCCACGTCTTAAATCTACGCGATATCAACACCATATGATTCGCGGCAAATAGACCCGACCGGCAAATTGACTTGACCGGAATGTCGCATTCGCTATTCAACGCCACAAGCCGCGCGCATTTTCGGACCTGCGCCGCCGGGCAAACCAAACCGTCCGAAGGAGTGCCGAAAATGCCGCAGAATGCTTCGCGCGCCGCCGGGCGTCATTTCCTGCAAATCCCAGGGCCGACGCCGCTGCCGGACCGCGTGTTGCGGGCCATGGACACCCCCATCATCGACCATCGCGGTCCTGAATTCGCAAGGCTCGCCAAGCGCTGCCTCGACGGCATCAAGACCATCTTCAAAACCACCAATCCGGTGATCATCTACACCGCGACCGGCACCGGCGCGTGGGAAGCGGCTCTGGTCAATACGCTGTCGCCGGGCGACCGCGTGCTGATGGTGGAGACCGGCCAGTTCGCGACGCAATGGAAGACCATGGCGCAGAAGCTGGGCTTAAAGCCGGAATTCATTCCCGGCGATTGGCGCTCGGGCGTCGACGCCGCGGTGATCGAAGACCATCTGCGCAAGGACAAGGCCCATGAGATCAAGGCGGTCTGTGTATTGCATAACGAGACCGCGACCGGCTGCCTGTCGCCGATCGACCCGATCCGCAAAGCCATCAATGCCGCCGGCCATCCGGCGCTGTTGATGGTCGATACCATCTCATCGCTCGCCTCGACCGACTACCGCCATGACGAGTGGGGCGTCGACGTCACCGTCGGCGGCGCGCAGAAAGGCCTGATGCTGCCGCCCGGCATGTCGTTCAACGCCATTAGCGACAAGGCACTGGCGGCGTCGAAGACCTCGAAGCTGCCAAAATCGTTCTGGGCGTGGGACGACATGCTGACCATGAACAAAGTCGGCTTCTTTCCCTACACCCCGGCGACGCAAATGCTGCAGGGGCTCGCGGTTTCGATCGACATGCTGCACGAGGAAGGCCTCGACAATGTGTTTGCGCGCCACGCCAGGCTTGCCGAAGCCACCCGCCGCGCGGTGCGCGCCTGGGGCCTCGAAATCCTGTGCCGCGATGCGAAATATTATTCGCCGACCGTGACCGCGGTGCTGCTGCCGGACGGCCACGACGCCGACGCCTTCCGCGGCCTCACGCTCGATACGTTCAACATCGCCTATGGCGCGAGCTTCGGCCCCTACGCCAAGAAATATTTCCGCATCGGCCATCTCGGCGACATCAATGACGGCACGCTGATCGGCGCGCTAGGCATCACCGAAATGGGGCTCGCGCTCGCCGGCATTCCGCACAAGAAGGGCGGCACGCAGGCGGCCATGGATTACATGGTATCGGCGCATTCGGCCGGCGCCCGGGCGGCGGCGGAGTAGTCGGCAGCTGGCGAAAATTCTGAACCGTCATCGCCGGGCTAGTCCCGGCGATCTCGTTTCAGATAAGCACCGCCGTGCCATGTCAATCGGTATGGCCGGGACAGGCCCGGCCATGACGCCGAGAGGATTTCGGATCACGACAGCGGCACCGCCGCGACGTGATCCTTGAATGCCTTGCGCGCTGCAATAGCCGCATACCAGCGCTCGAAATTTTTCAGCGGCGGCCGGTCGGGCACCAACTGCCGATAGCGATAGGCCATGACGCCGACCGGAATGTCGCCGTAGGAAAAATCGTCGCCGGCGAGATAAGCGGTCTTGCCGAGCTGATCGTCGACCATGACAAAAGCGGCCGTCGTGTTCTTTTTGCCGGCCTCGATCGCTGCATGATCGCGTTTTTCCGGCGCGGTTCGGACGAGACCCCAGAACACCGGCGTGATCGCCGGCCCCGCGACCGAAAGCTGCCAATCCATCCATTTTGAGGCATTGGCGCGGATGCGCAGATCCGCAGGCTCCAGCACGCGCGATTGATGCTTGGCGGCGAGATAACGCACGATGGTATTGGATTCCCACAACAGGTAGCCGTCGTCTTCTTCGAGTGTCGGCACCAGCCCGTTCGGGTTCATGGCGAGGTATTCCGCCTCGCGGTTCTTGCCGAAGGCGCCACCGACATCGATGCGCTCATGCGGCAAGCCGATCTCGCCCACCGCCCACATCACCTTCTGCACATTCGACGAGGTATTGCGGCCCCAGATTTTGATCACGCTTGCCCTCCGGCGCTTTTATTCGTCATTGGCGGCGGCGAAGGAAAAGCGCCGCGTCCCGATTGTCAATCGATCCGGCGGGCTTCCTCGGGCAGCATGATCGGGATGCCGTCGCGGATCGGATAAGCGAGCTTGGCCGCGCGCGAGATCAGTTCTTGCTTCTCGGCATCGTATTCGAGCGGGCATTTGGTCAGCGGACAGACCAGAATTTCCAGAAGCTTCGGATCGACACCGTCGGTGGGACGGTCGGTAACGGGCGTGGACATCGGGGGCGCTCCAGGTCAGGATAACAGCTCGGGGAACAGGTGACGATCCAGGTTCACTGCAATGGTGTTTCGCCCGAGGTCTTGCTCTTGGCAAGCTCGATCTCGGTGACGGCGATGAGAATTTCGGCGCGGGTCTTGAGATCCGGCGCCTCCAGCATGGCCTGCTTTTCGGCGGGGTCGTAGGGCGACATCATCGCCAGCGCATTGACCAGGGCCTCATTGGGGGCGCTCTCGATGCCTTCCCAGTCGGCCTTGAGGTTGTTGGCCTTGAGAAATGCCGTGAGTGCGCGCAATAGCGCCTTCCTGTCGACTTCGGCTTCGCCCTTGCGCGCGGTGAAGTCGTCGACGAAGGGCCGATAGGTCACCCGGCACTGCCGGTAGGGCGTCGCCACGGCAAGCTCTTCCTCGATCCGGTAACGCGCAATGCCGGTGAGCTGAATGAGATAGCGGCCGTCGCCGCTTTCGGCGAATTGGGTCATCCGCCCGACGCAGCCGACGCGAAACAGCTGCGGCTTGTTTTCATCCGGACCCGGATGCGTGGGATCGGGCTGGATCATGCCGATCAGGCGCGCCGGCGAGCGCAACACGTCGTCGGTCATCGCCAGATAACGCGGCTCGAAAATGTTGAGCGGCATCTGGCCGCGCGGCAGCAGCAAGGCGCCGGGCAGCGGGAACACCGGCAGGACGCCCGGCAGGTCGTCCGGGCTTTTGTAGTTGGTGTTGATCGGCATGCCGTACTCCACTCCGCGACGGCACCGAAATCCTAACGGATTATCGCTTTGCGCATGATCTTATCCGAAAACCGGCAACCACTTTTCGGGATCATGCGTTAAGAAAACAAAATCGAGGACAGCCGTCTGCGGCCCTCGATGGTGGCTTCGTCGGCCGGGCCCCAGGCGTCGAAGAATTGCACGAGCTGCTTGCGCGCGCCGTCCTCGTTCCATTTGCGGTCGCGCTTGACGATCGTGATCAGCTGTTCGAGCGCGTCAAGCCGGCGCCCCTTGCCGTTGAGTGCGACCGCGAGATCAAAGCGCGCCTGATGATCGAGCGGATTGGCCGCGACCTTCTGCTCGAGCTCGGCGAGCGGGCCCACGGCCTTGGCCTGTTCGGCAAGCTCGAGCGCGGCGCGGGCGGCTGCGATCGCCGAATCGTTGCGCTTGGCCTCCGGCACCATGGCAAGCGTCTGTTTGGCCTGGTCGAGCGCGCCGCTTTCGAGATAACAGCGCACCAAGCCGCCCAGCGCCTGAAGGTTGGAACTGTCCTCGGCGAGAAGCTGCGCATAGATGTCGGCAGCGCCCGCGGCATCGCCCTCGGCGAGCGCGGTATCGGCGGCTTTGAGCAAATCCTTGGCCTCGCCGCCGATGCTGCCCTTGGTCAGCCGCTCCAGGAACGCCACGACCTGAGCTTCGGGCAGCGCTCCCATGAAACCGTCGGCCGGCTGGCCGTTGACGAAGGCGATCACGGCCGGGATCGACTGGATGCCCATCTGGCCCGGGATCGCCGGGTGATCGTCGATATTCATTTTGACGAGCTTGACCTTGCCCTTGGCGGCCTTGACGACCTTTTCCAAGATCGGGGTCAGCTGCTTGCAGGGGCCGCACCACGGCGCCCAGAAGTCGACCAGCACCGGCTGGCGCTTGGATTCCTCGATGACGTCCTTGACGAAGGTCTGCGTCGTCGCGTCCTTGACCGGCACGTCCGCCGTTAAGGTTCCAGCTTCTTGCAACATGTTTTCCTTGCCCAATGCCCAGGCGGCAACGCCCCGGATCACGTGTTCCGGCCCAATTTCCGGCTTTTGCCCGACGGACCGGAGCCTGCCCTGTTTCGTGTGACTAAATGGGAAGAAAACCGGCGAAATGCAATCGGGCTGTTGCAGGCCGGCCTTAAGGAGCAGCGCCGGATACCGGCTCGATCCGTGGCTTGTGCCCGGTCGCCTCGAGGAATTTAACCAGTCCCTCGCGCGAAATGGTGGTCGTTCCGGTATTCACCAGCGGATGAAAATTGAGCACCGGATACGCCATCATGGCGGCGTCGAGCACCACGGTCACCCGCTGCGCCGTGTCATTGATCGCCGCAAACGGGGTCACCGAGCCCGGCTCGACACCGAGGAGTTCGCGCATCAATTCGGCGGAACCGAAGGAAAATCGCCCAGTGGCGCCAAGGAGCCGGTGCAGCGCGCGCAGCTCGATAACCGCGTCCTCGCCCGCCACCACGAGGTAGGGTACGCCCTTCTTGTCGCGCAAAAACAGGTTCTTGGTGTGGCCGCCGGGGATGGTTCCGCGCAGCTCTCGGCCTTCCTCGACGGTGAACACCGCCGGATGGGTCACGGTCTGGTGCGCGATACCAAGGCTATCCAGGCATGCGAAAAGATCGGCGGGCGAGGCAGGCATTCGGGCGATTTTCTAGGCCAGGAGCATGATCCCGAAAAGTGGCAACCGGTTTTCGGATAAGATCATGCTCCAAACGATTAATCTCCCGGCGGTTGCCAAGCCGGGCGGGTTTTGGCATAGCTTCGCCATGGTGCCGCTCAAGCGGATTGCCATTTTACCCTTCTCGGATGCGGGTGTAGCTCAGGGGTAGAGCACGACCTTGCCAAGGTCGGGGTCGAGGGTTCGAATCCCTTCGCCCGCTCCAATTTTTCAAATCGCACCGCCGTGAAAAAACTCGTCCTCGCCCTTGCCGCCGCGGTGCTCGCCTGCGGCCCGGCCGCCGCTGCGGATTATCCGTCGCGGCCGATTCGCATTGTCGTGCCGTTCGAGCCCGGCGGCGGCACCGATGTACTGGCCCGCATCGTCGGCCAGCGGCTCGGCGAGACCTGGGGCCAGTCCGTGATCGTGGAAAACCAGCCCGGCGCCTCCGGCAGCATCGGCGGCAAGACTGTCGAGCGCTCCGCCCCCGATGGCTACACGCTGGTCATGGCCTCGACCGGGGCGCTGATGTCGATCGCCGACTTCTATGGCAAAGACGGCCCCTTCGTGCTCGACCAGCATTTCGCGCCGGTGACCCTGGTCGCCGATCCGCCTTATGTCATCACCGTCAGCCGCGACCTGCCGGTGAAGACCGTCGCCGACCTGATCGCGCTGGCGCGCAGCAAAAAAGGCGAACTGACCTTCGGCTCGTCGGGCGTCGGCGCCGCCTCGCATCTGTCGGGCGAACTGTTCCAGAAGGAAGCGGGCGTCGCGCTGTTGCATGTACCCTACAAAGGCACCGGCGAAGCGGTGAAGGATCTCATTGCCGGCCGCATCGACATCATGTTCGCGCCGCCGCAAACGGTCGAACCTCTGGTCAAGGCCGGCGAGCTCAAGGCGCTGGCGACCACCGGCAAGACCCGTTCGCCGCTGTTTCCCGATCTGCCCACCGCGTCCGAAAGCGGCTTGCCGGGCTACGAAGCGGTCGGCTGGTTCGGCCTGTTGGCGCCGGCGCATACGCCCGACGCCGTCGTCGGCAAGCTCAACGCAGCAGTCGTGGCAATCCTGCAGACCGCTGACGTGCGCGAGCGGCTCGCCAAACTCGGCGCCGAGCCGCACCCGATGACGCCTTCAGCCTATGGCAGCTTCATCACCGCGGATCTGGCGAAATGGACGCAAGTGTTGCGCGACGCCGAAGCCAAGCAGCAAAACGGCACCAAGCCTTAAAAGCGCACGATGAGCCTTGCCCGTTATCTGATGCTGGCAATCGCAATGGCGACCGTCGCGGCAATCGTTTTGCCGTCGGCCAAAGCCGAGACCTCATTGAGCGACTTCAACGGCGAATGGCGCGGCAACGGCACCGACCGCAATAGCCCGATCGAGCCGGCACAGGCGACCCAGTGCCACATGAAAATCCGAGCCGACCTGCGTCGCCTCGACAGCGAAACGACCTGCATCGGCGAGGCAGGCTTGCGCAAGCTTCTGCGCCTCGCGGTCAAGATTGACGGCGATCAACTCACCGGCGAAGCGGGCCAAACCAGCACCGTGCCCGACGGCGCGGCACAGGTGTTCAACGGCACGGTCACCGGCCGCAAGACCGACACGACGGCCGATCTCGACGTCCGCTTTCCAGGTTTCACCCCGAGCGCCACGATCGCGCTGCGCCGTCTCGATCCGTCGCGTTTCAGCATGACCATAGCGAGTCTTGGTCTCACGCTGACGGATGTGACCTTCGAGAGAGCTAACGGGCGCTAGGCTGATATGCTAAATCTAAAACTCGGCGGAGCAACCACAATGACCGGCGCGGTGAAATTATCCGCTATAGTTCTCGCACTGTTTGCCGCGTCGCTGCATTTCGCGCCCGTGCACGCCGACAATTATCCGGCGCGAGCGATCACATTGATCGTACCCTATCCGCCCGGCGGCGGCGTTGATTCCATGGCGCGCGTGGTCGCGCAAAAGCTCTCCACCGTGCTGCATCAAAGCGTCGTCGTCGAAAATCGCGGCGGCGCCGGCGGCACGCTGGGCTATCGCTATGTCGCGCGCGCGGCGCCGGACGGCTACATGCTGCTCCTTGGCCACACCGGCACTATCTCGATCAATCCGAGCCTTTACGCCGATCTCTTGATGGACCCGCGCAAGGATTTCGCACCGATCGGGCTGATCGCCTCGATGCCGGTGGCGCTCCTTGCCCATCCGTCGTTTGCGCCCAAGACCGTGGCCGATCTCATCGCGCTCGCCCGTAACGAGCCCGGCGCGCTCAACATCGGCACCTCGGCGGTCGGCACCGGCGGCTATATGTGCGCCGAACTGTTCAAGGCCACCGCCGCGCTCGACGTCACGCTCGTGTCCTATAAGGGCACCGCGCCGGTCATGAACGATCTGCTCGGCGGCCAGGTGCCGGTGGCTTTCGGCGTATTGCCCCCTGCGCTCGGCAATCTGCAAGCCGGCCAATTGCGCGCCATCGCCGTCACCAGCAAAAAGCGATTTTCATTGTTGCCCGACGTCCCCACCTTCGACGAATCCGGCATGCCGGGCTTCGAAGCCGTGCTGCATTACGGCGTGCTGGCGCCCTACGGCACGCCGCCGGAGATCGTCGGCAAGCTTTCAGCCGAACTGCAAAAACTCGCCGCCGATCCGGAAGTCCAGGACCGCATCCATTTCGAAGGCGGCGATCCCATGACCTCGACGCCCACGGAATATGCGCGCGACATCGACAGCGAAGAAACAAAGTGGCGCGCGCTGGTGCGGAGGTTGGATTTGAAGGTGGAGTAGAGGGTGGGGCTGGGCAAAGGCGCGTAGCGCCGTATCCACATCATCGTTGTGCACGTCGGCCAACTTTTCTTTTTGGGAGAGAAGCCGCTTGGTTCTTATCAATCGCTGGGGAAGAGAGAGTTTCGGAAAAACGCCTGGCCCGCGGGCGCTCTCCACGTTGTGGTACGCTCAATCGGCGCCCTACAAAAATTGGGGCTATTAATGCGTGCTCTTTGAGCAAGAGCCAGAGTGCAAACCCGCCAAGCGCGACGATCGCGACGGTGGCAAGCGCAAACCACAGATTAGGCTTGATGACAGCGCCCTCTTTGGGCGCGCTACGCCGCCGCATGACGGACTCCTCCATCGAAACTCTTGGCTCGATTTGAGAGTCCGCCGAATCATCTTGTGGCGAACAAATGAATACACGGTGCAGGAGCACCAGGAGTCAATGGCGCTGTTTCGGCGGGAGGCATCGGAGCAAATAAGAATACAAGACGCCCATTCGAAGCCCCGGGTTCGAGATGCGCTAAAGCCTTTGGCTGCCTTACGATTCTTTCGACCATTTTTGCTGGGTAACCGTCGCGGAGCAAACAAAAAACAAACGATAAGAAACCTGTGGATAAGCTAGCGCGGCCTCTCTGAGCGCAGCAAGCGTAGGGTGCGCAGCGCAGGGCCTAGGTGGATTTCGTTCCGCTAATCTGCTCCATCCGTCGGCATAGTCAGTGAGGGGAAGTAGGGCGCTTCGGAGATACCCCAATGCCGCGCAACGAACGCCATTAGGCTATCGTCTACCCCGTAGACGTAGTCGATCCGATGCTCGACCACATATTTGTTCATCGACCGGACGAACTTACCTGTAGCGACCGACTCGCCGATCTTCCTTTTCATGTCGATCTTGCCGAGATTATAAGCCACAAAAAACTCGCTAGTGGAAAGAGGCAAGATAAGGCAGCCGTCATCGTCTTTCAGAGCGCCATTTACGATTATCGGAACATCGGAGGTAAGGATTGGATCGCTGGTGCTCGGTACGGTCACAACCTGCCATTCCATTTTTAGAATCTCATCACGGATGTTTTTATTCTCGACCATATATCGAAGGCATTGCGCGCCCAGCTCGGTCATGCCGGGCTGTTCCAGCGCAACTTTGAATTCGTCAAAGCCGGTGGGCTCATGCGGCCTTCGATGTTTGGCGTAGTCGTCCTTCAAGCATCCGTTTAGGTCGTGCTCTTTAGCCCACGCGTTGAAGTATTTGACCCTGTTCGGGTTGCGGAACAGAAATGACATGACGAATGTCGACAACCGATTCCTATTAATCTTTGGCGCAGCCGACGGGTCATTGGTTCTGAGCAACGCGAGCCCGTCAGCGCCCCACTGATCGATACGCTTCCAGAATACGTCCTCCATTATGTTCTGCTTGCCCGGAGGTGCCATCGGAATGAAGTAGAGACCGTCGCGCCCGCCGGTCGATTTGGTGCTCTTCGGTTCACAGACGAGTTTGTTGTAGGCCCATCGGTAGACGTGGAGGCGGCCCGAGACGTCGATCCATCCGCGCTGATAGCTCTGAGGCAGGTAGTGTTGGTTTTGATCCGAAGACATTCCGCTAAGATGGGAGCGGGTTTGCCCAAGCCAAGCGAGCGTGGGGGCGAATGAGCAAAGCGACATCCAAGATCCGCCCCCGCCAGACCGTTTACAAGTATTCAAATTTGGGAGCGATGATAAAGTCCCATATACTCCGCATAATCCGCGGTGAATATCCTTGCCATAAGGAGAATAAGCCGACATTCTCCGCAAAAGGTGCGGAGAATGTCGACCTATATCCACGAATTAACCGCCTGGCCCCGCCTTCACTGGCAGCAGGAGGCGCTCGCGCCCCTTTTGGCCGCTGTCCGGCTGCGGCAGGGGCGGCTGATCGGGCGCATGCAGGCGCTTGGCTTCGCCCAGCAGGAAGAAGCCATCCTGACCACGCTGACCGAGGACGTGCTCAAGTCGGGCGAGATCGAAGGCGAAATCCTCGACAAGGATCTGGTGCGATCCTCCATCGCCCGGCGGCTCGGCATCG
>Ga0187887_10003288_pt1 | contig 12600 bp, 14 predicted proteins | sample June2016WEW_7_10_FD_132977 | JGI IMG/M metagenome (GOLD analysis project Ga0187887, IMG submission 132977) | Peatland microbial communities from SPRUCE experiment site at the Marcell Experimental Forest, Minnesota, USA - June2016WEW_7_10 | ecosystem: Environmental > Terrestrial > Soil >...
TCATCACCCTGACCACACGCTCAACGCCGCGCTGTTCCCGAACGCCCGTTTCCACGACGTGTGGGCGATCTATCAGGATGACGTGTGGGACGACCGTACCGACGTCATCGACGGTGCGCCGTCGGTGTCCCTGCTCGACACACCGGGCCACACCCCTCAGGACATCTCAACCTTGATTGAGACCGAGGAGGGCCTCGTGGTCTGTACCCATCTGTGGTGGTCGAGTGAGGGACCGACGATCGATCCGCTCGCGGCCGATCAGGCGCAACTTGAAGAGTCTCGCCGCAAAGTGCTGGAATTGCGTCCCTCTCTCATCATTCCGGGTCACGGCCCCGCCTTCGCTCGCGATGACCTGTCTGGGCAGTAATACTCGGTAGTGGTGGAAGGTTTTTCGGCTGATCCCGCAAGGTCGCGAACGAAGGGTGTTTTTTGTTTGCCAAACTGAGCACACCGTATAGTGGCGATTGGGGCGGCTATGAGCGACAACGTAGATCAACTGATCCTTGACCTTCTTCAGTGGCTGGGATCCGAGCCACGTCCCTACACCGAGGTACTCGATGCCTGGAGGACGTCGTGTCCTCGCCTTCCCGTATGGGAAGAGGCGAACGAGCGCGGTTTCATAGTGAGGCAGAGCCTGCCAGGTCAAGGAGCATTCATCTTGGTCTCGGCCGCGGGGGCTGACTACATCTCGCGCAATCGTTATCCCGTTCGGGTGTTGTCGCCCGATACGTGACGCTGCGTGAAGCGGGCATCCGTAGTGGCCCGGGACGTCTCGATTCACGCCCCACACACGACCGCGGGACCCGGCTGGTCTAGGCAGTTGACCGCGTGCAGGTTCATTCGCGTGCAGTCCATGAGCCATCGCCGTGACACGTCCGACAATCGGTCGCACACCCAGTCCCAGTGCAACGACACAACGTCGCCCGGTGCCAGGTCCTCGACGAATCCGATACCGTCCCTCGCGCGGCGCACGACCTCGAGCCTCTCGGGGCCGAGGCCGAGGCGGGATCCATCGAACTGGAGCGGGCGCGAGGTCACGGTTAGGAAGTCGCCGTTCACTTGGACGACGAGCCCCCAACGGATTCGACAGCGATCGATGATTTCGAGCGGGGCGCCCTCCTTGCCGGCGCGAAGGAGCCCGAGCCACGGATAGACCGCGAACACGTGGAAGCTGTGTTGGACGACCCCTCCTGTGAAGGCGGCGGCGACGAGCGGTTCGAAGTGTCGAGCGGTCCGACGGGCGAAACGGTCGTCGAGCGACGCGGCGAGCGACGTCGCCGGGACGCGGCGCGCGAGCTCGTTGCCTACCCAGTAGGCCTCGACGACCCGGCGGTCGAGCGGATCGGCGATCCCGTTGCAACCCGCGATCAGCTCCAAGTACGGCCAGGCTCCATCGAACTGGCGCGCCAACTGGGCGAGCAGACCGGCTCCGCCGGCGCGGGTCGCCGACTCGATGAGCGCATCCGAGTCGCTCGGACCGCAGTAGCCCAGCTCGTTGGGCGGATAGGCGTAGCGGGCGAAGAGCGCCGGTCCCGACGAAAACATCTCGCTCGGCGAGGTAGAGCTCAGAATCATCAGCGCACCACGGTGCGGCGCGAGTCGCGCCACGCCCGAGCGGCGCCCGCCCAGATCACCAGTCCCGCGCCGGCGCCGATCAGCAAGAGTCCGACGGTGGCGGTCGTCGTCGCGGCGGTGCCGGCCAGGAGCTGCAGGAGCCACGTGATGACGGCGCTCGCCACGAGCACCGAAGTCACGTCTAGTGCGCGCGCCCGAGCGAGTGCCGTCATCCACGTGGCGACGTAGCCGCTCAGCAGCAGCCCCGTCGCCAGCACCCACGCGAACTGGTGCGCGTCGAGCGCCAGGAGCGTCGAGAGCGACCCGCTGATCCACACGTAGCCGAGCAGGGCCAGCGCGCCGATTCCCATGCGCACGAGCGAGATCGCGGCCGGCGACACCTCGCGCAGCAGCCGCTTGGCCACCACGACTTCGACGGCCCACAGCACGGTGGACGAGAGGACGTAGAGTTCGCCTCGGGTAGGCGCCAACTGTCCCACGCCCCCGGCGACGATGATCTCGCCTGAGACGAGCAAGGCGATCGCCGCGACGTTCCACCACTGCACTTTCTCTCGCAGGATCGGCACCGCGAGTACCACGACCCAAAGCACCAACGTGTCGCGCCAGAACGCGGCGGAGGCCGGCGTACTCGTCGCGAGACCGTCAAAGAAGAGCACGAAGGCGAGTCCTCCGCCGACGATTCCCACGTAGGCGAGGCCCAGCCAGTGGCCGACGCCCCGTCGCGACGTGCCCGTAGGCTCTCGAGTCACGAAATTGGCCGCCATCGAACTCGGACTTCGTTGACGGAGCCGCCAGCCTATGAGTGCGGCAAGTCCCAGGACCAGTGCCGCCACACTGTTCTTCGCGGTCGTGTAGAGCGCGGGAGAGGTGACCGAGTGCACGCCGTAACTGTTGACGAAGACCGATACTCCGCTCAGCAGGGCCGTGACGCCGGCCACATACGTTCCCGCCAGACGCGGCGCTCGTCCGGTCCTCATGACCGCACCCGATCGAGCACGGCGTCATCCGTGATCTGCTTGCCGTGACGGATCTCGGCCACGGTGCGTTGCGCGTCGAGGGTGTCGATTCGATCGATGACGTAGCCGCTGTGAACGACGACCCAGTCACCAGGTTGCGGGGCTGGCCCGTCGAGGGCGAGCAGCGAAGCCCTCGAGACGAGTCCATTGATGTTCTCAACGAGCACGGTCGTGGCGTCGACGTTTTCGTTGACCTTCTCCAAACAGCTCACGCACATTATTGGGCCTCCTCTATAAGATCGACGACTCGCTGCACCGCTTCAGGCACGGCGGCCCGCACTTTTTCGCTAAGACCCTGGCCGATGTCGAACCTCTCGCCCTCGATACCCACGACGACCAGCCGCTGGGGCGCCTGACCGAGGGCCCGCGCCAGGCGCAGCACGCCCGCGAGACCGATGCCATGAGTGCTCGCCAGGCCGGCCACGGGTTGCGCGTCGCTGTCGAACTGTGAGACGTGCTCCACGTCTAGTTCGAGGGTCTGCACCGACCCGGTCGGCGCTCCGGAGCTGACGGCGTCGACCACCACGACGAGGTCCGCGTTATTCCACACCCCCAGCAGATCGAGGGGGTCGCTCAGCGGTCCCACGTTGTGCGACAGCGAGGCTTGCGCGACCGCCTGTTCGGCGACCAACGGTCCGACCCCGTCGTCGTGGCGGAATTCGCTGCCGAACCCGGCCACGACGACCCTGGCTGCGTCGCCGTTCGCCCTCATGATCGTTCCACGCTGAGGTCGAGGAAGTGCGCCGCGCAGGAGATGCACGGGTCGTGATTGCGAACTGCCTGCTCGCAGCGCCATTGGAGCTCGTCATCGCCGAGGGCGAGTCCGCCTTCGACGACTCGGCGTAGGTCGTCCTCGATGCTGAGCTGATTCTGGGAGGTCGGTGGCATGATTCGCGCGCGACGAATGATGCCCTGGTTGTCGATGTCGTACTGGTGCAACAACAGCCCCCGTGGCGCCTCGGTGGCGGCGGTGCCGGTCGCCTCCCTGGCGACCACTTCGACGGCCGGTTCAATCGGAGGTTCGTAGTTGTCCACGAGAGCGAGTGCTTCGTCGCACGCGACCACGAGTTCGATCGCGCGCACCACGATGCTTCGAAACGGATTGGTGCACGGCGAGAGCAGTGCGACCGATGAGGCGGCCTGACGGGCCAACTCGGGCAGGCTCGCCCAATTGAGGGCGTATCGCGCCAGGGGACCGGTGAGATACGGGTCGCTCCCCCCGAGCGTCGCCTGCAGGGCGGTCGAACGGGCCACGTGCTCTTCGACGACGAAGTCGGCGAACTGCGCCGTACTCAGCTCGACGCCGTCCGACGTGCGCGGGTGTCCGCCATCGATCGCGTACCGTCCCGGCTGGTCCAGCGCGACGAAGCGGTAGTCGCTTGACACGTCGGGGAACTCGAAGCCCGAGACCCATTCGACGGTCTCGAGCGCTTCGTCGCGCGCCCGGCGAAGGGGCTCGGCCAGGGCGCGGATCGATGCAACGTCCGGCGTGCGGTAGAAGCCTCCGACGCGAACGTTGACCGGGTGCACCGCGCGGCCCCCGACGGTCTGCATCACCAGGTTTCCGGTTCGCTTCATGTCGAGGCCTCGCGCGACCGTGTCCGGATCGCGCTCCGCCAACTGCACCGCGTCGGCGCAGTCGAGGAAGTCCGGCGCGTGCAGCAGGTAGATGTGCAGCGCATGGCTCTGGATCCACTCCCCGCAGTAGAGCAGTCGCCGCAGCGCCGCGATGCCTTCGCCGACGACGACGCCGCAGGCGTCCTCCATCGCGAGGCAGGCCGACATTTGATAGGCGACCGGGCAGATTCCGCAGATCCTCGCGGTGATGTCGGGTGCTTCGCTGAAGTGCCGGCCCACGAGCAGCGCCTCGAAGTAGCGCGGCGGTTCGAAGATGTCGAGCGCAACTTCGGTGACGAGGCCGTCCTCGACGAGTACGCGCAGCGAACCCTCTCCCTCGACGCGTGATATTCCCTCGGCGCTGATTGTGCGCGTGCGTTTCGCTCCGTGGCTCATGGCCGTGCCTCTTCGTGCGTCGAACGCCGTACGTGCGGGTTCGCGACGCGGCCGTGCAGCGCCTGAGACTGCTCCATGAAACCGGGCGCCGCAACGTTGAAGGTGCCAAAGAGTCGAGCCACCGCGGCGTCGGACGTGCCGAGCTCGCCTAGTCGCGTCGAGAGCGCGACGCAGTTGGCGCTGGCGCTCGGCCCGAAGCAGCCAAAGCACCCCCGGCCGATCGAGGGACAGAGTGCCCCGCAGCCGGCCCTGGTCACCGGGCCCAGGCACGCGGTCGCGCCGGCGACCATCAGGCAGACCGTGCCTCGGGCCTTACACTCCTGGCACACCGAGTGCGACGCGATCACCGGCCGGCGTCCGGCGAGGAAGGCCAACAGCACCTCGAGCAACTGGCCACGGTCGATGGGGCATCCGTGCAACTCGAAGTCGACGACCACGTGGGACGAGATCGGCGTGGAGCGGTCGAGCGAATCGAGGTACTCCGGATGGGCGTAGACGGCGCCCGCGAACTCGCCCGGGGCGACGAAGTTCCGTAGCGCCTGTACCCCGCCGGTCGCGGCGCATGCGCCGATAGTCACCAGGTAACGCGAGCTGGCCCGCACGGCCTTGATCCGCTTGACGTCCTCGGAGGTGGTGATCGAACCCTCGACGAGGGAGATGTCGTAGGGCCCCTCGGAGCTGGCGCGCGACATCTCGGTGAAGTGAGTGATGCGCACTGCTGTGGCCAGGTCCAAGAGCTCGTCTTCGCAGTCCAACAGGCTCAGCTGGCAGCCGTCGCACGAGGCGAACTTCCACACGGCCATCGTGGGCCGCTCGGTGGCGACGTCAGAGGAGCTCATCGTTCACGCTGCGTGAGAAGTTCGGCCACGAGGCCGGCGTAGGGGACGACGGGACCGTCACGACAAAGCAGGAACGGACCGAGTTGGCAGTGCCCGCACCAGCCGACACCGCACTGCATATTGCGCTCGAGCGACACGAGGATGCCCTCGGGATCGACCCCGAGGTCCACCAGGGCGCGCGCGGTGAAGCGCATCATTATCTCGGGTCCGCAAAGCAGCGCCCTGGCGTTCTTCGGATCGAAGCCCGCGTCGCCGAGCAGCGAGGTGACTAGGCCGACCCGGCCATCCCAAGTTGACGTCGCGCGGTCCACCGTCAGCGCCACCTTCGCGCCGCGCCGAGCCCACGACTCCAGGTCGTCGTTGAAGACGATCTGGGAAGGCTCACGTGCACCAACGAGCACGAAGACACGCCCGGCGCCGCGCTGGGCGGCCTTTACCAGCTCCTCGACTGCTCCTCGAAGCGGCGCCAGCCCGATACCCCCGGCGACAACCACCGTGTCGCGGGTGTCCGCCTCGGATTCCTCGTTCTCGTGAGCGACCCGCCAGTCGCTGCCGAACGGTCCGCGTACTCCAACGAGATCACCGACACGACTGCGACAGAGCGCGCGCGACACCGCGCCGACGTCGCGAATGCTGTGGCGTAACCGGCTCTCGCCCGGGACGCCGCTCAGCGATATGGCGACTTCGCCCACCGCGAGGGCACTAAGCATGTTGAACTGGCCGCATCGGTAGTTCATCAACGGGCGCTCGAGTGGCTCGAGCAGCAGGGTTGTGACGTCCGCCGTCTCGCGGATGCGCTCCGTGACACGGTGAAGCGCTGGCGTCATGGGGTGCTCCATGACGGAAAGGTGACTGGGGTGCGCCAACGTGAGTGTCGGGTCAGTGTGCACTTTGATCCCCGTAGAGGTCGAGTAGTCGCATCCGCGTGGCCTGAAGGCGCGAGAGCAGCGTCACCGAGACCCTCGACAACAGCGCGAAGCCCAGCGATGGATCGTCCAGGGCTTTCGTGCGCAGGCAGGCTCCGTCGACCGCGATGCACCCGACCGGATCCATGGCCCGGGCGTCGAAGGTCCAATGGTAGGGAGGCACCAGCCAGCTCCACCCTACGACGTCGCCGGGCCCGGCGGTCTCGATGATGACCGTCCCTCGACCGGGAGCGTGCACGTCGATTGACACGCGCCCTCGTCGCAGCAAGTAGAACGTGTCAGCGCTCGCGCCCTCGGCGCACAGCAGCTCACCCGGCGCGAAGACTACGTTCGTCGAGCATCCTGCGATAAGTTCGAGCGTTCCCTCTTCCATGCCCGTCATGAAGGGGTGCGAGGCTACCAATTCTTTCATGGTCGTGCTCATGGTTCGCTCCGCGACGCTGATGTCAATGGAGGCGCAATGTCGCTCGCAGCGATGGCGGCCACCTCTTCGGTGATGTCGATGCCCACGGGACACCAGACGATGCAACGACCACATCCGACGCAACCGGTGGAATCGAACTGGTCCCACCACGTCGAGAGCTTGTGGGTCATCCATTGTCGGTAGCGCGACTTCGATGAGGCATGCACCGCGCCTCCGTGAAGATAGGAGTGCTCGAGGTCGAAGCAGGACGACCATGTCCGGTTGCGCTCGAGCGCGCCGGAGAGGTCGCTGGTGTCATGGACGTCGCTGCAGAAGCAGGTGGGGCAAACCATCGTGCAGTTGGCGCACGAAAGGCATCGTTGCGCCACGTCAGCCCACCACGGATTCTCCACGTTGCGCGCGAGCAGGCTCGCGACCCCGTCGTAGGGCAACGAGCGTTTCATCATACGTGTGGCCTCGTCGAGGATGCGCGAGCGAGCGGCGAGGTCGTGTTCGCTGGCCGGGCGATACGGGATCGAAGAGAGCACGTCGGCGCCGCGCGGCGTTCCCGTCCTGACGACGAATCGGTGGCCCTGCTCGTCGTTGAGCTCGGTGAGCGCTAGATCGAATCCCTCTGCGATCCCTGGTCCGCTGCGCATCGAAGCGCAGAAGCACGTCTCAGCGGGACTCGCGCACTCGACAACCGCGATGAAGACCGAGTCGCGGCGGTCGCCGTAGCGCGGGTCGCGGTGCGAACCGTCGCGAAGCACGCGGTCGAGGACGCCGAGCGCCGCCGCGTCGCATGGTCGCGCGCCGACGATGGCCAGGGGCGGCGATGGCCGCTCTGGCACTTTGAACACGGCCGTGTCGCCTACGACCTCTCCACGCCAGAGGACTTGTGTCGGGGGGAAGAACTCTGGCTTCCACGACCCCGGCCCCACGGCCCATTCGAAGAGTCCTTCGTCTTCGCTTGTCACCACCGCGTAACGCCCAGGCGACTGGAGGTCGTGCACACCCTTGGGCAGGTTGGCGACGGACGTGAGGGGGCCGGGCACAACGGCCCCCTCACGAAGAGTGGGTCCCATAACCTCATAGCCGAGCGCGTGCAGGCGGGCCACGAGTTGGTCGAGACCTTCAACATCGATCACCACGATGGCGCTCGTGGGAACCGACGTTGACGTTGCGTCAGCGGTCGTAGACACCGGTCGAACCCTCTTGCTCGCGTTGCGGCGCAGGACGCGAGCGCGGAGACGCGCGGTGGGCGCCGAGGCACGAGACCTTCGGGGCAGAGTTGCGCGCACCCGGACCCATCTCCTCGTGAGTCGCACACGTGGGCTTCATTGCGTGGCCTCCGATCAGCAATTTCGGCTACACCGGTATTGTGTAGCGACCTGGGAAGGGAGGACTAGGGGAAAATGTCACGAATTCGACGCACTCGGACGCGAGCCGAGGGCGGGTGACGGGTGTCGTGCGGCGCCGTGTCTGGACCGATGTCAGTGCACAGTAATAACGTGGCGTGAAACGCAGTCATGTAGACGAGGAGAGGCCATGACCACACTCAAGAACCGACCCAATACCGCGCTCCTGGTGGTCGACGTGCAGAATGGCGTCGTCGCCGAGGCTTTCGAACGTGACGCCGTCGTCGCGAACATTGCGAGCATCGTCGCCAAAGCGAGGCAGGAGCAGGTCCCCGTCGTCTGGGTCCAGCACTCTGACGAGCAGTTGGCCACGGGCAGTGACCCGTGGAGGATCGTGCCCGAGTTGGACCCGAACGAGACCGAGCCGCTCGTCGCGAAGAACTACGGCGATTCCTTCGAAGACACGAACCTCGAAGCGGTGCTCGCGGACCTTGAAGTGGGGCGACTCGTTGTGGTCGGCGCGCAGACCGACGCCTGCATCCGTTCGACCCTGCACGGCGCGTTCGCCCGGGGCTACGACGCGACGTTGGTGAGCGACGCTCACACCACCGAGGACCAGTCGCAGTGGGGAGCGCCGTCGCCGGACCTGGTGATCGCGCACACCAACCTCTACTGGACGTACCAGAATGCACCGGGACGCACGGCTGGCACGGTCGAGACCAAGGACGTCGACTTCGCCACCTCGTCCTGACCACCCTTCGCGGTAGACCGCTCCGGATGGGGAGGGGGTCTTACGCCCCCGAAGTCTTCCTCAGACGAGCGATGACGTCATCGACCACCTCGCTCGTTGACGACTCGCCCGCGAGGTCGAAGGTCCGGATCCCCTCCGCGGCGCCCGCCAGCGTGGCCGACCGAAGCCGGGTGCCGGCGTCGCGGTAGCGAGCATCACTGAGGTGCACGGCCGCCTGGTCGAGCAGCGCGGCCCCGGCCAACAGCATGGCCATCGGGTTGGCCACATTCTTTCCCTGCAGCGACGGCGCGGTGCCGTGGGGAGCCTCGGCCATAGCCACCTGGGGGTGAAGGTGCTCGTCGAGGGAGAGCAGCACCGACTCGGCCCCGGCGATCGAGCCGAACATGGCCAGCACCAGGTCGCTCAGGCAGTCGCCGTCCCGGTTGAGCGCCGGGATGACCAGCGTCTGGTCGTGGATCTCGGTCAGCAGTCCGGCGTAGGAGGCGTCGATGAGCGTCGGTCGATAACTCACCCCGGGGTGACGGCGAGCGGCCTCGTCCATTTCCTCCTTGAGCATTCCCTCGTAGACCGGCGAGACGGTCCACTTCGGTCCGCCGTACACGAGGCCGTTGACCTGCTCGGCGGCCTGGAAGGCGTACTCGGCGACGAAACGGCAGTTGGAGCGCTCGATGCGCTCCGTGCGCCAGGCCATCTCGTCGTCCTGGCCGGGTTCGCCCTGGCGTCCCTCGTCCGCGCCGTAAGCGTCGCCGACGGCCATGCGCACCACGATGATCGGGGCCCCCGCGGCGACGCTCGGCGAAACGCCGGGGATACGCCGTCCGGTGCGCACGATGACGGACCCGCCGATGCCTTCGCGCAGGATCCGATTGGGTGAGCCGACGCCGCCGATCTCCGGCGGGGTGACGGTGGCGGCCTTGAGGCCGAGTCCGGCGTCACGCATCGCGGCGGCCGCGTCGCGCACCACCTGGTTTTCGCTCGCGCGCCGGCTGGCCAGCGAGAGGTCGTAGTGCACGAGCTCGAGCGGCAGGCCGAGCACGTCCGGGGCCAGGGCCCGCAGCGCTTCGTCCAGCAGCTCCTGTCCGGTCTCGTCACCGTCGCAGACGACGATGGTTGCGGGGGAATTGGTCACACGTCATTCTTCCATACGGGCTTTGGTCTTCTATCAGCCGTGCGGCCCAGGCTCGGGCCTTCGACGCGACTACTGGCGAAGCGCGGACGCGATCACCGCGCCGACCTGCTCGACCTCCAGCAGGAAGCCGTCGTGTCCGAAGTCCGAGGAGATGGTGGCCAGGGGCGACGCGTTCGGCAGCAGCGACACCAACTGTTCTTGCAGGGCGAGTGGGTAGAGGCGGTCCGAGATGATGCCGGCGACGGTAACGGGGACCGGGACGGATTTGAGCGCGAGCTCCACGCCACCGCGTCCCCGTCCGACGTCGTGATGGTTCATGGCCTCACTGAGCACGATGTAGCTGTTCGGGTCGAAGCGGGCGCCCAGCTTGGCTCCCTGGTAGCCGAGGTAGGACTCGATGGCGTAGTCGCTCGACCCCACGGTCTCGCTCTCGACCTGGAGGGCCCGCCCGAAGCGGGTCTCGAACTCGAGCCCGGTGCGGTACGTGAACTGCCCGAGCCCGCGGGCGATGGCCAGCCCCTCGTAGGGGGCGCGGGCGTTCGCGTAGTAATCCCCGCCCGCGAAGTCGGGGTCGAGGCGGATCGCGCGCACCTGCAGAGAACTCAGCGCGATCTGATCGGCCGTCGCGGCCGCGCCCACGGCCAGCACCACCGCGTGGCCGGTGCGCGCGGGGTGGGCCACCGCCCACTCGAGCACGCGCATGCCGCCCATGGATCCTCCGACGATGCCGGCCCACGTCTCGATGTCGAGGTAGTCGGCCAGGGCGACCTCGACCTCGACCTGGTCGCGGATCGTGATGACGGGGAATCGCGATCCGTAGTGATCCCCGTCGGGGGCCCGCGACGACGGTCCCGTGGTGCCCTGGCACGCGCCGAGCACGTTGGGACAGACCACGAAGAACCGGTCGGTGTCGATGGCCAGGCCCGGCCCGATGACGCCCCGCCACCAACCCGGGGTCAGGTGGCCCTTGTCGGCCTCGCCCGTCGCGTGGGAGTCACCGGTCAGGGCGTGCAACACGAGCACCGCGTTGGAGCGGGTCTCGTCGAGCGTCCCCCAGGTCTCGTAGGCGACGGTCACCGACTCGAGTTGACCGCCGCCCTCGAGGACGAACGGCTGGTGTTGGCCCGTGAGGGTCACGAACTTTCGATGTCCCGGTTCGTCGCCGGGGCTCCAGAAGCCGGACGAAAGGGGCGTCACGCTCCCTTGGCCGCGTGGAAGCCCGCCTCGAGGTCGGCCAGGATGTCCTCGATGGACTCGATGCCGACCGACAGGCGAACTAGTTCCGGGCTCACGCCGGTCGTGACCTGCTCCTCCTCGGTCAACTGGGAGTGCGTGGTCGAAGCCGGGTGGATGGCCAGGCTGCGCACGTCACCGACGTTGGCCAGGTGGCTGAAGAGCGTGAGGCCCTCGATGAATCGCTGGCCCGCTTCGATGCCGCCGTCGATGCCGAAGGCCAGTATCGAGCCGCCGCCCTTGGGCAGGTAGCGCAGCTGGCGGTCGTGCCAGGGGCTGGACTCCAGTCCGGGGTACTTGACCCACTGGACTTCGGGCCGGGCCTCGAGCCAGTTGGCGACCGCGACGGCGTTGGCCACGTGGCGCTCCATGCGCAGGCTCAGGGTCTCGACGCCCTGGATGAAGAGGAAGGAGTTGAACGGCGCGATCGCCGAGCCCAGGTCGCGCAGGTACTGCAGTCGCGCCTTCAGCACGAAGCGCGCCGGGAAGAGGAAATCGGGCAACTGGCCGAAGACCAGGCCGTGATAGCTCGGGTCGGGCTCGGTGAAGCTCGGGAAGCGGCCGCTGTTCTCGTAGTCGAAGGTCCCGCCGTCGACGATCACGCCGCCGATCGACGTGCCGTGGCCGCCGAGGAACTTGGTCGCCGAGTGCACCACGATATCCGCGCCGTGGGCCAGGGGCTGGGCCAGGTAGGGCGACGCCAGGGTGTTGTCGACGACCAGGGGGATCTTGTGGTCGTGGGCGACCTTGGACACGCCCTCGAAGTCCAGGACGTCGCCCTTGGGGTTGCCGAGCGTCTCGGCGTAGAAGGCCTTGGTGTTCGGGCGGATGGCGGCGGCCCATTCGTTGAGGTCGTCGGGGTCGTCCACGAAGGTGGTCTCGATACCCAGCTTGGGCAACGTGTAGTGGAAGAGGTTGTAGGTGCCGCCGTAGAGCGACGCCGAGGAGACGATGTGCCCGCCGTTCTCGGCCAGGTTGAGCAGGGCGATCGTCTCGGCGGCCTGACCTGACGCCACGGCCAGGGCGGCCACGCCACCCTCAAGCGAGGCGATCCGCTCCTCGAACACGGCCTGGGTGGGGTTCATGATGCGCGTGTAGATGTTGCCGAGCTCGGCCAGGCCAAAGAGCGCGGCCGCGTGGGCGGTGTCGCGGAAGACGTAGCTGGTGGTCTGGTAGATCGGGGTGGCCCGGGCGCCGGTGGTCGGGTCCGGGGCCGCGCCCGCGTGAATCTGGCGTGTTTCAAATCCCCATTCGCTCACGATGGTCTCCTTTGTCGTTCGCGTCGGTCCAACCGCGATAGTGGTGTGCCCGCCGATACTAGAGAAACCTGATGGAACTTGTCAACTTTAATGTCGAA
>Ga0187887_10003290_pt1 | contig 12589 bp, 13 predicted proteins | sample June2016WEW_7_10_FD_132977 | JGI IMG/M metagenome (GOLD analysis project Ga0187887, IMG submission 132977) | Peatland microbial communities from SPRUCE experiment site at the Marcell Experimental Forest, Minnesota, USA - June2016WEW_7_10 | ecosystem: Environmental > Terrestrial > Soil >...
CGGCGACCCACGGCGGCACGAATGTCGAATATTACGTTGATTTCAAGTTCCGACCGCGTGTGCTGCAAATCCTGATGCAAAAAACGTTCGCTGGCCGCGCTATTGCGACGATCTCGGCCTACGAACGTCAGGCGCATCGGCTTTACGGCGGACATTCGTGACTTCGATCGGACACTGGATCCGATGTGCGGCAGACCGGTGTGCAATGAACGCGAAGCGCTTCAAGCGTGTTTGGCGTGATCGCCGACATGGCCCGAAGCCACCGCGCCCGGATTCAGCCGCGGTTCGGCACCGATCCAGTACAATAAATTAGCCAGGATGCAGAGGCCGCTCGCTGCAAACCAGACCATCGCGGCGCCGACGAAGGCGATGAACAGGCCCCACCACTGGCTGTGCGCCAGGAACAAGATGGACCCAAGGGTAACGTTGACCCCGACCGTGACATAGATGCGCCGCTCGAGATACCAGCTGTCGGTCTGCATGAAATAAAGGTTCCAGCGTGTCGGTGTCCGCGTCCCGAGCCTCGCCTTGAAACCGAGCAGGCGGAGTATATTGCCGACCGGACAGAAGCCGGTCAGCGCGACATTGATGGAGACAAGTCCGGTGGCGATGACCCCGAAAATCCACAGCGGATTCACCAGCACCGCCAGCAGCGTGCTAGTCAGCAGGACCATGCCGGCGATCAGCCAAACCGTCCGCTCGATATACCAGCGGTCGGTAGGAACCACGTAAATGCCTTTGCGCGCCATCATGGGTCCAATGTACTCCGCTCAAAAGCCGCCGCAAGTAGCCATAGATAACGCTTATGGAATTGCATTGATCTACATCACAGGACCAGTCCGACACTAAGCAGCAGGCTGAACAGGAATTGAATCCTCACGGTTTGTAAGAGAATTCGGTTGAAACCACGGCCGCGAGGTTCACGGATGAAGCGGCTGATCAACATGCCGACCAGGGGCAATGGCATGAGAGCCAGCCACACATGGCTGCGGGGGAGCGCCAGTCCGATCGGAAGAAGCAGCCCGAACGGGACCGCCATCAGGGCGGCGTATAGCCAATTCGTCACATGTGGGCCTGCCAGAATGGCCAAAGTCCGTCGTCCCACGCGCGCATCGGCCTCCGCGTCGCGATGATTGTTGACCAACAATACCGCTCCAGTCAGGAGACCCACGGCGAGACCGGCGTCGATCGAGACTAGCGCTAGCTTCCCGGTGCATAGCCAATACGTGCCGCATACGGCCCCTACGCCAAAAAACGCCACCACGAATAATTCCCCCAGCGGCGTGTAGGCGACTGGGACCGGGCCACCGGTATAGGCCCAGCCTGACAGAATGGATAGGACACCGAGCAGGAAAATCGGCCAACCGCCCACCCACACCAAGTAGGTACCCATAAGCGCTGCCGCCGCAAAGCATCCGCATGCGGCTCGATCGACGGCCGTTCCGTCCAGCAGACCGGATGCAGTCGCCCTCAGCGGTCCGACGCGGTCCGGACCATCGCCGCCGCGTTTGGAATCGGCCGCGTCGTTGTGCAGGTTAGTACCGACCTGGATTAACATACTGCCGATGAGTGCCGCCAAGACCGCGGGCCAGCGGATCTGTCTTTCTACCGCCCAAGCGAGGGCCGTGCCGACGACGACTGGGGTCGTCGACAGGCTAAGCGTCCGCGGCCTTGCCGCTATGATCCACGATGACAGCTTCATGAAAACGGACCGATATAGCTTAGGTACGGAGTCGCACTCGGCCGTCCGCTCATTGGTCCTGCGGATAGGCATGCGGAGTAGCAGCGCTGGCTTGACGGCGGGCATCGCTTAACCACCGATCAGATTTCCGCTAAGGCCTATCGCCATCATGACGAGCAACGCCAGGCCGACGGCCACGAGGCTGAAGCCGACGATTTTGGAGCCGAGCGTCAGCGGCCGCGACGGCGCATCCACCAGATGCTGCTTGAGTTCTCCAGTTTCCACCAAACGGGCATATTCGACAGCGTATTCGCGCTTGAACTCTTCGAGCGGCATCGAGCCAGTGAAGATGACGACGTCGAGCGGAAACTTGTCCGGTCGCCAGTGATTCGCGAAATAGTGTACCGTGAACAGGTAGGCGGCAGCGAGCAAGGCTTCATCGCCATGAGCAACCGCGGCAACATTGAACGTCCATCCCGGCAGATACGCGGCGGTGAGCGTCTTGAACCACAGCATGGCACCCGTCGCGGCAAGCATCGCAATGCCCCAAAATGGCGCCCAGTAATCAACCTTTTGCTGATAGTTCCAGTGGTCGAACATTGGTCGCGGACGCTTGCCAAAAAACCATTTGAACATAGCGACGAAGTCCGCGGCGTCTTGCCAATTCGGCATCAGCGAATAGGGCCCAAACACTTTGAAGGTGTTCCAGTTCCGCGCGATGTGGATGGCGGCGTAGACGATGTGCCCGGCAAAGACCGCGACCATGATCACGGCGGCGACCCGGTGCACAAGCCCTGCGATCGCGGGTCCGCCCATTGCCCGTTCGAGCAGCGGCGCCCAGGCCGCGTTCGGATAGTGCAATGGCAAGCCGGTCATGACCAGCACAATGATGCTGACCGCAAATACGAGGTGAGTCCATCGCCACAAGGCGCTCCAACGTTGGTAATACGGGCCTTCTCCTCGCGGCAGCGCATCCGTCCGCACATGCGGCCGCAACTTGCGCTGCTGGTGGTCGCGAAATTCGCGGTAAAACCAAAGGACCGAATGAAACCAGAAGAACCAAAGCACGCCGCCGACTGCTGCGATCACGAACTTTGAGGTAATCCACACATAGGGATAATGCGCAAAGTCGTCGGTCGTGGCGTGCGATTCGAACGTTGCGAAACCCGGGGTCGCGTCCTGATGGCACTTCTGGCAGGTCGTCAGCAGATTGGCTGGAGACACGCTCGAAGTCGGATCGGTGGCTGGTCGGATAGCGTGGCTGCCGTGGCAGTTGAAGCATGTCGCCGTATCAGCATAGCCCAAGGCGGCGACTTGACCATGGAAGGTCTCCGTATAGCTCTGCCGAGCCTTCACGTGACAGTCGCCGCAGTTGTTGTTGAGGACTAGCCGCTCCCGATCGCGCGCGGCGAGCGTTGCCGGCAGGTTCCTGTGCGGCAGCTCGGTTATTGTCGTATGACAATCGACGCAACGCAGCACTTTGCCGTGCACGCTCTCGGTAAACTGATCCGCCGACACGTAGAGCGATCGCGCGTGCCCGTCCGCGCTCGGCGCTGCAAAGCCCTGCGCGCCGTGACAGCCGAGACACGTCGCATTGTCGAGGTTAGCAGCGTCTTGGGCGCTTGCTGCGTGCGCACCAATAAGGATCATCAACAACGCGACCGCCGACAGCACAAGTTTGCCAGCACGCATGGCCTATCCTCTCCTTCGAATTGTCGCGATCACTGCTTAAAATCAACTATGACTGACCACCTCAAGCTGCACGCCGGCATTTGCCCAACGCCGCCGTCAACTTGAACAATAATAGCTAGGAGAATTGACCCGCCGTTGGCTTGATCTATGTCAATGCCAAGCCTTTCTTTGTTGCCCATTCTAAAAAACGCTTGCGCAATATTGCTGCCATTTGCTCCTGCTTGCGACGAAGCTTTGATCATGGCGGGTCAACAAGACCACGAGCAGGGCGACCCGGTGACCGCCGCCATCGCGCGGGTGCTCAAGATCGAACGCGACGGCGTGGAGCAATTGCAGCATAGCCAGGAGCAGGCCCAGCTTCTGCTGGCGCGGGCGCGCGCGCAGGCGGCAACGATCGCAAGACAGGCCGATGCCTGCATTTCGCAACTGCACAACAGCTATTTGCAAAAAGTGCAGCGCAACATCGAAAGTCTTGCGCAATCGAACCTGTCGTCGGAGCGCGCTGATCATGCTTATGACACAGTGACGATCGTTCAGACCGCACACCGAGTTGCCGCGAAGTTGACTGGTGCAGCATGAGTGACAGCCCGCGATGGAGTTACGTGCAGGCGCGGCTGCAAGCTCGCCACGGCGAACGGCTGCAGGAGGCCGATTGGCGCGCAATCGAGGCTGCGCGATCGATAGATCAGTTCATTGAACGCGCACGTGCATCGCCGCTGCGCCGTTTTACCGAGCGCGCGCATGCGCGCACGTCAAGCCACGTTGTTGAGCGCATATTGCGCGATGCATGGCGCGCCTATGTGACGGAGGTGGCCGGCTGGGTGCCGACTGCATGGCGCCAAGCCGTGATGTGGACGTCGTATTTTCCGGATCTGCCCATTATCGATGCCTTGCTCAGGGGCGAAGCGCCGGTGTGGATCGAGCACGACCCGATATTCGCCCAGCTTGCTGAAACTGATTTACGCAAGCGCAGAGCCGCCCTGACAAAATCCCCTTTCACCGCAATCGTCATGTCGGGCGCGCGTCCCGCGGCGAGCTGGTATACGCATTGGCGCTCGCTGTGGCCGCAGCACGGCATGGCTGATCACAGTGCGCTGCTCGATCTTGCGGCGACGATTAATGCACACGTCGAACGAGTCGACCGCGCCGCTCCGCAAGAAAAGAGCGCTCCCTATCGCCGCGATCTGGCGCGCAGCCTCACACGCCTGTTTCGGAGGCACGGCGGTTCGCCTGCCGCAATGTTCTGCCATCTCGCTCTTGTCGCGCTCGATCTGGAGCGGTTGCGCGGCGATCTCATTCGGCGGCGGCTCTTCGAGCCTAGCCACGCGACGGAAGCCGCATGAGCCTTCGCCCTGTACCCGCCAAATGGTTCGAGCTGGTAACCGTGCACAATGAGTTGGCGCGGGTGATGGAGTGTCTATCGCGCACGGGCACGGTCGAACTGGAGACCCATAGCCGCACGACCGATCGGCTGCTGTTTCCCGGCCTTGACGAGGAGCTCAAGAGTCACCGCGAACTAGCTCGCCGCTATCAGCATTATTGGCCGCCTCCCGCGCCCGCCGCCGAACGCTGCTCGCAGCAATTGAGCGAGACGCTCAAAGCCGCGCGCGCGCGCCTGGCGGCATGGAGGGAGCAGGTCGATCCGATTATCACAACCCTCGAAAGACTGTCGCAGAATGCGGTCGATCTCGGGCAGTTGCGCGCAGCTTTGCAGAGCGCGGGCGACAACTTCCCAGATATTCATTCGCTTAGCCTTGCCGGCCCGAAATTGCAGGTGCGTCTGTTTGCTCTGCCGGCCGGGGGGCTGTTGCGAGAGCTGCCGGCGCTGCTGCTGGTTAAGCCCTGGCAAACACCCGATGCAAGCTACGTACTCGCGGTTGGCAAAGCTTCCGACATTGGCGATGTTGAAACACAGCTTCAGGGCTTGAAAGGGCACACGCTGCCGCTTCCGTCTTGGCTGCCGGCATCGTCGGATCAGGCGGTGACGGCGATCAGCGGTCAGCTCGCCGAATTCGCCCACCAGCGCGCGGTATTGACCGCGCAACTGCAGGCGTTCTCCGAGCACTTCAAGATCGCGGCAGCGCTCGCGGACATTGCGCTGATCGAGTGGCTCAACGAACACGCCAACGAATTGCGTGGCAGCGATCACCTGGCCTGGGTCACCGGCTGGACCAGCGACGTCAGCGGCACCGCGCTGCGCCCCGCGCTCGATGCTAGCGGAGCGCGCTACATCCTGCGCCTGTTGGATGCGCCGGCGGGGATGAACGCGCCGCTTGTGCTCCACAATCCCGGCTGGGCCCGCGCTTTCGAGGTGTTCGCACGCATGCTCGGCACGCCCGGGCGGTATGAGAGCGACCCCAGCCAACTCCTCGCGGTCATCGCATCGTCAATCTTCGGCTTCATGTTCGGCGATGTCGGTCAGGGCGCTGTCATTTGCCTCGCTGGCATCGTGCTGGGACGGCGCGTGCCGCTGACGCGCATGTTAGTCCCTGGCGGCATCATGGCGATTCTCTTCGGTGTTCTGTTCGGAAGCGTGTTCTGCCGCGAGGACATCATTCCAGCGTTGTGGATCCGGCCGATGAACGATCCGGTCACGGTTTTGCTAGCGGCGGTGATCGTCGGCATCGCGATCATTATGCTTGGGCTGCTGCTCGATGCCATCCAGATGCATTGGCGCGGCGAGGCGAGGCGCTGGTGGGCACAGCGCGCCGGTTTGTTCACGGCCTATGTGGGCCTCCTTATCTCACTGCAGCGGACGGAGGGGCTTCTGGTCGCGGGCGTCGGGGCGGCTTGGTTCATTGTCGGCGCCGCGGTGCTGACGCCACAAGGCCGACTGTCTGCGATGATCGAAGCCGCCGCGGAATTTGTCGAGCAAAGCCTGCGGCTCCTGGTCAACACCGTGTCGTTTGCCCGCATCGGCGCCTTTGCGCTTGCCCACGCCGGACTGTCGCTCGCCACTATCGAGATAGCGCAGGCAAGCGGTCGCGTCGGTTACTGGATTGTGCTGGCGGTCGGCAACGTTCTCGTCATAGTGCTGGAAGGCGTCGTAGTGAGCATTCAGACCACGCGCCTGCTATTGTTCGAATTCTTCATCCGCTTCCTCACCGGCAGTGGGCGCGAATTCAAGCCGCTGCCGCCACCGACCATCGGCAAGGGCACCACCATGCAGGAGCAATTTTGAGGGGCGCGTCATGAGAGCAAACTTGAAGATCCCGGCGCTGATGCTCGCGCTGGCCGCCGCGGTCGCGATCGGGGTGACCTTTATGCTGCTGCAGATGATGCCGGCCGCTGCCCAGACCGCCGCCCACACCGCCGCCGACAGCGCCGTCGCGCCCTGGGCGATGATGGCCGCCGCAATCGCCGCCGGCCTTTCCTCGCTCGCCGCCGGCTATGCGGTCGCGGTGGTCGGCAGCGCCGCGGTTGGCGCCCTGGCGGAAAAGCCGGAGCTCCTCGGCCGCGTGCTGATCCTGGTCGGCCTCGCCGAAGGCATCGCAATCTACGGCCTCATCGTTGCCGTGCTGATCCTCAACCGGGCGGGATGACATGGGCGTAGCCATCTTCATCGGCGACGAGTCGAGCGTCGCAGGCTTTCGGCTCACCGGCATTGAGACAATTGTGCCCAACCCCGATGCAGTCGAGTCGGCGTTTGCTGCCGCGAGAGCGCGCGGCTCACTCGTCATCATCACGGCCGAGCTTGCACGGCTTATTCCAGCACCGCAGCTCGAAGCAGCGATGCTGGCCGAGGCGCCCACGCTCGCGATCATTCCCGACGTGCTGTTCCGCGTACCGGTCCCCGATCTGACAAGGAGGCTCAGAAGCGTCCTGGGCATCGAAGCGTGAATCCGGCAAATCTCATTCCACCGCTGCAATCCGACGCGCTGGCAAGCGAGGTTGAGCGGCAGCTCAAGGATGAAACCGGCGCCGTGACCGCAGCGGCAGAGCATGATGCGCGCGCGATCATCGCGCAAGCACGGGCCGCCGCACAGCGCCGCGTGCATGAGGCAATTCAAGAGCTGCGACGCGAAGGCACCCGCCGGCTCGCACGCGCCAACGCCCAGCTCGAAACCGAACAGCGCGCCCGCGCGCAGCGGCTAGCGGCGCAAGCCGTCGGCGATGCGCTCCCGCTGTTGCGCGAGGAACTGGATGCGCGGTGGCGCGACCCGCAGAATCGCAGGCAGTGGACGGACGCCGTTGCGCGGCTGTGCGTCATGCGTTTACGTCCAGGCGCCTGGCGGATCGAGCATCCGCCCGATTGGAGTGAGCCGGAGCAGCGCGACTTCACGGCGACAATCGGAGAAAGAGACAGCGTCGCGATCAACTTCAAAGCCGATGGCGATCTCAAGTCCGGGCTGCGGATCAAAGCCGACCAAGCGGTATTCGACGCCACACCGCAAGGTCTGCTCGCCGACGGCCGCACCATCGCTGCGATGATACTCGACGAAATCGAACAACGATGATGCGCCCGCCGCTGCAACTCTCGGAGAGCGGCGATGAGTGAAGCGGTTATCCGCTGGATCGGCGGCCCAGTGCTCTATGCTCGCACCAGCGACGACTTCCATGTGGGCGAAGCCATCGAAGTCGGCATCGACCGCCGTCCCGGGGAGGTGATCCGCCTCAAGAGCGACGAACTCGTCGGCCAAGTCTATGAGGATACTACCGGCCTGCGTCCCGGCGATGCCGTGCACGGCACTGGCTCGCCGTTGTCGGTACGCCTGGGTCCGCGGCTGCTCGGCCGCATCTTCGACGGCTTGTTGCGGCCGCTCGACGCCGCAAAGCGAGACGAGGCGCCTATCGCCTTTCGTGCACTGGTGAAGGTCGGCGACGCACTGGCGCCGGGCAGGCCATTTGGCGACATGCCAGGCGTCGGCGTGCCGCAAAAATGCCTTCTGCCCCCGCACATCGGCGGCACGGTTGAGACCATGGCGACCGAAAGTGTGTATAATCCGGACGCCATTCTTTGCAAAATTCGTGACGCGGCGGGCGCGACCCACGAGATCGGCTTCTTCCATCGATGGCCGATCCGGCAGGCGCGACCAGTGCGCCAACGTCTTCCCGCCGACGAGCCGATGGTCACTGGCCAGCGCATCCTCGACACGCTGTTTCCTGTCGCGCGCGGCGGACAAGCGGCGATCCCCGGCGGCTTCGGCACCGGCAAGACGGTGCTGCAGGAGACCTTGGCAAAATGGTGCGACGCCGACGTGATCGTCTATGTCGGCTGCGGCGAGCGCGGCAACGAGATGGCCGAAGTGCTGCGCGAGTTTCCCAAGCTGACCGATCCGCGCACCGGCCGCGGGCTGATGGAACGCACGGTCATCATCGCCAACACGTCGAACATGCCTGTCGCTGCACGCGAAGCCAGCATCTACACGGCAGTCACCGTCGGAGAATATTTCCGTGACCAGGGCCTGCACGTCGCGCTGATGGCGGACTCAACGAGCCGTTGGGCCGAGGCTTTACGCGAGGTGTCAGGCCGACTTGGCGAAATTCCTGGTGAGGCCGCTTACCCCGCCTACCTTGGATCGCGCCTGGCCGAGTTCTACGAGCGCGCCGCGAAGGTGAAGACGCTTGGGGGCGCCGACGGCTCGCTCACCATTATCGGCGCGGTCAGTCCACCGGCCGGCGATTTCTCCGAACCGGTGACGAGCAATACTAAACGCTTTGTGCGCTGCTTCTGGGGCCTGGACCGCGAACGCGCGCAGGCGCGCTTCTATCCCGCCATCCATCCGCTGCAGTCCTATTCCGAGAACGCCGCGCGCTTCGCCGCCTGGTGGACCGGGCGCGGCAATCCCGAATGGCGTTCGCAGCGCGAGCAACTGCTGTCGCTGTTGGAGGTGCAGGCCGATCTCGAGCGCATGGCTCGCATCGTCGGCAAGGACGCGCTTCCGCCGGCGCAGCAGTTGACGCTGCTCTGCGCCGAGCTCTTTAACGAGGCCTTTCTGCGCCAATCCGCCTTTTCCGAAGTCGATCGCTACTGTTCGCCGCAGCGCCAAATCGCGATGCTCAAGCTCCTCGTGCGCTTTATCGCGTTGGCGGAAGCAGCACTTCAGCGCGGCGTCGCGTTGCAGGCGATTGCCGAGTTGCCGGTGCTGCGCCGCTTGCAGCGCATGGGCGAGGAGATCGGCGAGGATCAATTGCAAAACTTCGGCGAACTCGGCGCCAGCATCGAGGCGGCGATGGCTGGGCTCGGAAAGGCATCGCCCCATGCGGCCTGAATTGTCGGTGCAGGGCACCGCCACCGCCATCGAAGGTCCATTGCTGTTCCTGCGGCGCAATGTCGAGGCGGGCTTGAACGAGGCCGTAGAGATCCTGAGCGAAAGCCAGCCGCCAAAGCTCGGCCGCGTCGCCGCGCTCGATCAGGACGCCATGGTGATCGAAGTGCTGGAATCGACCATTGGTCTCGGTCTACGCGACATCCGCATCCGCTTCCTCGCCGAGCCGCTGCATTTCGCGGTTGGCCCCGGCCTCCTTGGCCGCGTATTCAACGGCGTCGGCGAGCCTTTGGACGACGGGCCGGCGGTCGCCGCGCGCAAGCGTCTGCGCATCGACGGCGTTCCAATCAACCCCACCGCACGCGAGCTGCCGAAGGATTTCATCGAAACCGGCATCACGGCCATCGATCTGATGAACAGCCTGGTGCGCGGGCAGAAACTGCCATTATTCTCGGGGGGCGGGATGCCGCATGACCGCATTGCCAGCGACATCGCTCAGAACGCGCGGCTGCGACGAGCGGGCGAAGCGGCTTTCGCCATCATCTTCGTGGGCATTGGCATTTCACATGACATCGCCGAAACGTTCCGCCGCGCCATGCAGGATTCCGGCGCGCTCGCCCACACTGCGATGTTCCTCAACCTCGCCAGCGAATCCTCGACGCAGCGGCTTCTGACGCCGCGCTTTGCGTTGACCGCCGCCGAATATCTTGCCGCCGAGGAAGGCCGCCACGTGCTCGTCATAATGACCGACATGACCAACTACTGCGAGGCCTTGCGGGAGGTGTCCGCCAGCCACGGCGAGGTGCCGAGCCGCAAAGGCTATCCCGGCTACATGTATTCCGATCTCGCCGCGATCTACGAACGCGCCGGCTGCCTACGCGGCGCCAAAGGCACCGTCACCCAGCTGCCGATTCTCACCATGCCGGCCGAGGACATCACCCATCCCATTCCGGATCTCACCGGCTACATCACCGAAGGCCAAGTGGTGCTCGATCGCGTTCTCGATCACAAGGGCGTGTTTCCGCCGATCAATGTACTGCCTAGTCTCTCACGGCTGATGGACCAGGGCATTGGCAAGGGCTATTCGCATCCCGATCATCCAGGCCTCGCGAACCAACTTTACTCGTCTTATGCCAAGGCCGTGCGCGTGCGTGTTCTGGCGAGCGTAGTCGGTCGTGACGGCCTCACACCGCTTGACCTCAAATATCTCGAATTCGCCACCCAGTTCGAGACTGCGCTCATTGCGCAATCCGGCCGCCGCACGCTGGAGGAAAGCATGGAGTGCGGCTGGGAAGTCCTGCGCCGCCTGCCGAAGAACGAACTGACGCGCCTCTCGGACGCGCAGATCGTGGAGTACATCGAGCCGGCCGCGTTGCGAGAAAAAGGTGGCGCTCATGCGTGAGGTCACTCCAACGCCCGGCGCTGCCATTGAGCTTGCCGATGAGCGAAAACTCATGCGTCAGGGCTATGAGTTTCTCGATGAGAAGCGCATGCTGCTGGCGGTCGAAATGCTGCGGCAGTTGCGCGACTATCGACAGCGCTCCGAAGAGCTAGTTGCCGAAACAAAGGACGCAGCGAACGCGCTCGCGGCCGCTGTCGAGCGGCACGGTCTGGATCAGCTTCAGGTGTATCCGGCGCTTGAAGCACCAGCGACGCCGGCCAACGTGCGAACTCTGTTTCTCGGCCTGGCCATGCTATCCTCGGGCCAACCTCCCCGTGCAAGGGAGACTGGCCGCGTGGCGGTCGATCCGTCGCCGGAAGCGAAGGCCTGCCGGGCGGTCTTCGAAAAGTTGCTCTGGACCTCCGCCGACGTTGGTCTGCGCGCGGGCAATCTTGCGCGCCTCGCACGCGAATATCGGAGAACCGAACGGCGCGCCAAGGCGCTTGAAAAGGTGCTGCTGCCCGAAGTGGAAGACGCGATCAAACGCGTCGACGAACAGCTCGATACCATGGATCGCGAGGAAGCCATCCGCACGCGCTGGTCTGGCCGGATACGGGCGGGAAAAGGGAAGCTGGCGCCGTGAAATCGATTCACCGGACCTAGTCGAAGGAGATTTAGGTTATCATTGCGGCGGCGCTAAAACTTGTTGCCTTGCAGTCAAAGTCGCCCAGCGCTTCTTCGGCCCGACACGGGCATCAGATCGGAGATGGTCGCTCGCAAGTAGCAGGCAAAGTTCCTTAGAACTGCGCGCGGCGATGAGCATGGCGCGGCTGTGGCGTCATCAGGGCAAACGGGATGAGGCTCGCGATCTTCTCGCTCCGGTGTACGGCTGGTTTACCGAAGGTTTCGATACGCTCGATCTGAAGGAGGCTAAGGTTTTGTTCGATGAGTTGGCAGTATGAGCGCTGGGGCGGCGAACGGTCTGGACTTCTGCTTGTGGCCCAGCGCTTCAGATATTGCAGCGCAAGCCATTGTCCGCTTTCAGGGTAGTTTCGGAAGTGCCCGGCGTGCGCTCGAAACGGCGCTGATGACCCAAGCGCAAAAGCAGCTAGGACTGCCTGACTTGCAGATCATCGAAGCCCTTCGCGCGATAGACCAGGGCGGACACAATCCAATTGACGAGGAAGATGCCAACGACGGCGAAGCCGAAATTCGTCAAGTTGTCATTCAGACTTGGTTGCGGGTCAGCTTGTCGCCGATAGGTATTTATATTGTACCGTTGATTCGCTCAATAGGTTGCAAAATAGGCGTGACAATACCCTCCGGATTCATATCCGATCACTGCTCATGATGCAGAAAACCGTCAATCGCCTGACGATCGCAGTCGCAGTCGCGATGTTTTTCGCGGCGATTTTCGTGCTCTACCGCGAGCTGGAGAATACGCGCTTAATCGACGTGGCCGGCAATCTCGAAGCGCTGCCCAAGACACGTGTGATCCTTGCCCTGGCGCTCACCGCAGCGAGCTACCTGCTGCTGACCGGGTACGATTTTCTGGCGTTGAGCTATGCGGACCATAAGCTGCGCTCGCGGGAGACTTTGTTCGCTTCCTTCATTTCATTCACCTTC
>Ga0187887_10003291_pt1 | contig 12580 bp, 12 predicted proteins | sample June2016WEW_7_10_FD_132977 | JGI IMG/M metagenome (GOLD analysis project Ga0187887, IMG submission 132977) | Peatland microbial communities from SPRUCE experiment site at the Marcell Experimental Forest, Minnesota, USA - June2016WEW_7_10 | ecosystem: Environmental > Terrestrial > Soil >...
CAAAGGTTTGCGCTCGATCATTGGCAATAGATGCCACCGTGTGATCGGATTTGACCCGCACCATTAGCGCGGACGAGGCAGCAGACAGATCTATCAGCACATGGTCCTTGAGGTACGGACGGATGATACCGCCTGCCTGCAATGGCCATGTTCCTGGCGCAATGGCATCTACGCGAGTGCGCCACTGCGCATAGCTCGCACTCCAATCAATATCAGAGGCCACGCTCAAAAGGGCACTGGAAAGTTGAGGCAACCAGTGATCAACGATCGACTGGAAAATTGTTTCGCGGGTGAAGAAATAACCCACCTGGAGCGTGCCCACGAGTACCCACGGGATGTGGACGGCAAATATCGGATACATCAGCAACAGGAGAATTAAAAAGCGGCTCCACGGATTGGACAAACGGCAACGGATAAGGCACGGCGTTGCCAAATGGATGCAGCAGCGAAGCCAATGGAATCTTTCCCAGCGCGTGGAACGCCTCGATGCGCTGTCGACACATTGCTCCGGTTCCATCTGGCCCGACGATTGATATTACGTACGGGGACGAGTGCCGCAAGAGATAGACTTGCTCGCCCGTTAGATGTTCCAACTCCGCGGACAGCACGCGCGCATCGGTCTCGACCTCCGATAGACCGAGTCCTTGCAGTCGAGACCCGCCAGTGTCGTCGTGACGAACGTCATAGACTCGAATCGCTTCGTCCACTTTCGGTGGCGTCTCCGCAAAAGAAATCCGCTTTCTTGTGTCTAGTGAGGCGCCTTTGCCCACCCTGCGATACACAATTTGCAGGTGCGAAAGCACCTTTACAGCCGCCACATAGCGGCATACGTGTCGGATGGCACTGTCGTCGATTCTGAAGTTTACTTGTTTGTCCGAATTATCAGCGTCGCCGCCAGTCGAAAACCAAGTCAAGGACTCCGCAAGACCTCGGTCATACCCGATGGTGGTGACGTAGATTCCTCCAAAAAACTCTGCGGGCAAGCGCCGCAGATACCATAGCCATCGGACGCTGCTGTACGCGTTCTGCTTGGATAGGATCTCTTGGATGACAAGCGGGATGAGAGTTTCCAAATGAAAGGATGCGTCGGCTCCGCTCAGCAATCCCAATGAGACTTTTATCGAAGCAGTTGCACGGGCTGCTAACTCGATGGCGTGTGAGCCACCCACGTCAAGCGAGGCCTCTGGATAATTCAGCCCCGACAAGCGCTGTCTCGCCTGATCGACGACTAGTGGCAGCGCCGCATCCTCCTTCTCGAGATCCTCGTCCATGAATGCCCCATTCATCCTGCGATTGAACCGTTCCCGGCCCCGTATTTATTTGATGTCTTGACATCATTATATATGATGCTATGATGCCTGTATATCTGACCCCGGAGTTTCCCTCATGCGAACCACACTGTCGATCGATGACGATGTGCTGCAAAAAGCCAAGGCGGCGGCCGCCAAGCGGCGCCTCCCGTTCCGCACCATCATCAACGAGGCCTTGCGCGCGGGGCTTAAGACTCTCGGCACCCCCCCACAAGCCGCGCCCTATCTCACCCACGCGCACAAGCTGGGACTTAAGGCGGGGCGAAATCTCGACAATATTCAGGAGCTCTTGGCGCAAGTTGAAGGTGAGGATGCGCGGTGATCCTTGTCGATGCGAATCTCGTCCTGTACGCGGAAGATGCGTTGAGTCCGCAGCACGAGGCCGCGCGCACCTGGTGGGATGGGCAGCTGTCGGGTGCCTCCCCCGTGTGCCTGTCCTGGGGTGTGTTGTGTGCGTTCATCCGCATCAGCACCAATTCCCGCGTTTACGAGCGACCACTCGATCTCGATCAAGCGATGAGCCGCGTGCAGAGCTGGCTCGATCAACCGTGCGTACGGTTGGTCCATCCCACCGACCGCCACTGGACGGTGTTGCAAGCGCTGCTTAAGGAGGGCCAGGCGCTCGGGAACCTCGTCACGGATGCACACCTCGCGGCGCTCGCCGTGCAGCACGGCTGCACGCTCATGTCGACCGATGCTGACTTTGCGAGATTTCCCAATCTCAAGTGGAGCAATCCTCTGAAATGAGCCGGCTGATGCGGCGTCTAGGAGCTATTTCACGGATGTCCGCTTGGATCGTCCGAGGAATGAGTGTCCTTAACAGCTGTGTAGCTTCAGCGACTTCCGGACAAAATGCTAGCGTGGAAATGAGAGACTTCGATCTGCTGCGGGCGCCCCGCAGATGGAGCGAAGTGGATGAGCAAACGAGAACATCGACGATTTACGGCAGACCAGAAACTGGAGATTTTACACGAGGCGGACCAGCCCGGCGTGACGGTGAGCGAGGTGTGCCGGCGTCACAGCCTATCGCCCTCGGTGCTGTATCGCTGGCGGGCGGTGGCCCAGGGGCGGCTCGGCGGTGGCGCTGAAGCGCGATGCGCAGCGAAAGCCGCGTAAGGACGATCCGGAAGCCCGGCACAAGGCGGAAATCGACCGGATGCGTGCGGTGATCGCGGAGATCACGGCGGAGAATCTGGAGCTAAAAAAAGGGATTTGAAGTTGGAGGATTTATCCAGAGCGCCGGCGGAGACGAAGGCGGCGGTGATGCAGATCGTTGAGAAAGCTAAACGACGTTCGGGGTGGCGGGAGAGGTGGTTCCGGTTTTTCGGACAGGGGTGTAAGTGGATATCTGTCCGGGCAATATAGCAACTGGAGGGCAGATATCCATGAGAAAGCCAAGACGTAATCACTCAGCGACGTTCAAGGCGCGGGTGGCATTGGAAGCGATTCGAGGCGAGAAGACCGTGGCCGAGATCGCAGCACACCACGAAGTACATGCGACCCAGGTGACGGCCTGGAAGACGGAGCTGCTGGAGAACGCCGCGGCGATCTTCGGCGGGGATGTGCTGGCGGCGGACGGCAAGGAGCGCATTCGGGAGCTGCAAGCGAAGATCGGCGAACTGACGATGGAGAACTCGTTTTTTAGAAGGCGCGCTCGGGAAATTCCCCGGCCCGAGCGCAAAGCGATGATCGAGCGGGACGGTGAGGTATCGGTGAAGCGCCAGGCACAGCTGCTGGATCTGAGCCGGTCGAGCGTTTACTACATCGCACGGGATTTGCCGGAGCGGGATTTGAAGCTGATGCGGATTCTGGACGAGCTGCATCTGAAGTGGCCGTTCTACGGGGTGGCCGGCGTCAATTACTTCTTCCGATGGCGACAATTATTCTTGCCGGTCCTGAGCCTTCATCATTGGTCTACCATAACGCAGTCTGACGCCAAGGGCGCCAGAAGCTCCGGATCCGAGATTTTCTGAACCTTTCGCTCTTGATCGTACGCATAGGAACGTCCAGGAGCGGCGTTCTCTTGGTACCCGTCACGTCGGTACCCCGTGTCAGATCTACTGGTTGTACCTGGATCATGCGTCCGCCGGAGGCGCGGAGTTGCGTTTGCTCTGTGCTGCACGTGCACGTTCCTCTGCAACTTCCGCCCGAGCGCTCGGGCCCAGGAACTCGAGTACGACGGCGTGATGCACGACCCGATCGATCGCAGCCGCGGTGGTCATCGGATCTTTGAAGATTTGGTCCCATTTCGAGAACACGAGGTTCGAGGTGATCATGACGCTCTTGCGCTCATATCGTTCGGCAAGCAACGCAAAAAGGACTTCCATCTCGGCACGATCATGCTGGACGTACCCGATGTCATCGAGCGCGATGCAGTCAAAGTTGTCGAGTCGCTTCAACTCGCGGGCCAACCAACACCGGATGGAGGAGCGCTAGAGAACGGGCGGCGGATGCCTGGGAGCGGGAGCATGGGACGGTAGCACCGCGGGGATTTAGGCGCGTGAGGGTTCACGATCTCAAGCACACGTTTGGTCGTCGCTTACGAGCAGCGGGCGTCTCGTTTGAGGATCGGCAAGATCTTCTAGGGCACAAAAGTCAGCGCATCACGACGCATTACTCGCACCCCGAGCTTTCAAATCTCATTGCGGCAGCGGAGAGAGCATGCGGTTAAGGAAGCTACACAAAACTCCCCCGACCTCCTGGCTATTTTCCAGCAAACCGCGGGGGTGCCGGCGGCAGGTCGATGCTAACTCTTTGATATAGAAGAAAAAAAATTGGTAGCGGGGGGAGGATTTGATCTTTATATCGAGCACCCGCTGACCGTACCACCGTACCGATTGTCTCGGCCAGCCTAAGCCATTGTCCGGAGTGGCAAAAAAATGCAAACGAAGCCGCGACGGGGCTTAGCGGATCACTCCATCCGCCATTGACGCCCGAATCAGTCCCTTGAAAAACCAGTACACATTTGATATCGTGATATCATCTCTGTTTTGCGAGGAATGGCCAATGGCGCAATTCGTTGTTCGTGATCTAGAAGAAGAGGTCAAGGCGCGGCTCAAGCGACGCGCTGAGCGTCATGGACGCAGTATGGAGGACGAAATCCGACACATTCTGCGAAACGCGGTCAAAGAATCGGGTCGGCCGGTTACTTCTCTCGGCACCCGCATTGCCGCGCGGTTTAGGAACGTCGGCTTGTCCACCGATCTGCCGGAACTTCACGGTCAAGTAGCACGCTCGGCTGAATTCAAACCTTGATCATCCTCGACACCAACGTTCTCTCGGAATTGATGCAGAAAGTCCCGGATCCCTCTGTCATCGAATGGCTGGATCAACAGCCGGCTGAGTCCGTTTGGATAACAAGCATTACCCTATTTGAAGCGCGCCTCGGCCTTGCGCTGCTACCCAACGGTCGACGTCGGCGAGCGCTCGAATTGGCGTTCGAGCATCTACTAGCCGAGGATTTGGAGGAGCGGGTATTGGATTTTGACCGCCCAGCAGCCGAAGCTGCTGCGGCCCTCGCAGCCGAAAGGCAACGCGATGGCCGAATCGTCGACATGCGCGACACGCAGATCGTGGGAATAGTACTCGCCCGCCGCGCGACGCTGGCGACCAGAAACGTCAAACACTTTGCAGACCTAACTGCTGAGGTCGTAAATCCCTGGGAAGCAAAGGGATAACTTCATTCGCTTCCCGGTAGGCCGAACTCATGGGCCCTCCTTAGTCCATATGAAATGCTTCCGCCGCGCATACCACCAGCGCCCCCCAATCCCCATGATCACACACGAAAACATCGCGGAGATCGCTTTCATTCCGATGGGCAGCCCGGCGTCGGCACGCACCGACATGGCGAACAACGACCAGCAAACCGACAATCCCAGTAGCAGGAAACCACACCACCACGCCCACGGCCGTCGGCCCCATATGCCAGCGACTAAGTGCGCAAGTTGAGGCTGTGCTTGGCGCCTTCGATATTTTGCCTAGATTCCCCAGCCGACGAGCTCTACGGATCGATCCGCACACAGCTAGAGCTGGACGGCACTCCGATCGGAGGTAACGATCTTCTGATTGCGGCCCAGACCATGGCGCTCGACCACACACTAGTGACGGACAATGAAAAAGAGTTCGGGCGCGTCGCAGGATTACGCATGGAGAACTGGTTGAGCGGGTAGTTACCGGATAAGGCATTTGCTTGAATTGGTAGCGGGGGTCCGCTGTGTCATTTCCGACGACACGATTTCTGCAGTAATCCCACGCGGCGTTCGCGGAGTCGGGCAGCCGATCCTCGTCTGTGCCGGGACGCTCGGCAGAACCAGTTGGTGTTGATGAGATAAATAGACGTGCCGGGTTACGCGATTCAGCATAGATTTGAGCGCGGAGAGGTCTTCAAGAGAATACGGATTGCGAAGTGATGAGCGCTGATATGCCTTTTTCGAGCCCATCACCCGATCGGGGAAGCTCGCCTCGATCTTGGCCACTGGATCAGCGGCTGGTAGCGTTCAGCTTTATCGGCTGCCTGATCGCGTTTACCGACCGCGTCGACATCTCCATTGCAGCGGTATCCATGAAAGCGCAATTTGGGTGGTCCGAAGCGCAGGTCGGTTGGGTGCTGTCCGCATTCTTCTTGGGGTACATGCCGTTCTTGTTCGTCTCCGGCCTGCTGGCTCGCCGATTCGGTGGGCGGCGGGTGGCCGGCATTGCGATGATCGTTTGGTCGTCGTTCACCCTCTTGACGCCGTTGGCGGCCACGGTATCCCTGCCGACGCTGATCGCCGTGCGTATTGGTATGGGAATGGGAGAAGCCGGCTTGTTCCCAGCGGTTTACGAACTGTTCGGAGGCTGCATTCCCGCTCGTGAACAGGCGCGCGCAGTCTCGCGATTCGTCAGTGGTGTTCCTCTCGGTACGATCGTCGGTCTGTCGGCTTCGGGTTGGCTGATCGCACGCTATGGCTGGCCCATGCCTTTCTATTTCTTTGGTGTCGCCGGCTTGGTCTGGGCGCTCCTGTGGTTCCGCTGCCTCCGCCACATCGGACCGGCTGCGTCCAGTCCACCGGACGATTCGACTAATACCCTGCGCCTTCTTCGTCGGCTACTTCTTCGAGGCGCCGTATGGGCGATTGTCGCCGCCCAATTCGCGACCAATTGGACACAGCACATGCTTCTATCCTGGTTACCAAGCTACTTTCGCGACGTGCAGGGGATCGGCACCGCAAAGACCGGGCTGCTCTCGGCAGCTCCCTGGCTGGCGATGGCGGTGGCCACGATTCTCTGTGGTTCGCTCTCGGATCGACTGTCGCATCGCGGGATAAGCGTCTCGCGGGTGCGAAAGCTGATACTAGGCGTCGGCCTCATAGGCTCGGCGTTACTGTTGTTCGTTGCTGGCGGTGCGCGCACGCCGGCATCCGCCTCCCTGCTCGTTACCGGCGCGACTGCCGCCGTGGGTTGCGCCGTGTGCGGCTTCGTACCCGCGATTCTCGATATCGCACCGCGCCACAGCGGCATCTTGGTCGGATTCACCAACACGCTCGCGCAGATCCCGGCATTCACCGGAGTGTTTGTCACGGGATGGCTGGTGGACCGCACCGGCAGCTATGCGGCGGCCTTCATGCTGGCAGGCGCCATCAGCGTCGCGGGCACCTTGATATTCACGTGTTTTTTTTCCCTCCGAGCCGTTGGCGAGGGAAGCAGTCTACCCATCGTCCCGCCGCCCGAGAATCTCGGACGGCGGGAGTAATCGACCCGGCAGCGCTAAGTCGAATTACGGCGCAATGCGCGTCGCTTCTGCCGTTCCCTTGATGTCAAATAAGACCTCGCCCGCGAAATTACGCCCGATGGTTTCGTTGAGCCCATGGTAATAGTTTCCATTCGCGGACACTTCATCGGTCTCGGTTTCGTTGAAGTAGCCGGAGATGATGCCGTCGGTAAACAGCCAACCCACGTGATTGCGAAACACATGCCACTCATCGACCGTTTTCCAGGAACCCATGCAGATGTTTCCACCGAGGACGGGATTCGTGATGTTCTCCCATTCCGTGCGGTCGCTATGCCATTGAATGAACGCGTGTGCGTAAGGCGAGGTCGCTCCATCGAACGTGTAAGCGACGTGCCACGTGCCGACGATTCGATCGGCATCGGGTCGCGAATTCGGACTGACTCCCTGGGGCAGACTCAAAGGCACCATTTCCAGCGGGGCTTGTTGAGCGACTCTCGGGTCCGAGCAGCTGGCATGCGCCGCCATTCCGGTGAGCGATAATGCCGCGGCCATTGCACTTCCAATGAACATTGTCTTCATGATCCATCACTCCTTCGTTGTTTGATGACTCGGGGCTTGTCGTTCGCGACCAGCCGCCTGCGGAGAAAACTACCCCCGGGAGGAAGAACAGTCTTGAGGTTGGTATTGGGTTTGTTTGAGGAAACATCGCGCCACCGGCCGCCGCCTCGCTCGGTCAGTTGTCCATCAATAAACCCTCACAATTGAGGCGCAGCCGGTGCGCTACTGTGTGCGGGATGGAAGCAACTCGCCTCAACGCCCCCGCCATCGCTGCGCTCCGCAGACAGCTCCGAGGGTTCACGCTGCTGCCCGCAGATCCGGGATATGTTCTCAAGCGGCGGGTTTGGAATGCGGCGATCGACAAATGGCCCGCTGCCATCGTCCTCTGCGCTGACGCGGAAGATGTGGCATTTGCGCTTCAAATAGCCACCGACCACGGGATTGCCGTCACCGTGCGCGGCGGTGGGCACAATGTGGCAGGACGCGCGGTCGATGATGGCGCCTTGCTGCTGGACCTGTCGGCATTGCGCGGAGTGAGCATCAACCCGGAGTCGCGCATGGCGACCGTGCAGGGCGGTGCTCTATGGCATGACGTCGACGTCGCGAGTGCCTCGCATGGTCTCGCCACCACGGGCGGACTGATATCCAGCACAGGTGTCGGTGGCTTTACTTTGGGCGGAGGCGCCGGCTGGCTGATGCGCCGGCACGGGCTGGCCAGCGACAACCTCCATGCCGCCACCGTATTGCTCGCGGATGGCCGCATGGTTCGCGCCTCGTTGACGGAGCACAGCGATCTCTTCTGGGGTCTGCGCGGAGGGGGCGGCAGCCTGGGCGTCGTCACGAGCTTCGAATTCAGTCTTCACCCGCTACGCGAAGTACTCGCCGGCGTCGTGGTATATGCCGCGAGCAACGCCGAAGCGGTGCTCCAAGCCTTTCGCGATTATGCATTGCGCGCACCGGATGAATTTTGCGGGCTCGCCGTCACCGGTCGTGCCATGCCGCTGCCGTTTCTGGACCCGCAGTGGTACGACCGCCCCGTCATCGTTCTGGCGATATGCTGGTGCGGTGACGTGGCCGCCGGCGCGCGTTCGATGGCGGCGCTGCAAAGCGTCGGTTCGCCGCTTGCCGCTCGCGTCGAACCCATGTCCTATGTGACATGGCAACATCTGCATGATCTCAGCGCGACACCGTATCGTTTCCAGTATTGGAAAACGGCCAGCTTTGGCGCCTTGAGCGATGGCACCATCGGCGCGCTGGCGGCCGCGGCCGAGGACCTGCCGACGCCCATGACGTCGATTCATCTACAGCACTTTGGCGGTGCAGTGGCCCGGCAAGTTGCCGGTGATTCCGCATTCGCGCAGCGCCAGACCGAGTTCTTCGTGAATATCATGGGCTCCAGCCCGTGGCTCGACGAGGTCCCCTATCTGCGCGAGCGCGTCAGTCGCTGCTACGATCGGATCGCGCCGCGGGCTCTGGCGGGTTTGCTGCTGCCCAATTTTTGCGGTTTGGACGACGGTGATGTTTCCGCCCACTTGGGTGTACCGGCCGCCGAGCGCATCGGCGCCTTGCGCCGCCGCTACGATCCTGCCGGCTTATTTGGCGTGACTAGTCGCGAAGGCGCCTCATGACATCGTTCGCCGCATCCTCCAGATGGGTGTCCCAACCCGCTTTGTGTGCCAATTCGTAATCCGTCATACCCAATTGCTGGCGCAGTGATTCCACCGCTCGATCATGACTGTCAATCCAGAAACGAAATAAGGGTGCCGCGGTCAATTCGCGCACTTTCGTGGCAACACCCAGCAATTGCACGGAAAGTAGGTAGTTACCTGCCTGCTGTGAAAGGTAGGCATACAGCTCCAGGCAACCCGCAATACCGCGGGGATTGCCGAATTCGATGCTGGCTTGCAAAGCGTCGCGGCAAAACCGAGCGGCCGCGTCGTGCCGGCCGATGTGGTAGTGAGCGAGGCCCAGATAAATATCGATGAAGGTGTGCTGATCGAAGTCCGCGCTCAAGCGACGCACCGGCAGCAAGGCCGTGATCGCCGCGTCGTATTCGGCCGCATCGAAGTGCAGCCAGGAACGCGTCAATTGCACCCGTCCCTCGAGCCAGGGATCGGCGAGCTTTTGTGCGATCGCATGCGCCGAATGGAACTGCGTGATGGCTTGAGCCGCCTGCCCCAAGTTGATCAGCCACATGGCGTAATAACAGCGCGCACACGCCTCGCTCCACGGATCCGCTCGTGCCTGCAATATGCTGATCGCTTCCCGATAGGTCCGTTCGGTCACCGCCGGCGGCAGCAAGAGGTAGTAGCTGATGACCCCGAGACAGAGCAACGCGCGGCCACGCTCACGCGTGTCGGTGCCCTCGCCGGCGTGTAACGCCCGTTGCGTCCAGCGCAGCGCCGCAATGTGCGGGCCGCGAGCCTTGAAATAGAACAACAGCGATCCGACGATGGCTTGCGCGGCCAGCAAGTCATCGCCCACCGTCACCGCGTATTCAATGGCTGCTTCGATGTTTCCATGTTCCTCGGCGAGTTGCGCCACCCACTCGCGCAGACCGCCGTGCAGCATTCCCTCGTGAGCTCGGCGGCACAGGCTCTTGACGCTGTCGAGGTGAGCCGCGCGCGCCCGATCCTCCTCCGCCACCTCGCCCAATCGGCCCAACGCGAACTCGCGCACGCTCTCCAACAAACGGTGGCGGGGCGGGCTGGAATCGGTTTCCGCCGTCAAGAGCGATTTGTTGACCAGTCCGCTTAAGAGATCGACCGACGTTTCTGGCTCGATGCCCTGCGCACGGCCCACGTCGATGGCGGTTTCCACGGTCAGGCCTTGGACACAGACACTCAGCCACATCAACAGGCGTTGTTCCTGGGGCGAAAGCAGCTTGAAGCTCCAATCGAGCAGCACCAGCAGGTTCCGGTGACGCCGCTCACGGCCGGCGGACTCGCTGACCAGGAAACGAAACCGGTCCTTGAGCCGGTCGAGAATCTGTGCGGCCGACAACAAGGAAAAACGCGGCGCTGCGAGTTCCAGGGCCAGCGGCATGCCATCCAGCTGCCGGCAGATCTCCACCATGTTGGATGCATTCGACGCGGTTAGCATGAAATTGGGTTGAGCGGCGCGGATGCGCGCCAACAGCAGCGCCACCGCGGGCGAGGACTCGATGTGCTTGAGCCCCGACTGGGTGGTATCGATTTCGTGCGGCAATGCCAGCGGGGACATGCGCATCACGTGCTCGCCGACGTAATTCAATTGTTGCTGCGACGTGGCCAGCACCTTCAAGTTCGGCGCCGTCCGCAGCAGTTCCAGCACGATGGCACCGACTCCCGCCGACAGCCGATCGCAGTTATCAATGACGAACAGGGGCGCGCGATCGGACAGCTGGGTCGCGATCTTGGCGAAGATGGTGGTCCGCTCGTCGGGTGGGATGTTGAAGGCGATCGCGAGCGTCCGCAGCCAGTCGTCCGCTTCCTGCAAGGGCGCGAGGTCGAAAAACCACACGCCGTCCGGAAACGCTGATGCCCGGCGTCTGGCAAATTCCAGTGCGCACTGCGTCTTTCCCATGCCACCCGCGCCGAGAATGGTGATGGCCCGATGCGACCCAAAAAGATCGGCAAGCTGCGTAAGTTCGCCCTCGCGGCCGATCAGGGCATCGATTTGTGCCGGCACGCGCAGCGTCGGCGGCGGCGCGAAGTGTGACCTGGTCTCGTCCGGTGCCGCCGCCCGCTCTTCGATCCGGCCGACGAAACGGTACCCCGCCCCATGCACGGTCTGAATGAATTGCGGTTGATCGGTGTTGTCGTTGAAGGCGCGGCGTGCCAGCGCAATCGCCCGGCTCACGGTCGAAGCGGTCACATACCGGTGACCCCACACGGCGTCGAGGAGTTGGTCGCGCGTGATGAGGCTGTTCGCCCGCGACATCAGTACCATGATGACGCTGAACGCCTTAGGCTCCATCGGAAATTCAATGCCCGCGCGGCTAAAGCGGCGATTGACCGCGTCGAGTTCAAATTCCGCGCATTTCAAAACCCCTGAATCCACGTTCATCCTTGTCATCGGGTCGTACTGGGATGCGACGCCTGCCAAAGCCTCACAAAACCCTCAATGCTGCGCGGAGTCAAGAGGGGATAAGTATCCTAGAATGCGGCGCAAGACCAGTACGGACACCGATAGGGCTTGCTGACTAGTGTTTTATGTAACCCATGAGTCTGCGAGGTTGGTCCGCCGACGGCGCGTTCCGAATTCCGGAGCCGTGGCGCTATTGCTGTTGGTGGCCGCCGCCGGCGCCTGCGCCGACGCCCCCGACGCCGGCGGACTGGATGAGATTCTGGTCACCGCGCAACGCCGCTCCGAGAATCTGCAGACCGTACCGATCGCCATCACCGCGCTGTCGGGACAGGCCATGGTCGAAGGCGGCGTTCACGATTTGGGCACTCTGGCCGCGTATGTCCCGGGCCTGACCTTTTCGCCTTTCTCTCAGGACCAGAACATTCTCTCCATACGCGGCGTCTCGTCGAACGACGGCGGCGCTGGAACGGACAGTTCGGTGACGGTTTTCGTCGACGATGTTTATCTGGGGCGCATTTCGGACATCAACCCTGACATGTTCGATGTGGAGCGCGTCGAAGTACTGCGGGGCCCTCAGGGTACCTTGTACGGCCAGAACTCCATCGGTGGTACCATCAATGTCATATCGACGCGACCCAATACTCAGAATCTTGAGGTGCACGCGCACGCGGAACTGGGCAACTATGACCGACACAATTTTGCCGGGTTGATTTCCGGTCCTGTGTCCGACACTTGGGCGCTAAAAGTGGCGGTGTCGACCCGGTATGCCGAAGGTTGGGTCAACAATGTCGCTCTGGGCACTCGCGAAAAGGATGACAATGATGTCGCCGTGCGCACTCAGGCGCTGCGCACCGCAGGGAACTCCGAGATTCTGATCGGAGTGGACTATCAGCGGTTGTCGGTCGGTGACCAAGCCCGTATCCCGATCACCCAG
>Ga0187887_10003292_pt1 | contig 12579 bp, 11 predicted proteins | sample June2016WEW_7_10_FD_132977 | JGI IMG/M metagenome (GOLD analysis project Ga0187887, IMG submission 132977) | Peatland microbial communities from SPRUCE experiment site at the Marcell Experimental Forest, Minnesota, USA - June2016WEW_7_10 | ecosystem: Environmental > Terrestrial > Soil >...
CTTGCTTCACTCAATGCTGATTATATGAATCCTTTTCGACTTGAAGACATTTCTAAATATTTAGGCCAAGCTTCCAAATTACCTCTTCGAAGATCCTTTGCGATATATCTTTGGTGGGTAGTTAATGGCGTAAAGCGCATACAAGATTCGCCAAATACCCAAAGTATCATTGGATCTATTTTCGAGTCGTCAGTTGCATTATCTTACTTTACATTGCAAATAAATGCAAAAACGAAAGAACAACTCAAGCATTTTCAGAAACTTAATAAATCAAATGAATTGCAGACCGAAGTTGTTACCGTGGTTGATATTCGCAATGTGGATGAAGTTAAGGAATTTCTTAGGCTTTGGTTATCCCAGCATCTAGGTGAGTCTCTGTTAATATCTGATCCTTATTTTACTCAGGAGGACCTTTGGTTACTGAATATCGTGTTATCTGAGAGGGCTGATTGTAAAGTCACCATAGTTACAGGGGAAAAATGTATTGATAACATGTCAAGGCCTGATTTAGCATTTGGTTCAGAATGGAAACGCGTCTCTGATCAGAATCCCCCAGATACAAATGTTATTGTTGTTTCCTCGGATAATGTAGGTGTATCACCGATTCACGATAGATTTTGGCTTTCGAATGGGTGCGGCTTATCTTTCGGAACTTCAGCAAATGCAATCGGTGGACATAGAATTTCTCAAATCGCTTCCATGTCAATTGACCAATACGAGAAATGGAGCTTACAGTTGGACCCATTTGTAAGATTTCAAAAAATTGTTGATGGAATACCTATAAAATATTTAACCTTCCAGCTTTAATCGATAAATATCGCAATCGGCCGGAGTTTAGCATTCGGCATTATATTTTTAGTCTTCCCGATTCTTGACGGTATCACGACCAAATTTGCACTGACAAAATATGGGGGGAAGGATACAAATCCGATCATGAATTACAACTTCCGACTTACAGATCTATCTGGGCTTTAATCGCTATTAATATTTTGATTTTTATCATTACTTCGATAAGACCGGATATCACCAATGACCTAGCAGTGACCAAACCAATCCTCAATTCGAATTATTGGGCCATTTTAACTGCCATGTTTGTCCATGCCAACTTTCTGCATATTTTCGGTAACATGGTAACTCTTAATTTCTTCGGCATATTCTGCCTGCAACTTATTGATGAAAAGTGGTTCTGGTTAGTTTATTTTATTGGAGGTATATTCGGAAACGTATTTTATCTTTTGATAGGACCCACAAACTCAGCAGTTGTGGGAGCATCAGGGGCGATATTTGCCATTGGCGGGATAATAGCAATGATGCGGCCTACCCAAAAAGTCTTGCTCTATTTCATAATCCCTATGCCGCTTTGGGTAGCTATCGGCATCGCTTTTCTGCTCACCGTGTTTATTCCAGGAGTAGCATGGCAGGTCCACCTCGGTGGATTGACGGCGGGACTAATAGCTGGTTTCTTCTTCCGCCAGCGGGAACGGCGGAGATTACCTCCAGCATATTACCGCTTTTGATTCTAATTGAGATCATACGTGCTGACACGAAGACGAGATAGTGTTGAAAAACTAAAATCGCGGCACAAGATTAATTACTGACCAGGGTTTTAATAACTTCTCGAATATTCGCCCTTTTACCATACATAAGTGTGAAAGTCCGAAGAAGTTTGGCGGATAACCACAATCCTCCGAGAATAAATAATATCATTACGGCTATGCTAGTGATTATCTGCCAGATAGGAATTCCAGTGATGCCGAATCTCAACATTACCTCAACAGGCGCAGAGAAAGGAAAAATACTCAAAACAACCCAAATGGGACTATTCGGAACTAACAAAAGTAGACTTAAGAACCATAGAGGCACAATCGCAAATATGGTATATATCGCACTTAATCCCTGTCCCTCTCTTATGGTCCCACTAATTGATGCTATACAGGATGAAAGTACAGCGAATAACAGGTAACCTAAGATGAAATAAACAATACCCAGGATCATAAAATTGGCAGGGATGTGTATCGAACTGATAAAACCACCAATAGATGACGAAGCAAACTTGAGGAGCAGTGGAATTGAAATCACCCAAACCATTATCTGAATCAGACCGGCAGTACCAATTCCTAAGACTTTGCCAGTTATTATTTGCCGAGCGGAAACTGAAGACAATAAAATCTCCATAATGCGGTTTTCTTTTTCTTCCCCAAGCCCTTGTACCACATAAGTGGATGAAAAAATGAGGGAAAGCGCCAAGAAAATGCCAAAAAGCCCTGGGACGATAATATCCGCGGGCCCTCCTTGTTCCTTTGATACGGCACCAGAGGTTGTAAGCCGAGTGCTTACAATGTTCAAAGGGGATTCAATTATCTGAATAGTGGAAGCTGGAACTTTGTTGGCTAATAAATTACTGGTAAGGAAATCTTGGATTGTGGATTGTATATTCCCCGGAATTGAAAGTTGTTTTTCCAGGGTGTAATTTTCAATAATTCCCGTAGTTGAAAAATTGGCAGGAATGACAAAATAGTCATTGATATTACCATTATCCATTGACTGTAATGCAGTGTCAGTGGAAGTGAAAGGCACAAGTTTGATATTGTTTTCGGTCGTAAACTGATTGAACCCACCCTCTTCGTCCACATAGCCTATTGATGTGATTGTTGTGTTTGTCGGGGGTTTTACCGTTGCCGACACAAGTTGGAAGATACCAATTGCCAACAAAGCGCATACAGGCAAAGCCAGAGTCAAAATAATAAATCCGATTCGCTTTAGCGTAGTAATAAATTCATGCTTAAAAATCAATAATGTTTTATTCATGTTTTAGGTAATTCGCCTATTTTTCAGACACCCATGGGCTGGCGGAAAGTCATATAAAACTTACACGATGGATACGGTGGTCCACTTTTCTCCGGTTCCAAGCTAAATCGTAACTCTGAGTGCCCTAAAAATATTTATCATTTGGTAGGGTTCTCTCGCACACTTTTCAGAAGCCATGAACTCGACTGAACTTTTTCCCCGCCCACATTATAAACAATTTTACATCCTAATTCTTCACAAGTCTTTAATTCAATTTCCGGCATGCTCCCTGGTATTCTGTCTCCACCTTTAGCTAGTATATTGGGTTTAACCAGTTTTAATGCTTCTTCACAAGTGACATCCTTACCTGGGTCGATGACAACTTTATCAACGTATTTGATGCTTTCAATAATCTCTTTTCTTTCCTCTTCTGACGGATAAAATGTTTTACCTTTCTTTTTGATTAATTGATGGTCGCTGTTCAACATTACCACCAGAACATCGCCCATTTTTTTGGCTTCCTTCAGCAATCTTATATGGCCCTTGTGAATTGGATCAAAGCCTCCCCCGGTAGCTACGATAACTTTCTGCTTCTTGATTGGCGTTTTGCTTGGCGTCATGTAAATTCTCCCATTATTTATTTGCGCACCATTTTGATAGATCAATAGATTGTTACCGCTTCACTGCCGGAGGTAATGTTGTCTAATTCACAGTACATGGTTAATGTGGTGTTTCCTGCGACCGTTTGGGCACTGGGGGCAACCGTAACGTTGGTGCCCGCAATGAATGTGACGTTATTACTCCCATCCGCCGCCACAGCAAAAGTTATCACCTCTCCAACAAATGGGGATGACAAATTATTCACAATGTCAGCCGCGCTTGGAAGTGCCATAGTGAGCGCCGAAGAAGAAGTATCGAATCGGAATAGCTGGTATTGGTCAAACTGAGCACCTGTTACACTTAAATTGGCATTTCCCGCGTTGTAGTATTCACTTTGGCTCGAACTGCTTGTGGTAGTACAACCTGTAAAGTCAAGCAAGCTCAATGCCAAAAGACCAATCATAATGAGCGGTAAATAAGATCTAATAAAATTTTGCTTCATATGTTCCCCCTTATTTAGAAAATTTTACCTACTTTCAACAACAAGAACTTCCGTTAAATTCGGGATTTTCTCATTAAGTTCTTTATTTTTATAGTGGTGTAGCGGTTGACGGGGCCGAAAAAGGCCCTGTATGGAGAGCAAGAAGGATTAAAATAATAATTATTATCGCTATTACTATTATAAGTATTATATGTACGGCGCCCTTCATCAAATTAACCTTTGCCCCATTTCTTTACATTAACAATTCGAAACCACTTTTAGACCAGCTAATTGACACCAAACCAATAAAATCGTACACGTAATTACGTCAATAAGTTATAAAATTGAACGATCAAAAATTACAAAACCATTACATTTTGCGGCCTTTGGAGCAGACACTATGAACGGTTCGTGCCTGTTGGGACTAACCAGCGGTTTAAATAATCGGTCCAACTTTTGGTTTACGACAAGTTTGTCGACTATTGCATTCTACCCCACTTTGAATCTTTAAAACAGGTCATCTGATTTTTCTAAAATGCAGGGTATGGGGTACACAAGTAGGGTATGCCAGTAGTCCCAAATGGGGATTGGCTGCAATTGCATTTGGCTGTTTAATAGTATCAATAAGTATTAACACGTATCACCCCTTATCTCTGTCAGGAGTTTACAGTCATGACAATCGAAATCAATGGACAAATTTATTATGAGACGATGGAAGTTTGCCAGAAAACTGGGATTAGCCGACCAACTCTGTTCCGTTGGCTTAAAACCGGGATTCTTGAAAAATCCTATAAAAGTCATAGAGGTTGGAGAATATTTACCGAAGAAGACCTGAATCAAATTCGAATGGAAGCAAGAAAAATTAAAGTTGAATACGTATATCGTGAGAGTAACAATGATAAGAAATGACCTGGCCAATGAAGATCTGATAGAAGAGAATAGGAGCCTCAGGAAGAGGGTAACCGAATTAGAAGCTTTTAGTGCCGAACGCCAGCCTGGTCCGGAAAACCTGCAAGTGTTTGAAGCAGCGGCGATTGTTGACTCTTTCCTCGACGGTGTTCTCGTACTGGATAGGAAAAGCCGAGTAATCGATGTTAACAAACATTTAGAAGGGATGATTGGTTACTCGAGGAAGGAACTAGTTGGAAAAACAACGCTTGCCCTGGCCAGATTATTGACCAATAAAGGTTTAAGTATTTATTGGAAGAATCCGTTAAAAAGAACCGAAGAGTTTAGCTCGGTGCCCCATGAAGTCGATGTGTTCAAGAAAAATGGCGAGTTAATAACCGTGCGCATTAATTGTCAACAGCTTAAAACTGATTCCAAGATGATGGGGCATTTGATAATTCTCGAAAATTTAACGGAGCTTAAGCATAAGGAAAGAAAGTCTAATGAATATCTTGAAGTTTACAAGAGTTTAGTAAATCATGTTGAAATAGGAATATATAGAGCAACCCCTGGAATCAACGGAAGGTTCCTTCAAGTTAATAAAGCCATGGAGGCGATCACCGGGTATTCTCACGAAGAACTGTTGCGAATAGATATAGAAGATTTGTATGTCAGCCCCGAGGAAAGGTCTGAGCATATTAGAGAAACATTGTTAGGATCCACAGCTAAGACTAGAGAAGTCAAGTTCAAGAAAAAAGACGGAACTCACATAATTGTACGGGATAAAAAAGTCGCTGTTCATAGCAATGACGGTAAAAATCTCTATCTTGATGGCTTTCTCGAGGATATTTCGGAAATCAAAAAAACTGAAAAAGCATTGCGTGATTCTGAACAAAATCTTCTGCCACAGATTTACCTTATATAATGATGGATCGTTTTCAAATGCAGCAGGTCTTTCTAAATATTGTAATAAATACCGAATTTGCGATGCTGGAAGCCCACCAGATGGGAAAATTGGTTGTCAGCACAAGAAAGTCCGATGGAATCATTAAAATTTCTTTTACCGATAACGGCCCCGGAATTTCTGAAGCCAACCTGAAACATATTTTTGATCCCTTCTTTACAACCAAAGAGGTCGGGAAGGGAACGGGTTTAGGTCTTAGCATCTGCCACGGGATAGTAACTGAACATTGTGGCAAAATCTATGCCAGAAGTAAAAAGGGTGAAGGCGCAACTTTTGTTGTGGAGTTACCAATTAATGAAAAACATGCCAGTGGACAAATTAATGAAAATCAATCATGAGTAGCTTCTGGGTAGCAAATTAGGGGGGGCACTGACGTGACAAATCAAGAGTATCTGATATTGATTGTTGATGATGAACCTATGATTAGGCGTATTTTATATCTTAAACTTTCCAAGCTGGGCTATCATTGTGAAGAAGCCGGAAGCGCCGATGAGGCATTGGTTCAAATGATGGTTCATAATGCCGACTTGATATTGCTCGACGTTAAAATGCCTGGAAAATCGGGAATTGAGTTGTTGCCGGAATTAAAAACAAATTATCCAAATACAGCGGTGATTATGGCCACCGCGGTTGCTGAAACAAATCTTGCAATACAGTGCATGAGGCTGGGGGCCGATGACTATATCACCAAACCATTCGGCCTCGATGAAATTGTCATGAGTGTGGTGAGAACTTTAGAAAAAAGGTTGTTGGAGCAAAAAATCAGGGATTTCCAAGAAAACTTAGAAAAAAAAGTCGAAGAACAGACACTTGAGATTAGAAACCTTTTTCTTGGTTCCATTGAAGCATTGGTCTTTGCACTGGAAGCCAAAGACCAATATACGGCGGGTCATTCACGTCGCGTTACTAAAGTCGCTCTGGCTATCGGGCATGCTCTAAATTTGTCGGACGAAGATCTTGAAGATTTGCGATGGGGCAGCCTCTTGCACGATGTGGGTAAAATTGCCGTCGATCGTTCTGTCCAAAATAAGCCGGGCAAGCTTACTCCGGCAGAATACGAACATATCATGATTCATGCCCACGTCGGAGCAGGAATCGTGAGACCAGTGGTTAATGGCAGAGTCGTCGCAATGGTTGAACATCATCATGACCAATATGATGGTACCGGGCTTCATCAGGTGATTAGTGGGGAAGAAATTCCTTTGGGAGCCAGAATCCTGGCTGTGGCCGATTCTTTTGATGCCATGACCTCCGACCGGCCTTATCGCCAGGGGATGCCAGTTGGTATGGCATTGGAAGAAATCAAGCGATGCAGTGGAACACAGTTTGATCCGGCCATCGCAACAACTTTCCTTGAAATGGATTTGTCCGGTTTAACTATTAATGAAGAACAGCAAGCCGCGGCACAATTATCTGGATAGACCATAAAGCGGAAGGAGTTATGGAACCGATGGATAATAAGAAACTAAATGCCAGTCATGAATTATTAGACGCGCTTAACAGAACTTTAGAATTGGAATATACGTTGATCATATATTACCCGCGAATTTCCGAGCGGATTAAGGATGTCGAAACTAAACAATTAGCGCAATCACTTGGAACAGCTTCCATCGGGCACGCTGATACAGTGTCCCGAGCCATAACTAAGTTGGGCGGAAGGCCGAATTGGACACTCGGGCCTTTCCCACAGGAAAAGGATTTAAGGAAGATATTCCAAGAGCAGCTAGAAAAAGAGAAACTGGCTCTTAAACTTCACCAGCAAATCGTTGGACTGACAACCGATTCCTCAATGAGAAGCCAGTTTATTGAAATGGCCAAAGAAGAAGAATTACATATTAAGACAGTGGAGAAAATTATTTCGAGACTTAATTAGTCCCGTGGTCATTTATCCTTGTTCTTTTTTCTGGCCTCTGGGCCAAATGCAAATATTTCGCGAACAGACACAACCGTTTCATAGCGTCTGTCTTTATTCTTATTTCTTCCCATATTCAATCCAATTTGGAGCTCGCTGATTTCGACTTTCATTATTCATGACCTGGTATTTTAAAATGCATTTGTCAAAAGGCTTATTAGATATTTATGACCTTGTTAGTGCATTCTAAGTATAATGATAATGGTAGATGTATCGAGAACCTGTGAATAACGCGATGAGAAATATCGTTCCTTGGTTAAGGCAACACATTCCCTCAGGTTGGATAGTCGGGCTAGGACAGACGAAAGTCGTAGTTGATGCGGTGTGGGTACTTATAGGCCCAGCTGCCATATGGGCGATTGCCATAATTTATGTTCCAATTCTAGGCCCCGGTTTTAAAGAGTTCGAACCCTGGGCAATTTCTTTAATAATTTTGGTGCTAATATTTTTATGCCTGTTGCTTCACTCTTTAATCCATCTAGGTATTGCCAAAGCCTTTAAGAGCCTATATAAACAGATATTTTTGAGTCCATTAGGGGATCATTCTCAGGTTTGGCCACCGGAATTCAGTCCACTTAAAGAACTAATAGTGGCTCTGGCAGGGCCTCTGATGAATGGATTATTAGCCGTTTTGTTTTATTTTCTGTGGAATTCACAAATCAGCTTGTTCATCAGTGTTATATCCTTCTTTATGATTTTCTTCAATTTAGGAATAATGGCTTTAAACCTAATCCCTGCTTTTCCTTTCGACGGAGGTAGAATCTTACGGGCGATTATCTGGGGAATGTTGAAGAGGCCTATTTTAGCAACCAAATTGGCATTTGGGCTTGGGTGGAGCTTTTCTGCCGGGCTCTTTATCTGGAGTGTCATATTAATCATGCAACGTGATCGTCTAAGCCTGGAAACTGCAGCAGCGACATTTGTTTTATCTGTTCTAGTGGCGATTAGTTTAATAATTCAACATGAATGGAAATGGGATCGGTCTGAATTTAGAATTCATTTTGGTTCATTATCTATCGCTATCCGAGTATCTGCGGTTTCCTTGTTACTGCTTCCATTAGTGGCAGTCACTATGTTGCTCATACCCATTAATGAAGGACTCGAAGCGCCTGGATTCACCGCATCTGTAGAGCCGATGTTACACATGCCAGCACAATACCGTCATTCTTCATCCGGAAGCCTTATTTTAACCTCAGTTATTCCACAGGCGCCTATTCTGACGGGAGAATGGATCTATGCCCAATTAGACCACTCTGTCGCACTCGAGCCTGAACATGAAATTATCCCAACAAATACAAACGCACTAACGATATCTGTGCAGAACTACCAGATGTTATTGGATAGTGATACTACTGCCATTTATGTAGGTTTACACATGGCCGGATATCCCGTAGATGTTAACGATGGGTTGGTTATTGGTGCAATTTTGCCACAAAGCCCTGCGCTAGGAACCTTGCAGAATGGAGATATCATCACCGGAGCTGATGGGAAAACTGTAACCACCCAATCGGACCTGTCAAACCAGTTACAATTGATTACCCCAGGATCAATTATAAATTTAACAATTGAGCGTAATGGTCAAACGATGAATATAAGCGTGGTTACTATGCAACCCGCGCAAGCCAATGGTCCGGCAAGAATAGGAATCGTTGTTGAACAACATAGTTCGGGTTTTACTTTACCGTTTCCAATTCAAATTATCCCGAAGAAAATTGTTGGTGGCCCTTCCGCCGGTTTAATGTTTAGCTTAGGGGTATACGACCTGCTAACCGGAAAGAATCTGACTGGTGGGAGAAGAATTGCCGGAACCGGTACGATTGATCTGGAAGGGGATGTGGGGGCAATAGGTGGTGTTCAACAAAAGGTAGTAGCAGCGGAGCGAGCCGGGGCCCAATACTTCCTGGTGCCCTCGGCTAATTACGCAGACGCGCAGGCTGTTGCAAAAAACATTACGGTTGTCGAAGTTAATACTGCGCAAGATGCCATTAATTTCTTGAATAAACTACCACCTCTAAAAACCAGCCCACAATAGAGGTCCGCTATAAAGAATTATTTCCAACCGGTGACGCATGTTCTCGAATGACTTCTATCAATAATTTAAGCACTAAGTTTAAGGAATTTTCATTAAGATTCGATGATGTATCTTTGGAAGTGTGAACAACACTCAGAGGCTCAGGCATTATTGGGCGGTGGCGGAATACAATGTTATACAGATTTGTTCCAGCTAATGTTTTTTCAATCGCCTTAATTCCATCAGAAGGGAGTAATGACAAAGTAAGCACATTAGGGAACCCCCTCAATCTAAATGACAAGTGGTCACTACTCATCAACATCCAAGGAATATAGGCAGATTTGTATGGTAACCCTATTCGATCCGACGCTACGGTGATTTGCCTGAACGCGGAAAGTGTGTTTTCTTTGTGACCAATTGGCCAAATCGCTAAACAATCTCCTGCCCCACAGAACTCTAAATTGTACACAGCGGAAATATTTCTCAGGTTAGTTGTGTATGCATAATAAAGCGACCCCAGGAGACCCAGCCGCAATAATGGAGTTCGGATCCATGCTTCCTCGCGATCAAAAAACACTATTTTCACAGGAATTTTAATATCCCTAAGCTCCTGACATAATCCAAGAAGGACCGACACTCCAGATGCATTATCGTTGGCGCCAGGACTTCCTTTTACCACATCATAATGGGCGGAAATAATTAAATGTTTGTTTTCAAAACCTGATGAAAAATCAACAATAATATTTTTGATCTGTAGAACATTGCAGTTTTGTGTTACTGATTTAATCTCGAACCTTTTGAGGGTTTGTTGGATATATTGGCCTCTGGCTGAACTGTTTTTGTTTTCCAGAGCTTTAATATGTTCCATTAAGCAAAGTGATTCTTCGCGATTATGTTTTTTCATAGATAATGTTGAAGCAAGCTTCTGGTGTTATGCTCTCGGGTTTTCAATAGAAATATTACTCGCTAATAGGGGCTCCTTGCAATTAACATTTTTTCCATATATTTGAAACATAACATAAGAGCCGGGACACACATATTGCTTCAAAAAGCTACAATTTTATGCAGAAGGATAATAACTCCAGTTGGCTCACTTATAACGGACACGATGTTTGGATAACGTCTGGTTATTTATAATTGGCACTAGACTTGTCATAATTAGTCAGCCGTGATAAAATTGGCGTAATAAAATTTGGTTTTTTTACCGTAAATATTATTTGTTTTAAGGCCATGTAAATTCATGGCGCTTTGGATATAGTCTTCGTAGAAAGAACAGGGATGAATAAATGTCATTTAATAGCATAATTGAAAAATACAGGAAGCTCTCTTTTTCAGAAAGAGACAAAGGCAGCCGATTCGAACGATTGATGCAGGCTTACTTGTTCACAGACCCGACATACACTTCCCTTTTCAAAAACATTTGGTTATGGAATGAGTTCCCTGGAAAATTAGACTTAGGGGGAAGCGATACAGGAATCGATTTAGTTGCCTTGACTCATGAAGGTGATTATTGGGCAATTCAGTGTAAATGCTTTCAGGCAAATACGGTAATTGATAAACCGGCTGTTGACAGTTTTCTTTCCACGTCTAGCAGGGAATTCAAGAATGAGAAGCTGCAGACCACTCGTTTTGCTCACCGACTTTGGATTTCCACTACGAATAAATGGGGTCACAATGCCACGGAAGCTATAAGAAACCAAAACCCATCTGTTACCAGAATCAATCTTTCAGATTTAGCTGAAGCGGCTGTTGACTGGGAAAAACTTGACCAAGGCATTCACGGGGAAGCCTCCCGCACACCCAAAAAAACCCTTTACCCTCATCAAAAAGTCGCGCTCGAAAAAGCGCATGAATATTTCTCAATCGCAGATCGTGGCAAACTAATCATGGCTTGCGGTACGGGGAAGACTTTCAACTCACTCCGAATTGCCGAAAATGAAACTGATGGTAAGGGTTTAATTTTGTTTCTTGTCCCAAGTATTGCTTTGTTAGGGCAAGTACTGAGGGAATGGAGTGCACAAGCTAATGAACAAATTAATGCCATTTGCATATGCTCTGACCCAGAGGTTTCCAGGAAGAAAACAAAACTCGAAGACACTGACACTTTTAGTGTGGTTGATTTGGCTTTACCAGCTTCCACCAATCCCAAGGATATTCTGCATCAATTTAAGCAAATAAAAGCAAGGGATTTGTCAGGTTTAACGGTCGTGTTCTCTACATATCAATCGATTGAAGTGATTGCTCATGCTCAAGAAATGCTGCTGAAAAATGGCTTTAAAGAATTTGACTTGATTATTTGTGATGAAGCTCATCGAACTACTGGAGTAAAGCTGATCGATCAAGATGAATCTGCTTTTACCAAAGTGCATGATAATGGCTTCATCAAAGGGAAAAAACGACTATATATGACCGCAACCCCACGTCTATATAGTGACGACATCAAAAGTAAAGCAGCCCAAGCTGATGCGATTTTGTGCTCTATGGACGATCCTGTATTATACGGTCAGGAAATTTATCGTATCGGTTTTGGTGAAGCTGTAGAACGAGATTTACTCACAGACTATAAAGTCTTGATTTTAACCTTAAGCGATAGAGACGTTCCACCGGCTGTGCAACGCATGATCGCAGACAAGGAATCTGAAATAAATACGGATGACGCTTCCAAGCTTGTCGGTTGCATAAATGCTTTGTCCAAACAGTTTTTAGGGGATGACGGTAAAACCAAAGAGTCAGATCCCGAACCAATGCGCCGGGCAGTTGCGTTCTGCCCAAGTATTGCCGTCTCGAAAAAAATTACTACCACTTACAATACTGCGACCGAGGCTTATCTTAATTCTTTGCCTGTCGAGAAAAAAGAGCAAATGGTCTCAATCGCTTCGCAACACATGGATGGCACGATGTCTGCGCCTGCGAGAGACGAACTTATGAGTTGGTTA
>Ga0187887_10003295_pt1 | contig 12569 bp, 2 predicted proteins | sample June2016WEW_7_10_FD_132977 | JGI IMG/M metagenome (GOLD analysis project Ga0187887, IMG submission 132977) | Peatland microbial communities from SPRUCE experiment site at the Marcell Experimental Forest, Minnesota, USA - June2016WEW_7_10 | ecosystem: Environmental > Terrestrial > Soil > Wetlands...
ATCGTTGCCCAACCAGTTGTTCATCAGAATGAAGGGCTGGGAATAACGTGCCGGAGCGTTGAGAAACTGAGGAGCGCTGCCGCCGGAGGTCAGAGAAAGCGTGCCATCGCTGTTCAATGCGGTCTGATTGAACCAGGCCAGGATCACGGAACCAACCGGCGTCTGTGGAATTCTAGCATTGTCGTTGGGCCGCAATGTGATCGGTGAGCCATTCCAGTTGGGATTGACTGAAAAGCGGTCGATGATTTCAAACTCTGATGGGCAGGGCGCGAGTGGCTTTGGCATCGAATCAATCTCCTGAATGCCGCGCGGGAGGCTGGTCCCGCGCGGCATTGTTAAGTTAGAGGGCGCGAATACTTACCGTTGAAGCGGCCGCGGTGGACGGAGATTCATTGGAGACAAACACGCTTGAACTTCCCCAGTTGAACTGGAAGGTGTACGTGTTTCCCGTCGTGGTGGCGTAATAACCCGCGGGTGGGGTCGCGCCGGTACCAGGGCCGGTGTTGGCGACGGCGTTCAGCGCGATGACATAGGCGTTGTTTCCCGTCGCATCGGCGGGCCCGCCGATAACGGCAAAGATCGTCAAGTCGCCGCTGGTGGCTTGCAGAATCAACTGCATCCAGCGGGGAATGGCGATGCCTTGCGCGCATTTGCCGCTGGTGAGCGTGACCAAACTGCCGTCGGTGGGCAGCTTCACCGGAGTCACGCCCGGCAGCCCCGGACCAACCGCGGCCACCCAGATGGGCGTCTTGCTGCCTGTCAGGCTGACATTCGTCAAGCTCAGGTTATTTCCAAGCCAATTGTTCACCAGGATATTCGGCTGGTTCAAGCCCGCCGGCGCGTTGAGAAATTGAGGCGCGCTTCCGCCCGAGGTAACTGAGAGAGTTCCGTTGTTGCCGGAGGTCGAGGTATTCTGATAGGCCAGCACCAGCGATCCGTTGGTCGATTGAGGAAGGTTGACGTTATCGTTTGGATTCAAAGTGGTCGGCGATCCATCCCAGTTTCCGTTGACGGTATTGTGATCGATGACCAGGTAGAGCGATTCCAGTGGCGCGGTATGACTCATGTTGTTTTCTCCTCGTTGCTGTGGTTTGGTGGCGCCGCTTGCCCTGGCTCGCGGCGCGGGGTGAACATCCGTCAGGCTTCAGCGCACCGCTGGGGATGGATCGATATCGCTGAGCGCGAGTTGCAGATTGCGCAATCGCAACAGGGGCCTGTTGTTGCCGCTCAATTGGGCAAAGAGTGTAACGTCGAAGACAAGCTGGCCGCCGGTGGGCTTGGGCGACGAGCCAAAGAGAATGCCATTGATCGAGGCCCACTTTTGAATAGCGCCCGCGTAGGCTGAAGAGAAGCTGCCGATCTGGCCAGCCTGGCTCACATCGATGGAAAACGAGCGTGCCAGCACCACCGGCACCAGCGGCTGAATCGTCGTATCTCCGTCGGGCATATTTGCCGCGGCGTTGATGGGATACCGGAAGCCGCAGGCAATCTTCAGCATGTAGACCGACGAGGGTTCTGAAGCTGCCGTATTGCGCGCCGCAAGTTGAGTCGGATTGCTGAGCAGATCGTTGAGAATTGTGCCGATGCGCTGGCACAAGCTGGCTGGCGAAGATGGGCAGCCTGCAATCGGCTCCTGAATCGGCAGCTTCGCAACGTCGATCGGCATATCGTTATCGAGGAACGGAGTCACCGGCTGCGCGGCTTCCACTAACGGAGTCATGTAGACGAACTCCGGTATGACCGTCCACGGATTGTCGTGCGCATCTTCAAGGATGATGAGATTGCGTTCGATCTGTACGCCCGGCCGCGCATTCTCGGCGGTGAGCACATTCAGGCAATCGACCTCCATCTGATGCGCAACCCAATCGGCGGATATCGGCGGCGTAGCGGTGTAGATGTCGGTGATGCCATTCGGCACTTGTCCCGGTGTCTGGCCAGGATATGGCGTTCCGTCAGGCGCAATCGCCACTACGCCGATGCTTGCTCCGGGCAGGCTGGATTCCACCGTCGGCCAGGTCAGCGTGATGATCCTGCTGCCGGTGTTCTGTACCGGCAGATCGGTAATGGTGTACTGATTCGTCACCGGCTGCTTGCTTGCGCTCAGCGGGTTGGCGATGGGCTGCGGATTCCAGTCGCTGTTATTGGCCACATCCTGCACCAACTGCGCCAACGCACCGGCCGCGGCGCTGAAGTTCGGGTCCGCAGGCACTTCCAGAATAGGTTGCAGAATTGCATAAGCGGCAGTGAATCTGCACAGCGATTGGAAGAGCGTGTACTGCTGCGGACCCTCCACGTTGGCAGTAAGCAGATTGTTCCCGCTGGCTGTCGGTGTGTTGTAAGAGATGTAAGCCAGCAGCCGGTCATGCGCGGTGATTTGCGCCTGATACTGCAAGGTGTAATGCCATGCCGCAGCCTGCGTTAGAAGGTTCTCGAAATTGCACTGCTTCTTGCCGGTCGAGTCTCCACCTTCCAATCCCGACTGCATGATAATCGTCGGAGGCGTCGGATACTGGCGGAAGACCAGCGGAATAATCGTTGGCGTATCGGCCGGGCCGATGGGAATCAATGTATTGGGCAACTCGCCCTTGATCGCCGCATCGGTGGCAGTGATCAACTGCAACCAGAGCGACGGACGCGCCTCACCCGGCGGCGTCGCGCTGGCCGGCTCCGTATAAACCTGAATGTGCGAGACATTCAATTGCAGATTGACGGAGGTTTCCGAGACATCGGCGATCTCCGACGTGCCATACGTGAAAGTGAGCAGGCCGGTCTGCCCGGAGTCTGGAACGTCAATCTGTGCGGTCGAGAAGTTAGGCGTCGATCCCGGTTCGACGGTTAGCGCTTTGGTCTTTACGCGCTTGAAAGCGGGCATGCCCACCGGTTGCACCTGACCGTAAAGCGAGATCTGTCCCGCCGCGCCGGCCGGCAGCGCCGCGGTCCATTGCACCGGGAATTGCACGATGGTATCGACCGAGTAAGCCGTCATCAGCTCTGCCCGCATCTGCTGCTCAAAATTTTCGCGCGCCGCTTCCAGTTGGTCCGCAGTGCCCGTAAATGGGGCTTGAGAGTTGAAAAGCCAATCGACTTCGTTCGCGCTGTAGCCCACAGCGAGCTGTTCGCGGCCCAGTGCAATGTTGTTATACGCAGTCCGGTTCGCCTGGAAGATTGACGGCGACAATCCCGGCCCCAGCGCCCGATCGACTGCGGCAAAGAAGTTGCGATTGAGCGCATCCAGATCCACATCCACTAAGGTTTGGCTCTGTCCCAGCGACGCAAGAATTGGCGGCGTGTTGGGCATGGGCACTATGCCGCTTTCAAGCGCATTCAGTAGCGGCTTGGGCGAGGAGTACAATGGCAGCCCGGTATTGCTGTTAATCGTGATCTGCAACAGAGACTGACTGACGGCCCACAGAGGCTGTACGCCCTGTCCGCCGGATGCGGCCATTGGATCTGCCGCGAGGCCCTTGGCGCGCAGAGCCTTGCGTGCCTGTGTGTGTGCCGACGTGTGCGATGCTGCGCTTGACGAAGTCTGCTGCGCGCCACCCAGGCCGATGGTGAGCGCAAGGGCAGGGAAGGCTTTTGCGAAGTTGGCGGCGAATACGCCCAGCGCACTCTGCGCGCTGGGCGCCGGAACCACGGCGCTGTTGACATTCTGCGCCGAGGGAAGTGTGAGGCCGTGCAGCGGATCGATCAGCGAGGGCGAAATCAGATTGGGATCGCGTTGAATTCCCAAGTGAACGCTGACTTCAAAGGCCGGGGCCAGCGCCTTGGCAGTTGCCGGCAGCACGATTGGTACTGCCACCGACGGCACGTTCCACACCGGCTGTTTGCCGTCGGCAAGCTCCTGCAGATAGGCAGCCAGCGCATTGGCAAGAGCCAGTACCATGCTTGTCTGCGCGGATGAAAGTGTCACTGTCGCGAGTGAGCCGTCGGCGGCGAGCGAGAGATTGGACTCGACGTAGAAGGAAACTCCCGGCCCGTTAATTTGAGTCACGATGGTGGAGTAGTTCGCCAGCGCGGCCGCCGCCTGGTCGGTCGTCATGCTGGTGAACGCGGCTTGGCTCGGTATCAGATACACGTTGACGGTGTTGGCCTGCGCGCCGTCGAAATCGAAGGAAGTGACCACGCCTTGCCACTGATCCACCGGCACAATGGGATCGAAGTAAAGATTGTTTCCCGTGAAGGGCAGGCCGCCGGGAAGTTGATTGCCGAAGGCGTCATTCAGATAGAACTCGACCGAGTATGCGCCGGGGATGCTTGCGTAGCGGTTGGCGGACGTGTTCGGCGGCAGTTGCTGATTGGCCGTGGCCAGTGCGTAGAGCGGCACAAAGGCCCGATAGGTGCGCGGCGTGCTGTCACTGGCGCCCTGCGGAGCCTGCGGCTGAATCGGCGCGGAGAGATTGCTTTGGATGAAGAGATTCGCCGTGGCCGCGACCTGATAAGTGACCAGACTGTAAAGCGAGTTGAGCTGTGCGGGCGCAGCGCCCGCGGCAACCAATGCTTGGTGCAGCACGTGCTCGCTGGCGAGACCGTTGGCTACCGCCGCCTTGATGAACGCCGCCTTCTTGTGCGTTGCGCCATCTGGCGTCTTCAACAGTGTGGACGCTTGCGAGCGGACCAGTTCAGCGCCCACCGAACCCGGAGCGACTGCCGTGTACTGAAGGTCGAGCGAAGGATCGACGGTCTCGGCATAGTAGACCAGCCCGGCTTGCACGGTGTTCAGAACGATGGTGTTGTAGTAAGGCTGAACCTGCGCGGGCGAGGCCGGCGTGTTCTGCGATCCATCCGGCTTATAGCTGATCAGAATAGTCAGCGGAGCCGGGCCGGCGTTGAAGAGCTCCACGGGCAGATCCTTGCCCGCGGCATCTTTGTAGTGCAGGTAGTAGCCCGGCGCATTGGTGATCGAAACCTGCTCCAGAATCTGTAAGAAGCCCACCGGCTCATCGATCTGCGCGCCGACGGAAACGGTTGGATCCGCCAGCGCGGTGGCCAGCGGCAGCCCTTGCGTGGGCGGCGCGGAAACGGTGGTGGTGTTGGTCCTCAGCAGGAAGACCTGCGTGGGATCGATCTTTGCCGAAGTGAGTCCGCTGGCGCCGGCTTGCGTTTGATAGAGGACCTGGATCGAATCGATCGGCGAACTCGTCTTGAGAACTTCCAGAATCGCCTGCAATGTCTGTTGGTCGGCCTGGCTTGCGCCGCTCACGCTGTAAACATTCGGCAAGTAACTGGAGCTTGAACCGCCGTCGATCGCCTTGGCCGGAATCTGTTTGGCGACGATCTGGATGCTGGTCGCCCATCCGAAGTTGGTGGCCGGCAGAGGCGTTCCGCCGGGCAAATAAGCCGCGCCTGCACTGCGCGATTCCACCAGTACGCCGAGCGCCGAGCTCTGCGCCGCGGCCAGAACGCTCAGGCCGCTCGGCAGTGGCCGCAGGCTCGCTGTTGTCGCGGCTGGCTGCGTCCATGTGCTTTGGGTGGTGAAGGCAAACGACTGCGGACCGGTGTTGGTGAAGGGAATCAGCGTGGGCACGCTGGGCAAGGTGATTGCCGATGAGGTGAGTCCCGTAAATGGATCGACTGCCAGGTTGGTCAGCGCGTAGTTCACCGAGGCTGAGATCCACGTCTGCGTCGCGTCGGGATTGCTGAGCAGCACACTGTATTGCGAGGTCACGCCTGTCGCGCCGTTCGAAACAGGGCTCAGTGTGCCGACAGGGAATTGCTGCCACAGCAGAGCGTACATCGGATTGGTCGTCGTGCTGATGGTGGCGTCGGGAATCGTCAGGCCAGACGTATATGGCAGCCGCGCGCCGCCGCGGAAGATGCTCGACGTCTGGCCTGCCAGCGAAGCAATGCTCCCGGCTCCGACCGCCGCGCAGAAGAGCTTATCCAGATCCTGTTCCTTCTGGTCGTTGTTCTCCAATGTCTGAAGAAGCTGATGCACCGCGCCGCGAATTAGGCCTCTGAAGTACTCCAGGAAGATCTGTTGCGAGAGCGGAATCATTACCGCATCCGACGCGAGCGATTGCCCGTGATCGCCCTGCGTTGCATTGACGAAGAGCTGATTCAGGTAAGCATTCACCTCTTCCAGATACGCTTCAGAGACGAGATTGTTCTGATTGAATTGATAGGTCAGATCGGCCGGCTGCTTGTTTGCGTCCAGGCGACCCTTGGTGGCGAATTGCAGGAAGGGTGGCATCGGGAAGACGGTCGCGTGGTAGTTTTTCCCGTCCTCGCCTTGCAGCACTGTCGCGGTCGTCTGGTTGAAGACCGCCAGTTGCTGCACCAGCAATTCATAAGTGAGGAAGCCTACGAGCGCTTCCGGATTCTGATCCAGTAGATTGATATCCGACTGCTTGACCGGAGAATTGTATGCCGGCAGCCCCAGCGCCTGAGTCAGCGCCAGCGTTGTCACCTGCGTGACCAGCGCTTCAAAGGGCTTGAACTGCTCATAGGTGACCGAACTCGCTGGCTCGGCATTAAACTCGATGCCGAGCGAGAGTACGAAATTCGGAGCGCCCTTTTGCGTTGTATCGGGGAAGATGACCGTGATCTCCGGCAGGAACCACAGCGGCATCGCCGGACTAAAGCCTGGGCAGAGCGGAATTGCCGCGGGCGCAGTGAGCGCCCTGGAGAAGGCCGAGCCTGCCGCCAGGAAATGCGCTGCCTGCGAAGAACTGCCCATCAGCATCCACTGGAAGCGGAAGGTGGCGTTGAAGCTGAAGCTGATAGTAATGCTGAACAAGAAGAGGTTGATGGTAAGCGAGACGCTCAGCGAAACGCTGGCCTGAACGTAGAGCAGGATGCTGCCATCGAAGCCGGGAACATTCTTCTCCAGGTGCAGAACGATGCCGATCGAGGCCGAGAGCGTTACATTGACGCTGGCCTTGATGATGACAAAATCGAGGGACCCATAGATCTGCCCGATGAGGCCAAATTGGCCCTTCAGCATCAGTGCGTCGGGTTCCCTGAAGATATCGGTCGATCCGCTGACCAGATAACCGGTCGCGCCTTCAATGATGCCGAAGAAGGTAACGCTGATGCCCGCCTTGAGCGGCCCTGCGGTGAAGTCCTTGCCCACGCCCAGCCGCGCTGCCAGACCGAAGGCAAGAATGCTCGGGTACTGATTGATGAAGATATCGTCGGTTGCGGAGCTGAGGCTGGCAATGTAGAAGCCGCCCGCGCCGGTCACCGGCACCGGTCCCGCCTGGCATTGAATCTGGAAGGAGCGGCTCCAATCGTCGCCAACCGGGAAGCCAACATCGAGCTTCCAATTTCCGTTGGTATAAACGCTGACTCCGATGGAAGGCAGCGTGAGCGACGCCGCGCCGGCCTGGAAGGTGCGCAACGAATCTGGCAGAGAAAGGCTGGCATAAAAAAGGCCGATGGTATCGCTGATCTTTGTATAAGTGATTTCAAAATTGAACCAGCCGGTGACATTCAGCGTCAGGCTATAGAATGGCGTAACATCGTAAAACACCACGCCTGCCTGGATGATCTTGAGGAACTGAAGATCGGCGACGATCAGCCACTTGCCGTCCGGATGATAGACCTGGTCGTAATCCTTATTGCTGAATGCCGTCCAGAAGCCTGTAGTCATGAAGTCCAGAAATTCGGCGAAGTTGGTGGGCGGAGTTGTCGGGTCGGGGCCAACGCGCTGTCCCAGCCCCAGGTACTTGATATTCAGCACGTCGCTTGCGCTTCCGTCAGCCCTGACCAGCGGGGAAGTGCTATCGCCGCCGCCGTTATCGTTCTGGCCGTCTTCGTTGTTATAGGCGACGATCCAGCCTATTTGCGCATCGCCGTCGAGAGGCTTGAAGAGCGCGAAATCCAGGTTGCCCTCGGGCGGCATCCGCTGCCCAAGAATCTCGACCGATGTATTGTGAAGGCCCACCACCAACATGCGCTGGCCGCCGTCTTTGGGGTTCACATACTGCAAGACGAACTCTTCGATGATCAGATCTAGGATGCCTTGAATCTTGATCTCCAGCCTGCCGTCGGCCTCCGGCATCTGCACGCCAAAGGCGACGCCGCCGTTATCTCCGCTGAGCCAGCCAATCAGGAAACTGAATTTGAAGGCGGCCAGCGAACCCACCAGCGCGCCCGCCGAACCCAGATCGAGGTCGAAGAGCAGCGCATAGTTGAAGGTACTGGCAATCGACGATAATCCCGGCACCGCGCCGAGGCTGAAGTAGTCCAGGCTGTCCAGCGTCTGATTGGCATTTTGCGAGTAGAGGAAGGATTTCAAGCGGAAAGGAAGCAGGCTCAGCAGGCTGTTCTCGCCCTCGCGCGGTTCCGACTGCGCCAGATCCAGGCGCAGATCGCCCGGCGAAAAAGTCAGTTGCAGATTGGAAACGACCGGCGGCGGAGGAGCGAGTTGCAAGTCGAAGCTGACACCGATGCCCAGATCGGCAAACGACAGCTTCTCGAAAGCGAAGATGTCGAGAATCTTGAGTTCCTTGAAAGCCAGGCTTCCCCAGATGGAAAAGCGCGATTGGATATTCGTTGTCGCGCCCGCTTGAATCATCGCGCCTGAGCCGGCGCTGGCCTGCTGAAAGGAAAACTGCAGCTTGGTCAGCGCAATTTTATCCAGATATGGATTTTCGCCAAAATCGAACTCGAAGTCGCCTTCAGCCACGAAGGAATAAACGCCCTGGCCCTCTGAACCACCGCCGGAATGGTTCTGATACGAACCCTGAATTTTAATCACATTATTGTCGCCGGCTTCCGCGGCCGCGGTATTGCCCGGCTGAAGAGTGACTCCGGTGTTGAAGAGATTGTTGATGGTCAGATTCAACTGGCAGGCAAAGCTGCGCAGCTCGGAGTTGGTAAACAGGGCGCGCAGATACTCAACTTCAAAGCCCAGCGGCACCACCGAGAGATCGGCCTTGGCCGCGGTAATTGCGGCGGCTGGCTTTTCATAATCGACCAAGGCAAAAAGCGAACTCTGGCTGATCGCCGGTTCTGTTTGCTTGGGGTCGGTGTTGTTGATCTGGATGCCGACGTGATGCGCGCGGAACTGATCGACGTTGCTGACCGTTGCGCCGTTCTCCTCGCGCGTCATACCGCCCAGCACCGCTTGAATCGCCGAGGGCAATTCGTTGAGCTGCAAGTTGCTGTTCAGCGCCAGAATGCCGGCGAAGTTCGGATCGGTAACGATGGAATAGAAATTTGCAAGGAGGGAATTGGGATCGGCTTTGACGGCCGCTGCCGCCGCATCAATCTGTTTCTGAATGTATTGCTGGGCGCTCGTGGATGGGAAGCTGCCAGTATTGAAATCGTCAGGGCTGGACCACAGGCCGATATTCTTGACCAGCGACTCGATGCTCTGCCCGTCGTAGAACTTCAAAATCACAATGGGCGGAGCGCTTTCCGGAGCAGGGCTGGGTGTGCCGGCAGGCGAGAGGCTGAAGACCCAGTCGGAGATATTGATCTGCTGATCGGTGCCCGCAAATCCAAAGAGCGTCTGCGAGTTGGGGCCGGTCAGGGTGCTGATGACGGCGAAGATCTGGTTCTGCTGAAGGGCCGAGCGAATCTCCGGACCCATCGACGTGAATTGCAGAATCTTCGATGCGGAGAGCGCCATCTGCAGCGTGGTCCAGACCGGGGGAGTGTCGGCGGACAAGACGGCCAACATGCCTTGCGGCGTCATTGCCAGCGTGGGCGCGGCGGCGCTCAGTGCGCGCGCGGTCCTTGCCGTGCTGTGCGGAGCCTCCGATATTCTGTTCTTGCGCGTCGGATTCAGCGCCGACGTTTCCAGTGCGATGAAGGGCGCCAGATTGGCGTTGGCCGGAATGCCCGCGTAAGGCACCATGGGCACGGCGGGTGTTGACACCAATCCGTTGTTGCTGTTCGGCGCCCAGGTGGCCAGCGGCAGAAAATCCAGAATGTGCGCGGCAGTATCGTCGCTGTTGCTGCTCAGGCTCACACGCGAAGTCGCGGTCTGCTGAAAGAGCGGCGATTGCTCGGGCTGCGAAACATAGGATCCCTTGCGGGTTGCAAACTGAATCCAGGATGTAACGGTGCTTCCGCCCGAACTGTCGAGTTGCGATGTGGTGTCGTCCGGCGAGCCGCTGGCGTACGCCGCCTGGCCTGGGACAAAGGTCACCGTGTCGGCGCTTTCAGAGAGTACCGAAGCGGCAAAAAACTCCGTTCCAGTAATGCCGCACAACAGTCGCGACGTGCTGGCGGCAATCGCTCCTGCGCTGCTGTCGATCGCCAAGGTGAACTGTCCCGCCGGCGCAAGGTAATAGTATTTGGAGTCGCTTGTTTCCTGCACCGGCCGGTTGGCAAAGACCAGGCGGCTGAGCGATTCAGTCGATCCCGTTGCATTGGTGTACAACGCAAAGGCATCTCCGTTTGCTGCGGCAAAATACGAGCCCAGCACGCGATCGGTCGCCTGAAAGAAGCTCCGCAAGGGGTCGGTCGCATTGAGAACATCGAACCAGAGATTGAAATTGAAGGGTACCGCGCTGCCGCCGACTCCGCGAAAGAGCGGATAGCGGAGAGAGGTGAGCGGCAGCCCCGGTTGAGCCGGGGGAGAGAAGTACAAGCAGCCGGCCTCAAAGCCGTCCAGGTCGCTCATTGAGAGCTGGTAGGCCGAGTTGATGCTGCCTGCAAGAGTACCGGTCAGCGGGAGCGTTAGCGCGGCCGATAACGACGGAAGTGTAATGGTCCCGCCGACGATCGGATCGAAGCTCAGTTGCACCGCGGGTGTGCCGCCTCCACTGGGATTGCTGATTGCCATTTGATTGTTGGCGTCGTCCCATGCGATCCCGACCGGTGCAAATGGACTGGCCACGATACTCACAGTCGCATTGCGGTTGGAAAATGCCGCCGTTGCTCCCAGCGTCGGGTTGGAGGTGCCCTGACCATTCACCACCACCACCGTGGCTGCCAGCGGCGCGCCGGTTGACTCGTCGAACCATGCGAATTGCGCGCCTTGAACCGCAACAAACGCCGCCCGCACCGCCGTGGCAAAGCTGGACCAGTCGCGCGTGGCAGAAGGCGAAAAGAAGGCGAAATAACCTTGCAGCGCTGGATCTGCCCAGGACTCGGGAGTCAACTCGAAGGAATGACTGGTAAGACTGCTGTCTTGGAAGAGAAATCCGACGCGGGCCGCCGCCGGGTTTGTGATATCGGCCTGCGTCAGATACAGGCCTCCTGTTGAGCGCTCAAAGACCACCATAAACAACTCCTCAGCACCAAACGGAGCAGGATCGACCGGCAGGCTCAAGCGAGCCGGCCAGGTAGGGAAAATGAATGTGTTGGATGCGAGAGTTCAAACTCTCGCAGGGGCCCGGGGAAACGGTCATTCAACCGTCCAGTGAAATGTACCCAGAAATGGTTACCATGTCAAGTGAATAGTTTGTCTTTAAGAGATTACCTGCGTAATTCAGCGCTCTGGCCGGGATTCAGCGCATTCTATGGCTCAAGTGGGCTACAACATAAGCATGGCCACAAACGCCGTTGTCCGCTCCCGAATCAGCATCGAACCGCTACCTGTCCGATATAGATGAGCGGCCAACTTCCCCAAATCCGGATGGATTACCCGAAACATTGTTACACACTAAGCAATTATCTGAATAAGCTTTTATTCTGCACCTCTGCACGCGCTACATCAGCCGCAGCGCATCTACATCAACGATCAGATTCCGGCGCGGAATCTGCGTCGCCTCCGCGTGCGCCAGCATCCCGCGCAGGGCCGCATTCAGCGCCTTGCGCGAGGCTGCCTTCAGAATCATGTGAAAGCGATAGACGCCTTTGATGCGCGCGATGGGCGCGGTGCATGGGCCAAGCACGCGCACGCCTTCCGGCGCGGCCTTCTGAAACCATTTGCCCAGTTCCGCCGACCAACCCACCGCTTCCTCCAGCTTCCCCGACTGCACCAGCACGTTGGCCAGCACGCCGAAGGGCGGGTAGTGCATCCAGCGCCGGTATTTCAGTTCGCGCTCGACAAAGGCGGCGTAGTCGTGGCGGCTGGCGGCAAGGATCGCGTAATGGTCCGGGTAGTAGGTCTGCACCACCACGTGCCCCGGCAACTCGCCACGCCCGGCGCGCCCCGAGACCTGCGTCATCAACTGAAAGACCCGCTCGGCAGCCCTGAAATCGGGCATCGACAGCGCGTAATCGCAGCCCACCACCCCCACCAGCGTCACGCCGTGAATGTCGTGGCCCTTGGCGATCATCTGCGTGCCGACCAGCAGATTGATCTCGCCTGAGTGCAGCCGCGCCAGCAACCGTTCCAAATCGTACCGTCCGCGCACCGTGTCCCGATCCATCCGTCCGATGCGCGCCGTAGGAAAGATTTCCCCCAACCGCTCTTCGCCCTGCTCTGAACCTGCTCCCAGGTAGTAAAGGTGCTCGCTCTCGCACTTGGGGCAGCGCGCCGGCACCGTCCGCCGGTAGCCGCAGTAATGACACTCCAGCCGCTGGCCCACGCGCGCCACTCCGCCATCCAGAGACTCGGAGGCAGCCGGCTTGTGGTGCGTCAGCGAGATGGCGCAGTTCTCGCACTCCAGCTTTTCGCCGCAGGCCCGGCAGATCACCACAAACGAATAGCCGCGCCGGTTCAG
>Ga0187887_10003298_pt1 | contig 12563 bp, 5 predicted proteins | sample June2016WEW_7_10_FD_132977 | JGI IMG/M metagenome (GOLD analysis project Ga0187887, IMG submission 132977) | Peatland microbial communities from SPRUCE experiment site at the Marcell Experimental Forest, Minnesota, USA - June2016WEW_7_10 | ecosystem: Environmental > Terrestrial > Soil > Wetlands...
CCGTCGTGAATCTCTCCGGCCGTACGTTCTCGTTCCCCATCCTCGTCGCGCTCATCGGCGCCAGCATCTCCGCCGTTCCTGCCACCGCGCAAACTTCTGCTCCCGCAGAGACCTCGAGCCTCTTCTCCGCCATGCGCTGGCGGGAGATCGGCCCCATGCGCGCCGGCCGGACCCGCGCGCTCGCCGGTGTCGCTTCGGAACCTTCCACGTTCTACATCGGCGCGGTGGGCGGCGGTGTGTTCAAGACCACCGACGCTGGTGAGACCTGGCACAGCCTCTGGGACGACCAGCCCACCGGCTCGATCGGCGCCATCGCCGTCGCTGTCTCTGACCCCAACGTGATATACGTTGGCAGCGGCGAAGGCCTGGCCCGCCCCGACCTCTCCACTGGCGACGGTGTCTACAAGTCCACCGACGCGGGCAAATTCTGGACCCATCTTGGTCTGCGCGACACACAGCAGATCGGCCAGGTAGCCGTCAATCCGACCAATCCCAACATTGTGTTCATCGCTGCCGAGGGGCATCCGTACGGCCCCAACGAAGAGCGCGGCCTCTACAAGTCAACCGACGGGGGCGCCACGTTCAAGCGCGTGCTCTTCATCAACAATCACACCGGAGCCTCGGAAGTTCAGATCGATCCACAGCATCCCAACATCGTCTTCGCCGGCATGTGGCAGCGCCAGGAAGGTCCGTGGGAGAACGGCTCGTGGGAGGGGCCCGATGGCGGCCTCTTCCGCTCCACGGATGGCGGCGAAACCTTCACCAAGCTCACGGGCGGCGGCCTTCCCGACGGCATCACGCAGGTCAACCTCACCATATCGCCCAGCAACTCCAAGCGGATTTATCTTGAAGCCGCGACCGGCCGGCGGGTCGGCCTCTACCGCTCGGACGACGGCGGTAGCACCTGGGTCCACGCGCCCGATAACGACACGCGTCCGGAAGAGCGCATTGGCGGCGGCGATCTCCCCGTGCCCGTCGTTGATCCCAAGGATCCCGACACTCTCTATGTCGCCAGCGTTGTTACGTGGAAGTCCACCGACGCGGGCAAATCGTGGACCGGCTTCCGCGGCTCGCCGGGCGGCGATGACTATCAGGGCGTTTACGTTAATCCCAACGACACCAGGATCGTCGCGCTCACCAGCGACCAGGGCGCCGTCATCACCGTCAACGGCGGCAAGAGCTGGGGCCAGTGGTACAACCAGCCGACCGCACAGATGTATCACGTGACCACGGACAACGCGTATCCCTACCGCGTCTGCGGCGGACAGCAGGATAGCGGCAGCGCCTGCGTTCTCAGCCGCAGTAATGACGGCCGCATCACCTTCCACGACTGGCATCCTGCCGGCATCGAAGAGTACGGCTACGCGGCGCCCGATCCTTTGGATCCCGAGATTGTCTATGGTGGGAAAGTTACGCGCTACGACCGCCGGACCGGCCAGGTGCAGGACGTCGCTCCGAGCTTCGTTCGCTCCGCGTACCGCGCGCTGCGCACGGAGCCGCTGCAGTTCTCGCCCATCGATCAGCACAACCTCTACTTTGCCACCAACTTCCTCTGGCTTACGCGCGATGGCGGGAAGAACTGGAAGCAGATCTCGCCCGATCTAAGCCGCGAGACGTTCGACCTCCCCGCGGTGCTCAATCAATACGATAAAGAGAAGGATGCCCAACCCGTCCGCCGCGGCGTTATCTACGCTCTCGGGCTCTCGCCGATGAACATTGACCGCATGTGGGCGGGCACGGACGATGGCTTCATCTGGACCACAGCCGATAGAGGAGCGCACTGGTCCAACGTCACGCCCCCCGAGCTGAAGCCTTTCTGGAAGGTCTTCAACATGGACGCCGGCCACTTCGACACCCGCACCGCCTACGCTGCCGTCAACACGCTTCGGCTCGACGACATGCGCCCGCACCTCTTCCGCACCCACGACGGCGGAAAGACCTGGACAGAGATCAATAACGGTATCCCCGACGGCGCCGCCACCAGCACCATCCGCGAAGATCCTAAGCAGAAGGGGCTGCTGTACGCAGGCTCCGAAACGCAGGTCTACGTCTCCTTCGACGACGGCGACCACTGGCAGTCGTTGCGGCTCAACATGGCCGCCACCTCCATCCGCGACCTCACCGTCAAGGGCGACGACCTGGTAGCGGGAACCCACGGTCGCGGCTACATGATCCTCGACGACGTCACACCGCTGCGCCAGATCGCGGCGCAGACCGAAGCCAAACTCGCCGCGGAAAGCGCCTTTCTGTATGCCCCGCAAACGACGATCCGCGTGCGCAACAACATGAACCCGCCGACGCCGTGGCCGCCCGACATGGCAACTGGCCAGAACCCGCCCGACGGCGCGATCATTGACTATTACCTTGGCACCAATTTCTCGGGCCCCGTGACCCTGCAGATTCTTGACGCCAAGGGCGACGTGATCAGCGAGTTCAAGAGCACCGACCCTGTTCCGCCACTTGATCCGCGCTATCCGGACCCCACGCTGTGGGCGCGTCCGCCGCGTGTTCTCTCTGCCGCTCCCGGCGCGCATCGCTTCCTCTGGGACATGCAGTATCCGCAGGTGCCTGGCATGTCCACTGGTCCCGACGCCGACTCCGCCGTTCCTCATGACACGCCGGCCGTCTCCTCCGCTCCGTGGGTGATGCCCGGCGCCTACACCGTGCGGCTGATCGCGGGGGATGTTTCGCAGAGCAAGCCCCTGACTATCGTCATGGATCCCCGCGTGAAGACCTCGCGCTTCGATCTCGAACAGCAGTTCAACCTCTCGCACACACTCTACGATCAGATGCTCCAGGCCACCAAGGCCTTGCACGAAATCACCGTCCTGCGCGACCAGCTCGACGGCCCCAACGCCAAGCTGCCCCACCAGGCTGCCGAGGAACTCGAAGCCAAACTCAAGAAGATCGCCGGCGCCGAAGGTGAGGGTGGAGGCCGACGATTCGGGCCCGCCGGGTCACCGACGCTCGACTCCGTCCGCACGCAGCTCGCGCGCCTGGAGCACTCCGTCCAGAACGCCGACGCTGCCCCCACTACCAGCCAGGCTGCCGCTGCGGCCGAGATTGGCAAGCCTCTCCCCGGACTGCTCGAGCAATGGGAGCAGCTCAAGGCCACCGACCTCAAAGCCATCAACCAGGAGCTGCGTAAGCAGAACCTCCCGTTGCTCTCGATCGACACCCGCATGATCGACCACAACGTGGAAGACCAGATCGAATACGGTGACGAGGACTAACCTCGCCGCCCCGCAACGCGCAATCTGCCCTCGCCGGCGCTTCGTCCGGCAAGGGCGGCTGTTTACGTAACCTGAAATAATTGGAATCCTGTGATCTCTCTTCGAAATTTCCTGCCGCTAGCCTTTCTCTGCGCCTGCGCCGCTGCGCAAACCCCTGATACCGCCATGCTCGCCGGCACGGTCCAGGACGCAACCCACGCCGCTGTCCCCGGCGCCAGCGTCTCCATCACCAACCAGCTGACCGGGCTGCATCGCACCACCCATACCTCCGCGAGCGGCGACTTCTCGCTCACCGCGCTCCCCGTTGCCGGCACCTACACGGTCGACGCTTCCGGGCCCGGCTTTGCTCCCGCAAGTCTGCAGCACATCACGCTGGCGGCGGGCAGCGCCGCCCGCATCGCCATCACGCTCAGCGTCTCGGCCGCCAACACCGCCGTCACGGTTCGGGGCACCGCCAATGACGTCCGCATCGACGAGCCGCAACTCGGCGATCGTCTCAGCGCCGCGCAAGTTGAAGAGACTCCTCTGCTCAACCGCCGCATCACGTTTCTGCCTCTGCTCAACGCCGCCAACCGCCCCGCCATCAACCAGGGCGACATCTTCATGAACCAGGAGCTCTTCACCACCAACGGCGCGGGCCGCCGCCAAACCTGGTATGAAGTTGACGGCGGCAACGCGATCGACAGTTGGGGCCGACAGACCATCTTCACCAATATCCCCCAGGACGCTGTCGCCGAAATGACCGTCCTCACCAACGTCTTCTCCGCGCAGTTTGGCGGCGGCACGGGCAGTGTGGTCAACATCGTCACGCGCTCCGGCTCGGACAAACTTCACGGTAGCGTGCTGGAGATCTACCGGCCCTCTGGCCCGGAGGCCAAACTCTCCGGCTTCAACTCTTCGAACGCGACCAGCGGCAACGAGATCACCAACGACACGCTCGCGCAAACCGCCGTCTCGCTCTCCGGGCGCCTCTTCCCGCGCGATCCCACGTACTTCTTCTTCGCCGGCGAATTCAGCCAGCAGAATCGCGCCAGTCCAGTCACCTCGCCACTCGACCCCGGCAACTTCATCGGCCACTACCAGGACCTGCTGGGGTTCCTTCGCCTCGATCGGCAGTTCTCACCGCGCAACAACGCCTTCTTCCGCTCGAGCGACGACGGCTTCACCGACAGCAATCCTAACGGCATCGTCGGCGGCTCCTCGCTTCCGTCCGTCGCGCGCACCTTCCATCGCCGGACCTACACGCAGGAAATCGGCGACACCGCCATCCTCACTCCCAACCTCGTCAACAATCTCCGCGCGCAATTCCAACTCGGCTCGCCCATCACGCAGTTTGTTCCCGTCATCAACAGTACCCAGTTCAGTGTGCCCATCGCCGGCGCGGCGACGTTCACCTCAGGCACCAGTCAGTCTGCGCTGCTCATGAATCACCAGTATGAGTCCAATGACACCCTCGCCACGACTATCGGCAAACACCAGCTCGTCTTCGGCGGCAGCGTGATCTACGCGCACACCGGCGGTAACAGCAAAGAGTTCGGCGGCCCCATTTACCTCGGCAAGTTCACCTACAACACCTGCTCCCTCGCCGGCGGGAGCATCGCGCAAACCGAAGCCTACTGCGAGAGCTCGGCCTTCCTGGACAATATCGCCAACGTCGCCAACTACCAGCAGAGCTACGGCAACGCCAACTACACGGTCGATGATGTGCAGTTTGCCGTCTTCGCGCAGGATGACTATCGTCTCTCGTCCAAAGTCGTGCTCAACGTGGGCCTCCGGTATTACGGCCAGACGTTCGCTGACACCCACACCGCGTTTGAGCCGCGCATCGGTTTCGACGCCGATCCGTTCGGCAACGGCCGTACCGTCGTCCGCGGCGGCTTCGGCATCTACTACTCCCAAATCGTCGACAACGAGGAAGCCGACTACGCTCTCACCGGACCTACCGGCGTCTTCAACTACACTGCCGCTCCGGGGCAGGTGGGCTTCCCGACCAGCATCGCCGCCGCACCGCTGCAGGCTTTCCCCGCAGGAGCCGTCGCGCCGTTGCGCAGCTTGTACGTCCGCCCGGGTGAGAGCGCGTATCTCAACCAATTCTTTCCCACGTCCACGCTCATCGGCTACCCCAGCGCGCTGCTGAACCCGTACACCGAGCAGTACACCCTGAGCCTCGGGCAGCAGCTGAGCTCGAGCACGCTGCTCAATATCGACTACCTCGGCGCGCACACCGTGCACATCCTTCGGCCGCTCGACGTCGACCCGCCGACGACCTTCCTGCGCACGACCAACGCGCAGGTCCGCTCCGCGATCGCCACCAACTGCACGCGTCCGTATTGGATCAACTACTTCGCGCAAACCGGCAAGAACTGCCTCACGTCCACTGCCGCGCAACAACCGCCGTACAGCGTGATCCAGAGTGATGTGAACGACGGCTATCTTCACTACGACGCGCTCGACGTGAACCTCCGTCAGAGCTTTGGCGAGAAAGGCATGCTGCTCGCCAGCTACGCATGGTCTCACACGCTCGACAACGTTGACCCCGACGCCACCAGCCAGAATCCCAACGACCCGAATCACACCGGGCAGGCGGAGTACGGCAACGCTCTCTACGACCAGCGCAATCGCTTCGTCCTCAGCGGCTATTACACCGTGCCGCTCAAGATCCGCGTCGGCGGCATCGTCACGCTTGCGGGCGGCCTGCCCTACAACCTCATCACCGGCGTCACCAACAGCGGAGACATCGGCGCCGCCACCGACCGTCCCCTCATCCACGGCGCAATCGTAGGCCGCAACACCGGCCGCGGCACGCCCGTCTACTACGTCGACCCATTCATCGAGCGCGACTTCCGCGTGCTCCGCAACCTCCACCTGAACTTGCGCGCAGAGGCCTTCAACGTCCTCAACCACGCCAACTTCGTCAGCTTCAATGGAACCTACGGTACTGGCTCAACGGCGCCCGCGACGCTGGGCAGCCCTACCTATGGCATCACCGCGCAACTTCCCGCACGCGAGTTCCAGTTTTCCGGCCGCCTGAATTTCTAATTCCCTCAAACAAATCGCGCGACCTGTAGCCGAGATCGTCAAACAATTTGCGGGCACTACGACTGAGGGTCTGGCTAGCTTGAGTTGGATTACTTTCGAGTCGTCGAGAGACCAACTGCAACCCCGATGCTACTTGTCGTCCGGCGGCGAGGGCATTGAGCGGATGTAGGAGACGATCGCTTTTCTGCTGGCGGGATTCATGTTGGTTGGAGGCATGTGGCCGTTTTTCATTTGCGTGCTGTGATGCTGGAGCAGATTGTCGAGCACGGACGCAGGAAGCATCGATGCCATTCCAGCCAGGCCCGGAGCGGCAACCGTTCCATTTAGACCTCCGACGCCATGACAGGTCTCGCAGCGATTGCGTTCGAAGAGGGTCTTTCCACGAACGGCATCCGCGCTGAGTGGGACGGCCGGCGCGGGTTTGGGGGCCGCGGCCTCACTTCGTGTGTTGCCCGGTGCGGGAGGGATCGCCGCTGTCTGCGTCGACTGGCCAGCCGCTGCCGGTGCGGTCGCCGGCGCCTCCCCGAGACCCGAAAGATAGGCCACGAGGTCCTTCATCTGGGCGTCATTCAGCATGACAGCTGGCATGCCGCCCGCGCGCATGCTCGGCTTTGGATGATGCAGCAGGTTGATGAGTTGAGCTGGCGGATACAGCTTCGTGATGTTGATCAGCGAGGGAGCAAAGTGCGTGCCTTGCGCATTCTTTCCATGGCAGGCCATGCATCCGTTGGCGACGAAGAGGCCGCGTCCAGCGGAGTCTGGCGCGTTGGCGGCGGGAGTCGGCGACTTGTCTGCTGCGGAGGTGGTTGGGGCTGCGCCTGTTTTCGCAGCCTCCGGACTTGCCGCAGGGGCGGCTTCCGATGAGGGGGCGGAAGGTGCTGGACTGAGGGAGTTGGTCCCCTGCGGCATCGCGAACCCGTGCGCGGTTTGGCCCGGAGCTAACGAGCGCAAATACGCGACCAGAGATTTGATCTCGCCGGGGGGAGCTTCGACCGGGGGCATGCCGCCGGCTTTCATCGTGGCGTTCGGCGCCTGGATGAGCTTCGCGATCTGGGTATCGGAGAGCTTCGCAACCAGGCCGCTCATGGGCGGTATTTTCCCGGCTCCGGCGCCTGCCTCTCCATGACAGCGGGAACAGCTTTGCGCTTGAAAGATCGCTTCGCCGGCGGCAGCGGCGGCTGAAGTTTTGGTTGATTCACTGATGGGGCCCGCGGCGCCAGCTTTGCGGAAGAGCGCAATGTGCAGGCCAATGAACACGAAGTTCATGCCCGGAATCAAGAACACGTCGGCAACATAAAAGCGCGACAGTGTCAGGGTGCCGAGAGTGTCTCCACCGCGCAGCATGTTGGTAAGCCACTGCCCGATGAAGGAAACTTCGCCGGCGATGTTGGTCCCAACCGCCGTAGCGAAGTAGGCGCTTTGATCCCAGGGAAGCAGGTAGCCGGTGAAGCCCATTCCCAGAACTAGAAAGGACAGAAGCGCGCCCGAAATCCAGAGGAGCTCTCGACGGCCTTTGAACGAGCCATAGAGAAATGTCTGCAAAATATGCAGCAACAGCACAATAATCATGGCGCTGGAGCCGTAGTAATGCAGACTGCGAAGGAACTGGCCGGCCGCTACCTGCTTCGTAATGTAGGCAACGCTGGTGTGCGCCGACTCGGCGGATGGAACGTAGTAGAGCGCGAGACAGAGCCCGGTGATGACCTGCGAAATAAGAATAAAGAGCAGCCCGGAACCAAAGACGTAGGCAAGCCGGGCACCGCCTGGAACCGGCTCGTCAAGCGATGCATGCATCACGCCGTTGATGCCGGTGCGCTCGTTGAACCAGCGATAGAAGCGTGCCGTAAGGGGCTTCGGGCCTGCCGCGTCCTTCACTGGATCTGCCATGCGGCCACCTAGCTCAGCACTTCGCGGTTGGGTACGTTCTCACGAAAATACTCAAACTTCACCAGGAGTTTTCCGTCCTCGACCTTGTTGGGAAGCGGATCCAAACCACGCGGTGACGGGCCAGAGACATGCTTTCCGTCGGCTTCAAACACACTGCCGTGGCAGGGGCAATAAAAATCGTGCGGCCCGTCGCGCCATGACACCGTGCAGCCCATGTGGGGGCAGATCGAAGACAGAACCGCAAGGGTTCCCTCTGCGTCTCTGGTCACATACACGGTCTCGGAGGAGTCGACCTCGCGCCATCCATCCACCTGCTTCAAGTCCAGCGATGTCAGAATCGGCTTCGACAGGCGTACTGAAAGTCGATGGATGGGTCGATGTATTGGTCTTCCGGTCCAGAGATTGCCTGGGGATGGGAGTTGACTGCCAACCCATAGGTGCCCACCATGAGGTAATTGGCTCCGAAGTTCTGCTGCCAGGCGGCGCGCCAGTAGGGAGCGGCTGCGCTGATGTTGTATTGAAACCCGGCGCCGTTGACTGGAACGGGCCCTCCCTCATGTTCGCTTCGATAGGCGGTTATCTCCGTATACAGGTGCTCATTCCACATACTGTAGACGCCTGCGCCCGCTACATCCTGCCCGAGGGTGCCGTCGATCGGAGTAGCCGCTATCGGACCCTCCGCTGCCTCCGACGATATCCACGGAATCCCCAGGCTGGCGGGCTATTCCAGGGATCCTGCACGGTGGGGCTATTGTTCAACGTGATGCCATACTCAAACTCCTTGCCCCCGAGCTTGGTCTGGTTCGCATAGCGAAGGTCGGTGTTGTCCATGGCAAACGTGTTGCTGGAGTGGCTATACGACGTTTGATGTCGACCGAGTTAGCTCCGGTCTACTTCCGCGGGAGGGGCGATCACTGATGGGCGATTCTACCGCGATAGCAATCCCACGAAGCGCCTTAGGATGTCATCCTCTTCGCAAACGGATCTGCCGTGAATGGTGCGTTGGTGCCTAACAGCGGATTACCGTCGGCGCCGTGAAATCACGCATTGTGGACAAAATGTGCGCATCGTCTCTCAGATTGCTTGATGTGGTCGTCCTGATATGTGATATATCTTTTTCAACACATCTATCCATTCTGCTAATGCATGAAGGGCCACGGCCCTCGTGTATAGCCCCTTCTCTCCCTACTTAGGTTTCGGAGGTTACATGACTATTTTCAAATATGCGGGTAAACGCGGTTTCCTTCTGGCAATGGCGTTCCTAGCGTTTTTTGCAACCGGGGCATGGGCGCAATCGACGGCGACGCTGTCGGGCGAGGTCACGGATCCAACTGGAGCGGCCGTCGCGCATGCGCAGGTCGTGGTGCATTCGCTGGCAACGGGATTGGAACGGACGGTGACGACTGATGATGCGGGCGCGTATGTGGTTCCTTCACTTCAGCCTGGGGATTACAAGGTGCAGGTGACGGCGGCGGGATTCAGTGCAGACACGATTGAGAAGGTTACGCTGCAGGTCGCTCAAAGTGTCACGGTCAATCCGAAGCTGGCGATTGCTTCGGCCGGCGAGACGGTGCAGGTGGAGAGCAGCGCTGCGTCGCAGATTGAGGCCAGCACGATCACGGTTGGACAGGTGATTGGCCGGAACACGGTGCAGGAATTACCGCTCAATGGGCGGCACTTTCTCGACCTCACGGTGTTGACGCCAGGAGGTGTGGTGGCGGACACCGCGGGAAGTTTGACGGCACCGAGCCGCGGCTTGGGAGCAAACTCCTTCATTACTGCGGGCAATCGTGAAGACTCTGTCAACTTCCAGATCAACGGCATCAACCTGAATGACATCAGCCAAAACCAGATCACCTTCCAACCGTCAATCGACACAACCTCCGAGTTCAAGATCAACAACCAGACCTTCAGTGCCGAGTATGGACGCAGCGATGGCTCGATTGTGACGGTGGCGACGCGATCGGGCACGGACCACTTCCATGGCGAACTGTTCGACTACTTCAGAAATGACTGGCTGGATGCGCGCAACTACTTCAACCGTAGCTACAACCCGAGTACCGGGGTTCCGCTGGCAGGGGACACGGGCGCCAAGGCCCCGCTCCAGCGCAACAACTTTGGCGGGTCGGTGGGCGGACCGGTGTGGAAGGGGCATACGTTCTTCTTCTTCAGCTACGAGGGTCTGCGCCAGCACCAGGGCATTTTGCAGAACAGTCCGGTGTTCACCCAGGTACAACAGAATGCGTATGCAGCGAATGCTACGAATGACCCGATTGCCGCGGCGTTTGCAGCGCTCATTCCGCTGCCGAACAGCGGGTTGACGAACTATGTGTCGTTTACGCCCGGACCTGTGCAGATTGACCAATACACAGGGGACGTCTTGCAGCAGTTGGGGCAGAATGATTCGCTGCACGGGTTTTATGCGTTCCAGAAAGATGTGCGCACCGAGCCAGCGCTGCAGGGCGACACGCTACCGGGGTGGGGCGACCACCGGGCTGCGCATCGACAGATTGGGACACTGCAGTACGTCCACATCTTTAATTCGAATGTGACGAACGAGGCGCGACTGGGCTTCAACCGGATAGCGATTGCGTTCAACCCGGCGAACTTGATCGACCCGGCCAGCATAGGGATCGTTGACGGGCTGACCGGCAATGTCGGTATTCCGCAGACGACGATCACGGATGTGGGCTTTACCGTGGGCGGGCCGTCGGGATTCCCGCAAGGTCGCGACACCACCACGGGCGTGCTGTCGGATACGGTGACGATGCTGAAGGGCAAGAATCAGATCAAGTGGGGCGGTGAGTTTAGGCGCTATCTTTACTACAGCTTCGCTGGAAACATTGGAAGCATGTCGCTGTCGAGCGCGAATCTCGCCGTCGATGAGACACCGGTGTTCAGCATTCAGCCAAACATCATCGACTACCGGATCTATGCGGATGCGGCCGCGGGATTCATTCAGGACAACTATCGGATCTTGCCGGGCCTGACACTGGAGGGCGGTCTGCGATTTGAGTGGAACGGAACGCCGGTGGAAGGCGAGAACCGGATTTCAATCTTCAATCCCGCAAACGTTACGCTGACGCGGGCTGGGACGAATGGGATTCCGGCGGACGGGGCGTACAAGCAGAATTACAACCTGGAACCGCGCGTGGGCTTGGCCTACGACCTCTTCAATAACAACAAGACAGTGCTGCGCGCCGCGTATGGCATGCTGGTCGATCAGCCGGTGGCTGGCACGGTGAGCATTCTGACTGGGAATCCTCCGTTTACTACGGCGGTTTCGTACAGCAACAGCGCGACACCGATTCCTATGAACAATCTGTATGCTTCGGCGAAGGCTGCATCCGGATACGCGCTGGGATGGGTGAATCCTAACTTCCGCAATGCATATGTGGAGGACTTCAACGTCAATGTGCAGCAGGCCTTGCCGTGGAACCTGGTGGCGAGCATTGGCTACTACGGTTCCACCGGGCACCATCTGCTGATCGTGACGGATCCGAACCAGACGAATGGGCCGACCAACGCACCGAGCCCGCGGCCTTACCTGAAGCTGGCGGCGGACAGCCCGATTGCTCCGGGAGCGTCGATTGCGTCGAACATCACTGAGCGAAACAGCATTGGCTACTCGAACTACAACGCGACGTGGGTGACGCTGTCGAAGGTGATGTCGAATGGCCTGCAGTTCGATATGAACTACGAGTGGACGAAGTCGATGGATATCAACTCGCTCGGCTCGCAGGGAGGAGCTGTGCTGCCGGATAGCAACAATCCTTCGGAGAATTATGGGCTGTCGGACTTCGACGTGCGGAATCATTTTGCGGCGAACGCAATCTATGCGCTGCCGTTCAAGGGCAATCGGTGGGTGTCGGGTTACCGGCTGACGAGCATCTTCCAGTACCAGACGGGCAATCCGGTGAACATCGTCGCGAGCAGCGACGGGTATAACGGCAACAGCGGCCTGATCCGACCGAACCTGCTGCAGCCGATTACACGACACAAGCAACAGATTGCCGGGTCAGCGAACGTCAGCTATTTCGCAAATCCGGGAGGCTTGGCGTACGGCGGCGCGGTGTGCGACCTGACCAACGTAACACCGGCATGCGTGTACCAGATTGTGGGAACGCAGGCGCACGCAACGGCCGCAACGTTACCAACTGCGTATACCGGACTGGGCAATATGCAGCGTAACCGCGGTACGGGGCCGGGGTTCACGGACCTCGATGTTTCGGCGGAGAAGGAGACGAGGTTGTTCAAGAGTCTTTCCTTCATTCTGCGCGTGGATGCGTTCGACATTCTCAATCACCCGAACTTCGGTCAGCCGTCGAATAACGTGCAATCCACAACCTTCGGCCAGATCACAGCCACGCGCTTTGCCACCAGCGATGGCGGGTCTTCGCGGCA
>Ga0187887_10003299_pt1 | contig 12562 bp, 9 predicted proteins | sample June2016WEW_7_10_FD_132977 | JGI IMG/M metagenome (GOLD analysis project Ga0187887, IMG submission 132977) | Peatland microbial communities from SPRUCE experiment site at the Marcell Experimental Forest, Minnesota, USA - June2016WEW_7_10 | ecosystem: Environmental > Terrestrial > Soil > Wetlands...
CAGATTACCGGAGCCATCGTCGATGGTCCGCTCGCATTCGATAATGCCATTTCAAGCGATGCCGCGCGTATCAAGAACATCAAATCGCCGGTGGCGGGAGACCCGGATCTTATGATGGTTCCCAATCTGGAAGCCGGAAATATCCTCTTCAAGGAGCTTCAATATCTAGCCGGCGCCCTGGCGGCGGGAGTTGTGGTAGGGGCTAAAGTTCCGATCGTTCTCACCAGCCGTGCCGACGGAGAACTGGCTCGTATGGCAAGTTGCGCCCTGGGCGTCCTGCTCGCGAAGCCAGCGCCCGACCTGAGATTAGCATGATCGCCGGCGAGAATGTTCCATCCATGGTTGAAAGTTGAGCAGCGGTTCTCCTGATTCCGTCATGTTCTGGGTATTCGCGAGGGCGCCATGGAAAACTCGACCGTGGTCATGGAGTTGTTGCTTGACATCGCGGCGCGGGGCGTTGATGCGAGGCAGAAGCGGCTGTTGCACGCGCGATATGCTCCCTGAATCTATTCTCACCAATAGAAAAAGGATCAAAGAGTTTTCCAGAGGTTTCCTAACGTCTGTCGCGCAATTTGGAGAGCAGGCGGAGAATCTCCAGATAAAGCCAGACGAGCGTGACGATGATTCCGAAGGCTCCATACCATTCCATGTACTTGGGTGCGCCAGCCTGGACGCCCCTTTCGATGAAGTCGAAATCGAGGACCAGATTCAGCGCCGCGATGACCACGACGAAGAGGCTGAAGGCTATTCCGATGGCTCCTGCGCCGTTGATGGAATTGAAGTAGATGCCGAAGAATCCCAGCAGCATTTGGAACAGATAGAAGACCGCGATGCCGCCGGTGGCCGCGACGATGCCCATGCGCAGCTTCTGCGTGACCGGGATCAGGCCGGAACGATAGGCCAGCAGAAGAACGAATAGGGTGCCAAAGGTGAGGCCGACCGCCTGGATGGCAATGCCGGGATAGCGTGTTTCAATGAGCGCGGAGATGCCGCCCAGCACCAGGCCTTCCAGCAGCGCGTAAATGGGCGCAGTCACTGGAGACCACTCCTTCTTGAAGACGGTGACCATCGCGACAATGAATCCACCGAGTGCTCCGACGAGCATCAGCGGCATCACATCCGCGAAGTCGCGCGACTGAAGGAAGAGCCGCCAGGTCCAGGCAGCGGTGGCGATGGCACAGACGAGCAGAATGCCGGTCTTGTTTACCGTGCCGTTCAGCGTCATGCGAGTGGATTCGTCGATCACGCCGCCGTACTGCGCGCTGGAAAGGCCGCGAAACGTATTCTCGCCCAGTGCCGGGTTGGATGTCTTGAAGAGCGCCATTGAGTTTTCTCCCTTTCGCAACTCCGGCCGACGGTTCGCCGGAAGATGTTGCGGGAATCTTCGATCCCTGCTTCAAGTTTAGACCTCGCGGGGCGGCCGCGCGAGGCGCACGAGCTGCGTCAACCCAAAAGGACAGGCATTAACGCGTGTGTTGGATTAAGATTGGTGTAGCTCAGCAAACAGGATTCACAGGATGGTCTCGATGAATATCTTCCAATTCTGCTCCAGTGCTCGCATAAACGGTGCATTGGCGCTTCTCCTGGCGGCGCCGGCAACGGCTCAGGCATTTGGCCAGACCCCGGTATGGCAGTTGGATGAACCGGCCTTCAGCGCATCTGTTGCGGATATCCAGAATGCCGCGGCGAAAATCGCCCCGGAGAAGTTTATGGATGCAACGGTCTTCTTCGAGCGGGATGCTTATGCGATCGACGGGCAGGGACGTGTTTCCTATCGTCACCGCATGATCTATCGCATTGAGACGCAAGCCGGGGTCGAGGGGTGGTCGGAGACCTCCCAGCGGTGGGAGCCGTGGTATCAGAAGCGGCCGGAGATTCATGCGCGGGTTATCCAGCCGGACGGCAAAGTGAGCCAGTTGGACCAGAAGACCATCACGGATGGTCCTGCCCGCGAAGAGGACGAGGGCACCTACACCGATGCACGGATACGCAAGGCCCCGCTTCCGGGACTGACTGTTGGCGCAATTGTCGAAGAGGAAACCGTGCTAGAGGACACGTCGCCGTTCTTTTCAGGCGGCGGCGTGTACCGGGATTTCTTTTCGCGGGATGTGCCTGTGGTCCATTCCGAACTGATCGTGGACGCAGCGAAAGAGCTGAAGCTGCAATATCGCGCTCATTTGCTGCCCGGCATTGCGGTAATAGACGAAGAGCAGGCGGGAGTGCGCCATCTGAGATTCGTTCAGGGATATCTGAAGGCAAGCCAGGACTCGGACATCGATCTGTCCACTCACATATTCTTGCATCCGATGGTTGAGTTTTCGACCGGGGAGTCATGGGCCGCGGTGGCCGGGGCTTACCGCCAACTGGCGGAGGCGCAGATCGATCCGGCCAAAGTGAGATCGCTGCTTCCCGGCGACTCTTCGGCGGGCCGGATGGAGACGATTCAGCGTATCGTTTCGCGCTTGCACAAGGAGATTCGCTACACGGGGATCGAGTTTGGGGAGGCCAGTCTGCAGCCGCAGACCGCAACGGAGGTTCTCAAGCGCCACTATGGCGATTGCAAGGACAAGGCCGCGATGCTCGTGGCCATGTTGCGGGCTGCAGGGATCGCGGCCAACATGGCTCTGCTCGATACCGGTCCGGGTGTGGACGTTACGCCGGAGCTGCCGGGAATGAACCTGTTCGACCATGCAATCGTCTATTTACCAACCGACAGCAAGGGCAGCGCGCCCCTGTGGATCGACGCCACGGCGGAATACGCGCAGGTCGGCGTTTTGCCCGAAATGGACCAGGGACGGCTGGCGCTGATTATTGCTGACGGTGCCGAGGCGCTGACACCAACGCCCACTCCGACGGCTGAGGATGATGTGCTGACGGAAGTGCGCGAGGTGGTGATGGCTAAGTACGGCCCGGCGCACATTACGGAGACATCCTTAACTCGCGGCGATGTCGATGAAGACTACCGCTCGGAATTCGGCACCACCGAGACGCGCGAGAGGAAGACTAACCTGGAGAGCTATGCCAAGAACCAGTATCTGGCCAAGGCACTGACGAGCATCGAGCGCGGAGACGGCAAGGATCTCAGCAAGCCCTTCGTGCTCAAGCTGGACATGGCCGAGGCCAAGCGCGGCAATACCGGCATGGACGATGCCGCCATTGCCATTCCTTTTACCGGCATTTTCAGCCGCTTGCCGAAGTGGTTCACGACCGATCCCAACCCGAATGGCGACAAGTTGACTCCGCAACAGGAAGAAGACCATAAGAAGGCCGTGCTTGCCCGGGCGAGCGACTACGACGTGCATCCGTTTGTCACCGAATGGCGCTATAAAATCACACAGCCCGCGGGCTTTGCGCTAAGAGCTTTGCCTGACAACAAGAGCACTGATCTGGGGCCGGCCAAACTGACTCAACACTATGAAACGGACGCTCAGGGCATCATCACCGCCCTGCTGCGCTTTGACACGGGCAAGGCGAAGTATTCCGTGGACGAGGCGCTGGCCCTGCGGGATGCGGTTCTGGCGGCTTACAAGCAGGACATGATCATGGTGCTCTTCGATCAGGAAGGATCGAAGTTGATGGCTGCCGGAAAGATTCGCGAGGCGCTCGCTGTCGATCGCGGGCTCATTGCTCGCTATCCCAAGGAAGGGTTGCATCATGCGCAGATCGCTTATGTGTTCCTGAAGGCGGGGATGGGAGACAGGGCGAAAGCCGAGGCTCAGGAAGCCACCCGGCTCGACCCGGCATCGGCGGTATCTTTTCAGACGCTGGGATGGGTCTGCCAGTTCAATGCGATCGGAATGCAATATGCGCATGGCTTCGATTGGGATTGCGCCGAGGCAGCATACAAGAAGGCACTGGGACTGGACCCGGAGGAAACAAACACAGCGCTGAATCTTGCAATTCTCGATGAGCACGGCCATGATGGCGAGCGATACGGCGCCGATGCTCATCTGGCGGAGGCAATTCGCGAGTACAGGGCAGTGAAAGAGAAAGACAAGCCGACGGGAGATGAGTATGAGGACAACCTCCTATTCGACCTCTTGTACAGCAGCCAATACAAGGAGTTGTTGCAGGAGTTGGAAAAGCTATCCTCCTCGGTCACGCGCGATGGGCTCAGGATTGCGGCGACGGTTGCGCAGCAGGGCGGTAAAGCGGGCATAGCCGCGGGGATTAATCTCGCCGACCATCTGCCGGCAGGCGCCCAGCTACGGAACTCCGCGCTGTCAACGGCGGGCAACCAGGTGATGCATCTGAGGCTTTATCCAGAGGCCGCCGAGATTCTCTCGGCAAGCGTAGAGGGGCAGAGCAATGCCGCCGGCGTTACGCAGCAGATTGGACTGCTCCGGCAGATGACACCCTGGAAAGGCGACTTCTTTCCGGCAAACGATCCTCGAAGCGCGGTGCAGCGGGTCTTCATCGGGTATATGACCGAGCACTTCACCGAACAGATGGCTTCGCAACTGCTTTCGCGACACGCCTACGGTTCGGAGTTGGAATGGAAGAGGAATCTGGAAAAGGCAAACGAGAGCGAGGGCATGTTACGGGTCCAAGCCGCTCAGTCGGGATTGCCCGCCAATGTATTGCTGGATGTGATCGTGGGTAATCTGAAGTTTACCTCGGAAGGTGACGACGCCAGGGGATACAAGGTCTCTGTGCAAGGGCTGGGATCGAAGGCGCAGCAATACTTTGTGCGCAAAGAAGACGGAGCCTACAAGGTCGTCACCGACGGCCGAATGTCCGAGGCCGGCAATGAAGCCTTGTACCTGGTGCATAACGGCAAGGAGGCGGAGGCGCGATTCCTGCTGGACTGGATGCGGGACCGCTTACACAAAGGCGGCGGCGACGATCCGCTATCCGGGCCGCTCCTGCCGCGATTCTGGACGGTGGGAGACTCGGGCGGGCCGGAGGCGATTGAGTTAGCCGCCGCATCGCTGGTCGCCACGACGCCGAGTGCCGCGCTGAATCTCAAGTATCTGCTACCGAAGATTCAGGCGGCATGGGAAAGCGCGGCCACGGATGAAAAGCGCTTGGATCTGGGACTGTTGCTAGCATCGATCCTGAGCGCAATGCAGGACGGTCCCGCCCTAAAGACCATCAGCTCCGGGATACTCGCCAAGTATCCAGACTCTTATGTGGCTATCGACTTTGCCGGAAGGGCGGACGGGCTCCTCAAAGATTGGGGCGATTGGAGCCATATGCTGGATACTCGGATCGCCCGGCATCCGGACGATGAGACTCTGCTTCGATTGAAGGCGAGTTTGGCCGAGGCTCAGGGCGACTTTGTACTGGCACGCGCCACCGAGCAGTTGGTGATCGACAAAGGCAAGGCATCCGCGGAAGACTACAACATGTATGCATGGACGGCACTGTTCGACGGCAAGGTGGACGGGGAGGTTGTGAAAGCCGCGCAACAGGCTAGTTTGCTTACCCATGGCGCCAGCTATAACGAACTGCACACGTTGGCCTGCATCTACGCCTTTCAGGGCAAGACCAGCGAGGCCAGGGAACTGCTGCTGAAGGCAATGAGCGCAGGGAATTTGTCTGAGCCGAATTCAGCAATCTGGTATGGATTCGGCTCCATTTACGAGCAGTATGACGTAAACGACGCGGCCATTCAGGCCTATCGCAAGGTAGAAAGGCCCGAAGGTCCGATCTCGCCCACTGACACATACGTCCTCGCCCAGATGCGGCTTAAGGCGCTCGGCGGGCAATAATGCGCTGGGCCGGAAGAACCGCCCTAAAAGACCCCGGCCAGGCAGAGTTCAGAGGTGCGCGGCCTTTCCTCGGCGGCGCCGCACTCGGCCAGGAGGACCGGAGAGAGCGTGATCACTGGGCAGTGCGCGTAGGCCAGCACCTTGTAGACGATGCCGGCGCGGCTGACGGCGGCGAACTGCGAGGCGCCCTGCGCCCCCAGCACGATGAGGTTGGCGTGCTGAACTCTGCCCTGGTAGAGCAGCTCCTCGGTGGGATCGCCGAGCACGGCTCTGGTTCGCACATCGAGCTTGCCCTGCAACCGGTCAGGAACCAGGGAATGAAGTTCAGCCTCCATCTGGGGGAGGGTGCGGCCTGCAAGCGCTTCGGCGCGCTCCTGGGGCGGAATGACATGCTGCAGGATCAACCGGGCGTTGTGCCTTGCGGCCAGTTCCGCGGCGAACCTGGTCACGGCGCAACCGGACTTTTGAGGGCAGGCGGAGCACAGGATGGTGCGGTCCGCAAGGTTGCGATAAGCGCCCTCGACCACGTAGGGACCGACGATGCTGACCGGCACGCTGGAGTTGCGCAGCACGGCCTCGGCCACCGAGCCCACCAGCAGCTTGCCGACCGGGCCGGGCGAGTGAGCGCCCATGACAACGCGATCGATCTTCCGCTCATGCAGGAAGGCGAGGATCTGCTCGGCGGCGGGCCCTGGGCGAATCACAACACTGCATTGGACGCCCAAGTTGGCGGCGCGCAGGGCGAGCGGTTCAAAGCAACCCTCTTCGGCGAGGGGCCGGGCGAGTCCGTCGCGGCGGAACCAGAATTTCTGAGATGCGGCAATCCCCACATTCTCATCCGCATGGAAGAGGATGAGCTTCGCGCCGAACTGGGCGGCCTCGGCCAAGGCAAAGCTGAAGGCTCTTTCGTTGACGGGAATCTCGGAGGCAAAAAGAACAGTGCCGGGCTTGCTCCACCCCGGCTGGATGGCGGCGGCCATGGGACCCTCCTTAATTGTGTCTAGCGTGGTCAAGATCTTAAATGGCTTCCCATCGGGAAACCCTGACGGCAACGGCCAACTCTCCCGGAGGACCCGACGCCACAAGTGCGAAGGTTTCAGCGAGAGGAACGCAGGGCTGGGCGCCACGTGCGGAGCGAAGGCTCAAACCTTCACTTTTGTGCCATGCTGCTCTCTTCTGGAGCTTGACTCAGATCGTGCTTGATGTAACTTAGATTAACCTGGGCGGAAATAGTTGTCTAGTTTTGCACAGTTTTTCGTTAAAATTCAACGATCCCCCCATTGGCCTATGTGTCGAGGAAAATGCTCCTGACCGCTCTCCCGGAATGGATCGCCGCGCCCCCTCCACGGCGGCGGCGATCCTGCTTGAATCCGCCGGGAAGTCAACAAGAACTCCTCTTTCGCGTCCATATGCATAGCAGCCAACAGAGAGCCGGCCCCTCGAAACTTAACCTAACCCAACCGGATTCAACTCAGGAGACCCAGGAGATTACGATGCGAACGAAATGGATGCGGAGAGCTTTTCCATTGGTTGGACTGGCCGCGCTGGCAGGCGTGGCGGCCCATGCGCAGACGGATGTGGCGGCCAGCCTTTACGGAGCCTTTAGCGGAACCGCCACGGCCAACGGCGTCATGCAGAGCCCGTCCAACGCCGCCGGCGGGCTGCTGGAAGTGCGGCACATCGCCAAGCCTTGGTTCGGCTATGAGGGCACATATTCCTACAATCGCGCCAACCAGACCTATTTTTCGCAAAGCTTCGCTGTATGCGGCGTCTGTAACGCAGAGAAAGTGTGGACGCACGTTTCAGCCAATGCGCACGAAGTGACCGGCGATTGGGTGGCGTCACTGAAAATCAGCAATCTCCGGCCCTTCGCGCTGGCTGGCGGCGGTCTGCTCCTCGATGTACCCAGTGGCCAAGCCTCCACCACTACCACCATCACGGCTTGTGGCGGCGCCCCTAGCTGCACGCCAGGCACCACTACCATCGCCGCCATCACCAGCACCACCACCAAGCCGGTCTTCGTCTACGGCGGGGGGCTGGACTGGGGGCTTCTGCCGCACATCGGCTTGCGCCTGCAGTACCGCGGCAACCTCTACAAGGCGCCCAACCTGACCACGCTCTTTACCGCGACCAACGCCTTCACCCACACAGCGGAGCCGATGATCGGAGCATACTTCCGCTTCTGATCCGATTCATCCCGCAACCGCGGATTTCCGGAATTTCGATCAGCGGGATAGGATGAGTGCATGTCTTCGGTTCGAGGCAGAAGCCTCTCGCTTGCGGTCGTCTTCGTCCTCGTGGCGGCAGGGCGCCGTCCGGCGATGGCGCAAACGACCTCGCCCGCTCCCGCTCCGCTAACCTCTGCGCAGATTGTGGAGGAGCTCGGGCGCCATAACCAGGCGCGAACCGTAGCACTGAAAAACTTGAAATCGATTCGCCATTACCAAGTGGAGTACCGGGGATTCTCCGCTGTGATCGCGGCGAAAATGGAGGTTGAATACACCTATGATGCGTCGTCGGGGAAGAGCTTTCGGATCGTGACGCAAAGCGGGTCCAGGATTCTCTTGGACAAGGTGCTGAAGCGGGCGGTAGAGAGCGAAAAGGAAGCCTCGCGGGACAAAGGATCGACGGCCCTGACGGCGGCCAATTACAAGTTCCGGGTGTCGGGGACGGAGAACCTCGGGGGGCGTCCGGCTTACCGTCTGGATGTGGAGCCGCTGGTGGCTAGCAAGTTTCTTTACCGGGGCAAGATCTGGGTGGATGCGGCCGAGTTCGCGTTGGTCAAGATTGAGGCGGAGCCGGCTAAGAGTCCTTCATTCTGGATTGCGCGGACGCTGATTCAGCAATCGTTTGCCAAGACAGGCAGTTTCTGGCTGCCGGAGCGGAACCGGAGCGAAACCAAGGTGCGAATCGGGGGAACGGCAGTCCTCACGATCGACTACGGAAGCTACCAGATTGAATCCAATGCGCCGCCTTCGCGTTGATCCAGGTTGCGCTTCCCGCCTGCCGAAAACACAGGGACCCCGCTGCCTGCTGTGTTACCGTTCAATTACGGCGTCCCTGAAGCCGGCCGGAGGATGGGTCTGCGCCGAATGCCATGGATAGGGCTGAGAATCGGGGGCGGCGGACGTGTACCGAGAATGTCCCAGCAGCCGGAACTGAGATCGCCATTGCCCGCTCCGAACCCGGTTCCCGCGCCTGGGTCCGCATCCGCTCCCGCGCCCGAACTCGGGCTGGCGGTGCAGGACCCGGAGCACCCGCCGCAGCGGATTCCCCGTTGGCTGGAGCGCGCCGAGTTGTATTTGCGCGTCTTGTTGAGGATGTACATCGGCCTGGCGGTTTGCTATGCGCCGTGGTCGAAGATGTTCTGGGACCAGAACCCGTTGTTCATGCACTTCCCCACGCTCTCGATTTATGCCGCCAACGGGGCGGTGCGCGGCCTGGTCTCGGGGCTGGGGCTATTGAATCTATGGATCGCGTTTCAGGACGTGCTCCGCTTCCGGGATGGATAAACGCATGATGGAAGAGGGAACAGGGAATAGGGATCAGGGATCAGCCGATCTCTCCGCGTCGGCCGTAGTCATTCCCGGCGACGGAACACCGCGGCAGCTTGCAATCGCGCCGCTGGCCTATGAGAACACCGGCTTCCTGAATAGCGCCGATGGGCGTCCGATTCGTATCGTCTCCGAGTACCTTGAGCCGCTGGCGCGCTTCCGGCGGGAGCGGATTCAGGATACGGTGGTCTTCTTCGGCTCGGCGCGCTTTCGCGGGCGCGAGGAGGCAGATCATGAGCTGGAACTGCTGGAGAATACCGGCTCGACACGCCCTGCTCCCAGCCACGAACAACCGGCCAAGCCGGCGGAGATCGCCGCGGGCCAGGCGACGGCTTTGCAGCTCAAGCGCGCCGTGGCAGCCGTCGAGATGGCTCGCTACTACGAGGACGCACGGCGGCTCGCCCGGCTGCTGACGGCCTGGGCCAAGGAGATTCCTTCGCGCGGGCACCGCTTCGTGGTCACCTCCGGCGGCGGGCCGGGAATCATGGAGGCGGCCAACCGCGGCGCATACGAAGCCGGCGGCAAGACCATCGGGATGAACATCCGGCTGCCCTTCGAGCAGCATCCCAACCCCTACATCACGCCCGCGCTCAACTTTGAATTCCATTACTTCTTCATGCGCAAGCTGTGGTTCGCCTACCTGGCCAAGGCGCTGGTGGTCTTTCCCGGCGGCTTCGGAACGCTGGACGAGATGTTCGAGATTCTCACCCTGGCGCAGACGCATAAGATGGCCAAGAAGATCACCGTGGTCGTCTACGGCCCGGAGTATTGGAAGAAGGTGATCAATCTGGACGCGCTGGTGGACTCGGGCGCCATCTCACCCAGGGACATCGATCTCTTCCAGTTTGCCGAGACGCCCGAGCAGGCCTTCGAACTGCTGCGCCAGGGGCTGACGGAGAACTACCTGGCCGCCGAGGCAGCCGCCGGAGCGCACCCCGCAAGCCAGCCAGAGGCCGCCGATGAGGATCTGATGGCCGGCGCGACGGTCGAGGATTTTCTGGGGCCGGAGCTGGCGAAGACGAGCAAGTAGACACGACGATAACTTTGGAGTATCGCGTTCCGGGGCAATGGCGTAGTTTCCCGATAGGCGACCACACACTCAAAGCGTCCAGCTCAATCGCTGTGACAGTTTTGAAAGTGTCACAATGGCCCCGGCGCATTGGCGGCAATAGATGTTATGCTCGCGGTCATGAAAATGGTTTACCGAAAGTCGCAGGGATTCGCGCAATTCGCGACGGTGATGACGATTCTCCTCTTGTCCATGAACAGTTCTTCTGGCGAAGGCTTGCGAAGGGGTAATATCCCGCGATTGCCAGGTGCAACGCTCCTGCTGGGCTGGCCGCCCGATCAGCTTACGGTGACCGCCGGGGATCAGACCTCGACGCTGCCGGGAAAAGTAGACTCCTGGATGATCTCGCCAAGCATTTCTGCAGACGGGCGTGTCATTGCCTCTGCCCTGCGCGGCAGCGACTTTGAGCTTTCAAGATGGGAGCACTTTTTCACGGTCAGCACCTACTCCATGACGGACAACAAGTGGACGGAGTACCCGGGTCTGGAACTTTCCCATGGTGCTGTTTCAATCTCTCCGGACGGAAGGAAACTTGCTTGCGTCGCACGCACCGCTACGGAAGGGACCAGCCTCTTCCGCATCCTCGACCTCAAGACAGGGAAGATAACCGTCGGTCAACAACCGTCACAGAAGAGCGATAATGCCATCAGTTGGTCCCCGGATGGTAGACAAATCGTCTTTAGCGCGGATGTCGAGATGCCAGGGGATGAGCCACCGGTTCCGGAAGTTTTCGTGATGGATGTCGAAACTGGAAGGGTCTCCATGATCGCAAAAGGCTGGGGGCCGTCCTGGTCGCCTTCGGGAGAATGGATTGCGTACTTTTCTTTAACTGCGCACATACGCGACAAGCACGGGTGGTGGCATTTCACCGGAGCGAAGGGCGTTAGCTTAATGCATCCTGATGGCTCCGATTCCCAATTCATTCACAAGTTCGTCTGGGCCATGAACATTAGGCCCATCTGGTCCCCGGATTCTAAAACGCTGTTGCTCACTTCGTTTCCGGATGACCTGACCGGCAAATTCGATATATTCATGTTGGACCTTGCCACTCGTAAGCTCACGAAACAATTCAGGCACCCTCCATTGATTTTCGGGTGGGTCAGAGCGAATTAGAACATGGCTACTGCACGGAGGGTTTCCGGTCGGATGACCGGAAACCAAGACTTCAAGAACACTCCATTCTGTTTTCCCAGGCATCTTATAGGGCTTTCCCGTAACTTTCTTGATTCCTTCGCTTATTGATGGGTTATTCGCGCGTCATTCATCCGGCGTTGATGTGGCCACAGCAAACTGGCTCCAGAGGTTCCAGTTCGTTTGCGGAATTCCAGCTCGTTTTCGGCATCAAGGAGAAGAAATGGCCCAATCGACCATCTCGTACCTGTGGCGCGACAAGCAGGCATCGCAAGGCTTTCGCTGTGGCGTTTCGCTGCACGGCCACACCAACCAATCGCACGAGACTCTGGACTTTCTGGCGAACTTCGGCAACCAATATCCCTGGATGCGTCCGCTGCTCTCGCGGCTGGAGAACCGCTCGGAGCGGATTCATGGGTTGCGCATCAATTATGCGGAAAGCTACTGGACGCCGCCGATGACACCCATGCTGGCCTTTGACCTGGAGACCCGGCAGATTGAGAAACTGGACCTGCAGCCGATGGTCTCCATCACCGACCACGACAACATTCGGGCGCCCATGCTGCTGCGCACCGTGCCAAGCGCGCGGCAGATTCCGGTTTCGGTGGAGTGGACCGCTCCCTATGGCGAGCAGGCCTTTCACCTGGGCATTCACAACCTGCCCAGCGCCAAGGCCGCCGAGTGGATGGAGACGATGGCGGATTACACCGCCAACCCGGAGAAGGCGCGGTTGACCGAGATTCTGCGTGTGCTCGACGAGGAACCGAATGTGCTGGTGGTCTTCAACCACCCGCTATGGGACCTCTACCTGCTCGGCAGGGAGCGGCACGAGTTCATGGTCAACGAATTCCTACAGAGGAACGGCGTCTATCTGCACGCCCTCGAATTGAACGGACTGCGCAACTGGGATGAGAACCGGGCGGTGCGGCGGCTGGCCGAACAGTGGAATATGCTGCTGATCTCCGGCGGCGACCGGCACGGCGTGGAGCCGAACGCCAACCTCAACCTGACCAACGCGACGAGCTTCACCGAATTCGTGCATGAGATCCGGCGAAAGAAGGAGAGCAACATGCTCTTCATGCCGCAGTACGCTG
>Ga0187887_10003300_pt1 | contig 12560 bp, 12 predicted proteins | sample June2016WEW_7_10_FD_132977 | JGI IMG/M metagenome (GOLD analysis project Ga0187887, IMG submission 132977) | Peatland microbial communities from SPRUCE experiment site at the Marcell Experimental Forest, Minnesota, USA - June2016WEW_7_10 | ecosystem: Environmental > Terrestrial > Soil >...
AACTCTTAGTTTACAGTTTTGGATTTCTCTATCTCGCCGCGCGCTCGCTGCATGATGTCGTCCCAACACTGGGCGGCGGCGTGGTCCTTGCCGCGGATCGCGTGGCTGTAGATGTCGGCGGTCGTGCGCACGGATGAGTGGCCGAGGCGCGCGGAGACGGTCGCGAGGTCCACGCCGTCGGCCAGCAGGAGGCTCGCGTGGCTGTGTCGCAGGACGTGGAGCGATGCTCCCTTGGGCAGGCCTAAGCGCCGGCACAGCCGCGACACCGTTGACGAAATCGAATTGGGCATCAGCGGTGATCCATCCGGGTTGGCGAAGATCAGGTCCAGATCGGTGCGATAGTCCGGGCCGAACTGCCGACGGAACTGGTCCTGGCGCAGTCGATGCGCATCGAGGCAGGCTATCATCGACGGCGGCAACTCAACCTTGCGAGGCTCCTCCGTCTTCGTGTTCTTGAACACCAGCCCGTCCCTCGTCTGGCAGAGTGATCGATCAATTAAGACGACCATGCCTTTGACGTCCGACCATCGGAGAGCCAAGACCTCCCCACGCCGCGCGCCGGTCGCTGCCGCCACATCCAGGAACACCGGGAGGCACCATGGGCCGGTTGCACAGTGGGTCAGGCGATCCTGCTCGGACGGGAGCAATGCCATTCCGATGCGCTTCCTCACTTTGGGGAGGTCGCTGTGGGTGACGGGATTTGTGGTGGCCAGCCCCCACTTGATCGCGCGCACGAACGCAGAGGATACCAAGCCAGCGATGTTCCTGACCGTCTTCGGCTTCATGGCGCGGGGAGTCTTGGACTTGCGCATGTGGCCACCGCACTTCAGCAACCGCGTCCACTCACGGCTCAGATGAAGCGGCGTGATCTCGGTCATGTTCATCGCGAGCAGTTCCGGCGCGAGATACGCTGCCATCTCGCGATATCGCTCTACGGTTTTCGGCGCCAGGTTCTCTTCTGCGTGCTGCTTCATGAATTCTGCCAGGAGCATCGCCAGCGTCGTAGGCATCGGCGCGGCCACGCCGCCGGTGACGGCCTGGCGCACCAACTCCTCTGCGCGGCGCACCGCCTCGGCGTCTGTCGCCTCCTGCTTCGTAGCGAATCCGGACTCCGTGACAAGATTCTGATTCTGCCGCGTCGATCCCGACAGGGCGAATTGGTAGTACCACACCACCTTTCCCGACCGATATTTGCGTTTGTAGACCGGCATAACGTCACGTCACCTTATGCTCGGTTTTCCCTTGAAGTCCAGTCGGCATCCCGCAGGTGCGCTCCCAGTTTTCGAAGGCGTGCCGGGTGACGATCCACCGTCGGCCGAGGCGGATGGCAGGAATGATGCCCTGTTTCAGCATCGTGTAGACGGCGATCCGCCCGACGGAGAGCCGGTTAGCGATTTCGGGAATCGACATTCGGCTGCTCATATCGTCAGATCCCCTCCGCTTTTCGCGTCGGGTACTCCCGCACGCGCCCTCTAAACTTCCGCTTCCATTGCTGAATCTCAAGCACAGTGGCGGGATCTCCGATCTGGACCACACGCCGCATTTCAGCCGCTGTGTACACGGATCCCCTGGGCTCGCCCAGGCGAAGGGCGTCATCTTCGTCGGCCACGATAAAGAGAGAGCCGGCCGCGTCGCTCCACAGTTCAATGGCCACACCCCTCAGAACCGATTCGAGAGATCCGGATTCCTGTACCGGCGTCGGCTGAGTGCCGGCGAGAGCCGTTTTGGCGAGCTCATTGACGTAGCTCTCGATGTCTAGCTTCGGCTGCCGCACGACGTTATCTCCTCGTTCCCTCTGGTAACGCGGTAACAGCCAACCGATTGAAAAGCATGGCCTGTTACCGTTACCGTGTTACCGCGCCACATAGACCCTGTTCTCCCGGATCTCGATCTGATCAGCCCTTGCCAGGTTCAGCAGAACTCGATTGAAAGTCTCGCAGCCGCCCGTAAGCTTTGATAATGTCTGTTGCATATAGCGCTTCCTTGCGCCATCATGACCTTCAATCCACTTCAGGAACTTCGGCTCCAATTCGCTTTCCGGTCGGAGCGTCGCATTCTGGTTATCGACCAGCGTCTTCGCGCATTCTGCGGCGTACAACCCGACTGCGATGGCAGACTTCAGTTGCTCTATGCCGATGTCCGGCAGCGTGCCTTCGAGTGCCGCGTACGTCATGGCCAGCTTGCGAATGTAGACATGAACCCGCTTAACGGCTGCTGCATAGAGCCCGGTTCGCTCTTGCTGCTCCCAGCTTATGTAGAACCGCTCCCAAAGACGCCCGGCGACGGTGTCGAATCGTGCCTCGACCGGATGAAGCTCGGCCAACCTGATAAGGACATCGCGGACTCTCTGGAGTGCGGCGCCATCCGGTTCCGAAGGGTTGGGAATGGGCTTCTTCCTCGGGCCGGTCAGATACAAAAAGCGATTGCCCAGTCCGCCGAAGAAATCATCAGGCCGGGCATTTTTCCAGAACCACTCGCAAGTAGTGCCGGCCAGAATTGTCGGAGTCGGCGCCACGAGGCTAATGGGGTCTTTTCGGTACTTCATCCCCCACTCAGGGGGACAATCGAAAGTCTCGGTGATGAACTCCAGAATTGTTGAACCGGTCCACCGCCCGCGAGCGAACAGTGCCGTGAGTTCTTCCCAGAAGAACAGCGCGACCCTGTCAGCCCCGTCCTCGCGCTTCAACGCATCGGCCAGACCTTCCGTGGAACCCAGATTCCGAATCACTTGAATCGAGGGAGCCAGCAATCCACAGTTGAGGATTCGCCGTTGCGCTGTAGTCTTCTTGTCTCCGGTCGGACCAAACACCGAAAGATAGACATTGGCAAAGATCCGTTCGCCGGCGTACATGGAGACTCGCCGCCCGAGCGTGACGGCCGCGGCCGCCCAGCAAGCGGTGAAATGCGCCACGTCGCTTGCCTCGGTGGTTCCGGCCATGGCCTCGCGATAGTCAGCGAAAGCCCCACGCCAGGCGGTCGAGGGGAAGTCGGGTAGCGGGTCGTCGTCGATCATGGCCTCAGTTGCGCTGATAGGCGCTGGGGCGTTTCGGCCCCTTAGGTCTCGCTCGATGTTGCCGATGCCCCGCTTGTCGCCGGGTGGGTACTGGCACACGCTCAAGGCGATCCGCCTAATGTTGTCCTCCGGTGCGGATTCCTGAAGCCGGCTCTTATTCATCTGCAGCAATGCTGCCTCGATCTCGGGATACTCACATCCCCGGGCGCGCATTGTGCCGGCGATACTGACCAAGGTGTCATGCTGGCTGCCCTTCGGGACTTTGCCCTCGACGGTAAATGGCACCTTCTTCTGGCCGTGAGGTGAGAGCGCAAGCAGCCAGTCGAGATCGCCCTGGTGGTCCTCAATGTCGAGCATCTGGCCACACCAGTGCTTGCCAGTTACGGTAAAGTACCGTGCCTGATCGTAAACCTCGACGCGGCCGTCGCCCATGGGGAAGGCGGTGCCGCCGCCCGGCAGCCTTCCCTCGGCCCAGATCTTGATTCCCCGCCCACTAGGGGAGATCTCGGCATAGCTATCGAAGAACCGCCCTATGATTGGTTCTGCCCACGGCTTCAGTTTTCCGGCAGCGTCGATGCAGTCGTCTAAGTCGATGCCGAAGTATGGATCGCCGGGCGAGAAAACAAAGCCGACGCCGGACCAGCGACCTGGATTTTCTTGCCAGGTCTTCAGCGCCTCATCCCAAGAACACCAGGTCTTGGAGTTCGTGCTGCTGGCACGGATGCCGTTGATCTGGTAGGGCACCTTTGTGCGGCGGCCACCATCGCGCTGTGCGTATCGCCACACGATCCATTGGTCGAGTTCAGTGAGGCCGTCAGGCAGGCGGATTGTGGCCGGCGTGATCACAGTAGTTCCTTGTACCTGCGCTCCAGCACCAATCTGAAGGGCAGGCTGTGCCTCACCTCGATATCGACGATGCCATCGCGCAACTGACCCAATTGATCAAAGAGGCGCTCGAATTCAATTCTCAGCGTGAGGTTGGCGTCGCTATGATCAGGCTGCCGCTCGGGTAAGGAATCTAGCTTGATTGCTTGAACGACGCGCGGTTCTGGTTCATAGCAGGGCAATCCGGCGTGAACCGAAAGGTGCTCGATTACACCAAACCCCAAAGCTTCGATGACCTCCACAGTCCGGCGTTGATCAGGATTCAGAGAGGCCTTAGTCATTCGAGCCTCCAAGCCCGGCGAAGTCGAACTGCGTAGAGATCTGGCGAAGACGCTCGGCTTCGGCTTGCAGTGCCTCACGGATGCGGCTCTGCTCTTCTGGAGTGAGAGAGCCGTCGCCGAGTTCGTACAGGCAGATCTTGAACCGGCTGACTCGCGACAACCGAGCAAGCTTGCTCTGCGATATTCCGAGTGTCTTTCGGTGAATTCTTAGCACGGCTACAATAGTTGTAGCCGAGGTTCGGAACAAAGTCGTTCCGCCGAAGTTCCGCGAGTTCCGCCGGTCATGCGCGGAACTTTCAGACCGGGCCGCGGAACTTCTTGGAAATAGGTGGGCTATTCTGGTAGCTTGCCGAGCTCTAAACCAAGGGACTGGCAAATCGCGTCTCGGTTTTCTTCGCTGATCCAGGCCCTGGTTCCGTCCATGTATCCGTACACGGTTGCCTTGCCGACGCCAGAATCAGTAACTAGCCGACCGATCTTCCAACGCTTCCGCTTGAGAATGGGGTCCACGACTGCTCGCCGCCTTGCAGCGCGTCCAGAGATGGCTTCCTCGCTTGTTGCCGCGGTGTCTGCGCCCGGTGCCGGCCCGCCGTCCAGCGTGCTTGTGGGCGTCTTGCCACCCGTGATAGCCTGTTCCGCGGCCCTCTTCCTGAAGTCGCGATCCAGCGTCGTGAGATCAGTTTGAAACTGGCGCGCGCCATCTGAGGGTGGGCGAAAGGATTCAAGGGTTGCACCCTCAAGACACTGGCGATACACCCCTTCAATGATGACAGGGAGGAGCGTGTAGAAGTCCTGGGTGCTTTGCGTATCAGTCACCAGACTAAGCCACGCTTCCGCAAGCGCCTTGTAGTAACGCACTCCCACCTGCCACGGACTGGCCGATCCTGAGCTAATTGACTGACCTCGATCCTCATCTGCCTGTATCAACTGAAGCTGGGCTTTTTCCCATCCAGGCTGTCGCCCCATCCGATCCCAGGCCCTCTGCACAGCGACGTCCCGTTGCTGCTGACGCCAGGCGACTAACCATTGGATGGGTGCCGCCAATTCATCCTGGCCAGTCGAAACCTGCGACTTGTCAGTTCCACTCGCGGTTGGTGCTGGAGCGGGTGCCTTGATCACTTCCGTAGTCCCCAGTTTGTTCGAAAAGCCAGGTGCCGAATGGGCACGTTCTATTACCGCCTCCAATGCGCAATCCTCTAGCGAGGGCCATCCCTCTTGCCACAACGCCGACATGAATTCCCGGTAGCCAAGCTTGAAATCGGAATGGTAGCGATGCGTCGGGACGAACTTATCCCACGCCAGCTTCACAACTTGCTCTTTGAGTTCGAGCGCATCCCGTAATTCGGACGCAGCTTTTCTTAATTCCTCCTTCGCCCAGACGCGAGCATCTTTGAGTAGGTCCTCCTGTCTTTCAAATTCAGGGCCATTTGTGCTGAGACGCCGCGCATACCGCGCATTAAGATCCTCAATCCGCCTCATACGCTCGCGCCACGAGTCGGAAAACTCCAAGATTGCCAAGGGCTGGACGAGAATGACGGGACGACCGGCGTTACCGGATCGGCCCTTCTCCGTCTCCGATTGCTCAGTGGGATCCGTCGCTTCGCTGTGCCCCAACTGGCCGTGATCAGCTCCGTCTTGGGGTGAACTAGGCCCGGAATCCTCCGTGGAGGAGGTCGTGTTCGCAGGGCTCGGCGGCAGCATGGAGTGAACATGCCAGGCGTTTATCGTGCATTCCGCGCGCAGCTGGGCTATCAGTTCCTTGCCCTCACAGCCATACTTCGTGAGAATCGGCTCGATCAGTTCTTCTACCTTCGCGAGGAAGTCGTGAATACATTCGGCGCGCGCCGCGTCCGTTTTCCGCCAGAGCGAGTTTACGTATGCAACAAAGACAACGCCGGCTGAATCTATTCGCGCGTCATTCTCTGGCTGAAACAGCCAATAGCTGTCATGCAGCGATTCAGCCACGCGGCGCCGACCGTCGGCCGCAGCAGTGCCTTGCGCGAGTATCGCTGTGGTTGAAGCTTCGGCTGCTCTGATCCGCGCTTGTTCTTCTTGATCGAATTGATCGCAAAGCTCAGAGAGAAAACCCCTCATCGCTCCCTCAACGATTCCCTTGGTGGCATGGCCGCCAAACCGGGCAGGGTCCCCGGCTGTCCCGTCGCTCTGTCGTGTTTCAGGCCCCCGCTTGTCACGCAATTCCTTAAGCGCTTCCGCCACGGCATGCCTTCTCTCCAATTCGGGGCAATCGCGGACAAACAGGGATGTACGATTCGTTTCGTCAATTACTTCGTCTTCGATGCACAGTGCCAGTGCTGTCTCCCAGGAATGCAATTCCGATTTGTCACGGGCGTGGCGAGGGTAGTACTGCGCTTCGAGCATGAATAGCATGCACGCGTAATCGCGAAGTTCTTTTTGTGAAGTAGCGGGTTTCCGACGCACCGGCCCCGCAGAGAGCCTGAGCCGTTCGGCACCACCAGGGACTATGCCAAACAGGTGCGGAAAGAGACCTGACCGGATGGACAGGATTCTTTCCAAATCGCGCTCGATAGCAGCTCGTGTTTCGAGTGGGAGAACCGGACGTTCAGCCATCGCTCCCTTTGCGGCTCCCTGAATGGAATTGCCGCCAACCGGGCAGGGTACCCGGCTTGTCGCCCTGCAGGAGCTAGGCGGCTAAAAACATTCTACAGCCTCGATGTTTCGGGGGGCAATGGGCGCGCCGGACGTTGCGCGGGAACCCGAAATCCGGTGCGACGAGAAACTCCCGCTGCCTCCGCACGCGCTACACTGGAGGCGGTGATGCGGACCCAACTATTGCGGCGTCTGGTAGCTTTAGAGCAACGGCTTCAGATCGAGACGGAGCCGGGGAAGGCTTTCTTGCCGGATTGGTTGGTCGCCGAATTCCTGGCCCAAGGCTTCAGCTTCGTTCAAATTCAGGCGTCGCCCAGGAATTATTGCGCAAATTCCGTCAAACAGGACACCGCGTGCCGGGCCGCGCGAAACGGACGCCTCCTGCCGCGCCACACTTCGCCCTGGTTGCGCCGGCGGAGCCGGTCGCGCCCAATGTTGCCACCGGCGGCGAGGGCGTGCCCAAAGTCAAACGTCGCCCATGGTGCTGCGACCCGAGGGAAGCCATGATCGGTAGGCTTCGGACGGGCCGGAAATCGCGAGTTTTCAAGGCTTCCGATTGGGAGCCGTCGCGCACCAGAAGTACGGAATGGCGTTTCGCTCGTATGGATTGCGCCCGGATGGCCGGCCGTATGGGAGTAGCCCCACCTGATCTCTATGTCCGCAGTTTGCACCGGGCTGTGTTCGCACCGGGCTGCTGACGGTTGTTCACGTTTGAGGTACACTAAATCGCGAACGGACGGCGGCGGCAAGACAAATGCTGGCTTCGTTTCAAGCTTACCTGGATGAGTTGTGCTTCTGGAGCGCGCGCGACAGCGGGCAAGGTGTTGGGGGTGTGACCTGGAGTTCTGCCCAACACCTTGCCGGGTTACTCAACGCCTACGGCCAGCGTATGCAAAGTCCATACAGCGCGCTTCTGGTGTCCTGTGACCAGTTTTTTGCGCCGCTCTGTGATCCGCTGCGGTGTGATCTGGGACTACATGCGTGGCTTGCACCCGAACGGGAGGAATCCTACTCAAAGTGGTTAAGTTGGACCCTGAAGCAGTACGCGGAATGCGGGACGCTGGGCGAAGTCCTGGATCTTCCTATCCCCTCTGTGTCTGACACATCTGGAATTCGGCTGTTAAACGAGTTGTCAATTCGATCAAGGGACAGAACGCGGTCCGGCAGAATCGATATCGCGATCTGCTGGCATGGAAAGGTGTCAGCCATCCTAGAGATCAAGACCAAGAGCTTCACCGATGAAGCATTGGAGAAGCATCTCCTGTATTGCGAGTCTCCGGATGTACCACCCGAAGCCGCGAGGATTTTCATAGCACAGAGTGCGGCCGGCCTGGACCTACGCGGCTTTAGGCTCCTGAATTGGCAAGAGGTATGCGTTCGGCTTCGACGGCGAGTCCAACGCGTCGCCCAAGAAAAAGGTCTCCTGCCAGCTGCGATGGTGATTGCATTTATTGCAGCCGTTGAGCAGAACATCCTGGGAGTGCGCCCATTCACCGGCCAAAATCACTACGACATTCCTGTTGCTGTCACTTACCTTCAAGACTTCCTGAGGAGGATCACCCTCGATGAAACATAATTCGGAAAAGCCGTCGGAGGAGTTCCTCCGCGAGGGACTCGAACATGTCATTCCGGCGCTCCGCGCCTTGAAGGTCTTCATCGATCAAGTGGCGGACCGGATCCGGCTGGGTCTGGATTCGTGGGCTCCAAAACTAAAGGACCTCGGGCTTTTCGATCTGCATAATAGCCAGCCGCATTTCTATCCTGAAATACCGAAGGCCCACCCCGAACAGATCATTTCTGTAGGGGTGAAAAACACCCAAAATGTAGCCTTCTACCTGCTGTTCGACTTCGCGGAGGTCCCGTCCCGGAGACTTTACGTGGGGTTCTGGATCTATCACCCAGAAAGACCAGCCCGCGCAGACCTGTATGCGGCGCTCAAGAAGGCGGAGTCCGGGGATTACGTTGTGGAAATGGAGGAGGGGACTGTTTATTTTGGAACGTACGTGACCCTGGAAGATCACTTCCCAAACTTTGCACCCCTGCTCGATGGACTTGCCCAACGTATAGTTCCAGCCCTTGAAGCGGCGAACTTCAAGCGGCGCTTCGGAACTGCATTTTTACTCAGGAAAGGAAAGGGTGGCTCCTCGTAAGAAAGGGGGCCAGCGGAATGCCTTCAAGTTGACGGAAAACGCGCGGATGTGCCCGTGACCCGGCCACACTTCCGGCTTCCGCCGGCGTGCGCAGGGATCAGCGGAGAGCTTCGCGGCCGGAAAATAGTGTCCGATATATGGGATTAACGCTCGCCGAAGTCGGACCGCGACACACGCCCGATGCCCGCAACAGTTTCCGAGTCGTCGACCATAAGCTGTCGGCGGCTACAGTGCCTTCGCCCCGCCGTCTTCCGGGGTCATAGGAAAAGAGGAATCAGGACGCGGCGCACCGGCGAATGGTGCGAGTTCGGTCGTAGGCATTGGGGGCGCGATCAAGCGCCGAAGGCGCGGTGGAGGAGGGAGGCGAAGAGGTGCTCGGCCTGACGCAACGCCTCGCGCTGCACGGCGCGGAGGAACTCCACTCGCTCAACCAGCGTTGCGAACTTCTGCTGGAGCTGGAGCGGTGGAAGACGTACGATTAGTCCCTTGACGTCTTCCTGGTTGATGCTGGACTGATTGACGGCATCCTTCGCAAGTACCTGAATCTGCGACTTGACGAAAGAAGTTTGGAGGTAGTGCGTCACGTAGACAGGGGTGGCGCTGTTTGTGTTCAGTGTGAGGCGCATCATGTTCGATTCGAACACGGTTGGCTCAGTCAGCTTCGGGATCAGCGCGCTCTTGCCGAGATAGGGCCGGCTGTTGACTCGGTTGACGACGATGTCGTTTTCGCTCAAGCCGAAACACTCGATGTCGTCCGGAAGAAGTCTGACTCGTTTCAGCGAATCAAGCTCCGTGACTGCGCCGTCATAGAAGGAATCAATTCGTAGTATTGGCGTTCCTTCACCGTATGCTGAGGCAGGCTTGTAGAGTCCGTTCTGAGGGCCTCGAATGACCACTTCGCCTAACGTTACGCTGTCCCACTGCTTCGTGTTGGCACGTGCATCGCCGAAGAACTCGCGGAAAGCGGCGGGAAGGAAGGTGTCGATGAATTCGAGAGCATAGCGGTGGGTGCGGTACAGCCGGTCCGCCTGCTCCAATCGCTCTGCGATCTGCCGCTGCTCGCTTGGAATCTCCAATTCGATTTCCTCGAATTGTGAGAATCGGAGATTCTGAATGTTCGCGCCGCGAGCGATCGCGTTGCGGTGCTTCCGAAACGCCGCAGAGCGGAAGAAGAAGGAAAGGTAGCTTGCCTCGTCGGGACTCTTCGGACGGATGATGCCGCAAAACGAGCCAATCGAAGCGCGAAGATTGCATGGAACCCTCGCCGTCTTGCCCACGACCTCCGGGCTTCCGGATGACATACAGATGGCAATATCGTTTTGGCGCAGTCGTTGCTCATCGCTGATCTTAGCATCAGGCACCCAAATCAAGTCGTCCTGCGCGTCAAGTTCCTCGCCGATATTTCCAGCGCGGAGAACAGGAGTTTTCCCGACTTCCGGCCGAGTTGTCGCGTCAGCTTTGTCGAACGTCACGCCACGGATGAACTCGCAGACTGCGCCAAGTTGGACTGTGCGGGTCTTCATGATTTGGGCAACATGTCCGACAGCGCCAGGACAGCGCCCGTCGCTGCGGCCTCCAGTTGGCGCAACCGGTCGAGCGTGATGCGCGGCTGCTCGTAGAACTCTTCGTCCTGCTCCACGTGTCGGTAGCGGCTCGCGGAGAGGTCGTACTTGTTCGTCCTCACCTGATCCTTGCTGACCCAGAACTGGCGGGTGAGCTGGTTGATCTCTGTTTGCAGCGGGGTCATGCGGGACTGGAGTTCGGCCAGTTCGGCCTCGGCTTTCTCTCTCGCGGCTCTTGCCTTGTCTACGACCTTGGAAACGACCTCCTCAAACTTGAGGCGGTGGATGATGGCATGATGTTCGAGGCGGTCTTTCTTGAGCGGGGCGATCTCCGTTTGCAGGTCGGCTAGGCGCTGAGCGCGCTTCAGCTGAAACTTCTTATCCTGCCGGTGGCTCCAACAGTCCAGCACGTTGGGGATGTCGTTCTCGGGGACCTTCTGGCGTTTGTCGTCCAAAGAATACCCATCGTGCTCCATGTCGTAAAACCAGATTTTCTCCGTCGTTCCGCCCTTGGTGAACAGGAGGACGGCGGTGGAGACACCGGCGTAGGGTCGGAAGACGCCAGGGGGCATGGAGACGACGCCGTCGAGGCGGTTCTCCTCGATGATCTTCTTGCGAATGTCGACATGGGCGTTGGAGGAGCCAAACAGCACGCCGTCGGGGACGATAACAGCGGCGCGGCCGCCATTCTCAAGCAGACGTAGGAAGAGGTGCAGGAAGAGGATCTCCGTCTTCTTGCACCTGACCGGCAGCGTGGGGTTCACATCCGCCGCGTCGATTGCGCCCTTGAAGGGCGGGTTGGCGAGAACCACGTCGTAGGCCCGCTCTTCGGTGAACGCCTTGGAAAGAGTATCGGTGTAACGGAAGTTCGGAGCGGCGATGCCGTGGAGCATAAGGTTCATGCTGCCGATGCGGAGCATGGTCATGCCCGAGTCAGAGTCGAAGCCGGTCAGAGCCTTGGTCTGGCTGAACTCGTATTCTTCTTTGGTGAGCTTGCTGCCGGTCAGGCCGTGTGGATACCCCTCTTCGTCGTAGGTGATGTCGCGGGGGTCGGTGTGGCTTTCAAGGAGGTGCTGCCAGGCGTTGACGAGGAAGCCGCAGGTTCCAGCGGCCGGGTCGCAGATGCGCTCGCCAGGGCGTGGATCGCGCATGTTGACCATCATGCGGATGATGTGGCGCGGCGTGCGGAACTGGCCGTTCTGGCCGGCGGTGTTGAGCTTGCCGAGGAGGTATTCGTAGAGGTCGCCCTGCACGTCCTGGTTCTGCGCCGAGATCTGCATGGCGTCGATGGCCTTGCAGGCCTCGATCAGCAGGCTGGGCTTGTTGATCTTGAACTCGGCGTTTTCCATTTGGGCCGCGAAGGAGCCGCCTGCGCCGCCAAGCGTCTTGATGAAGGGAAAGACCGCCTCCTTGACGTGCTTCAGCGCCGCGTCGGCGGGGAGGTGGGTCCAGTGAGACCAGCGGAGGTCGGTCTTCGGAAAAATGGGCGTGAACTTCTTGCCGCGGAGCTTGGCGGCCCGCTCGGCGTCCTGCTCGCGCTCGTCGAGGCGTTTGAGGAAGAGCAGGAAGGACAGTTGCTCGATGGCGTCGAGGGGATTGGCCAGCCCGCCGGACCATAGCTTGTCCCAGAGAGCCTCGACGGCGGAGCGGAGTGTGGTGTCGGTGAGCATGGTTTAGGCAGCGAGCGATTGGGTGAGGTGGAGAAGGTCGCCGATTTCCTGCGGAGTAAAGAAGCGTTCGACCGCGTTACGGCCGAAGTTGGTCAACGGGGGGTCGTAAAGGTCGGCCTCTACCAGCGTTCGCTTTGCGAGGAAGACCTCCTGAACGGACCGGAGAAAGCGTATCTGCTCGGCGTTGTAATTGTGGGCCTGGATGTGTCGCTCGAAGCCGCGCTGCACGACCTGATGGTAATCGGGGATGGCATCGAGGGCAAGCAGGTGGCGGAGGAAAGCGAGGAAGTTGTCCACGCGTAAGCCGTAGGCGATCCGAATATTTCGGCTGGAGAGTTGGATGTCGTCGCGGCCGAGTTCGCGGTGGAGCG
>Ga0187887_10003301_pt1 | contig 12554 bp, 7 predicted proteins | sample June2016WEW_7_10_FD_132977 | JGI IMG/M metagenome (GOLD analysis project Ga0187887, IMG submission 132977) | Peatland microbial communities from SPRUCE experiment site at the Marcell Experimental Forest, Minnesota, USA - June2016WEW_7_10 | ecosystem: Environmental > Terrestrial > Soil > Wetlands...
ACGACTGATGCACTCACCGTGCCGCCGGTGGCTCCTGGTTGGCGGGAATTCCGACCAGGCGGGGAGAACCAGTTGGACCAAATCTCCACTGCTTGCCGAGTGTTCGCAGTGCGCGTGCGTGGCCGCGCAATCACGCGGCACCCCATAAACCGGTTGCGCGTACGCGCGAACAGAGCCGCGATTTGGATCGCCACCCCGTTTTCGAGGCGACTTGCTAGAATATTACTTAATGCCTCGATTGCCTGCGGTCCCAGGGCGGGTTCTCATCGTTGACGATGAGGAGCGCCAGCGCGCGGCCTTGGCTGCCATGCTCTCCGAATCCGACTTTGAAACGCAGGTGGCGGCCGACGGGCAGGAAGCGCTGGAGCGGCTCACTACCTTTAGCGCGGACGTCATCGTCACGGATCTGATCATGCCGCGGATCGACGGTTTCGAACTGCTCCGGCAGTTGAAGGAACGCGGCGACCTCACGCCGGCGATCGCGCTCACCGGCTTCGGCAGTATGGAAAAGGCGCTGTCTGCCGTCCACGACCTTAAGGCATTCTGGTTCCTCGAAAAGCCCGTCGAGCCACGCGCCTTCAAGACCCTTCTGGAACGCGCGATCCGTTACAAGAGAAGCCTGCAGAAAGCCGACGAGCTGAAGCGAGAACTGAGCTTGCATGGCGTACTCGGAGACTTGGTGGGAATCTCCCCGGCGATGCGGCAGATCTTCTCGCTGATCCGGCAGGTGGCGCCCACGTCGGCGCCCGTTCTGATCTCCGGAGAGAGTGGCACCGGGAAGGAGTTGGTGGCAAGGGAGATCCATAAATGCAGCCCTCGCTGTGACGGGCCCTTCGTCGCGGTCAATGCAGCCGCCTTACCCGAGACCCTGGTTGAGAGCGAGTTATTCGGCCACGAGAAGGGCGCGTTTACGGGAGCCATGGAGCGTTCGGCCGGGTGCTTCGAGCAGGCTCACGGGGGCACGTTGCTTCTGGATGAGATCGGCGAGATGCCGCCGTCCACGCAGCCAAAGCTGCTGCGCGTTCTCGAGGACTTGCGCGTGCGGCGGCTTGGCGGTAAGCACGAAATCCCGGTGGATGCGCGGGTGCTTGCCGCCACCAGTCACCAACTCGGCACGCATTTGCGCGAGGAACTTTACTATCGGTTGAGTGTATTCCAGATCGAGATTCCGCCGCTGCGCGAACATAAAGAAGATATCCCGCCGATCACCGAAGTCATGTTGCGGAATCTGAACAAGAAACACTCGACGCGGGTGACCGGCCTGGATGCCGAAGTGATGGATCTTTTCCATCGGCATGATTGGCCGGGTAATGTGCGGGAGCTGCGCAACGTCCTGGAGCGCGCCGCCATCATGGCAGGCGAGGGTTTGATCCGGTTGACGAACCTGCCCTCCCCTGCGTTCGGTGTAAGCCCCGGCTCGCATTCCCGGCCGGGATCGAGCTATGAGGGTCCGATCATGCTGCAGCCAGGCCAGCCACTCACAAAGATCGAGGAGGCTTACATTAAACTCACCCTCGATCACGTGCGCGGCAACCGCAAACTCGCCTCCGAGATGTTGGGAATCAGCCTGCGGACACTGCAAAACCGGATCGCCGCACTGCGCGACGAGGAGAAGACGGCGACTCCCGGTTCGTGAACAGCCTGTTTCATTGCGGTTCTGCTACTTGTTGGCGCGAAGCCTGTCGGCAGAACTGCAGTTATGACCGTTGAGGCGCTCTTCCGCACGAGTGTGTCACTCGGCTTAAGGCAGATCCGGCTAGAAAGCCGATCGCGGCCGCAGCTACCAGAGAGCTTGTCGGATGGCGGCGAGCAAACCTCCGCAAGCCGGTAAACGCATCCCCGAGATCATGATCTTCGATGTACGATGCCGTGGCATCCAGTCGATCGGCTGTGCGGGTAGAGCAGTTGTCGATTACCGCGGAGCCCTCGCGCCCTGCTCTGCGAACGGAGGAGGCAGCCGAATGGAGTGCACCGCCTGTCTCGTCCCGCGCCTCATCCAGTTTTCTGCCGGCGGACCGGCCCAACTCCTCAATTGATTCTCTCGCCTGCTTGCCAAGGTCCGCGGCCGTTTCCGTTACCGTCCGTAAAGTCGTCACGATGTTCCTCCAGAAGTCATGGGATGGTTGGCCCATACTTGCTCCAACCGGAACACAGGGCACGTTGGCCTCCATTTGTGGATGGAGAGGGTGGACAAGGTGCGGGTCGCTGGGTGACGACGTGCTCAAGCGGCGAAAACTGCACTATCGGAGGCATTATTTGCACTTGGCCGTGCGCGCTCGCTCACGCCGCGCAGGTTCCGGCCAAATCAGCGAGTTGGCTAAACGCGTGCTTGGTGCTTCGCCAGGAGTGTATGCAGATGAAGAAGATCATAGGGCTAACGGTCTTAATTTGCCTCGTTGCTCTTGCGCAGAATAGAGGCGGCGGTGGCGGGTCACGCGGCGGCGGTCACCCCGCGGCGGTTGGCGGGGGACATATTCCCGCTCACGGTCCTGCTCCCGCGAGGGCTGCCAAGCCGGCACGCGGTCAGCAGCGCGCTACCGCGACGGAAAACCATGTTGCCGTGGACAGAAAAGGCCATCCGGGCGTTCCGCACGTTGACGCCAGGAACGATAGATGGGTCGGACATGATAGCGGCCCTAGCGATCCGCATTACCACCTCGCTCAACCGTGGGCACACGGACACTTCGGCGGCGGTTTTGGAAGTACATTCGCGCTGGGAGGCGGAAACCGGGAGCGCTTCTGGTTCGGCAATTTCTTCTGGGACGTCGCTCCGTTCGACTACAACATCGTCGCGGACTGGAACTGGACTGGCGATCAGATCGTCATTTACGAGGACCCCGACCATATTGGCTGGTATCTCGGATACAACCCGCGGTTAGGCACGTACGCCCACGTCGAATACCTGGGAGGTTGACGCTCCACCGGCCAGCGCCGTGCAACTCCGTCAGACCCACGGGCGTGGGGAGCAGGCCGTCGTTGTACTCCGCGCCGGGAACCATATGCCGCGCGTGATTCGGCACTGAAAAGGAGCTTCCGTTTGGCATCTGACTTAGATGAGCATTCAACCATCGGCCCAGACCATCAACTCCAGGCGTCTCCGACGCGCCGGCATAAGATTTTACGGGTCATCCTGTGGAGTCTCCTGCTGCTGGGCCTCGCGCTGACGTTCCTGCTGATCTTACGCCACCACGAGAACGCCAAGAAAGCGGCGGCCCTGGCGGCACGGCCCGCGCCGGGGATCGCAATTACAAGTGCGACAGCTCAAAAAGGCAACATCGGCGTCTACCTTGACGCCATCGGTACGGTCACACCCGTCTATACCGATTCGATCACCAGTCAGGTGGATGGCCTGGTCGTTGCCGTGCAATATACGGAGGGTCAGCGGGTACTTAAGGGCGATCCGCTGATTGACGTCGATTCGCGTCCGTACCGCGCAACTCTTCTACAGGCGCAAGGTGCGCTTGAGCGAGATGAGAATCTGCTCGCCCAAGCACAGATGGACCTGGAACGCTACCGTGCCGCGTGGGCACGCAACGGCATTGCCAAGCAAATCCTGGATGACCAAGAGAAGCTGGTGCTCCAGGACGAGGGCACAGTAAAGAACGACCAGGGAACGGTGCAATACGACCAGGTTCAGGTCGACTTCTGCCATATCACCGCTCCCATCGGCGGCCGCGTGGGTTTGCGGCTGGTGGATCCGGGCAACGTGGTGCAGTCTGCCGGAACCGTGACCCTTGCAGTCATTACGCAGTTGGAGCCCATCACCGTCATTTTCACCATACCGGAAGACACTTTGGGCCAGGTTCAAGCTCGCCTGAGTAAAGGAGCCAAGCTTCCCGTGGACGCCTACGATCGCACGGCGCAGAAAAAGATCGCCAGCGGGACACTGTTGACGATCGACAACCAGATTGACACTACCACCGGGACAGTAAAAGGGCGATCGCTGTTCGCCAACACAAACGATGCACTTTTCCCGAACCAGTTTGTAAACACGCGACTGCTGGTGAATACGCTGCAAGGGGTGACGCTGATTCCAGCCTCGGCCATCCAGCAGAATGGCCAGGCATCGTTCGTGTATGTGATTCAAAACAATTTCGCTCACACACGCAGCATAACGCCGGGAGTCACGGACGGTGGTTTAACGCAGGTTGACGGTATCAATCCTGGAGACGTCGTCGCCAACAGCAGCTTCGATAAGTTGCAGGACAACGTCGCCGTCGTCGTTTCGAACACGCCTGTCTCGGCCACCACGAGCGGGAGCAAAGCTCATTGAGTCCATCCCGTCCATTTATCTTGCGGCCGGTAGCCACCTCTTTGCTGATGGCTGCAATCCTTCTGGTAGGTCTTGTAGGTTACACCCAACTGCCGGTCTCCGCACTGCCGGAAGTCGATTATCCGACCATTCAAGTACTCACGTTCTATCCCGGAGCAAGCCCGACTGTGATGGCGACGACCGTCACGGCTCCACTGGAGCGCCAATTCGGCGAGCTGCAGGGCTTGAGCCAGATGACGTCCACCAGCTCCGGAGGCACTTCCGTCATCGTCCTGCAGTTTAATCTCACCATGGCCATTGATGTCGCCGAGGAAGAGGTTCAGGCTGGCATAAGCTCGGCGCAAAGTCTGTTGCCATCCATCCTGCCCGCGCCGCCGACCTATAGTAAGACGAATCCAGCCGACGCCCCTGTGCTTACCCTGGCCATCACTTCGACTTCGATGCCGCTGTCCCAGGTGGAAGACCTCGTGGACACGCGTTTCGCGCCTAAGATCTCGCAGCTCAATGGGGTGGGCCTTGTGACCATCAGCGGCGGGCAAAAGCCCGCCGTGCGCATTCAAGCTAACCCAACGGCTCTGTCATCCTACGGCATCAACCTGGAGGACCTACGCACGGCGCTGACACAGGCCAGCGTGAACGCCGCCAAAGGGAACTTCGATGGGCCGCGCCAGGACTACCAGATCGACGCCAACGATCAACTGGTCACCAGCAATGACTATCGGAGCGTCGTAGTCGCCTACCGCAACGGCGCGCCGGTCATGCTGACCGACGTAGCACGCATAGTGAATGGCATAGAGAACAATAGTCAGGCGGCGTGGATGAATCAGACCCCTGCGGTGATCCTGAATGTACAACGCCAGCCGGGGGCCAACACCATCAGCGTGGTCAAGAGCATCAAGCAGCTAGTGCCGCAACTGGAGGCCAACCTCCCCACGGGCATTCAGGTGACCACGCTTACCGATCTTACAACCGCTATCGAAGCGTCGGTTTCCGACGTTGAGTTCGAATTGCTGTTGACGGTCGGCCTTGTCGTTCTGGTCATCTTCGTTTTCTTGCGCAGTCTCTATGCCACGATTATTCCGAGCGTGGCTGTGCCGCTGTCGCTGGTTGGCACCTTCGGGGCGATGTATCTCCTTGGTTACAGCCTGGATAACTTATCGATGATGGCTTTGACCATCTCCACCGGGTTTGTTGTGGACGATGCCATCGTGATGATTGAAAACATTTCGCGGTACATCGAAGCGGGCGATGCACCCATGGCAGCGGCGCTCAAGGGTGCAGAGCAAATTGGGTTCACCATTCTCTCGCTGTCCGTTTCGCTCATCGCCGTACTGATTCCGCTGTTATTTATGGGTGACGTGGTTGGTCGCCTGTTCCGCGAGTTTGCCGTAACGCTTGCCGTTACCATCGTCCTTTCGGCGGTGGTCTCCCTTACGCTCACGCCCATGATGAGCGCGCGTATCTTGCGGCGCCAGCTAAAAGAGCAGCAGGGTCGCATCTATAGGGCCTCGGAGCGCGCCTTCGACGGGATGATTGCGTTCTATGGCCGGACGCTGAAGTTCGTCCTTCGGTTTCAGACGATTACACTGTTGGTCGCGGTGGCCACACTGGCGCTTACCGTTTTCCTTTACATCGTCATCCCCAAAGGATTTTTCCCGGTACAGGACACGGGCGTCATCCAGGGCATATCGCAGGCACCGCCGGCGATCGGCTCGAAGGCGATGGCAGAGAAGCAACTGGAGATTACAAAGGCAGTTCTGAGTGACCCGGCGGTTGACAGCGTCTCCTCGTTTATCGGCGCGGATGGAACGAATACAACGCTGAACAGCGGCAGGATGTCGATCAATTTGAAACCGCTCGACCAGCGCAAGATCAGTGCTTCGGACCTGATCCGGAGGCTCAACACCAGAGTGAACCAAGTTCAAGGAATCCAGTTGTTCATGGAGCCCGTGCAGGATATTACCGTGGATGACCGGGTGAGCCGCACGCAATACCAGTACACACTCGAGGACCCCGATGCGAACGAGTTGAACGACTGGACCAACCGTTTCGTCAACCGGCTGAAGCAGTCGCCGGAACTGGAAGACGTAGCCACCGATCAACAATTGGGCGGGCTGGCCGTGTCTCTTGTAATCGACCGGGTCACCGCTTCGCGACTGGGCATCGCGCCTTCGACCATCGATAACACGCTCTATGACGCCTTCGGTCAGCGGCAGATCAGCACCATGTATACCCAGGTAAACCAGTACCACGTCATTCTCGAGAGTCAGCCGCAGTTTCAGAAGGACCCCAACAAGCTGAACCAGCTTTACATTCAGTCCAATGCCTCGGCTGGCACAAGCGGAACCGGAGCCTCGTCCTCTTTTGCGTCTTCCGGTTCATCCTCCGCGGGGTCCAATGCGCTGACGACTTCCGCACTGTACACCCCATCGGCAAATACCCTTGCGCCTCCTGCGCGTGCGCTTTCGGCGAGCGCCTCCACGGCGGCGTCCAGTAAGGGGGCCGGTTCTGCGGGCGCTACCAGCTCGGCGCTGAGCAGCGCTGTGCCGCTGAGCGCTTTCGCGCACTTCGAGAACACAACAGAGCCGCTCGCCATTACCCACCAGGGTCAGTTTCCGGCGATCACCGTATCGTTCAATCTGGCGGCGAATGCCTCTCTGGGCAGCGCTATTACAAGCGTCAATAAAGTGCAGAAAGATATGCACATGCCTCCCGGCTTGCAGGCAGGTTTTCAAGGTACCGCGGCATCGTTCACGAATTCGCTGGCTGGTGTGCCGTTGCTCATTCTTGCCGCGCTGGTCACGGTGTACATCGTGCTTGGTGTTTTGTACGAAAGCTTTGTCCACCCGATCACGATTCTGTCCACGCTGCCGTCGGCGAGCGTCGGGGCTTTCCTCGCACTGCTTCTCTTTCACCAGGATTTGAGCATGGTCGCGATCATCGGTATTGTCCTGCTGATCGGTATCGTGAAAAAGAACGGCATTATGATGGTGGACTTCGCGCTGGAAGGTGAGCGGAAGCACGGCAAGAACGCGACGGATGCGATTTACGATGCCTGTCTGCTCCGCTTCCGCCCCATTATGATGACCACCATGGCGGCGCTGCTGGCTGGGCTACCGCTGGCGCTGGGTACTGGTTTCGGCTCCGAGTTGCGCAAGCCGCTGGGCATCGCCATGGTGGGCGGACTGCTGCTGAGCCAGATGTTGACGCTTTACACCACGCCCGTCATCTATATCTTCTTCGACAATCTGGGGCACCGCTTCACGCACAAATCGAGCCAACCGGAAACCGGAGGCGCGGAACTGGCAGGCCCCGCATGAACATCTCCGCACCCTTCGTTCACCGGCCGGTGGCTACCACGCTGCTCACGGTGGCGATTGCCCTTGCCGGGGCGGTTGCCTTTGAGGTGTTGCCGGTATCACCCCTGCCGGAGGTCGACTTTCCGACGATTTCGGTCAGTGCGGCTTTGCCGGGGGCCAGCGCCGGCATCATGGCGTCGTCCGTCGCCACTCCCCTGGAGCGGCAGTTGGGTCATGTGGCGGGTGTAACGGAGATGACCTCGGCAAGCACGCTCGGCAGCACATCGCTCACCATTCAGTTCGATCTCAGCCGCGACATTGATGGTGCCGCGCGCGACGTCGAGGCTGCCATCAATGCGGCGCGAAGCTATCTGCCCGCCAACCTGCCCGGCAATCCAACCTATCGCAAGGTCAATCCCTCCGATGCGCCGATCATGATCCTCGGCCTTACATCGGACAAATACGGTCCCGCAACGCTGTATGACGAAGCCTCCACTGTCATCGAGCAAAAGTTGTCGCAGATACAGGGCGTAGGGCAGGTCACTGTCGGAGGCGGCGCGTTGCCGTCCGTGCGCGTGGACGCAAATCCCCCACAATTGGCCAGCTACGGACTTAGCCTTGCGAATTTGCAGTCTGTGCTGAGCCAGCAGAACGCCGACCTGGCCAAAGGTCAAATCTCCAATGGCATTGTGACGGCTGACATCCTTGCCAACGACCAGATGTCGCTCGCCAACGACTACAAGCCGCTTGTCGTCGGTTATCGCCACGGCGCGGCTATCCGCCTGTCCGATGTCGCCCAGGTGACGGACTCCGTGCAAAACGTCCGCGCCGCCGGCTATTTGAACGGCAAGCGCTCGATTTCCGTCATCATCTTCCGCCAACCCGGCGCCAACATCATTAATACGGTCGACCGCATACGCGCGCAACTTCCGTTTATCCAGGCATCCATTCCGCTTGGCATCGATGCCACCATCGTTCTCGATCGGACCACGACCATTCGCGCCTCTGTCGGTGACGTCGAGAGGACGCTGCTGATTTCCATCGGCCTCGTTATCGTCGTGGTTTTCGTCTTCCTACGCAACGGCCGCGCCACGCTGGTTCCCGCTGTTGCGGTGCCTGTCTCGCTGATCGGTACGCTCGCAGTGATGGATCTGTTCGGATACAGCCTTGACAACCTCTCGCTGATGGCCCTGACCATTTCGACCGGATTTGTGGTCGATGATGCCATCGTGGTGATGGAGAATATCACACGCCATCTGGAGAATGGCATGCAGCCCTTTGCCGCGGCGCTGAAGGGCGCGGAAGAAATCGGTTTCACCGTCTTCACTATCAGTATCTCGCTCATTGCCGTCTTTATTCCTCTTCTGTTGATGGGTGGAATCGTGGGCCGTCTTTTCCGCGAATTTGCCGTCACTCTCTCGACGGCCATTTTCGTGTCCATGATCGTCTCTCTGACCACCACGCCCATGATGTGCGCCTATCTGTTGAAAAACGAGCGCTCGGAAAGACATGGCCATCTTTTCACGGCCAGCGAGAAGGTTTTTGCCTGGATGCTGTCGTTGTATCGCGGCAGTCTGCGCTGGGTGCTTCGCCATCCGGCACCCACCCTCGTCATACTCTTCCTCACCATTGCGCTCAATGGGGTGCTGATTGTCAAGATACCCAAGGGCTTTTTCCCGCAGGAGGACACCGGATCGATCACCGGTGCAGTGCGAGGGCCGCAGGATTCATCCTTTTCGGTGATGAACGACTCCATTCAGCAGATCGGCGGCGTGATCAGGAACGATCCTGCCGTTGCGAATCTGATTGCGTTTACCGGCGGCAATGGGGCCACAAATACCGGCTCACTCTATGTTGCGCTCAAGCCACTGGCGGCGCGGAACGTCAGTGCCGCACAGATCATCAACCGCTTGCGCCCGCAGTTGAACCGCCTGCCCGTGGCTTCCGCCTTCCTCCAAGCCGTGCAGGATCTGCGCATCGGCGGCCGGTCCAGTAATGCGATGTACCAGTACACGCTCCAATCCGACAATGTGCAGGATCTTTCCAAGTGGGGGCCGATCCTGCTAAGCGCAATGCAGAAGCTTCCCGGTCTCCAGGACGTGAGCTCGGACCAGCAGAATGGCGGTCGGGATGAGCTGATGACCTATGATCGCGTCACGGCGGCAAAGCTCGGTCTGAGCGTACAGTCGCTGGACTCGGAGTTATACAGCGCATTCGGTCAATCGGAAGTATCCATCATCTACACACAGTTGAATCAGTACTACGTGGTGCTGGAAGTTGCTCCCCAGTATTGGCAAAGCCCGGAAGGACTGAAAGCCATCTACCTTCCGACGTCCAGCGGCGGGAACATTCCCCTGCTCGCGGTGGCCAGGGGCCAATCGAACACAATACCACTGGCCGTCAACCATACAGGCTTATTCCCGTCGGTCACCGTGTCCTTTAACCTTGCGCCAAATCTGCCCTTGAGCGACGCCACATTGAGCATCGCCCAAATGCAGAAGGGCCTCGGTACACCCTCAACGATTCAAGGTTTTTTTTCCGGCACACTGCTGGCGTACCAGCAATCCCTGAGCACCGAGCCGGTGCTGATTCTGGCGGCGCTGTTGGCAGTGTACATCGTTCTCGGTATTTTGTATGAAAGCCTGGTCCATCCACTGACGATCATCTCCACTCTGCCGTCGGCGAGTGTGGGCGCCATGCTCGCACTAATGCTCTTTAAAGTGGATCTGAACGTGATTTCCATCATTGGCATCGTGCTGCTGATCGGGATCGTAAAGAAGAACGCCATCATGATGATCGATTTCGCTCTTCAGGCCGAGCGCCTGGAAGGAAAGAGCACAGCCGACGCCATTTTCGAAGCGTGCATGTTGCGCTTCCGCCCGATCCTGATGACTACGATGGCGGCGTTATTGGGTGCTCTGCCGTTGGCGCTCGGGACGGGTATGGGGTTTGAGCTCCGCCGGCCCCTTGGCATCACGATTGTAGGAGGACTCATATTGAGTCAGTTGCTCACGTTCTATACAACGCCGGTTCTCTATTTGGCATTCGACCGGTTGCGGCTACGGATGCGGGGCAAGCAACACGACATCCTTGGCCATGGGGCTGGACCAGCCCCCAGCGCCGCAGTTTAACGGAGGCATCATGGGGTGCATAAGATTATGACTTCTTTCCGTGTGAGAGCCACAATGTGTCTCGCCGTCCCAGCTTGTTTTCTCGCGGGGTGCATGCTCGGCCCAAAGTACCACACGCCGCCTGCGGTAATGCCGCCCGGGGAAACTCCCCCGGCATACAAGGAACTTACTCCCGCCGACTACAAAGACACCGATGGTTGGAAAGTAGCGCAGCCGAAAGACGATGCGCTTCGCGGTAAATGGTGGGAGATTTTCAACGATCCTCAGTTGAATACGCTGGAGGAGAAGGTCAATGTCTCAAACCAAAGCATCGCATCCGCGGCGGCAAGCTTTATTGCGGCGCGCGCCCTAGTTAAGGAAGCCCGATCGCAGCTTTTCCCAACAGCGACGACCAGCCCGGCCATTACCGTGCAACGCTCGCCCTCTGCCTCGTCCAGTGGCAGCTCGGGAACAGCAACAGGTTCCACATCTTCTTCGACGGGCACATTCACCGAGTATACTTTTCCGTTCGATGCGACGTGGCAGCCGGACTTGTTCGGTCGCATCCGGAACACCGTCAGATCGGCCGCCTACGGTGCGCAGTCGAGCGCGGCGGATCTCGAGAATACGCGCCTCATCATACAGGCCGATGTTGCCGTGGACTATTTTCAACTTCGCGGACAAGATGCGCTAAAGCAGTTGTTGGATTCTACGGTGGTGGCTTATCGCCAGTCTCTCGATCTGACCAAAGCTCTGTACGAGACGGGCATCGGTTCCGACGAAGCCGTGGCGCAAGCCGAAACTCAACTCGAAGTCACCGAAGCGCAGGATACCTCCCTTGGCATTCAACGGGCCCAGTTTGAACATGCCATCGCCATGCTGACCGGCCAACCGGCTTCGACGTTTTCGATTCCCATCGAACCACTCAAATCGAGCCCTCCGGCGATTCCCTTCGGTGTCCCTTCGCAGCTTCTGGAGCGGCGGCCCGATATCGCCGCGGCGGAGCGCCTGGTTGCTCAGGCCAATGCACAGATCGGCGTTGCCAGAGCGGCGTACTTTCCGACGGTTACGTTGAGCGCGGCGGCGGGATTCGCAAGCACCTCGGCTGCGCGTTGGTTCATATGGCCGAGCCGCTTTTTTTCGATTGGCCCGGCGGCTGCGGAAACCATCTTTGATGCGGGGTTGCGCCGGGCCACGGTGGAGCAATTCAGAGCCCAGTACGATGAGACAGTGGCCAACTATAGGCAGGCGGTGCTGACGGCCTTTCAGCAAGTTGAGGACAACCTCGCGTCATTGCGGATACTGTCTGTGGAGATCCAGCAACAGGATGCGGCGGTCAAATCGGCGGAAAGAAGCCTGGCGATCGCCAAGGATCGCTATAGATTGGGAATCGATCCATACTTGAATGTGCTTGCTGCGGAAATCGCATTATTGTCCAACCAGGAAACTGAGGTCAGTCTGCGGATTCAGCAGATGACGGCCAGCGGGGGATTGATCGAGGCGCTGGGCGGAGGTTGGAATGCTTCGCAGCTTCCATCGCCGGGACAATTGATCAGTAAACTACCGTGAAACTTAGTGGGTGGGGTTGGCAGACCTGGTCGGCCGCCATGTACCTCTACACTGCCGAGCGTGTGCGGCAGCAGGGCACCCCGTTCTTTGGCGAACTGCGCGGAGGTCTTCCAGCGCAGCGCCGCAGAAGCAATGCGATTCGGCAGCGAGCCGTGCTTTAGAATCAGGGAGGGATGGATCGGGGTCCATTGAGTCAGAACTCTCTAGGCGCCAAGGCGGCCAGACGCGCGTTTGTCCTACAGGGCCGCTTTCGCAGATTCTTTTCGAATCTTGGCCCCGGATTGATTACCGGCGCCGCGGATG
>Ga0187887_10003306_pt1 | contig 12544 bp, 11 predicted proteins | sample June2016WEW_7_10_FD_132977 | JGI IMG/M metagenome (GOLD analysis project Ga0187887, IMG submission 132977) | Peatland microbial communities from SPRUCE experiment site at the Marcell Experimental Forest, Minnesota, USA - June2016WEW_7_10 | ecosystem: Environmental > Terrestrial > Soil >...
GCGACCTCCCACACCGCGGCCAGACCGTCCGGGCGGGTGAACAGCGACCGGTCGCCCAGCAGCACATCGTGGATGAGCCGGACGTAGGGCGGCAGTGGGTCCGCGTCCTTCAGGCCCGCAAGCGGGATCGAGGCCTGCGCCACCTCCACGGCGAGCGCCGGACCGGGCTTCTTGGCCATCAGGGACAAGCCGATCTCACCGCTGCCCGCGAGCGAGAACGACAGGACGTTGCTCTCTGCCGGAAGCTGCCCGGCCAGCGGCCCGGCAGGCTCACGCAGAATGAGGCTGACCCGCTGCTCCGTGGCCGCCAGCCGCTTGCCCGTGCGCAGGTAGAACGGGACACCGCGCCAGCGGTCGTTGTCGATCCACAGCCGTGCCGCCACGAACGTGTCCCGGGCCGAGTTGGCCGACACTCCAGGCACGTCGCGATACCCGTTGAACTGGCCTAGCACCACCTCGGCCCGGTCCAGCGGCCGGAAGCATCCGATCACCTTTTCCCGGGCGGCCTGCAGGTCGGCCGGGCCCAGGCTGGCGGGCGGTTCCATGGCCACCTCGGCGGTCACCTGGAACAGGTGCGTGACCAGCATGTCCAGCACCGCCCCGGTGGCGTCGTAGAACCCGGCCCGGTCGGTGATGCCGAGCTTCTCGGGGACATCGATCTGCACCGCTTCGATGTGCCTGCGGTTCCACATCGCGGCGAACAGTTCGTTGGCGAAACGCAGCACATGCAGGTCCTGGGTCGCCTCCTTGCCCAGGAAATGGTCGATCCGGTAGACCTGCCCCTCGTTGAGCACCGAGTGGACGACCTGGTCCAGTTCCCGGAAGGACTGCTCCGAGGTGCCGAACGGCTTCTCGTACACCACCCGCGCGCCCTGGGCCAGCCCATGCTGGCCGAACCCCTCGGTCAGATCCGTGAAGGCGACCGGGGGCACGGCCAGGTAGTGGACCAGTTGCGCGTCGCCGCCCAGCGACGTACGGGCCTTCCCGAGCACGTCGAGCAGGCTGCCGGGATCGTCCGAACTGAACCCGCCGCCCGCGAACCAGACCCGCTCGGCGAACGACTCCCACGCGCTCCCCTCCGGCTTCGGGCCGAAGTCGGTGAGCGCCTCATGAACGTGCTTACGGAAGTCCTCGTGCGCGACGTCGCCGCGGCCGTTCCCGACCAGCCGCCACTGCTTGGGCAGCAGCCCCTCGGTGGCCAGTCGGTAGAACGCGGGCAGCACCAGGCGCTTGGCCAAGTCGCCGGTGGCGCCGAAGAGCACGAAGACCGTCGGTCCCGGGTGGGATCTGGCCGGGGCAGGGCTGCCCAGATCGGGACTGCTCTGGGGAGAACGCTTCGCTATGGGCATGTCCCAAACCTACGTCAGGAGTACCCGCCGCCGATGAGGCTCCCGATGCCGTAGGTCACCGCGACGGCCATCGCGCCCAGCAGCAACTGCCGCATGCCTGCGTGCAGCAGCGGCCGCCCAGTGAGCCGCCCGACCACCATCCCGCCGGTGACCAGGGCTACCGCCGTGATCACCAGGGTGGCGGCCAGGTTAGGCAGGCCGAGCAGGTAAGGCAGCACCGGCACCAGCGCGCCAAACGAGAACGCGAGCAGGGAGGAGACGCCGGCCAGGACGGGAGAGGGCAGCCCGCCAGGATCGACGCCGAGCTCCTCCCGCGTGTGCACCCGCAGCGCCGTGCCCGGGTCCTTGGATACCGCGGCGGCCATCCGGGCCGCAGTCTCTGGGTCCGCGCCGTACTCGCGGAAGTAACCGGCCAGCTCTTCCTGCTCGGCCACGGGGAACAGGGCGAGCATCTTCTTTTCCAGCGCCACCTCGGCGTGCACCAGTTCGTTCTGGTTGGTGACCGAGATGTACTCCCCGGTCCCCATCGAGAACGCCCCCGCCACCAGGGCGGCCACCCCGGTCAGGACGATCGTGTGCGCGGACACCTGGCCCCCGCCCAGCCCGGCGATGAGGGAGGCGTTGGTGACCAGCCCGTCCACCGCGCCGAACACCGTGGGCCGCAGCCAGCCTCCGGACACGTCGCGGTGCCCGTGCGACCAGCCTGCCCGCAGCGCTGCCGTCCCGGTCGCCGAGGACGGGTTGCGTGTCTCCTCGTCAGCCACCTGCGTTTGCCACCCCCGGGCCGTGGTCTTTCCGGTGCAAGTCACCGTACTGCCGCAGGCTGGCTCTCCGGAGTTCCGGGCAGGTGAGGGGCCCGCCCGCCCGTACCCAGCCGCGGCGCACCCGGTCCCGGCCCTGCTCCTCGGCAAGCTCCCTGACTGTTCCCGCCTGGGTGTGCGTCAGGAGCGCGGAGCGCGTGCCTGGGATGGCGGGAGCAGGCCGGTCAGGATGCGGGTCATCGCCCGCTCGAACAGCGGCTCCTGCCCGTCGCCCCCGTCCCCGGCCGCCTGGGCGGCCCTGCCCCCGGCCGCCTGGCCGGCCCCGCCCCCGGCCGCCTGGTCCGCCAGCGCGGCCGGCTGATCCGCCAGCGCGGCCGCCAGGTGCGGATGCTGGCCGGCCGCGGCGATCTGCAGCAGGTAGCCGGCCAGCGAACCCTGCCACTGGGTGGTGTCCTGACCGGCGCGCTGCTGGGTGATCTCGGTCTGGGCGAACAGCCGCACGGCGCCGGAGAACAGGCCGACGGTCTCCAGCTTCTCGGGCCCGGTCAGGTCCACTCCGGCCAGTACGGCCAGCACCTGCTCGATGAAGGCGACCGCGTTCGGCCCGGGCAGGCTCCCGGTGCCCGGCACCTCGAGCAGCCATGGGTGCCGGTGGTAAACCGTGCGGGCCTGCTGGGCGAGCCTGAGCAGATCGGCGACCGCCCGCCCCGACGGGAGTTCGTAGGAGAACTCGCCGTAGACCTGGTCGGCCATGAGCTCGACGAGCTCGTCCCGGGTAGCCACGTAGCGGTAGAGGGAGGCGGGTGCGGTCCCGACGGCCGCGGCGGCCGATCGCATAGTCACCGCGCTGAGGCCGCGGGCGTCGGCCAGCCTGGTGCCCGCGGATGCGATCTCCGCCCGGCTGTGCTCCGGTGACGGCCCCCGGGCCGAACGCTCCGGGCGTGTCCAGATGCTCGGGCCGCGGCCGCTGGTCCTCGGTTCCTCTTTCATTGCGAACACTGTATTCAGTGAGTTAGGCTCCTGGTATAGCGAACATTGATCGCAGTTCCGCCGCCGGCGGTGGCCCGGGCGGCGGTGGGCCAGGCCGGCGAAGGGCCAGGCCGGCGAAGGGCCAGGCGGTGGCCGGGGAGCAGGGAGCAGAGATGGCTGAAGCAGCCGAAGCTGGCCAGTGGGCCAGCGCATGGACGCCGACGCAGTACGCCCACAACGGCGCGGTCACGATCGCCTACGACCAGCTGGCCGGCTTGGAGGGCGAGCCGCTGCTGCTCGTCATGGGCCTCGCCGTGTCCAGGTTCTGGTGGCCGGCCGGGCTGGCCCAGGCGTTCGGCCACCAGGGGTTCGAGGTGGCCCGGTACGACCAGCGGGACGCGGGGGAGTCCACCCGGATGCCCGACACCGGGGGCAGCAACCCGTTCGCTGCGCTGGCCCGCAAGCGTGGCGCCTACTCCTCCGAGGACATGACCGACGACGCGATCGCGGTGCTGGACGCGCTCGGCTGGGGGCAGGCGCACATTTTCGGCGCCTCGCTCGGCGGGATCATCGCCCAGCGCATCGCGCTCCGCCACCCTGGCCGGGTGCTCAGCGTGACATCGGCCATGGGCATGCCCAGCGACGCCGTCGGCATCAAGGGCGGCCGGTACGTGCGCTTCGGCCTGCTGGCCAGGCTGTCCCGGGCCAAGTTCCCCGAGGGCCGGGAGGGCGACATCCAGCTCTCGCTCATGCTCGCCCGGGAAGTCGCCTCCCCCGCCTACCCGTTCGACGAGGCCGCGGCGCGGGAGTGGATCGAACGGGAGGCCGACAGCGGCCCCCGGGACACCAAGGCGCAGAGCCGGCAGGTCGGCGCCCCCTGGCACGGCCCGAAGCTCCGCGAGCTGCGCAAGCCCGTCCTCGTCCTGCACGGGGACCGGGACCCGATCCTGCGCGTCAGCGCCGCCCGGGCCACCGCCAAGGCCATCGACGGCGCCCGCCTGGTGGTCCTCCCGGGAGTCGGCCACGACCTTCCCGCGCCGCTGTGGCCCGGCATCGCCCGCGAGGTCCGCCAGACCGCCGACCAGGCATCGGCCCCCTCAGCCTGAACGTTTCCCCTAACGGTTTACCGGCGCGAGGTGGCCGCCCCGGGAACCGGTGGCCCGGCGCCGGGCCGGCCCGCCTAGGGTGTCTAGCCTGTGCGTCCGCGCAGACGCCTGGCCGCCCGCGGCGCAGCCCCGGCGAGCAGCCGATCTGGGAGGGACCCCGATGGCCGACGCCGATGACGTCCGCCGTCTCGCGCTGGCCCTGCCCGGCGTGGCGGAGATCGAGAGCGACGGGTTCGACTTCCGGGTGGGCGGCCACGGGTTCATCTGGTCCTACCCGGAGCGCCGGGCAGGCCAGCCGCGGATAATCCGGAACGACATCGCGGTCCTGTTCGTCGGGGACGAGGCCGAGAAGCAGGCTCTCCTTCTCGGCGAGCCCGGGGTCTTCTTCACCGCGCCCGGCTACGACGGCCGGCCGCTGGTGATGCTGCGGCTGGCGGAAGTAGACGCCGGGCGCCTGGAGGAGCTCGTGACCGACGCGTGGCGTATGCGCGCACCGGACTGAGTGGATGGCGGCCGCCTAGGCTGAGTGCGTGACGCGCCGGTTCGATGTGATCCGCACGGAGCGCCTGGTCATGCGGCGCTGGCGTGAGGCCGACCGGGAGCCGTTCGCGGCGATGAACGCCGACCCCGAGGTGATGCGGTACTTCCCGGCTCCGCTCGACCGGGCGGCGAGCGACGCCATGGTGGACCGCATCGAGGATCTGTTCCGGCGGCAGGGGTTCGGGCTGTGGGCGCTGGAGATGGCCAGCACAGCGGTCGCCGCGCCAGAACTCGCCAGTACAGAACTCGCCAGCACAGAACTCGCGAGCACAGAACTCGCGAGCACAGAACTCGCGAGCACAGAACTCGCCAGCACCGGGGAGTTCATCGGGTTCGCCGGCCTGAACCCGATGCCGGACGGCGTCCCGGGCGCGGGCGGCATGGAGGTGGGCTGGCGGCTGGCCCGCCACGCCTGGCATCAGGGCTACGCCACCGAGGCCGCCGCGGCCTCGGCCGGCGTGGCCTTCCAGGGGGCCGGCCTGGCGGAGCTGTGGTCCATCACGGCGGTCCTGAACGAGCCGTCCCAGGCCGTGATGCGGCGGCTGGGGATGACCCTGGACGCCTATTTCGACCACCCGAAGGTGGAAACAGGTCATCCGCTCCGCCCGCACGTGGCCTACCGCCTCCAGCGCTCCGACCCACTCTGACGGTGCGCCGTCCCGTACGGGTCGCCACGCTGATCGCGGGTAGGGACCTCAGTGCCGTCCGGGCACATACCGTCAGAAAACCAGGAGATATCGCGATGACCAGCGGTTTCTACGGGCCGGAGGACTTCGGGTCCAGCCCGTTCGATGACTTCCTCGCTCGCATCTACGGCGCTGGCGGCCCGCGCCAGCCTGCCCACCGGGTCGACATCACCCGGCTGATGAGCGCGCCGGCCCGAGAGCTCCTCGGCGCGGCCGCGGCCCACGTGGCCGAACGGGGCAGCGCGAACCTGGACACCGAGCAGCTCCTCTGGGCGGCGGCCCGCCTGGAGCCGACCCGCGAGCTGCTGGCCCGGGCCGGTCCCGATCCCGACACGCTCATCGGCGAGATCGAGAGCCACGAGGCGCAGGCCGGGCGGGCCGGCGAGCCACCGCAACTGACGCCGGGGGCCAAGCGTGCGCTGCTGGAAGCGCACCAGATCTCCCGCGCGGTCGGCTCCACCTACATCGGCCCCGAGCACATCCTGTTCGCCCTGTCCGCCAACCCCGAGTCAGGGGCGGGCCGGATGCTGGCTGCGGCCCGGGTCACTCCGGAGGCCCTGCAGCGCGCCCTGGCCGGCCAGGGAGCGCCGCCCGGGGCGGGCGGCGCCGGCGGCCGGTCGGCCACGCCGACGCTGGACGAGTTCGGCCGCGACCTGACCGCCATGGCCCGTGAGGGCCGCGTCGACCCGGTCATCGGCCGCGACGACGAGATCGAGCAGACCATCGAGGTGCTGTCCCGCCGGGGCAAGAACAACCCGGTCCTGATCGGCGAGGCCGGGGTGGGCAAGACCGCGATCGTGGAGGGCCTCGCGCAGCGCATCGTGGACGACGACGTGCCCCAGACGCTGGGGGGCAAGCGAGTCGTGCAGCTGGAGCTGTCCGGCGTGGTGGCCGGCACCCGGTACCGCGGCGACTTCGAGGAGCGGGTCAAGCGGATCATCGACGAGATCCGGGAGCACCGCGACGAGCTGATCATCTTCATCGACGAGCTGCACACCCTGGTCGGCGCGGGCGGCAGCAGCGAGGGCGGGATGGACGCAGGCAGCATGCTCAAGCCCGCGCTGGCGCGCGGCGAGCTGCACATCGTCGGCGCGACCACGCTGGACGAGTACCGCAAGAACATCGAGAAGGACGCGGCGCTGGCCCGGCGGTTCCAGCCGATCCTGGTACCCGAGCCGACCGTGGACGACACGATCACGATCCTGCGCGGCCTGCGCGACCGCTACGAAGCGCACCACCAGGTGCGCTACACCGACGAGGCGCTGGTGGCCGCCGTCGAGCTGTCCGACCGCTACGTCACCGACCGCTTCCTGCCGGACAAGGCGATCGACCTCATCGACCAGGCGGGTGCGCGGGTCCGGCTGCGGATCACCACGCCCCGCCGGGACGTCCGCGATCTGGAGCGCCGGGCCGAAGAACTGCAGCGCGACAAGGACCAGGCCATCGCCAACGAGCAGTACGAGCTCGCCTCCCAGCTGCGGGACCAGATCAGCCAGGTACGCCAGCAGCTCGAGGATCTGGGTGTCGGCTCCTCCTCGGTGCCGGAGGTCACCCCGGACGACATCGCTGAGGTGGTCTCGCGGGCCACCGGCATCCCTGTGCTCCAGCTCACCGAGGAGGAGAAGGACCGGCTGCTGCGCCTGGAACAGCACCTGCACGACCGGGTCATCGGCCAGGACGAGGCGGTCGAGGCGGTGGCCGAGGCGGTCCGCCGGTCGCGGGCCGGGCTCGGCGACCCGGACCGCCCGGTGGGCAGCTTCCTGTTCCTCGGCCCGACCGGCGTGGGCAAGACGGAGCTGGCCCGCGCGCTGACCGAGGCGCTGTTCGGGGCGGACAGCCGGATGATCCGGCTGGACATGAGCGAGTTCCAGGAGCGTCACACGGTGAGCCGGCTGGTGGGGGCGCCGCCCGGATACGTCGGCTACGACGAGGCCGGGCAGCTCACCGAGGCGGTCCGGCGACGGCCGTACTCCGTGATCCTGCTCGACGAGATCGAGAAGGCGCATCCGGACGTGTTCAACATCCTGCTCCAGGTGCTCGACGACGGCCGGCTCACCGACGGCCAGGGCCGGACCGTGGACTTCAAGAACACGGTCCTGATCATGACCAGCAACCTGGGCTCCGACCTGATCACCCGCAGGGCCGGCCCGCTGGGCTTCGCCGGGAGCTCATCCACCACCGGCATCGCACAGCAGGACAACCTGCAGGAGCAGCTCATGCGGCGGCTCCGGGAGGCGTTCCGGCCGGAGTTCCTCAACCGGATCGACGAGATCATCGTCTTCCGCCAGCTCGACGAGAGCGAGCTGCGCCAGATCACCGAGCTGATGCTGCAGGAGACCAAGCGCCGCCTGCACGCCCAGAACGTGACGCTCGAACTCACGCCGGCCGCGGTGGACTGGATCGCCGAGCACGGTTACGAGCCCGAGTTCGGCGCCCGGCCGATGCGCCGGGTCATCCAGCGCGAGGTGGACAACGAGTTGTCGCGGCGGCTGCTGGATGGTCAGATCAACCCGGGCCAGAAGGTCGTCGCGGACGTCCAGGACGGCCACCTGACCTTCATCCCGCATGAGCAGCAGGTCCCGGCCCAGGTGGGCTGAGCCGCCGTTCCGCCCGGCCCGGCGGAAAAAATTCACCAGCAAAACCAAAGGCACGCAACGAAAGGCACGACATGCAACGCGAGAGTTCCAAGCACGGCCCGCGACTCGACGACGAAATGGAGGAAGAAGACCAGACCATCCTGCGGTCGGGCCAGCCGGCGCACACCGAGGAGTGGCGCCAGACCGAGCCGTTCGACGAGCCTCACCTGGAAACGGAGCTGCCCGAGGAGGAAGAGCCCGCTGCCCCGCGCGGGATGACCCCGGCCGACGTGGAACGGCGCGCCGACATCGCCCGCTGGCTGCCGCCGCACAAGTTCCCCGCGGACCGCGACACGCTGCTGTCGTTCGTGCAGCACGAGGGCGGGCCTGACGACATCGTCGACGCCATCGCCAGCTTGCCCGCCCGGCGGAGGTTCGCCACGATCGGCGAGGTCGTCCGGGCCCTCGGTGTTCCCTACGAGGAGGCCTGAATCACCAGCCTATGGTGACGGGAGGACCGGCACGGATCCCGGAACGGACCGCGATGCGTGACAGCATGTGGGTGTGGCGGGGTTCGACGCGGAGCTGTACCTGCGGCTGACGGGGGAGCGCTTTCTGCTGGGCCCCGGCACCGACGACGGCCGGCCATGGAACTCGGTGATGCACAGCGCCGCGCACGCGCTGGTGGCCGTGGGGGCGATCACGGCCGAGACCGCCCAGGCTGTCGTGAATGACTACCGCCAGGCGTGGTCGTACCGCTCTCGCGCGGGGCGCCACCATCACCAGGTTCTGGGGACGGCCAGGCCGCTCACGTCACGTCCCACCCTGGGCCCGGTTCGGGCGGTGCCGTGCGGGCGGTTGATCGAACGGCCCTGGGGGCAGCTGTTCCTCGGTTACATCGCGCTCACCGACGAGGTGACCACGCTGCACGTATCCATGCGCCCGGCGCCGTCCCAGCCCTCGCAGTCGTCGCGGCCGGGGCGCTGGCCTCGGAGGACCCGGCCATCGCCGGGATTCGCGCCGTCGCGAACGGCCTGTTCCATGGATCGGGCGCCACGCCCGCTTTCCGCGCGCCGCTTCCGGAGCCGTGGCGGTCCATGCTGGCCCGGCGCGGCCAGGCCAGCGGGCCTAAGGGTCTTGTGGTGACAGGAGTCATGACCCCGCCGGTAGACGGATTCACCTTGGCTGTCCTGGCCGTGCATTCCACTGGTGAGAAATTCGCGGCCGACGTCCAGACCGCCCCCGGCGTGCCGCACTTGCACTGGTTCCCGGGCCCGCTCGACCAGCCGGAACTGGTCTGGTGGGCGGCGGACGACCGTGGCCATCACTACGTCGGGCATATGGAGACCTGGCGTTACAGCCCGGACGGCTCCGGCGGGCAGATCCATTTCTGGCCCGCGCTCGACCCGGCCGCTGCGGTCCTCGACATCATGCCGACCACGATGGCCGCGCGGGCCATCATCCGGATACCGCTGGCCTGGGGAGCGGACCAGTGAACGTGCCATGGTGGCAGGGTGTGCCCGCGGCGCAGGCCCGTTTGTCCTGCGAGGGACGGGCGCACCGGCTGCGCTGGGCGGCGGGGGAGTTGCTGGCTCCGGACCACCCCGACCTGGACGGGGAGCAGATCCTCAGCGCCCTGGCCGGCCAGAGCTGTGCTTGCCTCGACGTGCTGGACGCATGGGCCGCGCACACCGACGACCTGCGCGTCCTGGTCGTAGCCAGCCGCGGGCCGGCCGATCCGGTACTGGTCCGGCGGGAGGACTCGGCGCACGTCGCACCTCCCATGATCGGCCGGGGAGCGGCCGGGATGCGGCGCCGCCGCGCCGCCGTGACCGCGGTGCTGCATGGGGGAGGCTCCAGCGAGGCCGGCGACGCGCTGGCCACACTGCTCGCCTTGGGTGGCCCGATCCAGGCCCGGCTGACGGCCACGGTCGCGGCAACCTGGCGTGAGCGGCTGCGCGAGGGGGCCGCTCCCGAGGACGCCGCGGCGGCGCAGAAGGGCCGGCCCGCGCTGCACGCGGCGCTGTACGGCAGGGTCGTGGCCGCCCTGCGGGCCTGGACCGGGGAGCCGGACCTGCGGGTCACGCTGACCATGATCCCGGAACCGGGCCAGCCCGCCCTGGCCCGCGACGGGGACGGGGTCGCGGCGGAGCTTCCGTTCGGCTGGATCAACGACGTGTGGGCCCGTGGCCTGGGCACCTGCTGGGACCGCTTCTGCCTGGCCGCCAGGCCGGCCGGGGAAGGGTGGGCGCTGTCCGCGGTCGGCCGTGACCTGGGACCGCCCGGCCAGGTCACGATCAGTGTGCTCCCGCCGGGGTGACACACGGGAAGTCCGGACATCACCCTGACCAGGGCAGCCGCCAGCTGGTCATCGAGTGGACGACCCAGATTGGAGACTCAGCAGCCTAACGACCACTGCCTGTGGGCCGCGCGGGGAGGCCACCACAGGCCGGGCCGCCCCCTTGCGATGGCACCGGCCGGCGCTCTGCCAACCGGGGCGGCCGCCACCGTCCCCCGGCCACCCGCCCCAACCACGCGGTGGTCCCGCCGGCGTGCGCCCTGACCCACCGAGCGACCAGACGACCCCACAAAGGAGCGCCCTGCGGGGCGCGCGGCTGTTCCCTGTTCACCGTCTGAACCCCGCCGCCGGACGCTTCGTGCGCGACACTCGCCGCCAGCACAATGACCCGGCTAGCCCGTGCAAGCCTCAGGCCCCGCGTTGGAAAACTTCCAGGCGCGCTGCGATCTCCCGGTAACGCTGGACCGGCACCAGATGCACGCCGTCGAAAGCGCCACTGTCGCGGAGCCGGGCAACCTGCTCACATGCGGCATCCACGCCCGCTGCCGGGTCAGCGGCAACCCTCTCAGCCAGCCATCCCGGAATCTCAATGTCCGGGATCGATGCCGCCAGACGACGCGCCATACCCGCACTGGCCAGCACCATCACCCCGGCATACACCGGAACACCCACCGGATTCGCATCCCGCCACCGCAGCAGCTCCTCCACCGAAAAGCTGACCTGCGTGAACACGAAATCAGCGGCCCGCTTCCACGAAGGCAGCGGCCGCAGCGCCGCCGCCACCCCAACCCGCCACGCCGGCGACCCGGCGAACACGCCCTCCTGGGCGCACCCGCGGGCCTCCTCGATCATCGACCGGACCGTCAGGTCGCTCGTCCGCCCGCCAGCGCCGGGCTTGTCGCCATGGACGAACAAGAACTCACTCACCCCGTACGCAGCCGCAGTAAGCAGGTCACGGCGGAACCCCAGCAGATTCCGGTCCCGCGAGTTCAGGCACGCGATGCTCCGCCCGCCCATCGCAGCAACCTCATGCGCCACCGCAATACTCGACACCGTCGCCCGCCCGATGTGATTATCCGGAATCAGGAACGCATCAGCCACCGGGCTCAGCACCCCGATCTGATGACGCACATGCCTAAGATCCGGCCGGGTCGGAGGCTCGATCTCACACATCACCTCGAACGGGCTCACGCTCATACCGCAACGCTAGACCCTCGGGACCCGCCTGCCCCCAACCCCAGGCCGCACCGCCCGCGAGAGGCACAGCCAGCGGAAGGTCTCCAGCCGCGGCGGCATCCAGGTCGCCCGCCAGCGCATCCAGGTCGGCTTCAGCCACGCCGGCCAGACCGTCACCATCGAACTCGGCGACACGACCCTGCGGGTCACCGGCCAGCACGGCGAGCTCGTCACCACGATTCCCCGCACAGGCAACGGCGAGATCACCAGGTTCAAGGCCTACGGCACCCGGCAGCCAGGACGATCAACTCCCCGCCCCTCCCGGCTTCCCACCCAGCACCTTGGCGACCATCGCCGCTCGCTCCCGCTTGCCAGTCGCATCGAGCAGGACCTGCATGACCGGCAATGCCAGCACAGGGATCTGCCGGCCACTGACGATGATCCAGTCCACATGGCCCAGGTCCGGCGTGGCGACTACCACGTCACCCGCTGGGCCTACAGCCTCTACGCCCTCCAAGATCTCCACCTCGACGCCCTGGACCACGGCGAGGGCCCTCCGGACGGCACGCACGTCGCCGCGATCCCAGCAGGCCTCGTCGCTGACCACCGCATCACCCAGTCCGCCGACCATCTCGGCCGCGGCTGCGTGATCGACCAGGAGATCCAGGTCCCTGGGATCGACCGGCAATCCATGCAGGGCCAGCGAGGCGCTCCCGCCGACAGCCCACCTGCCACGCCGAACAACGGGCAGCTCGCCCAGGGCCGTACGCCACGCTGAGGCTGATCCGGTCACAGCGACCAGCCTCCCAGCGGATGTCGCCTCCTACCGCTGCCTTCTCGATCCTGACGGGCCGTTCATGAACCGACCACCAGGCGCCCCCGATCCGCGTGACCACAAGCGCCGGGCCGGCTGGGCCCTTGGAGTCACGCACGGCCACGAGGCCGGCGACTGTCCCCTGGAGCGACACCAAACGTCTGATCACGACCGCGGGGTACACGCCGTCCGGGGATTCCGGGACCCCGTGGATCACGCCAGCCACGTGGGTCCCGCAGGTACCATCCACCCGCCCGTGATCATGGGA